>RCUL01000806.1_pt1 | contig 13597 bp, 9 predicted proteins | sample 2167521 | NCBI WGS metagenome assembly RCUL01 (sample SAMN09932745, study PRJNA488358) | compost metagenome | feature: garden; material: soil; isolation source: compost soil in acetic acid-enriched culture | place: Germany: Experimental Botanical Garden Goettingen | collected 2016-01-27
GTCTCCTGGGCGCTGCACGTGTTCGTCGCGCGGCCCTCGAAGATCCTCATGGCCTGCAAGGGCCAACAGATCGAGGATTACCTGCTGCCCTGCGTGCAGGGCGAGAAGATCGACTGCTTCGCCCTCACCGAACCGGGCGCCGGCTCCGACGCCAACGCCATCAAGACCCGCGCCGTGCGCGACGGCGACGACTTCGTGCTGAACGGCAGCAAGCACTTCATCAGCCATGCCGGCCATGCCGACTTCGCCATCGTCTTCGCCGTCACCGACACCTATGAGCACAACGGCAAGAAGCGCAACGCGGTGACCTCCTTCCTGGTGGACAAGGGCACCCCGGGCATGACCGTGCGCCGTGGACCCAAGTGCGTCAGCAACAAGGGCTACCACACCTACGAGATCTTCTTCGACGACTGCCGCGTGCCGGCCTCGAAAGTCCTCGGCGAAGTCGACAAGGGCTGGGAAGTGGCCAACGCCTGGCTCACCGCCGGCCGCGTGATGGTCGCCGCCAACTGCGTCGGCCAGGCCCAGCGCGCGCTCGACCTGTCCCTGCAATGGGCGGCCGACCGCAAGCAGTTCGGCCAGCCGATCGGCACCTACCAGGGCATCTCCTTCAAGCTCGCCGACATGGCCACGCAGATCCGCGCGGCCGAGCTGATGACCCTGCACACCGCCTGGAAGATGGACCAGGGCAGCATGACCGACGGCGAGGCCGGCATGGCCAAGCTGTTCGCCAGCGAAGTGCTGGGCAAGGTGGCCGACGAGACGGTGCAGATCTTCGGCGGCATGGGCCTGATGGACGAAGGCCCGGTGGAGCGCATCTGGCGCAACGCGCGGATCGAGCGGATCTGGGAAGGCACCTCGGAAATCCAGCGCCACATCATCTCCCGCGAACTGCTGCGGCCGCTGCTGCGTTGATCGGTGATCCCATGAGCCAACGTGAAAACCTCAAGCGCCTGCTGGCGCCCAAGCACCTCGCCTTCATCGGCGGCCGCAGCATGGCGCGCGCCCTCAAGCGCTGCGCCGAGGGCGGCTTCAGTGGCCAGATGTGGCTGGTCAACCCGCAGCATGCAGAGCTGGAAGGCGTGCCCTGCGTGGCCAGCGTCGCCGACCTGCCGTGCGGGCCGGACGCGGTGTTCATCGCCACCAACCGCGAGTTGACCCTGGACGTGGTCGCCGCGCTTGCCGCCAAGGGCGCCGGCGGCGCCATCTGCTACGCCTCCGGCTTCGCCGAGACCGGCGAGGAAGGCCAGGCCCTGCAGCAGAAGCTGCTTGCCGCCGCCGGCGAGATGGCCCTGCTCGGGCCGAACTGCTACGGCCTGCTCGACTACCTGCACGGCGCCGCCCTGTGGCCGGTGGCCCACGGTGGGCACCTGGTGGAGAAGGGCGTGGCGGTGCTGACCCAGAGCGGCAACTTCGCCTACAACCTGTCCATGAGCGACCGCTCGCTGCCGGTGGCCTACATGGCCTCGGTGGGCAACCAGGCCCAGCTGGGCGTGGCCGAGCTGATGGACGTGCTGCTCGACGAGCCGCGCGTCACCGCCATCGGCCTGCACCTGGAAGGCCTGAAGAACGTCCCCGGTTTCGCCCGCGCGGCCTACAAGGCCCTGCAGAAAGGCGTACCGGTGATCGCCCTGAAGACCGGCGTCTCGGAAATCGGCGCTGAGCTCGCGCTCAGCCACACCAGTTCCCTGGCCGGCTCCGACGCACTTTACGACAGCCTCTTCGAGCGCCTCGGAGTGATCCGCGTGAGCGGCCCGGTGAGCTTCATGGAAACCCTCAAGGCCGCCGCCTGCGGCAACCTGCCGGCCGGCCCCAGCCTGGCCGCGCTGGCCTGCTCCGGCGGCGACGCCGGGCTGATCGCCGACTACGCCGAACGCAACGGCCTGCCGTTGCCCAAGCTCGACAGCCTGCAGCGCGATGAACTGGCTGAGGTCCTCCCGGACTACGCCAACATCGCCAACCCGTTGGACTTCACCACCGCCATCTGGGGTGACGGCCCGGCGCTGGAGAAGATGCTCGACAGCGCCCTGCGCACCCCGGCCGACGCCGCGCTGCTGGTGCTCGACTACCCCGGTGAGGAAACCGGCGAGCGCCCGCAGTGCGACCTGCTGCTGGAACTCTACTGCGCAGCGCTGAAGCGTCACGGCAAGGTCGGCTTCATCGCCTCGGCCTTCCCCGAGCTGCTGCCGGCCCACGCCCGCGAACTGCTGCACGCCCAGGGCGTGGCCGCGCTGCAGGGCGTGGAAGACGGCCTCGCCGCCTGGGGCCGCATCGCCCACTACCGCCAGCGCCGCGATGCGCTGCTGGCCCGTGGCGACGCGGCCTTGGTGCCGATCTGCCCGTTGCCGCTGGAAGGCCAGGGCCGGCTGCTCGATGAGTGGCAGTCCAAGCAGGCCCTGAAACCCTTCGGCGTGCCGCTGCTCCAGGCCGTGCTGAGCACCCCGGGCCAGGCCCGCGAGGCGGCTGCCGACCTTGGCTTCCCGCTGGTGCTCAAGGCCGTCAGCGCGGATCTGCCGCACAAGACCGAAGCCGGTGGCGTGGCGCTCAACCTGCGCAACGAAGCCGCCCTGGAAGCGGCGCTGTTCGACATGCGCGAAAGCCTGGCCCGGCATGCGCCGCAAGTGGCCTTCGACCAGGTGCTGCTGGAGCGCATGGCGAGTCCGCCGCTGGCCGAGCTGATCGTCGGCATCAAGCGCGAGAACGGCTTCGCCCTGGCCCTGGTGATCGGCGCCGGCGGGATTCTCGTCGAGCTGCTCAAGGACAGCCGCAGCCTGCTGCTGCCGACCACCGACGCGGCGATCCGCGACGCCCTGCTGAGCCTGCGCAGCGCGCCGCTGCTCACGGGTTTCCGTGGCCGCCCGGCGGTGCAGATGGACGCGCTGGTGGACGCCATTCGTGCAGTCGCCGACTACGCCTGCGAGCACGCCGACCAGTTGCTGGAGCTGGACGTGAACCCGCTGCTGGTCAACGCCGAAGGCGCGGTAGCGGTGGATGCGCTGATCCGTTTGGGTCAATGACCGCGATGTAGGAGCGAGCTCTGCTCGCGAACGACCGTGCCGTGGACTTTCGCGAGCAGAGCTCGCTCCTACGGCACGGCAAGGCTTTCGAGGAGACACCTCATGCAACAACAGAACACCCTCACCGGCGGCCAGGCCCTGGTCCGCCTGCTGGCCAACTACGGCGTCGACACCGTGTTCGGCATTCCCGGCGTGCACACCCTGGAGCTCTACCGTGGGCTGCCTGGCAGCGGCATCCGCCATGTGCTGACCCGCCACGAGCAGGGCGCCGGCTTCATGGCCGACGGTTATGCGCGGGTCAGCGGCAAACCCGGCGTGTGCTTCATCATCACCGGTCCGGGCGTGACCAATGCCGCGACGCCCATTGGCCAGGCCTACGCCGATTCGATCCCGATGCTGGTGATTTCCAGCGTCAACCACACCGCCAGCCTCGGCAAAGGCTGGGGCTGCCTGCACGAGACCCAGGACCAGCGCGCCATCACCGCGCCGATCACCGCCTTCTCTGCCGTGGCCCTGACCGCCGAGGACCTGCCTGAGCTGATCGCCCGCGCCTACGCGGTGTTCGACAGCGAGCGGCCGCGCCCTGTGCATATCTCCGTACCGCTCGACGTGCTGGCCGCCCCGGTGGCGCGGGACTGGACCCATGAAGTGGTGCGCCGGCCCGGCCGCGGCCTGCCCGAGGCCCAGGCGCTGCATGCGGCGGCCGGCAAACTCTCCGCCGCGAAGCGGCCGATGATCATCGCCGGCGGCGGTGCGCTGCACGCGGCCGAGGCCGTGCAGTCGCTCAGTGAACGGTTGGCCGCCCCGGTGTTCACCAGCGTCGCCGGCAAGGGCCTGCTGCCGCCCGAAGCGCCGCTGAATGCCGGCGCCAGCCTCTGCGTGGCGCCGGGCTGGGAGATGATCGAGCAGGCCGACCTGGTGCTGGCGGTGGGCACCGAGATGGCCGATACCGACTTCTGGCGCGAGCGCCTGCCGCTGTCCGGTGAGCTGGTCCGCATCGATATCGACCCGCGCAAGTTCAACGACTTCTATCCCTGCGCCGTGGCGCTGAAGGGTGATGCCCGGCTGACCCTGGATGCCTTGCTGGCGCTCCTGCCGGAGCAGGGCAGGGCGACAGCGCAGGCCGTCGCCCAGGTGGCGCAGCTGCGCGCGACGATCCGCCAGGGGCACGCTCCGCTGCAGGCGATCCACCAGGCGATCCTCGACCGCATCGCCGCCGCCCTGCCGGCGGATGCCTTCATCAGCACCGACATGACCCAGCTGGCCTACACCGGCAACTACGCCTTCGCCAGCCGGGCGCCGCGCAGCTGGCTGCACCCCACCGGCTACGGCACCCTCGGCTACGGCCTGCCGGCCGGCATCGGCGCCAAGTTCGGCGCGCCAGAGCGGCCGGGTCTGGTGCTGGTGGGCGATGGCGGCTTCCTCTACACCGTCCAGGAACTGGCCACGGCCACCGAGGAGCTGGACAGCCCACTGGTGGTGCTGCTGTGGAACAACGACGCGCTGGGCCAGATCCGCGACGACATGATCGGCCTCGATATCGAGCCGATCGGCGTGCTGCCGCGCAACCCGGACTTCGCCGGCCTCGCCCGCGCCTTCGGCTGCACCGTGAAGCAGCCGCAGAGCCTCGACGAACTGGAAAGCGACCTGCGCGCTGGCTTCGGCCATCCGGGCGTGACCCTGGTTGAACTCAAGCACGCCTGCGCGCGCTGAGCCGATGCCCCAGCCCCCCGGCCAGCGCCGGGGTGGCGCACGACAACAACAAGGAGGCCGTCCGGCCATCCACCAAGGAGAGTCAACCATGCCTTTCAGCCGTTCCCTGCTCGCCCTGTCCCTCGGTCTGGTTCTCTGGCAAGGCCAGGTCCATGCCGCGCCGCCGATGTCGCTGGACAACGGCCAGTCGGCGTTGACCGCACAGACCAGCAACGCCTGGGTGGAGATCAACAAGGCTGCCTTCGAACACAATATCCGCACGCTGCAGGCCGAACTCGACGGCAAGTCGAAGCTGTGCGCGGTGCTCAAGGCCGACGCCTACGGCCATGGCATCGGCCTGCTGATGCCCTCGGTGATCGCCCTGGACGTGCCCTGCGTCGCCATCGCCAGCAACGAGGAAGCCCGCGTGGTCCGCGCCAGCGGCTTCAAGGGTGAGCTGGTACGGGTGCGCACCGGCACCCTCGCCGAGCTGGAGGAAGCCCTGCAGTACGAGGTCGAGGAGCTGGTCGGCAATGCCGATTTCGCCCGCCAGGCAGCGGCCATCGCCGAACGCCACGGGCGCACCCTGCGCGTCCACCTGGCGCTGAACTCCAGCGGCATGAGCCGCAACGGCGTGGAGATGAACACCGAGCAGGGCCGCCAGGACGCCCTGGCCATCGTGCGCCAGCAGGGCCTGAAGGTGGTGGCGCTGATGACCCACTACGCGGTGGAAGACAAGGACGACGTGCGCAAGGGCCTGGCGGCCTTCAACCAGCAGGCCGAGTGGCTGATCCGGGAAGCGGGCATGGATCGCAGCAGGCTCACCCTGCACACGGCCAACTCCTTCGCCACCCTGGAAGTGCCCGAGGCGCGCCTGGACATGGTGCGCACCGGCGGCGCGCTGTTCGGCGATACCGTTCCGGCCCGTACCGAGTACAAGCGGGTGATGCAGTTCAAGTCCCACGTCGCCTCGGTCAACAGCTACCCGGCGGGCAACAGCGTCGGCTACGACCGTACCTTCACCCTGGGCCGCGACTCGCGCCTGGCCAACATCACCGTGGGCTATTCCGACGGCTATCGCCGGGTGTTCACCAACAAGGGCCATGTGCTGATCCAGGGCCATCGCGTGCCGGTGGTCGGCAAGGTTTCGATGAACACCCTGATGGTCGATGTCACCGACTTCCCCGAGGTGAAAGCCGGCGACGAGGTGGTGCTATTCGGCAAGCAGGGCGCCAGCGAAATCGCCCAGGGCGAAATGGAAGAAATCAACGGCGCGCTGCTGGCCGACCTCTACACCGTCTGGGGCAGCGCCAACCCGAAAATCCTGGTCGAGCAATAGACGCCGTCCTTGCTCGCCATCGTTCCGAGGAATCATCCGATGCGCTACTCCCAACTGACCCAACGCATTGCCGGCGACGGCGCGGCGGCCTGGGACATCCACTATCGCGCCCTGGCCCGCATGGAGCAGGGGGACGACATCCTCCTGCTGTCGGTCGGTGACCCGGACTTCGACACCCCGGTGCCCATCGTCCAGTCGGCCATCGACAGCCTGCTCTCGGGCAGCACCCATTACTCCGACGTGCGCGGCAAGCGCAACCTGCGCGAGGCCATCGCCCGCCGCCATGGGCAGCGTAGCGGCCAGGCGGTGGACGCGGACAACGTGGTGGTGCTGGCCGGCGCGCAATGCGCGCTCTACGCCGTGGCCCAGTGCGTGCTCGACCCCGGCGACGAGGTGATAGTCGCCGAGCCGATGTATGTCACCTACGAGGCGGTGTTCGGCGCCTGTGGGGCCAAGGTGGTGCCGGTGTCGGTGCGCTCCGAGCACGGTTTTCGCGTGCAGGCCGAGGACGTCGCCGCGCTGATCACCCCGCGTACCCGCGCCCTGGCCCTGAACAGCCCGCACAACCCCTCCGGCGCCAGCCTGCCGCGCGCCACCTGGGAAGCCCTGGCCGAGCTGTGCGTCGCCCATGACCTGTGGATGATTTCCGACGAGGTCTACAGCGAACTGGTGTTCGAGGGCGAGCACATCAGCCCGGCCGGCCTGCCGGGCATGGCCGAGCGCACCGCGACGCTCAATAGCCTGTCGAAATCCCACGCCATGACCGGCTGGCGGGTGGGCTGGGTGGTCGCTCCCGAGGGACTCTGCGGGCACCTGGAAAACCTCGCCCTGTGCATGCTCTACGGCTCCCCCGACTTCATCCAGGACGCCGCCTGTACGGCGCTGGAAGCACGCCTGCCGGAGCTCGAAGCGATGCGCGAAGCCTATCGCCAGCGCCGCGACCTGGTCCTCGAATGCCTCGCCGATTGCCCAGGGCTGCGCGCGTTGAAGCCGGACGGCGGCATGTTCGTGATGGTCGACATCCGTGCCACCGGGCTGTCCGCCCAGGACTTCGCCGACCGCCTGCTGGATCACCATGGCGTGTCCGTGCTGGCCGGCGAAGCCTTCGGCCCCAGCGCCGCCGGGCATATCCGCCTCGGGCTGGTGCTGGGCAGCGAGCCGCTGCGGGAAGCCTGCCGGCGCATCAGCCGCTGCGTGGCCGAGCTGGTTGGCACGCCGCAGTCCGCGTTCGCCCCGGCCTGACGCGGCGCGATGCTGGCCTCCCGGCCCCAGGCCTTCATGGCCCTGTACCTCGCCACCTTGCTGCTGCAGGTGGCGGCGGGGCTGCTCAATTCCTGGGTGGCCCTGCGCAGCCTGGCCCTCGGCACCGGCGACTTCCTGATCGGCTCGCTGATGGCGGTGAATGCCCTCGGCCTGGTGCTGGGCGCGCTCAGCGGCTACTGGCTGATCGCCCGCATCGGCCATGTGCGGGCCTATGCGCTGGCCTGCGCGCTGGCGGTGGCGGCGACCCTGGCCCATGACTTCAGCACCTGGCTGCCGTTCTGGCTGCTATTGCGCTTCATCGTCGGGCTGGCCCTGATGAGCCTGTACATGGTGCTGGAGAGCTGGATCAACGAGCAGGTCGAGCCCGCCTCGCGCGGCAAGGTGCTGGCCTGGTACATGACCGCGTCCTTCCTCGGCCTGATCGGCGGCCAGCTGGGCCTGGGCCTCGGCGGTGGCGCCAGCCGCGCGCTGCTCGACCTGGTGGCCATCGCCTTCGCCCTCTGCCTGGTGCCGGTCGCCTTTACCCGGCGCCCACTGCCCCAGGCCGTCGCGCCCAGGGAAAGCCTGCAGCCGTTGCACTTTGTCCGGCGGGTGCCACAGGCGCTGCTGGCCATCGTCGTCACCGGGTTGCTGTCCGGTGCCTTCCACGGCCTGGCGCCGGTCTACGCCAGCCAGCAGGGCATGGATGCGGCCATGGTCGGCCTGTTCATGGCGTCGTGCCTGGCGGCGGGCCTGCTTGCGCAATTCCCCTTGGGGCTGCTGTCGGATCGCTTTGCGCGCACGCGCCTGATCCGCCTGTTCGCCCTGCTGCTGGCCGTCGCCTGCCTGCCGTTGCTGTGGACGCCAGTGCCGCTGGCGCTGCTGCTGGGCTGCGGCTTCGTCATCGGCCTGATGCAGTTCTCGCTCTACCCGCTCGCCCTGGCGCTGGCCAACGAGCGGGTCGAGAGCCATGAGCGGGTTTCCCTGGCGGGGCTGTTCCTGGTGGGCTTCGGCCTGGGCTCCAGCATCGGGCCGCTGCTGGCCGGGGCGGCGATGGAGGTTTTCGGCGGGCGCGCGCTCTACGGCTTTTCCGCGCTCTGTGGCCTGGTCCTGGCCCTGCTGGTGCGCGAGCGCCAGGCGGGCCGGCAGCCGGTCGCGGCGGGGGAGGGCTGAGGTGCGCGCCTCAGTCCTGCGCGTCGCGGGGGGTATCGAAGGCCACGAACAACTGGTCGGCGGTGATCTTTTCCAGGTCCAGGCGGACGTTGGCTTCGAGCATGGCGAACAGCCCGGTGAAGACCTCGTGGACCTTGCAGTGGTCTTCCATGCCGGAGAAGGGGTTGTCGATCTTCTCGGCGATCAGCGAGCTTTCCTGCACCGCATCGTAGACCTCGCGCAGGGTGATCTGCTGCGGCGGGCGCGCCAGGGTCAGGCCGCCGCCCGCGCCACGCTGGGATTTCAGGATGTCGGCCTTGACCAGTTGCGACACCAGGTTGCGCACCCGCGTGGGATGCACCTTCACCCATTTGGCGATGGTTTCGGTACGCAGCTTCTGCGGCGCGTTCGCGGCGACGAAGGAGAGGATGTAGGACGCCGTGATCAGGCGGGTCGACTGGCTCATGCAGGTGGCTCCGGGCGCAGCGGGCGATGGGCGAACGTGAAAGGTTATTGACCGGATAACAATTAGTAAATGCCCCGGGCCATTTCAGCCGGCCAAAGGTAGGGCGAGCCAGCGGACGAACCGACGAAGACGCAAATGCCAGCACTGGAGTTCGCATCGGGCAATTGTTAATGTTGCGATCGCGATAACAATTAAGGCGCGACACCTCACCCTCCGCCAATCGTTCTCTCTGACCAGAACAGGGGTACATGCAATGAGCGATAACAAGAACAAGATCACTCAGGCAATCCAGGGCTTCCAGCTGGAGCGCCGCGACTTCCTCAAGCTCGGGGCCATGGCCGGCCTGGCCGGCGCCGCGCTGTCCATGGGTTTTTCGCCGGGCGCCTGGGCCGGGGAGGCGACGCCAAAACCCGGTGGCGTCCTGCGCCTGGGCCTGGCCGGCGGCAGCACCTCCGATTCCCTTGACCCGGGCTCCTGGAGCGACACCTTCACCTTCGTCGGCTTCTCGGCGGTGTACAACACCCTGGTGGAGATCGCCGTCGACGGCACGGCGATTCCGGAGCTGGCGCAGGCCTGGGAGTCTTCCCCGGATGCCAAGGTCTGGACCTTCAAGCTGCGCCAGGGCGTGCAGTTCCACAACGGCAAGACGCTCACGGTCGACGACGTGGTGGCCTCGATCCAGCATCACCTGGGCGAGAAGTCCACCTCGGCGGCCAAGGCGGTGCTGGGCGAAGTCGCCGCCGTGCGCGCTCAGGGCACGGACAGCGTGGTGTTCGAGCTGCGCTCGGGCAACGCCGACTTCCCTTACGTGGTGGCCGACTATCACCTGGCGATCATGCCGAGCAAGGACGGACTCGCCGACTGGCGCGCCGGCATCGGCACCGGCGGCTACCGGATCAAGTCCTTCGAGCCGGGCGTACGCATGATGCTGGAGCGCAACCCCGGCTACTGGAAGGCCGGCCGGGCGCACTTCGCCGAGGCCGAGCTGATCGGCATCGCCGACGGCGCGGCGCGGGTCAACGCGCTGATGACCGGCGCGGTGGACGTGATCAACAAGGTGGACCTGAAGACCGTCGCCCTGCTCAAGCGCAACCCGAACCTGGTCATCGAGGAAACCAAGGGCGCGCAGCACTACACCTTCCCGATGCTCTGCGACAGCGCGCAGTTCGCCAACAACGACATCCGCCTGGCGATGAAGCACGGCATCGACCGCGAGGCCCTGCTCAACACGGTGCTGCGCGGCTACGGAGTGGTCGGCAACGACCATCCGATCCAGCCCGGCAGTCGCTTCCTCAACGCCGAACTGGCGCAGCGCAAGTACGATCCCGACCAGGCGCGCTTCTACCTGCGCAAGGCCGGGGTGGAATCGCTCAAGGTTCGCCTGCAGGCCTCCGACGCCGCCTACACCGGGGCGGTGGATGCCTCGGTGCTGTTCAAGGAGCAGGCTCGCGCCGCCGGCATTGAAATCGACGTAGTGCGTGAGCCGGCGGATGGCTTCTTTGCCAACGTCTGGAACAAGCAGCCCTTCACCACCTCGTTCTTCTACAGCAGCCTCACCGCGGACCGCATGTTCAGCATCGGCTACGCCAAGGGCGCGGCCTGGAACGAGTCGCACTGGGACCACCCGCGCTTCAACCAGCTGCTCAATGCCGCCCGCGGCGAGCTCAACGAGCCGCTGCGCCGCGAGATGTACAACGAGATGCAGCAGCTCTGCCGGGACGAGGGCGGCACCATCATCCCGCTCTTCGCCAACTCCGTGGCGGCGCGCTCCAACCGGGTCACCCACGGCGGCGTCACGGCGCCCTATGGCGAACTGGACGGCCTGCGGGTCATCGAGCGCTGGTGGCAGGCCTGAGAGGAGTCGGCAACATGAATGGCATCCTCAAGCTGCTGTCCCAGCGCCTGGCCCTCGGGCTGATGTCGCTGCTGGCGGTGTCGGTGATCATCTTCCTGGCGGTCGGCCTGTTGCCGGGCGACCTCGCCCAGGCGATGCTCGGGCAGTCCGCCACGGCGGAAACCCTGGCCGCCCTGCGCGCGCAACTGGGGCTGGACCAGCCGCCGCTCGCGCGCTTCATGGCCTGGATCTGGCACTTCGTCCAGGGCGACCTGGGCGTGTCGCTGGCCAACCAGCGGCCCATTGCCGAGCTGGTCGGCACGCGGCTGGGCAATACGCTGTTCCTGGCAGCCTTCGCCGCGCTGGTGTCGGTCCCCCTGGCCCTGCTGCTGGGCATGCTGGCGGCGCTGTACCGCAACTCCTGGTTCGACCGCTTGCTGAACACCTCGGCGCTCAGCGCGGTGTCCTTCCCCGAGTTCTTCGTCGCCTACCTGCTGATCCTGGTCTTTTCGGTGAAGCTGAACTGGTTCCCGAGCATCTCCAACCTGGCGCCTGATGCGTCCTTCGCCACCATGCTGCAAGCCTCGATCCTGCCGGTGGCGACCCTCAGCCTGGTGGTGATCGCGCAGATGATGCGCATGACCCGCGCGGCGCTGATCAACCTGCTGGCCAGCCCCTACATCGAGATGGCCCGGCTCAAGGGCATCGGCCAGGCGCGGATCATCTTCCGCCACGCCCTGCCCAATGCCCTGGCGCCCATCGTCAACGTGGTGGCGCTGAACCTGGCCTACCTGGTGGTGGGCGTGGTGGTGGTCGAGGTGGTCTTCGTCTACCCCGGCCTCGGCCAGTTGCTGGTGGACTCGGTGGCCAAGCGCGACATCCCGGTGGTGCAGGCCTGCAGCCTGATCTTCGCGGGCACCTACATCCTCCTCAATACCCTGGCCGATGTGCTGTCCATCGCCAGCAACCCACGCCTGATGCATCCGAAGGGGTAGTCCATGACGCGCATTCTCCACGCAATGCTGCGGGCGCCCCTGAGCGCGCAGTTCGGTTTCGCGGTGATCCTCCTCTATCTCGTGGTGGCGCTGTTCGCCCCGCACCTGGCGCCCTACGGCGAAACCGAGGTGGTGGGCGAGGGCTTCGCGCCCTGGGGCGGGCAGTTCCTGCTCGGCACCGACAACCTCGGGCGGGACATGCTCAGCCGGCTGATCTACGGCGCCCGCAATACCCTCGGCATCGCCTTCCTGACCACGCTGCTGGCGTTCCTGCTCGGCGGCCTGGCCGGACTGGTGGCGGCCATTCGCGGCGGTTGGGTCGACCAGGGCCTGTCGCGCCTGGTGGACATCCTGATGGCCATTCCGCAACTGATCTTCGCCCTGCTGATCCTCAGCGTGGTGGGCACCACGGCCACGTCCTTGGTGCTGGTGATCGCCCTGCTGGATGCCACGCGGGTATTCCGCCTGGCGCGGGCGGTGGCCATGACGGTGGTGGTGCAGGACTTCGTCGAGGCTGCCCGCCTGCGTGGCGAGGGGCTCTGGTGGCTGGTGACCCGCGAGGTGCTGCCCAATGCGGCGGCGCCGCTGATCGCCGAGTTCGGCCTGCGCTTCTGCTTCGTCTTCCTGTTCATCAGTGCGCTGTCCTTCCTCGGCCTGGGCATCCAGCCGCCGACCTCCGACTGGGGCAGCATGGTCCGCGACAACGCGGTGCTGATCACCTTCGGCGACATCACGCCGCTGCTGCCGGCACTGGCGGTGGCGCTGCTGACGATCGGGGTCAATTTCGTCGTCGACTGGATGCTGCACAAGTCCAGCGGCCTCAAGGAGTGCTGAGCATGAGCGAGCAAGCGAATCGCCCCCTGCTGGAAATCCGCGACCTGCATATCGAAGGTCACTTCGATGACGCCTGGCACCCGCTGGTCAAGGGCATCGACCTGACCCTGCAGCGCGGCGAAGTACTCGGCCTGATCGGCGAATCCGGCGCGGGCAAGTCCACCCTGGGCCTGGCGGCCATGGGCTATACCCGCGATGGTTGCCGCATCACCCAGGGTTCGATCCGATTCGACGGCCAGGACCTGCGGCAGTGCCCGGCCGAAGCGCTGCGCAAGCTGCGCGGCCTGCGCATCGCCTATGTGGCGCAGAGTGCGGCGGCGTCCTTCAACCCGGCGCAGCGGCTGATCGACCAGCATGTCGAGACCGCCGTGCAGAACGGCGGCATCTCGCGTGCCGAGGCCGAGCGCGATGCCGTGGAGCTGTACCGGGTGCTGCGCCTGCCTGACCCGGAGCGCATCGGCCGGCGTTATCCGCACCAGCTTTCCGGTGGCCAGTTGCAACGGGCGATGACCGCCATGGCGATGGCCTGCCATCCGGACCTGATCATCTTCGACGAGCCCACCACGGCGCTGGATGTGACCACCCAGATCGAGGTGCTGGCGGCCATTCGCGATGCAGTGGCGCGCTACGGCACCGCGGCCCTCTACATCAGCCACGACCTGGCGGTGGTGGCGCAGATGGCCGACCGCATCATGGTGCTGCGCCACGGCAGCCTGGTGGAGGAGGCGGAAACCCGGCAGATGCTGGCCGCCCCGCAGCAGGACTACACCCGCTCGCTGTGGGCGGTGCGCAGCTTCCACACCGAACCCAAGGCCGGCGCCCAGGCTGCGAAGCCCTTGCTGGAACTGCGCAAGGCCTCGGCCAGCTACGGCGACCAGCCGGTGCTGCACGAGGTGTCGTTGCAGCTCCAGCGCGGCCAGACCCTGGCGGTGATAGGCGAATCCGGCAGCGGCAAGAGCACCACGGCACGGGTCATCACCGGCCTGCTGCAACCCAGGTCGGGAGAAGTGCTGTACGACGGCGCGG
>RCUL01000808.1_pt1 | contig 13584 bp, 11 predicted proteins | sample 2167521 | NCBI WGS metagenome assembly RCUL01 (sample SAMN09932745, study PRJNA488358) | compost metagenome | feature: garden; material: soil; isolation source: compost soil in acetic acid-enriched culture | place: Germany: Experimental Botanical Garden Goettingen | collected 2016-01-27
CAGCGCGCATAGTTGGGGTCGTTGGAATCATCGGTCCAGGCCAGTAACACTTCGCCTGGGCTGACGTAACAGCAGAAGTTGTCGACGTGGCCATCGGTTTCGTCGTTGTACAGGCCATCGGGCAGCCAGACGATGGTCTCCACCGCCAGGTGCTCACGCAGGATCTCTTCGATCTGCTCACGGTTCAGGTGCGGGTTGCGGTTGCGGTTGAGCAGGCACTCTTCGGTAGTGATCAGGGTGCCCTCACCGTCCACATGGATCGAGCCGCCCTCAAGCACGAAGCCTTCGGTCTGGTAGCGCTGGCAACGCTCCATTTCCAGCACCTTGGCTGCCAGCTCCTCATCGCGGTTCCACGGCGCGTACAAGCCGCCGTCGAAGCCGCCCCAGGCGTTGAAGCCCCAATCCACACCGCGCACTTCGCCCGAATCGTTGATGACGAAGGTCGGGCCGGTATCACGCACCCAGGCGTCGTCGTTGCTGATTTCCACCACACGGATGTTGGGCAGGTCCAGCTGACGGCGGGCGTTTTCGTACTGGCCGGCAGAAACAGCAACGGTAACCGGCTCGAAGCGGGCGATGGCTTTGGCCAGGGTGACGTGGGCAGCCTGGGCAGGCTTGCCTCCCAGGCGCCAGTTGTCCGAACGCTCGGGCCAGACCATCCACACCTGGCTCTGCGGCGCCCATTCGGCGGGCATGTGGAAACCGTCGGCGCGGGGGGTGGAGTTGAGGGTTTTCATGGGTAACCTCTGCAAAGGCCCTAGGCCGATGGTCAATTTGGATGCCGATTTTATAACCGATATATATCGGCATTAAAAGGATGAAAATGCTGAACGGCTGATAAAAATGCCGCTCAGGCCGATAACAATCGACATGAGCGGCATCGCTGATGCTTACAACCCTTCGGACAGGATGCGGTCCACACTGTTCACAAAGTAGTCCACGCTGGCGCGCGTGGTGCACATCGGCGGCTTGATCTTGAGGATGTTCAGGTAGTCGCCGGTCGGCTGCATGAAGATCCCCAGGTCACGCAGGCGGTCGCACAGCACCATGGTTTCCTCAGTGGCCGGCTCCAGCGTCTGGCGGTCACGCACCAGTTCCAGCCCAAGGTAGAAACCCGAACCATGCGTAGCACCGGCAAGCGGATGTTTATCGACCAACGCTTGCAGGCGCGCTTTGAAATACCGCCCGGTTTCACGGGTGTTCTGCCACAACCCCTCCTCGTCCATCACGTCCAGCACCGCCATGCCGATACGGCAACTCACCGGGCTGCCGCCAGCCGAGGAGAAGAAGTAGCCCTGCGCCTCCAGCGCCTCGGCAATCTCGCGCCGGGTAATCACCGCCCCCAGTGGCTGGCCGTTGCCCATACCCTTGGCCATGGTGATGATGTCGGGCACCACCCCCTGCTCCTCGAAGCCCCAGAAGTACTCACCCAGGCGGCCATAGCCCACCTGCACTTCATCGGCGATGCACACACCGCCGCGGGCACGGACCTTGGCATACGCCTCTTTCAGGTAACCCGCAGGCAGCGAGATGCCACCGGCGTTGCCATAAACCGGCTCGCAGATCATGCCGGCCAGCTGACGGCCACGGGCATCGAGGTCGGCGAGCTTGGCATCGACGTCACGTAGATAGTCACCGGCACTGTCTGCGCCACGGTAGCGGCCACGGAAGGTGTTCGGCGCCTCGACGGGGTGTACCCAGTCGGGCCGGGTTTCCAGGGCTTGCGGGTTGTCGGCAATAGAGGTGGAAATGGCATCGGTCGCCACCGACCAGCCATGGTAGGCCTCCAGCACGCTGAGCAGGTCGCGCCCGCCGCTGTAGGCCCAGGCCAGGCGAATGGCCAGGTCGTTGGCCTCGGTACCACTGTTGACCAAGAACACTCGGTCAAAGCCCGCCGGCGCCAACTTGAGCAGGCGTTCGGAAAACTCGGCGATGGCCGCGTAATGGAAGCGCGAGTTGGTATTGAGCAACGACCATTGCCGTGCCGACTCGGCCACCATGCGAGGGTGACCATGGCCGAGTACCGCGACGTTGTTGAGCATGTCGAGGTAGGAGCGGCCTTGCATGTCGATCAGGTAGTTGCGCCAGCCGCGCTCGATGTGTGGTGGCTGTGCATAGTAGTGCTTCTGCGAGCGGGCAAAGCTGGCGTCGCGGCGGGCCAGCAATGCCTGGGGGTCGGCCAGCGGCTCGGCATCGCAGTCGAAGCCCAGCAAAGCTGCAGGCGAGGGGCACAGCGCCAGCCAGGCGGCAGCCTGGGAAGGTGCAGCGAACAGTGGCGGCTGGATGCTGGGGTCCAGGCACAGCTGCACACTGAGAAAACCACAGCTGTTGCCCAGCGCCTGCCCCTTGGCCACGGCCTGGCCGTCTGCGGGGGTGTCTTCCAGGCCACTGAGCCACAAGGCCCACTGTGCCGTGCGCAAGCAGCCACGGCCATCGCCGTGGCGTTGCCAGGTCCCGGCTTGCGGGGCCTGTACCGCACTGCCGTTGGGCACGTGCAGTTCGACGCCCAGGGCGCAGGTGGCCGGCTCCTCAGGGCGGTCGATGTGGGTTTGCGACAGGCGATACTGGCCATGCAGGCTGCAAGCAGGCGCGGGCTGCGCCGTCAGCTGACGCTGATCGAAGCCGGGCTGCTCCCAGTTACCGGCCTGGCAGTGGGGGCTGAGCACGCCCAGGTCGACGCGCGTTACCGCCTCACGGGCAAGGTCCGGCAGCAACAGGGCGCAATCGGCGAGGTCCGGTCGGCTCGGTTCGATGCCGGCGGCCTGCACAATGGCCGCTTCCATCAGGGCAAAAGGCACGGCGGTAGCGGTATCGAAGATCTCCCACTCATGGGCGATGTTGTCACGGATGTACTGGTTGCCCGGGTCCACGGCCAGTTGTTGCTCACTGCTGAGCACCAGCACGGCAGCGCGGTTGAGCACAAGCGGCCACAGGGCGCGCAACTCGGTTTCGCTCAGCGGGTTGAGGGCCTGGTAAGCGCGCACGGCCGGCAGGATGCGCAGCGGCTCGCCATCGGCATGGTGCAGCAAGGCCGCGCAGGTCACCGACAAGTCGGCGATGCGCCAGGTACGCACCAGGTCACCGAAATCGATGATGCCCTGCAGTTGCCACTGGCGCTGCTCATCGCGGGCCCAGACGGCATTGTCATCGGTGATGTCCAGGTGCACGGCCTGGCTCGGCAAGGCGTCCACCAGCGGTGCCAGGTGTGCGGTGGCCAGGCCAGTGGCCTGCTCCAGGCGGGCGCGCTGCCCGGCATCCTGCAGCACTGGCAACAAATGCTCGATCAGCGCCTGGGCGTGCTGCGGGTCCCATTGCAGGGTGCGCACCAGGCCTGGGTGGTCGAAATCGGCCAAGGCTTTGTCGACCCGGGCGCACAGCGCGCCCAGTTCGGCCATCAGGCGAGGCTGCATGTGCTTGAGGCGGGTCAGCGGCTGCCCTTCTATATAATCGAGCAGGCGGGCGCGCAGCGGTTGGCCATCGATGTCCAGTGCCAACAACGACTGGCCGTCGCGTGCCGGGCGTACGGCAGGTACCGGCAACCCTTGCCCGCGCAGGTAAGCCAGCGCCGCATGCTGCGCCTCCAGTTCCATCTGGGCATAATTGCCGTGGCAAACCTTGAGCACAAACCGCTCCTGCCCCGTATCCAGACGCAAGTTCAGGTCTTGCTGGCTGCCCAGCGTAGTCAGGCTGCCGGCCAGGTCGTAATGCGCCTGAAGCAAGGCATGCGCCTGGGCTTCGCTGAGCGAAGGGCTTGGCAGGCTGGAACGCTGGATCAGGGTGCTGAGGGGCATGAAGATGGAACCTCTTTTACTTTTCGCTTATCTCGCCACTGCCAAGGCCGATACACAAGTGGCAATGATGAAATGATGATCGTGCGTCCACGCTCGGTCATGATGGCAATCCGGGCTGCAAAGCGCCAAGGCGGCTACATTGAACGAGGCCGGTACGGTCCACCCCTGAGTACACTGGTCAGAAAATTGCCATGAACATAATCGCAACAGACATACCCGACGTACTGATCATCGAGCCCAAGCTCTTCGGTGACAGCCGCGGCTTTTTCTTCGAAAGCTTCAATGCCCGCGAGTTTGCGCGGCTGACAGGCTTTGACGCCCATTTCGTCCAGGACAACCACTCCCGCTCACAGCGCGGCGTGCTCCGCGGGCTGCACTACCAGATCGATAACCCCCAGGGGAAACTGGTGCGGGTTGTGCAGGGCGAAGTGCTGGATGTGGCCGTGGACATTCGCCGCAGCTCACCGACATTCGGCCGCTGGGTAGCCACCCGCCTGTGCGCCGAAGACCACCGCCAGTTCTGGATCCCGCCAGGGTTCGCCCATGGTTTCCTGGTACTGAGCGAATCGGCGGACTTCCTGTACAAGACCACCGACTACTACAACCCCGCCGCCGAGCGCTGCATCCGCTGGGATGATCCACAGCTGGCCATCGACTGGGGCGTGGAAGCGCCGCAGCTGTCGGCCAAGGACCAGGCCGGCGCGCTGCTGGCTGACGCGGACCTGTTCCCATGAGGGTGCTCGTGTGTGGCCACAATGGCCAGGTCGCCCAAGCGCTGAAAACACAGCTGGCCGGCCTGGGCGAGATACACCTGCTGGGCCGCGACCAATTGGACCTGGCACAGCCCGAGGCCTTGCGTGAACCGCTGCGCCAGCTTGCCCCCGGGCTGATCATCAATGCTGCCGCCTACACCGCAGTGGACCAGGCCGAAACCGAGCCGGACACCGCCTTTGCGATCAATGCCCAAGCCCCTGGCGTGCTTGCCGAAGAAGCGCTGCGCCTTGGCGCACCGCTGATTCACTACTCCACCGACTACGTGTTCGACGGGGAAAAGGCCACGCCATACAGCGAACAGGACGTACCCAACCCGCTCGGTGTCTACGGGCGCAGCAAGCTTGCCGGTGAGCAGGCCATCGCTGCCGTGGGCGGCGCACACCTGATTCTGCGTACCAGCTGGGTGTACTCGCTGCATGGGCGCAACTTCCTGCTGACCATGCAACGCCTGCTACAGGAAAAACCGCAACTGCGGGTGGTCGACGACCAGATCGGCGCGCCAACCTGGGCCACGACCATCGCCCTCAGCACCCGCGCGCTGATCGAGCGCTGGCAGGCCGGCAGGGCCGGTGCCTGGGGCACCTATCACCTGGCCGCCCAAGGCCAGACCTCGTGGTTCGGCTTTGCCCAGGCCATCGGCGAGCAGCTCAAGGCCCGTGGCCTGCCCTGCGCCGAGCTGCTGCCGATCCCCTCCAGCGAATACCCCACGCCCGCGCGCCGGCCGGCCAACTCGCGCCTGGACTGCTCACGCCTGGCCCGCGAGTGGGGCGTAACGCTACCGCACTGGCAGCAGGCGCTGATCGACTGCCTCAAGTAGCGCATAATTGCGCCAGACCCTTCTGGCGCATTTACGCGATGATTGCAAAACCCACGCCCCCACGCCGTCCCCGCTGGCGCAGCCTGGCCCTGTTGGCCCTGTGCCTGGCCCCTTTGCTGTGGCCGCTGCATCACCTTGCCGAACGCTATTATCAGGACGAACTGGCGTCGCAGAATCGCCAGACCCTGGACCTGTATGTCGCCAACCTGCTCGGCACCCTGCACCGCTACGAAACCCTGCCGCAGATTCTTGGCGAATTGCCGGCGCTGCGCGGCGTACTGGCCGACCCGTTCAAGCTCGAAGCGGTGACCAACGCCAACCGCCTGCTCAAAGACATCGCCCACCAGACCGGTGCCGAGGTGATGTACCTGATGGACGTCAGCGGCAATACCCTGGCCGCCTCCAACTGGGACAAGCGCGACAGCTTCGTGGGCCGCAATTTCGCCTTCCGCCCGTACTTCAACGAAGCCATGGCCGGGCAACTTGGGCGCTTCTTCGGCCAAGGCACCACGTCGGCCAAGCGCGGCTACTTTTTTGCCGCTGCCGTGCATGACCGTGAACGCATCGTCGGGGTATTGGTGGTCAAGGTCGACCTGGACCACACCGAGACCCTCTGGGGCAATACGCCCGAGCAATTGCTGCTGACCGACCACAACGGTGTGGTGATCCTCACCTCGCGGCCTGACTGGCGCTTTCGCGCCACGCGCGAGCTGACCGAGGCCGAGCGCCAGGCGATCATCGCCATCCAGCCCTACCCGACCCAGGCGCCACAGCCGCTGGTACTCAACCAGAACGCTTGGCTGGCCCAGACGCGTGACATCAAGGAGACCGGCTGGCAGGTCAGCATCCTCGCACCACGCATGCTGGTCGACCGTTCGGTGCAAACCGTCATGGCCATCGGTGGCGGCGCACTGCTGGTGCTGATGCTGCTGGCCGGCCTGGTGATGCAACGCCGCCGGCACTATATCGACCGCATCGACTTCGAAGCCCGGGGCCGCCAGGAGCTGGAAAATCGTGTGGCCCAGCGCACCGCCGACCTGGAAGGCCTCAACAACCGCCTGAAAAGCGCGGTACTGGAGCGCGAGAATGCCCAGCAGGAGCTGGTGCGCGCCCAGGACGAGCTTGTGCAGGCGGGCAAGCTGTCGGTGCTCGGCACCATGTCGGCGAGCATCAGCCACGAACTCAACCAGCCCTTGGCAGCCATCCGCAGTTACGCGGAAAACGCCGAGATTCTGCTCGATCACCAGCGCACTGAAGATGCCCGCGGCAACCTCAAGCTGATCGGCGAACTGACCGGGCGCATGGCCTCGATCATCGCTCACCTGCGGGCCTTCGCCCGGCGGGACCGCCATGCGCCGGAAAGCGTGGCCCTGCAGCCGGCGCTGGACGACGCCCTGGCGCTGCTGGCCAAACGCCGCCGAGCGATGGCCGTTGAGCTGATCCGTGACCTGCCCGATGCCACCCTGTGGGTACAGGCCGGGGAGACACGCCTGCGCCAGGTGCTCGGCAACCTGCTGGCCAACGCCCTCGATGCCCTGACTGAAAAAGCCAACCCGCGCCGCCTGTGGCTGAGTGCCGAAAAGCGCGATGACTACGTCTACCTGTTCATCCGCGACAATGGCCCGGGCTTCAGCCGGCAGGCCCTCGAGCACGCCAAGGAGCCGTTCTTCACCACCAAGACCCGCACCCAGGGCCTGGGCTTGGGCCTGGCCATCTGCGAAAGCCTGATGCGTGCCCTGGGCGGTGAACTGCTGCTGGCCAACCACCCGGAAGGCGGCGCCCTGCTCACCCTGCAAATGCGCGTGGCAGCGCCCGGCGCCAACCTGCAACCATCGGAGGACCCCTCGGCATGACCCCCGAGATACAGATCGACAGCCAGGCCCAGGTGCTGCTGGTCGACGACGACCCACACCTGCGCCAGGCCTTGAGCCAAACCCTCGACCTGGCGGGGCTGAAGGTGGTTGCCCTGGCCGACGCCCAAGGCCTGGCCGAGCGCCTGGAGCCCGACTGGCCTGGCGTGGTGGTCAGCGACATCCGCATGCCCGGCATCGATGGCTTGCAACTGCTCGAACAATTGCACGGGCGTGACAAGGAACTGCCAGTGCTGCTGATCACCGGCCACGGCGATGTGCCCTTGGCGGTGCAAGCCATGCGTGCTGGCGCCTACGACTTCCTTGAAAAGCCCTTTGCCAGTGAAGCCCTGCTCGACAGCGTGCGCCGCGCCCTGGCCCTGCGCCGGCTGGTGCTCGACAACCGCAGCCTGCGCCTGGCCTTGAGCGACCGCCAGCAACTGGCCACCCGCCTGGTCGGCCATTCACCTGCCATGCAGCGCCTGCGCGAACAGATCGGCGCCTTGGCCGGCACCCGCGCCGACGTGCTCATCCTCGGCGAAACCGGCGCTGGCAAGGAGGTGGTGGCCCGCGCCCTGCACGACCTGTCCAGCCGCCGCGATGGGCCATTCGTGGCCATCAATGCCGGCGCCCTGGCCGAGTCGGTGGTCGAAAGCGAGCTGTTCGGCCATGAGCCCGGCGCGTTCACCGGCGCGCAGAAGCGCCGCATCGGCAAGTTCGAGTTCGCCAATGGCGGCACGCTGTTCCTCGACGAAATCGAAAGCATGAGCCTGGACGTGCAGGTGAAGTTGCTGCGCCTGCTGCAGGAACGGGTGGTCGAGCGCCTGGGCGGCAACCAGCTGATCCCGCTGGACATCCGCATCATTGCCGCAACCAAGGAGGACCTGCGCCAGTCTGCCGACCAGGGCCGCTTCCGTGCCGACCTTTACTACCGATTGAACGTGGCACCGCTGCGCATCCCGCCGCTGCGCGAGCGAGGGGATGACATCCTGGTGCTGTTCCAGCATTTCGCCGATACCGCCAGCCAACGCCACGGCCTGCCACCGCAAACCCTGCAGCCAGCGCACCGGGCCATGCTGCTGCGCCATGCCTGGCCAGGCAATGTGCGCGAACTGCAAAACGCCGCCGAGCGTTTCGCCCTTGGCCTGGAGCTGGCGCTCGATAACCAGGCGCCCGCTGCCGCAGCGCCCACAGCCCCGCTTCAGCTGGGCAACCTCAGCGAACAGGTCGAGCAGTTCGAGCGTTCGTTGATTGCCGCCGAACTGGGCCAGCCGCACAGCTCCATGCGCAGCCTGGCCGAGGCACTCGGTATCCCGCGCAAAACTTTGCATGACAAGCTGCGCAAGCACGGCCTCAGTTTTGACGGTGGCCACAGCGGGCCTGACGACCACGAGGACAACCGCCCATGAACAGCGACAGCCAGTACTTGCAGGATGTCCTGCACAGCGACATTCCCCTGACCCGTGAAATGGGCCTGCAGGTCATCGATTGGCAAGGGCAGAGCCTACGCCTGCAGCTGCCGCTGGCCGCCAACGTCAACCACAAAAGCACCATGTTCGGCGGCAGCCTGTACTGCGCCGCCGTGCTGGTGGGCTGGGGCTGGTTGCACCTGCGCCTGCGCGAGCTGGGCATCGACGACGGGCATATCGTCATTCAGGAAGGCCAGATCAGCTATCCGCTACCGGTCACCGGCACGGCAGTGGCGCGCTGCGCCGCACCGGACGAAAAAACCTGGGAGCGCTTCGTTGCGATGTATCAGCGCCGTGGCCGTGCGCGGCTGACGCTGGACACCACGGTTTGCAATGCTGGCAGCGACGAGCCCGCCGTGAGGTTCAGCGGGCAGTATGTGTTACATCGCTGAGGCGAGCTGGATCAGCGCCTGACGCCAGCTGGCAGCCGCGGGAAGGGCCAGGAAGAAGGGGTTGAGCAGGGATTCGCGTGGCGGGTAGCGGAACGGCTGGCCATCCACGCCGATCACTTCGCCGCCTGCCCCTTCCAGCACACCTTGCGCCGCAGCGGTGTCCCACTGCGAGGTCGGCGCCAGGCGCGGGTAGCAGTCGGCGCTGCCTTCGGCCAGCAGGCAGAACTTGAGCGAGCTGCCGATATTGGCCAGCTCCAGCTCACCGACAGCAGCGCCAAGGCCAGACAGCAACGCTTCCTGCTGTGGGCTGGAATGGCGACGACTGGCCACCACGGTGAAACGACCATCGGCAGGTGGCGCGTTACGGACCTGGATCGGCTGGGGCTCGCCGCCCGCCTCTGCCCGCCAGGCACCCAGGCCTTGGCCACCGAAATAACAGCGGCCGCTGGTGGGCATCGAAACCACGCCAAACACCACTTCGCCGTTTTCGATCAGCGCGATATTGACGGTGAACTCTTCGCTGCCCGCGATGAACTCCTTGGTACCGTCCAAAGGGTCGACCAGCCACCAGCGCTGCCAGCCCTGGCGCTCGGCCAACGGAATATTGCAGTCTTCCTCGGACAGCACGGGGATCTGCGGCGCCATTGCCTGCAGGCCGTCAGCGATAACCCGGTGTGCGGCCAGGTCGGCGGCGGTCACCGGCGAATCATCCGCCTTGTTGGTCACCGCCACGTCGGCGCGCCAGAACGGCAGGATCGCCTGCCCTGCCAGGGCGGCCAGTTTCACCACTTCATGCATCAGTTGCTGGTCGTTCATACGTCGAGCAGCCCCCGCTGAATCAGCAGGTCACGCGCCAGGTACAACGCCGCCAGCGCCCGCCCCTCGCTGAACTGGGGGTGCATGGCCAGCGCCGAGAGTTCGCGAAGGTTGACCTTGTCGACCCGCATCGGCTCCGGCTCGTCGCCCTCCAGCCGCTCTTCGTAAAGGTCGGTGGCCAGCACCACCTGGATCTTCTGGCTCATGTAGCCGGGGGACAGCGACAGCTCGGTCAGGTGTTCCAACTGACGCGCGCCAAAGCCGGCTTCTTCCTTGAGCTCCCGGTCAGCCGCTGCCAGCACATCCTCGCCCGGTTCGATCAGGCCTTTGGGCAGGGACAGTTCGTATTCATCTGTGCCACCGCAATACTCCTCCACCAGCACCGCGTGTTCGGCATCGAGCATGGCCACGATCATGACGGCGCCGTATCCATTGCCGCGCCCGACCAGGCGCTCGTAGGTGCGCTCGTTGCCGTTGCTGAAACGCAACTGCACGGCCTCGACGCGGAACAAGCGGCTGCTGGCGACGATCTCGCGGCTGAGAACGGTGGGTTTCTGGCGCATGGGGCGGCTCCTTGGCGTGAACGGGTTACTATACCGTGGCTTGCCGACTGATCGAGAGTTTCCCATGCCTGTTCTTCCCTGGTCTGCCATCGATACCGTCCTGCTGGACATGGACGGCACGCTGCTCGATTTGCACTACGACAACCGCTTCTGGCTGGAGCACCTGCCCCAGCGCTACGCCCAGGTGCACGGCGTAAGCCGGGCGATGGCCGAAATGGAGCTGCAGCCGCTGTTCGAACGCAATGCCGGCACGCTCAACTGGTACTGCCTGGACTTCTGGAGCCGCGAGCTGAACTTGCCGATCCGCGAACTCAAGCGCGAGATCGCCGACCTGATCGCCCTACGCCCAGACGCCGATACCTTCCTGGCAGCGATCCGCCAGGCCGGCAAGCGCGTGGTCATGATCACCAATGCGCACCGCGATTCGCTGTCGTTGAAGCTGGAGCGGGTGGAGCTGGCGCCGTATTTCGAGCGGCTGATCAGTTCGCATGATTACGGCTACCCGAAAGAGAGCCCGCAGTTCTGGGATGCGTTGCAGGCTGATATCGGGTTCGAGCCTGGGCGCAGCCTGTTCATCGACGACACCTTGGCCATTCTGCGCAGTGCCCGGCGGTTTGGCGTGGGGCATTTACTGGCCGTGCGCCAGCCCGATAGCCAGGCGGCGCCGCGCGATACCCAGGAGTTTGCGGCAGTCGAGGATTACCGGCAGTTGCTGGTAGGTCTTTAGGGCCAGATCGCCGGCAAGCCGGCTCCCACTGGGTTTGCGCTGAACTTGAGAGCAGCGGAGTACCTGTGGGAGCCGGCTTGCCGGCGATTGGCCGGAGCAAACGATAGAGATCTGTCAGTCCGGAATCCGCAGCACCTGTCCTGGATAGATCTTGTCCGGGTGCTTGAGCATCGGCTTGTTGGCTTCGAAGATCTTGTTGTACTGGCCGGCGTTGCCATATACGACCACGGCAATGGCTGACAGCGTGTCACCCTTTTTCACGGTAACGAACCGCGCAGCCTGAACGACCGGCCCTGTTACAGTGATCTGATCATCAACGCTGGCTACACCACTTATGTTGCCGGCCGCGAGGATGATTTTCTCCTTCTCCTCCTGGCTGGCCACCTCGCCCTTGAGGATGATTTTGTCACCCTCGACCGTAGCGGTGATGTTCGGGTTGCCCAGGCCGACACTCTCCACGTGTTTCTTCAGCTGCTCCTCGGCATTGGCATTGCCTGGGGTCAGCAGGTCGATCAACTTCTCGCCGGCTTCCTTCACGAAACTGAAAAGGCTCATTGCGTTCTCCATGTTGACGATAACCTCGGAAACACGAGTCTAGGCCATCATTTCCTCCCCCGCCCCACTGCGACCAATCGACGCGGTCTATCAAGGCATAGACCCTAGCGATTAGACGTGACCGGCCCACAGGCCTAGGCTGGTGCTATCAAAAAGCCGCCGGTAGTCAGCGCCGATGAACAACCAGCCCCGATGAACAGCAAGCCTCCGGTCTGCGCGGCCTCGGCGCCTCTGGCACTGCCTGCCGCCAGCAACACCTACGATTACGTCCAGCTCGACGACGCTGCGCGTGCCAGCACGCCGCTGGCCGAAGAAGTCGCCCTGGCCATCGTCTACAACGGCCTCAACCAGGCCGTGATGCTGGTCAGCCCCACCGACCTTGAAGACTTTGCGGTCGGCTTCAGCGTTGGCAGCGGCATTGTCGATGGCACCGCAGACATCTACGACCTGAAGCTTTCCGGCAGCGGCTCGGCGTTGTACGCCGACCTGGAGATTTCCAGCCGCGCATTCTGGAACCTGAAAAACCAGCGCCGCCAACTGGCCGGCACCAGCGGTTGCGGCCTGTGTGGCGTCGAAGCCCTGGAGCAGGCGCTGCCGGAGCTGGCCGAGCTGCCTGGCGCGCCATTGCCACCGGCGCAGTGGCTGGTGGGCCTGCGTGAGCGCATCGATGCCTTCCAGCCGCTGGGCCAGCACTGTGGCGCCGTGCATGCGGCATTGTTCATGAACGCCCAGGGCGAACTGCTGCTCGGCCGCGAAGACATTGGCCGCCACAACGCCCTGGACAAGCTGATCGGCGCCCTGCTGCGCCAGGGCATCGCCACCGAAGGTGGCCTGGCGATCGTCACCAGCCGCTGCAGCCTGGAACTGATCCAGAAAGTCCTGCGGGCCGGCATCCAGACGCTGGTCAGCCTCTCGGCTCCTACCGGCCTTGCCCTGCAATGGGCGCGCAAGCACAACCTCAACCTCATTCATCTGCCCAAACACAGTGCACCGCGGGTCTATAGCCCAGCGGCGGAGTCGTAATAGCCGTGACCTCGTACCAGCCTCTTCCAGACAACGCCCCAGCCTCCCCACCACGCTACAAGCCCTACCACGGCCCCGCCGGTGGCTGGGGCGCCTTGCGCAGCGTGGCCAAGGCCTGGGTTGGCAGCGACAATGCGCTGAAGAACCTTCGCGCCCTGCTCAAGACCAACCAGAATGGCGGTTTCGACTGCCCCGGTTGCGCCTGGGGCGACTCGCCCGAAAGCGGCATGGTCAAGTTTTGCGAGAACGGCGCCAAGGCGGTCAACTGGGAAGCCACCAAGCGCCGAGTCGATGCGGCCTTCTTCGCCCGCTACAGCGTCAGCGCGCTGCTTGAGCAGAGCGACTACTGGCTGGAATACCAAGGCCGCCTGACCGAACCGATGGTCTACGACCCGGCCAGCGACCGCTATCAGCCGATCGCCTGGGATGCAGCCTTTGCCCTGATCGCCCGAGAGCTGAACAACCTGGCAAGCCCCGATCAGGCCGAGTTCTATACCTCCGGGCGGGCCAGCAACGAAGCGGCGTTCCTGTACCAGCTGTTCGTGCGTGCATACGGCACCAACAACTTCCCCGACTGTTCGAACATGTGCCACGAGGCCAGCGGCGTGGCCTTGGGGCAAAGCATCGGTGTGGGCAAGGGCACTGTCACCTTCGATGATTTCGAGCACGCCGATGCGATCTTCGTCTGGGGCCAGAACCCCGGCACCAACCACCCCCGCATGCTCGACCCGCTGCGCGATGCCGTGAAGCGTGGCGCCCAGGTGGTGTGCATCAACCCGCTCAAGGAGCGTGGCCTGGAGCGCTTCC
>RCUL01000810.1_pt1 | contig 13579 bp, 10 predicted proteins | sample 2167521 | NCBI WGS metagenome assembly RCUL01 (sample SAMN09932745, study PRJNA488358) | compost metagenome | feature: garden; material: soil; isolation source: compost soil in acetic acid-enriched culture | place: Germany: Experimental Botanical Garden Goettingen | collected 2016-01-27
CGCTAGGCCTGCCGCACCCGCGCATCCCGCTCCCGCGCAACCTGTATGGCACCACTCGCCTCAACTCCGGCGGCCTTGACTTGTCCAATGAGCACCGGCTTGGCTCATTGTCCTCGGCGCTGCTCGCCAGCGCCAACCAGCCCTACACTGCCGGGCCAACGTCAAGCAACGATTGCAGCCACCCGCGCACCGTCACCGCCGTGCGCAACCCGGCGGATCATCGCGACCTGATCGGTCAGGTGTACGAAGCCAACGAAAGCGATGTGCAAAACGCCATTCTGTGCGCCCAGGCCAGCGGCCCGATCTGGCAGTCGACCCTGCCCGCCGAGCGCGCGGCCATTCTGGAGCGCGCCGCCGACCTGATGGAAAGCGAGATGCAGCAACTGATGGGCCTGCTGGTACGCGAGTCTGGCAAGACCTTCAGCAATGCGATCGCCGAAGTCCGTGAAGCGGTCGATTTCCTGCGCTACTACGGTGCCCAGGCTGGCAGCTTCAGCAACGACAGCCATCGCCCACTGGGCCCTGTGGTGTGCATCAGCCCTTGGAACTTCCCGCTGGCGATATTCAGTGGCCAAGTCGCCGCCGCCCTGGCCGCTGGCAACACAGTGCTGGCCAAACCTGCCGAGCAGACGCCGCTGATCGCCGCCCAGGCCGTGCGCATCCTCCACGAAGCCGGTGTGCCGACCGGCGTCGTGCAACTGCTGCCAGGCCGGGGCGAGACCGTTGGGGCGAGCCTGGTCGGTGACAGCAAAATCAGGGGGGTAATGTTCACCGGCTCCACCGAGGTCGCCGGCATCCTCAGCCGCAACCTTGCCGGCCGCCTGGATGGCCAGGGGCAGACGCTGCCGCTGATCGCCGAAACAGGCGGCATGAACGCCATGATCGTCGACTCCTCGGCACTGGCCGAACAGGTGGTCGTGGATGTCATCAGCTCTGCGTTCGATAGCGCCGGCCAGCGCTGTTCAGCGCTGCGGGTGCTGTGCGTGCAGGCAGACGTGGCCGACCACGTCTGCCAGATGCTGCGTGGTGCGATGGCCGAATACCGCGTCGGCTCGCCAGAGCGCCTGGATACCGACATAGGCCCGGTGATCGACCGCGAAGCCCGGGACAACATCGTCAACCACATCGAGCACATGCGCCGTAAAGGCCGTACCGTCTTCCAGGCTGCCCGGGCCGACGGCCAGGTGCTGCAACGGGGCACCTTCGTGCTGCCAACCCTGATCGAACTGGACAGTCTCGACGAACTGGAACGGGAGATCTTCGGCCCCGTGCTGCATGTGGTGCGCTACGAGCGCAGCGAGCTCAACCAACTCCTGGAGCAGATCAACGCCAGCGGTTACGGGCTGACCCTTGGCGTGCATACCCGCATCGACGAGACCATCGCCCAGGTGGTCGATACCGCCCGCGTGGGCAACCTCTACGTCAACCGCAACATCGTCGGGGCCGTGGTCGGCGTACAGCCGTTCGGCGGTGAAGGGCTGTCCGGCACCGGCCCGAAGGCAGGTGGCCCGCTGTACCTGTATCGCCTGCTCGCCACCCGCCCGCACGATGCCGTGGCGCAGGCCCTGGCTGACGGCGATGGGCATGCGGTTGCAGCCCCCACAGACCTGGAAAATGCGCGCACGGCCTTTGCCGCTTGGGCCGAGCAGAAAGAACCGGAAATCGCCAACCTGTTCGCCCGCTATCTGGAGCAGTCGCAAAGCTACACCACTCACCTGCTCGCCGGCCCCACCGGTGAGCGCAACAGCTACACCCTGCTGCCGCGGGAGGTGGTGCTGAACCTGGCCGAAAACCGCCTGGACCTGCTCGCCCAACTCGCCGCCAGCCTGGCGGTCGGCAGCCGCGCGCTATGGCTCGATAGCCATCAGGCCCTACGCGCAGAACTGCCAGCATCGGTGCAAGCGCGCATCGACAGCATCAGCGACTGGACCGACCCGGACGCCCATTTCGACGCGATTCTGCACCATGGCGATAGCGATCAATTGCGCCACGTCAGCCAGCTGTCTGCACGGCGCCGCGGCGCCATCGTCGGCGTGCACGGCCTGGGGCGGGGAGACACTGACATTCCACTGGAACGCCTGCTGATCGAGCATGCCCTTAGCGTCAACACAGCTGCGGCCGGTGGTAACGCCAATCTCATGACCATCTGCTAGGCCCACGATCGGAACCGGCGCAGCGCATCCTTGCGCTGCGCACCTTCGCACAACCACGAGGAACAACCATGAACGCACTCTTCCTGGGCTACGGCCGCATGGGCAGCGCCATTGGCCAAGCCTGGCTCAAGGCCGGCCTGGTCAGCCATGTCAGCGCCGTTGACCCCTATCTGCAAACAGCCGGCCAAGTCACCCTCTACAGCAACGTCGAAGCCCTGCCTGCACTGCCTTTTGACATTATCGTGGTGGCGGTCAAGCCAAACTACGCGTGCGAGGTACTGGCCGCCCTACCCCGTGCAGTACGCGAACACGCCGTGGTGATTTCTGTCGCAGCAGGTGTGCCCCATGACAAGCTCAGCCTGGCACTGGGCCACAGCTGCCCGGTGGTACGCGCGATGCCCAACACGCCGGTACTGGTCAACGCGGGCTGCACCGGCCTGTTCGCCCCCCCTGACCTGGATGCAAACCTGCGCGAGCGGGTGACTCGGCTGTTCGAAGCCGTCGGCAGCGCCAGCTGGGTGGAGCACGAGGGCCTGCTGGATGCCGTGACTGCGTTGTCCGGCAGCGGCCCTGCCTACTACCACCTTTTCAGCGAAGCCCTCGCCGCAGCAGGTGTAGCACTTGGCCTGAGCCCGGAACTGGCAAAGACCCTGGCAGCGCAGACAGCGCTGGGTGCCGCGACGCTGCAAACCCAGCCAGGCGCAGACTTTGTAGAGTTGCGCACCGCAGTCACCTCGCCCAATGGCACCACGGCGGCGGCGATCGCCTCGTTTGAACACAATGACGGCTTGCGTCGGTTGGTCGACGCCGCCGTGCAGGCCGCACATTCCCGTTCACAAGCACTCTCACGCGAGTCCTGAAAGCCCCGGGCAGCGGGCGGCCGGCAGGACGCCAACGCTGCTCCACCTAGCCGATGTGCATAGCCTATGAAGCTCCATCAACTGAAAGTGTTGGTCACCATCTGCGAGAGCGGCAGCTTTCAGGAAACCGCACGCTTGCTGCATCTTTCCCAGCCCGCGCTCTCCAGGACCATCAAGGAACTTGAGACGTCCCTGGGGGTGCCGCTGCTGGTACGCTCCAACCGCGGCATCACCACCACCGAGTACGGCGAACGCCTGGTGCGCAGGGCGCGCCTGATGCTTGAAGAGGCCAGCCGCGCCCGTGAAGAGATTGCGGCGCTCAAGGGCCAAACCCATGGCCGGGTTTCGATCGGCCTGTCACCGGCGACACCCAGGGCGCAGGTGATCGCAGCCATAAATCAGTACAGCGAGCGCTACCCACTGGTGCGCCTGCGCATTCACGAGATGCGCCCCTCAAAACTGATGGAAAGCCTGCGTGAAGGGCAAGTGGACCTGGCATTGTCATGCCAGCCGGCAAGCCGCTACGGCGATGGGTTTCAATGGACCGAGCTGTACAGTCAACCCACTGCGCTGGCGGTGCGCAAAGGCCACCCGCTGCGCAAGGTACGTTGTCTTGATCAGCTACGCGAACAACGCTGGCTGTTGCAGGAGCCGCTGGAAAGTTCTCAGATCGGCATGATGTTCGAGCAGTATCGGCTTGCGCCACCTGAGAACATCCTTGAGTGCTCCGCCGGGATCATCTTCTGCGAACTGGCGCGCGCCACTGATGTGATCAGCTACTGGCCGCTTCGCATGCTCGACTACGTCAACCGCACCGACCAGGGGTTGGAGATACTGAACCTTGAGGAGCAAGTGCCCGCGCTCAATATCTCACTGGTTTATCGAAACCAGGAACTGCTCACGCGCGAAGCCCGGCTGCTTGCTGATGAGCTCGAGTATGTGTTCATCAACCCTCGGGCACCTAAGTACAACGATGATTACTGTTGACGGGGGTATGCCTTGATGCCGGTCAGTCAAGCGATTGGGGCCGCTTTGCGGCCCATCGCCGGCAAGCCAGCTCCCACAGCTACAGCGCATACCCACGAAGTTACAATAGACCCTCCCCCAGCGTAGTTTGCCGGGAAAGCACAGAGCAGAGCCCGACCGGTCTCAGTCGGTAATCTGCTCTGCTGTGTTATCGGCGGTAGAGGCCGGGGCACTCGCTTCTGACTTCACACGCTTGCGTCGGCCCTGGCTGCGTTGCCGCGAAGCTTGTTGCTTGGCATGCAGCGCCTGAGCGGCGGTCACAATGCCAGACGGTTGCCCATTCAAGTCCAGGCGCGGTGCATTCTCCACCATGGCTGCCCAGTATCGAGCTCCCTTGCACCAGGTAGAAATGCCCAGCTTGAGCTGTTCGCGGGTCAAGCCGAGCAGTTCGAGGTGCTGCTCGGCATCCTTGAAAATACCCTCCTTGAGCGGCACCTTGGGCGCCGGATTGACGGGGAAGGCCAAGGGAAAATGCTTCTGCAAGGGCCAGATCGCTTGCACTGCCGGATCAAGGTCGCGAGGCTTCGCCTGCGGGGAAGGCTTGCGCTTGGGGTGTTTCCCACCCTCAGCCTTTACCTGCTCTTTTTCCGACCGGAGACGGTCACGTAGCTCTGCTAGTTGTTCAAAACCCATCGTTCAATTCACTGCTTCGAAGTTGATTGCGTGGCGTAAGGATATGCCATGCACGCCTTGAAAGCAGCTAGAACAGGATGAGCCGCCGCTGGATCGGTCCCGAGACTAAGCATTCAGAGCCCGTTTCAACACTTCGTAGATCTTGCTGTCGCCAGATTGAGCGACGTTGAAACGCAGGAAATCTCCCGCAGTCATGGACTGGCTGAAGGCATTTCCGGGCGCGAGCACCACTCCTTCCTTCAAGCAAGCTCTGGCCAGCGTCGCTGCATCCTTACCCTGAGGGAGTTGGCACCACACGTACATGCCTGCCTGGGGAACCATCCATGGCTTGATACCAATCGCCTGAAGCCTCGCTACTGTTTTGCCCATTTCCTGGGCTAACCTGAAGCGGACACCTTCCATGTGCTTTCGGTACCCGCTATCGGTAATGGCTTGATGAACGATGTCCGCAGCCATGCGCCCACCCCCGAATGTGGTCGCAATCTTGAGGTCGACCAGGCTCTCGATCCACTCCCTGCGCGAAGCGATGTAGCCGCATCTGATTGAAGCGGAGATGGTCTTGGAAAAACTACCGATCTGGATCACACGAGCGAGGCCATCGAAGGCAGACAGTCGTGGCGCGGGGGTATTCTCGAAATCGCCGAAGATGTCGTCCTCGACAATTACCAGGCTGGAGGTGTCGGCCAGCTTTAGCAGCCTGTGTGCTGTGACTGGTGACAAGGTGGCCCCGGTTGGGTTGTGGATGCCGGAGTTCGTTATGTACAACCGCGGCGCGTGCTCGCGCAGGGCAGCGCCGAACGCCTCGATGTCTGGACCCGTTGCGGTGTAGGGGACTCCGACGATGTTCACCCTATGTGCTTTGAGTAATGCGTGAAAATTGAAATAACAGGGATCGTCGACCAGGACAGTGTCACCCGGTTGCAGCAGAAAACGGCAGATCAGGTCGATGGCATGAGTGCCGGACTCAGTGAGCATGATCTGTTCCAGAGGGGCTTCGATGCCGACGCCTGCCAGTCGTCGCGACAAGAATTGCCTGAGAGGCGGATGCCCAAGCGGTGAAGCGTACTCAGTCAATTTCGACGTGTCAGAACGCGCAACCATTCGAAGAGCTTTACGCAAGCCTGCTTCGTACAGCCAGGATGCGGGCAGCCACCCGCATCCTGGTTTCAACGCATCACTGGAAGTTTCCAGAGACTGGCGCGAGATCCATAGCGGGTCGACATCACGATCAAGTTTGGGGCCGAGCTCGGTCAGGGCCAATGGCGCAACTGGGCCAGCCACGTAAAAACCGGAGCCGGGGCGTGCGCTAAGTACACCTTCTGCGGTTAACCGTTCATAGGCCTCCAGGACGGTAGAAACCGATACTTGCATGCTCTGAGCCATTGCGCGAACTGAAGGAATTCTCGCACCTGGTGTGTAGCTTCGAGAGGCTATCCTGGCCTGGACCTCCCCCATCACAGCTCGGATTCGCGTTCCGTCCCGTTTCATCGCACCCTCAACTGTGCTGGATTCATATGCATAACAGTTCGGTTGAATTGTAGTGGAGTGTACATGGCCTTGGTGAGCCCGTCAGTGATGTACTGAGCCCTGGCTTATCGAGGACGCACCGATGGAAAAAACAACAAGCGGATGGATAAACGGCTTCATAGGCGTCGCCATCTTTGCCGGCTCGTTGCCGGCCACCCGCGTGGCAGTGACGGCCTTCGAGCCTACGTTTCTGACATGTGCCAGGGCAACCATTGCCGCGCTGTTGGGTGCGCTTTTCTTGATCGTGCTACGCCAGCCGCGACCCAAGCGCGGTGACCTGTCGTCATTGGCTGTAACAGCGCTTGGCGTCGTTATCGGTTTTCCGCTGCTGACGGCACTGGCCCTCCAGCACGTCACTTCTGCCCATTCCATCGTTTTTGTCGGGCTGCTGCCACTGTGTACCGCAGGGTTCGCCGTTCTGCGCGGCGGCGAGCGACCTGGGCCACTGTTCTGGTTGTTCTCGTTGTTCGGTGCTGGGCTAGTCGTTGGCTATGCGTTGATGAATGGAGGAGATGCGTCGGCGCTAGGAGACCTGCTGATGATGGCTGCGGTAGTTGTTTGTGGCTTGGGCTATGCGGAAGGGGCTCGTCTGTCACGGACTCTCGGGGGCTGGCAGGTGATCAGTTGGGCATTGCTGGTAGCGTTGCCGCTCATGCTGCTGCTGACTATCGTCAATCTCCCAGCACCCGATGCCTTCGCCCGGGTAAGCGCCCCTGCGTGGTTCAGCTTCGCCTACGTTTCACTGTTCAGCATGCTGATCGGGTTTGTGTTCTGGTACAAAGGGCTCGTCCAGGGAGGCATTGCGGCAGTGGGCCAACTGCAACTCTTTCAGCCGTTCATGGGGCTTGGACTGGCCGCGTTGCTTCTGCACGAGCAAGTCAGCTGGGTGATGCTCGTCGTAACGCTGGGTGCTGTCATCTGTGTTGCCGGGGCAAAGAGATACGCCCAGTAGTAGTGTGGGAGCGATCAACCTCTATCGAAACTGCTGTGAAGCGCTGGCGATACGCTGGTACTTACGCAGCTGCCGGTTGACGCTGCGGATATCCAGAAAGAATATCTCTGCGCTGCGCCAGAGCAGCATCCAAGCGGTGACGGTAACGACTCCCACGGGGATGGTGCCTTCTATGCCCAGCGCCGTGCCTGCCAGCACCAAGGCTAGCGCCAAGCCCAAGAGTGTCAGTGCTACCAGCCGCTGCGTGCGGATATCCCCTCTGAGCTGTTCGCTCTTTTGCGCAAAGGTGTTGCTGATGGCTTGCTGCAGGCGTTCTCGCTCCTCTTCCGGGCAGCGGATCTGTAGACTCAGCGCTGGGTGATACCAGGCACTATCTGACAGGTATTCCACCAGCTCGGGGCTTAGCTTGGGATTGTCCGGCGAGGCAAATGGATTGAGGTAATCCGGGGTGATCGTCAGATCGATGTTTTTAGTCATGACGAACCTCTAGCTGGTTGAGTTGTGTCATCACGCTCTGCGGGGTGGACAGTTGTCAGCTGGCGGCGCATGCGCGGATGCCTCTGCGTGCGACCGTAAGTAAGCCAGCGAAATCGCCCCGATTGAATCGATCGACAGGTCGTTAGCCGCTCTCCATCAACGGTAGCACTGGATCGGGAGCGGCCATCCACGACCGGCCGCTTTCGACGCAAAGCAGACAGCGATCCCAAGCTCTGTGGTCAGTTCCGGCCTCATCGCCGGCAAGCCGGCTCCCACTGGAATATCTCCAGCCTTGAGGCATGCGCTGTACGTGTGGGAGCCGCGCTTGCCGGCGATGGGCCGCGAAGCGGCCCCGGTTACAGATGTCTGCTTCGGCTCGAAAGCGGGCGGTCACGACTGGCAGCTGGCCATAGAGGACGCACCTGTGCTGCCTGGGGGCTGGAGGAAAAGCAAAGCAGTGCGTGCTTCAGGATCAGCGCGGGAACAGCAACGTCACAGCAAAGCGAAAGCCCCAGCCTTCTGGGCCATTATCCGGTGAATCGAGCCAGTAACGCGGCCCGGCTTGGAGGGTGATGGGGTGGCCACCAACTTTCAGTAATTGGGTTACCGTCAGGTTGACCGGAATGGCCCATTCTTTGGATTGCCAGTCGTAGGTTGATTCACTGTTGATGCCAAATGTGGTCAACGAGCTGTTCGTGTATGAAAGAAACGGCTGCATGAAGGTCTGGTTTACCTTCTCCTTACCATCTGCGGGGCTGCCCTCTAGCCCCCAGATATGGTTAGCCAGTATCCCGTGCGTCCAACCGTTGGCTTGCTTCAAGGCTACCGCAGTCGGTCCGAGCCCCCATTGTTCACTGCTCAGCACGTCGTTGCTGCCCGTTGGTATCAATAGCGCCGGGCCTGCGCCGAGTATCCAGCCACTGGCAGTGGGTTGTTTCGGTGAGAAGAAAAAACTCTGGGTGACATCGCCTACGCCAGAGGTGTCTGCCGCGCCACCCAGGCCGTGCTGGTCGACGACTGGCAGGATAGTCCTGGAGATCAGGTTCCAGTCATCATTCAGGCTGAAAGGTAGAACGGGCTGGATGTTGGTCAGGCTGCGCTTGCCATCGCCGTCGGGGCCCATTTTCTGGTCCCAATTATATTGCACCGGCAAGCTGTACATGGCCGCAACCGGGTTCAGCGCTTTCTTGGCAAGCTCTGCCGAGTCCTCTGCTTGCCCTTGCCCGGTGTGCGCCAGCAACGCGAGTGCGTAAAGCGGGTAGCATTTTCTTTTCAACATTGTATCTCCCGTCAACTTAAAGCCACGTCGTTTTGAGCGGCCCGGGTTTTCGGCGATCAAGCGTGATTCGACATCTCGGTCTGCTTTGGCGGCAGCGGGCCAATGAACATTTGCTTTAAGCGCTTGCGGCCAATGACGCGTGCCAGTTCCGCGATGACGCAATACATGAATATCAATGTGATCAGTAAGATCTGAACTGCCCAGAAGCGAGGCCAGTTCATAGAAGACCATAACAACGCATTCGCATCGAGCAGGCCGGGCGCCTCTTTCCAGTAGTCATACAGACGCTCCAAGTAATGAACGATCAGTGCGACCAGGGCATACATGAGTGTTTTCCAGGTGACGTTCCAGATCAGCGGCTTGTCGGGAAACCGGTTGATGAAGGGCAGCATATCGGCAACCAGAACAGACTTGCCCAATATGAGAGCGGCGATCAGTACCGACGCTGAGACAGGCAGCTCCACCCCTGACCCTTTGATCATGAGCGCGCGGATCAGCGCAACGATGTGCAGAATCACGAAGAAAAACACGGTGGGAGGAAGCACTTTCAGGAATTCATGTTTAATTTTGAGCATGACCGTATTCATCGGGGCATCCTTAGGCCATCAAATCTCGGCATCAAATTCCGGTGCCCCCTGGCGCACATCCACGGCAGGGGGAACCTGGGGGCTACTTCTTCAGGGCCTGGAATGAACTGACCATGTCCCTGGCCCAGCCATCGAGCACGGCGCGGGCGTCCGAGGCCTGCATGATTTGCGAGGAATTGTCCAGTTCAGCGCCTGCACCTTTGCGCACCACTGCGGCCACCACCTCATTGGTACTCCCGTCAAGGAATGCAGCCTCGGTAGCCACGCTGGTGTCTTGGTCGCGAATACCCGTGGCCGTACTGATGCCGGCTGCCACAAGCGCGATCGGGATCACCTCATACGGGCGCAGCCCCTTGGTTTTGGCACTCACCCCAGTGATCGCCGGGCGCACCACCAGTACACCTGGCCCGGGGCTCGTAGCCAGCGGCAGGACCTTGGAGAACTGGTTTTTCAGCGACTGATCGTAGTACTGGGTTATGCCTTGCAAGGTTTGCTGAGGAATCTTCGCGGTTGGTTGCGGCTTGGGGTAAAACTGGCTGGGTTCGACATACACGCTGGTAAATTGGTTGGCATCGATGCCAGGCTTGATCCAGCGCGTAACCTTCGCGCCCGAAGGAGATTCATCCTCCTTGAGCTTGCTGTAGTCCTTCAGAAACCCGGAGTATTCGTCAGGCTCAACGTATTTGCTCGCACAACCATGCAGTAAAAGCGATGTGAGACACACTGTTGCAATAAGCGCCTTACTTTTCATGCAACTTCTCCTTCCACGTATAAGCATTGTCCAAGGATCAAAACCTTCAGAATCGCCACGTCGCACCGCCACCGATGATGTGCAAGGCGGCGTTATCGAAAGTGCCTGACAACGTGTCGCCGGAGCGTGCCTTGGTCTGCTCCACGTCCATGTCGCCGAGCCAGACCAGTGTGTAAGCCAGATGCAGGTCCAATCCTTCTTCCACCTGATAGTTCACCCCGGTTGCGAAGCGCCACGCCTCCCCCATCGGGTTGTCCACGGTGCGATCCTTGTCATCCACGGCCGAGCTGTCATACCCCACCCCAAAACTCCAGCGCAGCTGGCGGGTCGCCTGATACTGGGCTCCAACCGAGGCGTGCCAGGTGTCCTTGTACTTGCGATCGACCGTGCGGCTAACCCCGACGGCATTGGCATCCACCTCTACCCCGATGTCACCGAACTCGCTCCAGTCCTGCCAACCCAGGCTTCCCAGCAATGTCCACTGCTCGTCCAGCTGGTGGGCCACGCTGAATGTCGCGGTCTGCGGCACGTTCATGTCCAGTTCCAGCGTGTCCACCGCCAGGCGGTTGAGTGCGGCATTGATGAGGGGGTTGTTGATATCGCTGACATGTGGACTGTCCTCGAATTCCAGCTTCACCTTGCTGGTGTAAGCCAGGCCAATCCGCGTGCGGGGGTCGAGCTGGTAGAGCAGGCCCAGGTTCACGCCAATGCCGAAGTCAGTGTCCTTGTATTCGAGCTGGCCATCGGGGCGCTCGACCAACCCGAGCAGGCTGTTGTTGATGGCCACCTCGGTGCGGTAATAGCCGAGCATCATGCGAGGGCCGATGCCGACGGTAAGGTCATCGGTGAACTTGTACGCAAAGGTGGGTTGGAACGAGACGCCAATCACCGCCGATTCCTGGGTGAAGTAGCGCCCTGCCCAGTCATCGTCGTAGTCCAGCGCCAAGCCGAAGTTACCGTACATGCCGAACCCGATGGCCGAGCGGTCATCGAGCTGGTGGCTGATGAACAAGCTGGCGCCCGGCAGGTATTGCAGAGCATTACCGCCCTCGTTGCCATCGAACTGGTTGCTGCTGTCACGTGAGTAGCGCAGGTCGCCGAGGATAACCTGGGCGTTGGCACTGATCTGCGTGCCAGGCAGCAGGGCGATGCCTGCGGGGTTGGACATCAACACGCTGGGGTCGGTGGCGAGCGCAGCCGAGCCAGCATTGGCCAGGCCGTTACTTTCCTGGCCGGCTTCATAAATGAAGATGCCTCCGGCAGACACGTTGGTGCTGTGAGCAAACAACAGAATAAGCGTTGCAGGCATCCACCATTTGGTGTGATCCATACGATTCGTCGTGGTCATAGTCCCTGACTCCTCACTTTGAAAAGAGCAGGACACCGATGGCTCGATGTCCTGCTTGACGCAACCTGCGCCAAGGGAGCAATCAAGGTGTAACGATCGGGAACCAGAAGTCGAAGTTATCCATGTAGCTCATCAGCTCCTCAAGTTTGCCTTCGGCACCCTCGACTTTCACGTCACCTGCGCTCACTGCGTCCTTGAGCGTGGTTTCCTTGAGTATCAGTTTGTTCAAGGTGTCGCGCGTCAGGCTGACCGTGGCGTCGGCGTTCTCGGCTTGCGAGCCTTCGGTGTGGTTGAGCACGCCATTGACCATTTCCACCAGGTATTTCTGCTTAAGGTCGGTGAAATCGAAGTTAAGGGTGATGTGCTTGTCTTCGACCTCAGGCCCTTTCAGGCGCATGGCCAGGTAGTCGAAGAACAGGTCAAGGTCCATCGCCCGCACCGTATCGGGGCTGGCGGTGTCTGGGGTCGGCAACTGTTTCACGCCTTCGCGCAATTCCTTGGCACCGGTGAGGTAGAAGTTGCGCCAGGGTCCACTTTCGGCCTGGTAACCCAACTGCTCGAGTGTGTCGGCTTGCAGGTTCTTCGCTGCCTGGTTGTTCGGGTCGGCGAAGACCACTTTGTTGACCACCTCGGCTACCCAGCGGTAGTCGCCCTTGTCGTAGTATTCCTTGGCCTTCTTCAGCACCGCATCGGCGCCGCCCATCATCTCGACGTAGCGCTTGGACGAGTCTTCAGGCGGCAACTCATGCAGCGTCGCCGGGTTGCCGATGAACCAGCCCATGTACAGCACATAGGTGGCCTTGACGTTGTGGTTCAAAGACCCGTAATACCCACGGTTGGAGAAGCGCGAAGCGATCGATTTCGGCAGTTTCACCTGCTCGGCAATCTCGGTCATGGTCAGGCCCTTGTTGGCCAGGCGCAGCGTTTCATCGTTGATGTAGCGGTACATGTCCCTCTGCGACGACAGTTGCTCCTTGACCTCCTTGTTGCCCCACACCGGCCAGTGGTGCATGGCATACATGACCTGGACGTCTTTGCCCCACATCTTCAGCGCTTGGTTGAGGTACTTGGACCACGGCAACGGCTCGCGAATTTTTGCTCCGCGCAGCGAGTAGGTGTTGTGCATCGTATGGGTGGAGTCTTCGGCCGTGTTGAGGGCTTTTTTCTCGTGGATGTAATAGAGCATCTCGGCTGGCGCCTCGCTGCCCGGCGCGTAGAGAAACTCGTAGGTCAGCCCATCGATCGTGCGCTTCTCGCCGGTTTTCTCGATGATGTCGGTCGGCGGGATCAGGGTGACCGTGCCGGCAGAAGTCGTGGTGCCCAACAGCAGGTTGCCGTACATGTAACTGGCCCGGCGGCTCATGGCGGTGCCGGCCATCACGTTCTCGGCAACGGCGTGTTCCAGGAAGCCTTTGGGGGCATAAACCTTGACCTTGCCTGCCTTGACATCTTTCTCGTCGATCACACCACGAACACCGCCGTAATGGTCGATGTGACTGTGGGTGTAGATCACTGCGACCACGGGTTTCTTCGGCCGATGCTGATAGTAAAGGTCGAGTGCGGCCTTGGCAGTTTCCGCCGAAATCAACGGGTCAAAGATGGTGATGCCTTCCTTGCCCTCGACGATGGTCATGTTCGACAAGTCGTAGTTGCGCACCTGATAGATGCCATCGGTGACTTCGAACAGGCCGGAGATATTGATCAGCTGTGACTGCCGCCAGAGGCTGGGGTTGGTGGAAGCGGGTGCGGCCTCGCCTTCCTTGATGAAGTTGTACTTGGCCGGGTCCCAGATCAGGTTGCCCGAGGCGCCCTTGATCGGCTCTTTCGGAAGCGGGGCGATAAACCCTTTATGGGCCAGTTCGAAGGAGGTCTTGTCATTGAACGGCAACTCTTTGAGCAACGCATCGTTGGCTTCTTTCGTTGCTGCTGTTGCCGGTTTCGCTTTCTCTTCGGCCCACGCCTGTGATGCCATGGCGATGGCAGTGG
>RCUL01000816.1_pt1 | contig 13545 bp, 11 predicted proteins | sample 2167521 | NCBI WGS metagenome assembly RCUL01 (sample SAMN09932745, study PRJNA488358) | compost metagenome | feature: garden; material: soil; isolation source: compost soil in acetic acid-enriched culture | place: Germany: Experimental Botanical Garden Goettingen | collected 2016-01-27
GGCGGACAAAACTGACCCCGCCGCGCTCCACGGTTTCCAATCCGGCCTGCTCGAAGCCGTGGCGCAGAAAGAGCGCGAGGCTGAAGGCGCTGGCCTCTGTGGTCAGGCGGTGCAGGCCCAGCTGGCTGGCCGCCTGCAAGGCCTGCTCCAGCAGTTGGCCGCCGAGCCCCTGGCGCTGATGATCCGCGCTCACATAGAGCAGGCTGAGGTGGCCGTCATCGCTTAAGGTGACAAAGCCAAGGGGCATGCCCTCCTGCTCCATGACCCAGCCGTGGTGCTCGCGCAGCTGGCTGGCGAGACCCGGATGACGGGCGCCCTGGGCCCATTGCTCCACCTGCTCCGGGCTGTAGTGCTCCGGGCCCAGGCGGCGCACCGACTGCTCGAACAGGGCGAGCAGGGCGGGGATGTGCTGCTCCCTCAGGGGCCTGATCCGGGCGGGCGCGGTGTTTTGTGTCTGCGGCATGGCTGTTATCCTGCCTTTGCTGATAAGGTCGGCGCCTGCGGCCGCCTGGCTTTGGGCAAGCCCGCCACCACGCGCTGGTAGGAGTGTTCAATCCAGCCCTGCCAGAGCTCGGCGTCCAGATTCTCGCTCAGGGTCACCGTGTTCCAGTGCTGCTTGTTCATATGCCAGCCGGGTTTCACTTCGGGGTGTATCTCTCGCAGCAGCAGGGCGAGTTCGGGCTCGCATTTGAGGTTGATGGTCAGCGGCTCTGCCTGCCAGTCCACCAGGGCGAACATCTTGCCGGCGATGCGATAGACCAGGATCTCTGGGCCAAAGGGAGTATCCTCGGTGGCGCCGGGCTGGCTTAGCAGAAATTCACGTAACGATGCAAGGCTCATACAGGACTCCATGCTGGTCCGATGATGGGTGGCAGCATATTCAGCGGGGCGCCCCTTCTGTTAATATGCCCGCCGAGTATATCCCCCAACCCCCCGGGAGCCCATAAGATGTTGTACCACAAGACCTTTGAGCTTGGCCCCGATCGGGATTGGGTGGTGTTCGTGCACGGCGCCGGCGGCAGCTCCTCCATCTGGTTCAAGCAACTGCGCGCCTACCGGGAGCACTTCAACGTGCTGCTGCTGGATCTTCGCGGCCACGGCCAATCCAACCAGTTGCAACAGGTGGTCAAGGGGCACTACAGCTTTCGGGCCGTGACCGAGGACATACTGCGGCTGCTCGATCACCTGCGCATTCCCCGCGCCCATTTTGTCGGCATCTCCCTTGGCACCATCCTCATTCGCCACCTGGCCGAGCTCTGCCCCGAGCGGGTCAAGAGCATGGTGCTCGGCGGCGCCATACTGCGCCTCGACATCCGCTCCCGGGTGCTGGTGCAGCTTGGCCGGGTCGGCCAGCACATACTGCCCTACATGTGGCTCTACCGCTTGTTCGCCTTCATCATCATGCCGCGCCAGCACCATCAGGAGTCCCGCAACCTCTTCGTGCGCGAGGCCCGCAAACTCTGCCAGAAGGAGTTCAAACGCTGGTTCCGCCTCGCCACCGAGGTCAACCCCCTGATGCGCTACTTCAAGGAGCGCGCCCTGCCGATCCCGACCCTCTACCTGATGGGGGAGGAGGATCATATGTTTATCGCCCCGGTACGGGAGCAGGTGGCCCGCGATCCCTACAGTCAGCTCGCCATCATCGAAAACTGCGGCCATGTCTGCAATGTTGAGCAGCCGGAGCACTTTAACCGGCAGTCGTTGGCGTTTATATCCAGCCAGGCGGTCGCGGCGTAAGCTATTCGATGGGTAGATTGGGCGAAGCGTAATCGAACGCAAGGGGAGGGTATTTATTTTGAATGCTGAGGCTTGATTAACAATAGTTATTTCGATAACACACAGTTTATTTTGTGACAGGGGGTAATATTATCTGATTTCGGCAGTTTATATATCATGCAGCCCCTGCTTGAAATAGTAATTAACGTATCGAAAATAACCGATTACGACTTCGCTAGTTGGACCGTCGAAAAGAAATCATATAAGTATATTACGCGGCATTCTGCTGGCTAGCATTGTTAGTACGTTTAGTTAACAATGCGAATGTTCGGTCTTCTTTGATAAAGCTATCTATATAAAAACAATGTTTTATAGCTAAACTTTCAATGGTTAACTTATCTATAATCCCATAGTAAGAAGAGCCTTTCTTACCTTCGTATAAATATCCATGAAGGTGGGGCTCTCCTAATTTAAATTTTCTAAAATAGCTACTGCGATGTTGATTTACTATTAAGGCTCGTCCTGAATCAGACAGTAAGTTATAGATGGTAGACATAGTGCGATTTAAAGTGACTTCACATGGAATAGCAGAAAGAACATTTGAACAAAAGATGAAATCAAATTTATCGCTTAGGCTGTGAATGTCCTCAATAGCTATACACTTGCTTGAAGGGTAATTCTTCATTACGTAATCTTTGACAGAGCAGTTAATTCCCTTAATCACTTGTAATCGCTCAAGTTGAATCTTTGAATCGGAAAAACAAATATTTTTAGAAATTCGCTGCAAATGGTCGCTGTAGCGAAGTTTTCCACAGCCAAGATCTAATATCGATTCGACATTGGCAATGCTATTTAATACGTCAATAACTTGCTTTGAGGCTTGCGTATGGGGTTTTGCAGCATTCTGACTTCTAATTCTGTGGCCTTTAATGTTGTAATTCATCGAACTGCTTCCTTATTTCCCGCTTTCGTGGTGCAGAGTTCAAAATTATATCAACCTCCCGAATTGTATATTTTGAACAAGACTTTTGTAGTACTTTAGCAAAAACAATAAGCCCAAGTGATAAATAAACTATGGTTAGTGCGTGCTCAAATTTATTAAAATATATTAATAAAATAAAGATACAGATTGTAATAAAAGACGACTCTATTATCATCCAATACCAGGTCAGTTGGTCAAGAACCATTTCGATTAGATGTTTATCAACAAGGGGATTTTCATCACGACTAGACACATAGCTATAGAATATCCTAGACATTAATCGGTTTCTATTAGATAAGATGGTTTTTTTATCTACATCCGATTTAACTGCGTTACGCATAGGATTTAGAACATATTCATAATCATAAAACTCTCGAATTCTAAATACGTCTGATATCCTATCGTGTAATTTTACTATCCGAAATATAATAGCCATTATAAACGGGGGAGCTATATAGCCTATTGGTACTTTTAGCCCAAAAATTGGAATATCTAGAGAGAATCTATCTGCTAACTCTTGTATCTCATTAGACTGGGTTGTAAGAAAATAAAAAGCCAACATCCCTATAAAAAAATTCGCAATTGCTAGTTTGTTTAGCATTGCCCCATAAGTATTTACAGTCTTGAAGAAACTGGTAAGCACTAGCCCTCCTTTCAGGGTTTATGAGAATATTTTATGCAACAGTAATCCACATGAAAACGTGATTGTATTCAGTGTATTCTAATGTGACTTATCAATATTCTTACCAATATAAGGATGATCGAATGATTAGCCCTTATGTTCGGTGGCACGTTGCCAACATATGGAAACATTTTCACCCTACCCTTCCATAGGCCTAACATACCAGTTTCTACCGAACAAGATGGCTACCGCACTGGGCCTTAGCTCCCAGCGTACTGCGCTTGACCAAATTGAAGAGGAATAACTCATAAGTGCACCTCATTTTTATGGATGTGGTGAGGGGGGGGAAGAATAGGGTACCAAGTGAAAATCAATTTGTTTAGAAAAATATTTATAAAAGTGGGGGGATTTAAGCGCATTTTTGATGGGGATCAGAAATAGGGGGTTGATGGGGACAGGTTGAGGCGATGCAGTGTAGAAAAGTGGTGTAAAAGATAACTTATTAAGGTTCAAAGCAGAAGCACAGGGTTGCAGTCGGTTCAATACCCCGTCATCTCCAGATAGCCCAGCCCTTGGGCATCTCCTTCCACAGTCACAGCCCCCTCCCAGTAGTCAAAGCGCCCCGTCATGGCCTGATTGGGTTGGCGCGCCTTGATAACGAGGTTCAGATCGGCGGCCTTAAGCTGCCACTCGACGGGGTAGTCTTGGCCCTTGGGGCCGCGCCAGGTTTTACCGGGGGTGAGGACGATGGATTCGGGGGCGAGCACCCGGCTGCTGCCGTCCCGCTCAATCAGGATGCCGTAGCGGTTCTCCGGCTTGTTTTCTGGATTGGCGCGGCCCGCTTTGGTGCGTAGGCGAAACAGCATCAGCTCGCGGCCATCGGCGAGTTGCAGGGAGAACCAGTCCCAGCCCGATTGCCACTGGGCCAATACCGAGCTGCTCCACTCGTGATCAAACCACCCCTGGCCCGTGACATTGCGGGTCTCCCCCTCCAGGGTCAAAGTGCCGCTAAGTGTCAGGCGCGGGTAGGAGTAGTAGAAGGAGGCGTTGCCCGGGCTCTTCTCGCTGTAACCCGCTTTGCCTTGCAGCACCACCGGCTTGGCGGCGCTCACCTCGAGGTTCAGCTCACCCATCTTGCTCTGCACCTTGAGGGTGGCGGGAAAGAGCGATTCCCCTTCAGAGGCAAGCTGCCACTCTCTTAGCCAATATTCGCCGCCACTGGCGCCGGCGAGCCCGGGCCCCTGGCGGCTGGTGCGCTCATCCTGGTAGTGGGTACCACGGGCGAGATCCGTGATGGCGAACTGGGCCAGCCAGAGCTGGGGGCTGAGCCAGGGGTTGTCAGATGTGATCTGCTGCTCGATACCTTGCCTAAACAGGGTCCACTGCATGCCGTAGTCGCGCCCCTGCTCGTCTTTCAGGTTGCCGGTGAGATACCACCACTCGGATCTGTAGTCCGGGTGGGCGCCGTGATCGGCGGGCAGGCGGATGGGCTGGCCCGGCTCGGCCTTCCTGAACTGATCGCTGCCGCCCCCGAGCAGGGTGCCCAGGTCGCTGGCACCGACCGTAGCGCCATACAGGATGCAGGCGATCATCAGCGGCCACTTCCAACTCAATTTCATACCACTCTCCTTGCGGCGTACCAGGAGGCGAGTGCCCCGCACAGGGGGGCCAGCAAGAGCGCCGTGACGGCGTGCAAGGGGGCGGCCTCGAAGGCGAGGCGCCAGCCAAAGGCGCGGGGGTTGACCACCTCAATCAGCACCCAGGCGAGGCCATAGCCCACCGGCAGGGCCAGCAGCGCCGTGAGCAGCCCCAGTCCCGCCCCCTGCCACACCAGCAGGCGGCGGCAGTGGCGGGGGCCTATCCCCAGGCTCTGCAGGGTTTGCAACTCGCCACGGCGGGCCAGCCCCAACACCATAAAGGCGGAGCCGATGCCGACGAAGGCGATGCCGAGGATCAGCAATTTCAGCAGCTCGGTCACCACGAAGGTCTGATCGAACACCTTGAGCGCCGCAGCGTGGATGGCGGGGGCGGGCAGCAGGTTCACCCGCTCGCCAAAACGGGCGCGCAGCCGATCGCTTAGGCGCTCGGGGTCAGTGCTGAAGAGGGCGAGGGATTGCACCGCGCCCCCTTCGAAGGCGTGCAGTATCTGCCCCTTGTCGCTGCCGTAATCCTGATAGACGCCGGTGACGGTGAGGGCCCTTGGCCCCCCTTCGCTCGTCACATCCAGGGTCTGACCCACTTTGACCCCGAGGCGCACAGTGAGCGGCTCGCTCGCCAGCACCTCGTCGGGCGCGGCGGGCCAGCGCCCGGCGAGCAAGGGGTAGGCGGCCTTGAGCTCGGGGATAAAGTCCATCTGCGCCCACTCTATGGGCTGCCCCTGCCAGCGGGCGGGGTGCACGGCGCGGCGGGAGGCGGCACGCACGTCCGGCTCGGCCAGGATGGCGGTCAGGGTCTGCTCGCTCAGCTGGCCTCTGCTGCCTGCCACCCCCTTGGGGGCGCTGACATAGAGGTCGGCGGCCAGACGCTGGCCGAGCCAGATCTCCACGCTCGAGCGAAAGCTCGACACCATGACCCCGATGCCGATGGCCGCGGCTATGGCAAGTTGCAGCGCCATCACGGCGATGGCGGTGCGATCCAGATGGTATTGGGTCTCGGCCACCCCGAGCCGGATGCTGAGGGGGCCGCGCCCGCGCAGCCGCCCCAGCAGGGCGCGCAGGGCATCGGGCAGGGCGAGGGCCATGGCGAGCAGCCAGCCTCCGGCCACGAAGAGGGCGCCCCCCAGGCCGGTCTGCGGCAACAAGAGACAGAGGGCGCAGAGCAGCAGTATGGCGATGGCGAGCAGGCGTCTGCGCCAGGGATAAACCGGCGGGCGGCTGTTGCCTTCCCGAAGCTCAAGAGGGGATTGGCGCAGCAACTGCCACCAGCCGGGGAGGTTGGCGGCAAGGGTGCCAGCCAGGCCTATCAGCAGCGCCTTGATGAGGCTGGTCGGGGAGAGGCGCAGCAGATCGATGGGGTTGGGGCCATAAAGGTCTGCCAGCGCCTGGGTGAGCTGCCCCATGAGGGCCAGCGCCAAGAGGCTGCCGAGCAGCAGCCCGAGCAGGGTGCCTAGGGTGGCGAGGATGGAGAGCTCCAGGGCCAGCCAGCGGAGTACCCGGCTTGGCGGCATCCCGAGGATGATGAGCTGGGCGAGCTGGGGGCGGCGCACGCTCTGCACGAAGCGCTGGGCGTTGAACACCAGAAACAGCCCCACCGCCATGGCGAGCAGGGAGAGGGCGCTGAGGTTGAGGGCCAGGGCATCCCCGAGCTGGCTGGCATCGAGGGCCGGGCTGATGGGCTCGAGCCAGAGCGGCTGATGGGGGTAATAGGTTTGCAGCGCCCTTTGCAAGGCATTGGCCTCTTCATCGCTTAACTTGAAGACGATGCGATCCAGCCTTCCTGCCTTGCCAAGCAGGGGTTGGGCCAGGCCTATGTCGGTGACCAGCAGCCGCTCCATGGGGACGGCGCCGGGCTCGAAGGTACCCGCGAGAGTGAGGGTGAGCGTACGGGCGCGCTCTACGTCCGTGCCCAGCATAAAGGCCCGCGACTGCCCCGGCGACCAGCCGAGGCGTTTCGCCTCGGGGGCCGAGAGCCAGACGCTGTCGGCGCGGCTCAGGGTGAAGTCGGGTTCGCGCCCCGGCTGCTCGCCAAAGAGTCGGCGCAGGGGGCCCGGGTTGAAGAGATCCATCCCCAGCAGCTGGAAGCTGCGCCCCTGCTGGTCCTTGAGCCAGGCGTGCAACTGGGGCATGGCGTCAAGAGCGGGCTGGCTTCGCACCAGCCGAACGTAGAGCCCCTCATCCAGGCCGCCGCTCGGGGCCAGGCGGTAGTTCGCTTCCCCCGCGAGCTGGCTGCGGGCGGCGACGAAGTTGGTGCGGGCGCTGTGGTTCAAGAGCTCGATGGCCACCACCAGGGTGACCCCCAGCATGAGCCCGGCCAGGCTCATCAGGAGCAGCCAGGGGTGGGCGCGATAGAGGCGCAGCAGCGCCTTCAGGGGCAGCATCAGCGACCTCCGTGGCAGAGGTTAGCCATGGTGGCACCCCTTGAGCTCGACCAGTTGCCCCCCTTCCAGGCGCAGCACCCTATCCGCCAGGGCGCCGTAGCCCGGGTTGTGGCTCACCAGCAAGAGGCCGGCGCCGGTATCGCGCACCGCCGCCATCATCAGCCCCATCACCTGCTCGGCGTTGTGCTCATCGAGGCTGCCGGTGGGCTCGTCTGCGAGCAGCCACTTCGGCTGGTGAACCAGGGCCCGGGCCAGGGCCACCCGCTGGCGCTGGCCGCCGGAGAGCTGCTCCGGCCAGGCGTGGCGCTTGTGGCTCATCCCCAGGCGTTCGAGCAGGGCATCGAGGCGCGCCATGTCGCGGGGCAGGTGGTTTATCTCCAGGGGCAGGCAGAGGTTTTCCAGCACAGTGAGGGTCGGCAGCAGGTTGAAGTCCTGATAGACGATGCCAAAATGCCGGCCGCGCAGGCGGGCCCGCTCGTCCGGGGACTGGGTGTCGAGTCGGGTCTCTCCCAGCCAGATCTCCCCCTCATCCGGGGGGATGAGACCGGCGATGAGGTTGAGCAGGGTGGACTTGCCACAGCCGCTCTGCCCCAGCAGCAGACAGGTTTCGCCGGGGGAGAGCCGAAGATCCAGCCCCTCAAACAGGGGGAGCGTCTCGCCGCCGCTGGCGAAGCGTTTACTGAGGTTGCGCAGGTTCAGCATGGGATAACCGGTTGATGGCCAATGGCTTTCACAATGTCAGTCACTATGCCAGTTAGTGATCGCGCCTGCAAAAGGGATGAGGATCCTTGCTGGATCCCGCTTGCCAGAGGTGGTTAGAATAGGGGCTTCCATGGGTCACAGGATGAGCAAGGATGTTACACAAGCAAGTCAGTTTTATCGTCGACAGCAAGGGGGCCAAGCAGGCTGCCGTGGTCCCCATCGATATCTACAACGAGCTGATGACCCTGCAAAAGGCGCTCTCCGACAACAAGCCCGGCGAGCGCGAGCTCTACCACTTCAACGGCAAGGGGGCCGAAGCCCATGGTTATCCGGTGGGCAAGCGGCAGAATCCCGGCTTCATGGTGCAGGCGGGCTCCACCGCCAACGGGGAGGATGCCGCCTCCCTGCGCGAGGCGGTGATCGAGCTGCGCCAGGAGCTGCTGGCCAAGGGGGTGCTTGTGCCCCGAGCCGAGGGGGGCTTTGTGTTTAGCGCCGATCAGCTGTTCAACAGCCCGAGCCTGGCCGCTAGTCTGGTGGCGGGCAACAACAGAAGCGGGCTGGATGCCTGGCAAAACAGCGCAGGCTACACCCTCAAGCAATCCGGTTTCGGCAAAAAATCCCCCTGATGCCCCCTGAGTGAGCCACGCCGCCTGCCCGGCCGAGGCGGGTGGCTCGATCATCCGGATAGGGATGAGGGTGACTTCCCTGTCCACTGCTAGCCTCAATGCCAGACAGTTCTCAAGAGACGCGCACTCATGTCTGGATCCTCACGCCTTGCCCCCTTGTCCGGGCTCTGCCTGTTCTGTGGCCCCGCCCTGGCCGAGGGCGGCCCCCTAGCCCTGACCCACAGCGGCGTCGGCCTCTTTGCCCTCGTCATCTTCGTGCTCGCCTACCTCCTGGTGATGGCCGAAGAGTACCTGAAGCTGCGAAAATCCAAGCCGGTGCTGATCGCCGCCGGCATCATCTGGATAGCCATTGGCGTCGTCTATGCGGACGCGGGGCAGAGCCCCCTGGCCCACGAGGGGTTTCGGCAGAACCTGCTGGAATACGGGGAGCTGATGCTGTTCCTGCTGGTGGCCATGACCTACATCAACGCCATGGAGGACAGGCTGCTGTTTGCCGCCCTGCGCGCCCGCCTGGTGCGGGCCGGGCTCAGCCTGCGCACCCTGTTCTGGCTCACCGGGTTCCTGGCCTTCTTCATCTCCCCCGTAGTGGACAACCTCACCACTGCGCTTTTGATGTGCACAGTGGTGCTCAATGTGGCCAACGAGGATCGCCGCTTCATCAACCTGGCCTGCATCAACATAGTAGTGGCGGCCAATGCCGGCGGCGCCTTCAGCCCCTTTGGCGACATCACCACCCTGATGGTGTGGCAGGCGGGCAAGGTGCCCTTCGGCCAGTTCTTCGCGCTCTTCATCCCCGGCCTGCTCAACTTCCTGATCCCGGCCCTCCTGATGAGCCTGATGGTGCCGCGCCATGCCCCCAGGGTGCTGGACGAGGAGGTGACCCTCAGGCGCGGGGCCGCCACCATAGTGCTGCTCTTCCTCCTCACCATAGGCACCGCCGTCGCCTGCCATCACTTCCTGCACCTGCCCCCGGTGCTCGGCATGATGACGGGGCTGGGCTATCTGCAGTTTTTCGGCTTCTACCTGCGCAAGACCCAACCTGGTGTCCTGGCGCGGGAGCGCGCCCTCTATGAGCGCACAGGTGACGAGGCGCGGCTGCTGCGCCTCGGCTCCATAGTGCCGTTCGACGTGTTCAACAAGATTGCCAAGGCGGAGTGGGACACCCTGCTCTTCTTCTACGGGGTGGTGATGTGCGTCGGCGGGCTCAGCTTCATGGGGTATCTGGCGCTGGCGTCCCAGCTCCTCTATCAGGGGGATCCGACCCAGGCCAATGTGGTCATAGGCCTGCTCTCCTCCGTCATCGACAACATCCCCGTGATGTTCGCCGTGTTGTCGATGGAGCCGCAGATGTCGACCGGGCAGTGGCTGCTGGTGACCCTGACCACGGGGGTGGGGGGCAGCCTGCTCTCCATCGGCTCCGCCGCCGGTGTGGCCCTGATGGGGCAGGCCAGGGGCATGTATACCTTCGTTGGCCATCTCAAGTGGTTGCCTGCCATTTTGCTTGGCTATATGGTCAGCATAGGGGCGCATCTGTGGCTCAACAGCGCCCTGTTCTGAGCACCATGAAGATTGCAAGGGAAGGGACTATGGGACAACTGTTCGAGGCGCTCTCGCCGCGCCATGTGGCCTTTATCGAGGCGCAGAAGATCTATTTTGTCGGCACGGCGGCGGAGGGCACGGTCAACCTCTCCCCCAAGGGCGGGGATTCGTTGCGCATTCTCGATGCCCATACCCTGGCCTGGCTCAACCTGACCGGCAGCGGCAACGAGTCGGCGGCCCATGTGTTGCAGAACCCGCGCATGACGGTGATGTTCTGCGCCTTCGAGGGGGCGCCCATGATACTGCGGGCCTATGGTCAGGCGCGGGTGCTGCACCGGGGCGATCCGGACTGGGAGACGGCGCTGGCGCGCTTCCCGGCCAGCGTGGCGGCCCGCCAGATCTTCCTGCTCGACATTGAACGGGTCCAGACCTCCTGCGGCATGTCGGTGCCCCTGTTTGACTACCAGGGGGACAGGGAGGATCTCGCCAACTGGTCGGCCCGCCAGGGCAAGGAGGGCATAGAGGCCTACTGGCGCAAGAAGAATCAGCTGAGCCTGGATGGCGTGGAGAGCGAGATCCTGGCCCGCAGCGGCTTGTCGGCAGACGCCTGAGGAGCCGCGCCCCTGATGCAAAAAGCCCTGTCCGGTGGACAGGGCTTTTTCGTGTCGGCATCGCGGTGAGCCTAAGAGCGCGTCAGGCCGCCCTGGCACGCTTGCCGGTGAGCAACCAGTAGCTGAGCGCCGAGCCCAGGCCACAGGCGGCGATGGCGATGGCCATGGGCAGCGGCGACTCGGGGGGATTGAGGTTGACCAAAATGCCCACCACGGCGCCTATGCCAAAGCGCAGTGTGCCCGCGAGCGCCGAGGCGGTGCCCGCCGACTGGGGGAAGTGGCCCATCAGGCCCGTCATGGCGTTGGCCCCCACCAGGCTGATGTGGCCGACGAAGAGCACCACTGGGATGACGATGCCCCACAGGCCCCCGGTCTGGCTCCAGGCGTTGTAGATGAGCAGGGCCCCGGCCAGCGGCAGCACGGTCAGGCCGTATTGCAGCATGCGCTCGGCGCCCACCCCCTTCACCAGGCGGCTGTTGACGAAGGTGACCACCATCATCAGCAGGATGTTGAGGCCAAAGAGCCAGCCGTAGTGCTCGGTCGGTACCTTGAAATACTCGATATAGACATAAGGGGAGGCACTCAGGAAGGCGAACATGCCCGAGCTCGACAGGGCGCCGCACAGCACATAGCCCATGGCGCCGCGGTGGGAGAGCACGCCCCAGTAGTTGCGCAGCACCTGGCCGAGCTTGAGGGGCTGCCTGTGTTCGGGTTTGAGGGTCTCCTGGATCTTCCACTGCATCACCACGCAGATGAGCAGGCTCACCCCCACCAGCAGCCAGAAGATCACCCGCCAATCGCTGTGGGCGCTGATGTAGCCGCCCACCACCGGGGCCACCAGGGGGGCCAGCGTCATCACCAGGATGACGAAGGACATGGCCCGCGAAAACGCATCCTTCTCGAACAGATCCCGCAGCAGGGCATTGACCACCACGGATCCCGCCGCCCCGCCGGCAGCCTGCAGCATACGCCAGGCCAGCAGCTCCGGCAGGGAGTCGGCCATGGCGCAACCCACAGAGGCCACGGCGAACATCGTCAGTCCCGCCAGGATCACCGGCTTGCGGCCGAAGCTGTCGGCGAGCGGCCCGTAGAACAGCTGGCCGATGGCGAAGCCGCCGAGGAAGGCGCTGATGGTGAGCTGGGCCCCGTCTATGCTGGTGGCCAGATCCCGGGCTATGGCCGGAATGGCGGGCAGGTACATGTCCACCGCGAGCGGGGTCAGGCCCGCCAGGGCGCCGAGCAGGATGAACAGGAAGCGGGGAGAGAGGGGCGTGGCTTGAGGCATAGGGTATCCGAGTCGTGGCAGGGCCGGGAAAAGGGGCGAGTGTTGAGTCTATCAGCTTTGGCAGGCTTGAGCAGGTCTATCCTGCCCCGGCCCTTGAGGTCAGATCTGCGGCGGGATCAGCGCCCCGGACGCCTTGCCCTGTGGTGGCACAGAAGCAGCAGCCAGCCCAGCCACCCGAGCAGGGAGAGGGCATTGCCTGCCCGCTCGGGCCAGCGCGCCGTCAGCCTGAGGGTGAGGCTGTGGCTGCCCGCCGGCACCCAGAGCTGCATCAGGCCCTGGGGATTGGCGCCCACCGTCAGCATCAGGCGCTCGTCGAGCCAGGCCTGCCAGCCGGGGTAATCATACTGATGCAGGACCAGCCGGGTCGGCACCGCCGCCGTCACCGCCAGGGTCAGGGCCCTGGGCTGCCAGCGGTGCACTGTCCAGCTGGCGCCCGGGGGCTCGGCGCTCACCGGGGGCTGGAACTCGTCCTTCCAGGCGAGCAGGGTCGGGGCGAACATGCCCCCCGGCACCTGCCTTGGCCTGTACTCCCGGGCGCTGCGCTTGCTGTCGAACTCGAGGGCCATGGCCTCCCGGGTGGGGGCCTGGGTGAGGGGGGCGTGACGGACGTAGGCGAGGGTGGTGATCAGGGTCAGCAGGAGTGTTCCCCACCAGAGCCACTGCCAGGGGCGGTGAGTGGGGGTGCCGAGCGCCACCACGGCGACCGTGGCCAGGGTGAGGATGAGATTGAGCCGCCAGGGAAACTGCACCCGTTGCAGGGGGGGCAGCAGGCTCCAGAGGGGCTGACTCAGGGGCAGCATCATCAGGAAGGCCCCCACTCCGAGCGCCCCCCAGCACAGCAGCTCTGGGTGGCGCGGCTCGCGGGCGGCGGCCCAGGCGATGAGCAGCAAGGCCAGGGTCAGCAGGCTCTGCCACGCCAGGTGGCCGCGAAAGCGCCAGTCCCCCCAGCCAGAAGGCAGGCGGTCGAGGAAGTTGCGCCGAAAGTCGAACATGCCGCCGCGCATCAGCTCCATGGAGATGGCCCCCTGATCCGCCAGGGCGGGCAGCAGCAGGGCCGCCGCCATGCAAAGCCCCAGCCCCTGGGCCCCCAGGGCTATCCAGCAGGGCGCCAGGGTGCGGGATCGCCAGGCGAACCAGAGGGCGCGCACGCTGACCAGACCCATCATCAGCAGCAGGCTGGGCAGGTGGGAGAAGGCCAGCAGCGCCAGCCCCAGGATCAGCAGGGGCAGGCCCTGGCGCAGGCCGCGATGGGCGAGATCCTGGCCAAGCAGGATCAGCGGCGCCCAGGCGAAGGCCCAGAACTCCGCCAGGGCGAAGCGGGCATAGAGATCCATGGCCAGGTGATAGGGCAGGATCAGGTAGAGCAGGCTGACCGCCAGGGCCCGGCCCGGGGGCGTGGTGGCGCGCAGCCACAGATAGGCGAACG
>RCUL01000819.1_pt1 | contig 13515 bp, 8 predicted proteins | sample 2167521 | NCBI WGS metagenome assembly RCUL01 (sample SAMN09932745, study PRJNA488358) | compost metagenome | feature: garden; material: soil; isolation source: compost soil in acetic acid-enriched culture | place: Germany: Experimental Botanical Garden Goettingen | collected 2016-01-27
CTACACACTTGATCCTGTAGGAGCGAATCCATTTGGACTTGGAGGTTGCCCCGTAGGGTGCGCCGTGCGCACCAATGGTTGAGCGGGGCATGGGGGCTGATCCCGCAATCGGTGCGCGTGGCGCACCCTACGGTGGGGTACGTGCAGGCGTTGTGTAGGTAGAGCAGCAAGAAGGGGCAGGTGTTCCGCCTGCCCCCTTCTTCTGGCCCGTCACTCCTTGATGATTGCGCCGCCCAGGTGGGCGAGGAAGAACACCGAGTCTTCCAGGGCTTCGGCGTCGTGGTGCTCGTCCGGGCCGATCCGCATGTAGTCGCCGGCCGAAAGGACCAGGTCGCCGAAGCGGATGCGGCCGGACAGCACGAGGATTTCCTCCGGGCCTTCGTGGTCGTGGCACGGGAAGACGGCACCGGCCTTGAACTCGATGAAGTCCGAGCCGTCGCCGTTCTCATTCCAGATGGAAGCCACACGGATGCCCGGGATGCCGGATTCGACGAATTGGCGGGCTGCATTGGGGAAGTGGATCATGGCTCTCTCCTCCGGGTGCCGACCGAGGCACCAATCATAAATGCGATTTAATCGCATGCGATTTTAAAGCTTGTAGTTGAAGACGAAATCGTGCCGATGCCCTGCTACGCAATCACTCCTTGATTATTGCCCCACCCAGGTGGGCGAGGAAGAACACCGAGTCTTCCAGGGCTTCGGCGTCGTGCTCCTCGTCCGGACCGATCCGCATGTAGTCGCCTGCCGAAAGGACCAGGTCGCCGAAGCGGATGCGGCCGGACAGCACGAGGATTTCCTCCGGGCCTTCGTGGTCGTGGCGCGGGAAGACGGCACCGGCCTTGAATTCGATGAAGTCCGAGCCGTCGCCGTTTTCGTTCCAGATGGAAGCCACACGGATGCCCGGGATGCCGGACTCGACGAATTGGCGGGCTGCGCTGGGGAAATGGATCATGGCGAACTCCTCACGAGGTGGTTGATTCTGTCTTAGCTCGCATACGATGTAATCGTATGCGATGGCGAGATATTGCTCGCGACCACAGGGGGTGTCAACAGCTGGATTTCGCCGTTTGTCGGGTAAGGAGGCAGGTAGGTTGGGATGGGGTTGGGCGGCCTGCTGTCGCGAAGGGATTGCGAATGCCCTGGCAAAAAAAAGCCCCGCATGAGCGGGGCTGAGAGCACTAAAAACCTACGGCATCACGGGCATCAGGGAATGCATACGCCGTGCTGGCCGCTCTGGGCCAGGTCCATGAGTTCGCGGTTGGCCACGGCGTACATGGCGTAGTCGGTGGTAGTGGCGGCGCGCAGTTCGACCAGCATGGCCTTCCAGCGCTCCACCAGTGCGCGGTGCTGGTCGAGCCAGAAGTGCACGCGCTCCTCGATCTCCGCCGGGCCGTCGTTCAGTTGCAGCACGGAAATGGTGATCGCCCGCTGTTGCCAGTCCAGGTCGTCGCGGAAGGCTTCCCGCGCCAGGGCCTGCCAGTTGTTCTCCACCGGCAGGCTGGTGATCTGCTGCAGGTACCAGGACAGGTCCAGCGCTCCACCAACGGCGAAGTAGGCGGCGGCGACTTCGGCGGTGTCCTTGCCGGTGACGTCCGAGGCTTCGATGATCGGCAGCAGGGTGTACAGGTGGCTGGTGCCGGCCACTACACGGGCCAGGTCTTCCGGCGCACCGGCTTCGACATAGGCCTGGTAGCGTGCCAGCCACTGTTCGCGGGACGGGCCTTCGAGCAGCTCGTCCAGGCGGCCGGCCAGGGCCTCCACGCGCGGCTGGAAGTGGTTGACGTCGCGGGCGGCGTCCTGGTCCTCACGGCGGCTGCGCAGGAACCAGCGGGTGGCGCGGCGGCCCAGGCGCATCAGTTCGTCCATGAGGGTCAGCTGCAGCTCGGCCGGGACCTTGTAGTCCAGCGCCTCGATCTGCTTGAACCAGTGCGACAGGCGGAACACATCGCGCACCACCACGTAGGCGCCGGCGACGTTGGCCGCACTCATGCCGGTGGACTCCTTCAGGCGCTGCACGAAGGTGATGCCCATGTGGTTGACCAGGTCGTTGGCGATCTGGGTGCTGATGATCTCGCGCTTCAGGCGGTGGCGGCGCATGGCCTCGCCGAAGGTGTCGGCCAGGCGTGCCGGGAAAGCGGTTTCCATTTCCTGGGCCAGGTAGTCGTCGTCCGGCACCAGGGATTTCAGCAGCGACTCCTTGAGGTCGATCTTGCTGTAGGAGATCAGCACCGACAGCTCCGGACGGGTCAGGCCCTGGCCGTTGGCGATGCGCTCGTTCAGCTCCTCGTCGGACGGCAGGAATTCCAGGCCACGGTCCAGCTTGCCGGCCGTTTCCAGGGCGACGATCAGGCGCTTGTACTCGCCGATGCGCTCGCGGGCGCGGCGTTGCGCCAGGGACAGCGCCTGGGTCTGCTTGTAGTTGTTGCCCAGCACCAGGTTGCCCACGTCGTCGGTCATCTCGGCCAGCAGCTTGTTGCGCTGTTTGCCGGTCATGTCGCCGTTGGACACGATCTCGTTGAGCAGGATCTTGATGTTGACCTCATGGTCCGAGCAGTCCACGCCGCCGGCGTTGTCGATGAAGTCGGTGTTGCCGGCGCCGCCATTGAGGCCGTACTCGACGCGGCCGAGCTGGGTCATGCCGAGGTTGCCGCCCTCGCCCACCACCTTGGCGCGCAGTTCGCGGCCGTCCACGCGCAGCGCATCGTTGGCCTTGTCGCCGACGTCGGCGTGGCTTTCGCTGCTGGCCTTGACGTAGGTGCCGATGCCGCCGTTCCAGATCAGGTCGACCGGCGCCTTGAGCAGCGCATGGAGCAGCTCGGTGGGGGTCAGCTTGTCGGCTTCGATCTCGAAGCGCTGCTGCATCTGCGGGCTGATGGCGATGCTCTTGGCCGCGCGCAGGAAGATGCCGCCGCCCTCGGAGATCAGCTTGGCGTCGTAATCGGCCCAGGACGAGCGCGGCAGGTCGAACAGGCGCTTGCGCTCGGCGAAGCTGGACGCCGAATCCGGGTTCGGGTCGATGAAGATGTGCATGTGGTTGAACGCGGCCACCACCTGCAGCTTGTCCGACAGCAGCATGCCGTTGCCGAACACGTCGCCGGCCATGTCGCCGATACCGATCACCGTGATGTGGTCCTTCTGCACATCGATGCCGCGCTCGCGGAAGTGGCGCTGCACCGACACCCAGCCGCCCTTGGCGGTGATGCCCATGCCCTTGTGGTCGTAACCGGCCGAGCCGCCGGAGGCGAAGGCGTCGCCCAGCCAGAAGCTGTAGTCCAGGGCGATGCCGTTGGCGATGTCGGAGAAGGTCGCGGTGCCCTTGTCGGCGGCCACCACCAGGTAGGGGTCGTCGGCGTCGTGGCGTACCACGTTGGCCGGCGGCACCACCTTGCCTTCCTTGAGGTTGTCGGTAATGTCCAGCAGGCCGGAGATGAAGATGCGGTAGCAGGCGATCGCCTCGTTCTGGATATCGTCGCGGGTGCCACCCACCGGCAGGCGGCGCGGGATGAAGCCGCCCTTGGCGCCCATGGGCACGATCACCGCGTTCTTCACCTGCTGCGCCTTGACCAGGCCCAGCACTTCGGTGCGGAAGTCTTCCTCGCGGTCGGACCAGCGCAGGCCACCACGGGCCACGTCGCCGAAACGCAGGTGCACGCCTTCCACGCGCGGGCAATAGACGAAGATCTCGAACTTGGGCACCGGCCGCGGGATATCCGGAATCAGGCGCGGGCTGAGCTTGAAGCTGAAATAGGACTTGTTCTGCCCGGCGGCGTCGGGCTGGTAGAAGTTGGTGCGCAGGGTGGCCTTGATCAGGTCCAGGTAGCGCCGCAGGATGCGGTCTTCGTTGAGCACCGCGACATTGTCCAGCTCGCCGAGGATGGCGTGCTCGAGCTTCTGCTGCTTGTCTTCCAGGTCATCGGTCGCCAGCTTGCGCGCCAGGTAGAAGCGGGTCTTGAACAGGCGCACCAGCTCCTTGGCGATGTTGGCGTGGTTGAGCAGGGTGCTGGCGATGTAGGACAGGTCGAAGCCCAGGCGGATCTGCTTCAGGTAGCGGGCATAGGCGCGCAGCAGGGCGACGTCGCGCCAGGGCATGGCGGCGGTCAGCACCAGGCGGTTGAAGGCGTCGTTCTCGGCGTGGCCGCCGACGATGTGGACGAAGGCGTCCTGCAGGGTGTCGTTGAGCTGCTGCAGGTCCACCTCGTCACCCAGGGCGCTGGTGAAGGCGAAGTCGTGGATCCAGTACTGGCGGCCGTCCTGGCGCGCCAGGCGATAGGGGAACTCACCGAGCACGCGCAGGCCGAGGTTTTCCAGGATCGGCAGCACGTCGGAGAGGGCCAGCGGGGTGTCGGCGTGGTACAGCTTGCAGTGCAGCTGCTGCTCGCCCTGGGCCAGCGGCTGGTAGAAGCTCATCACCAGCGGGCGCTCGTCGGTCAGGCTGTGCAGGTGCTGCATGTCCACCACCGCCGAGTGCGGGGCGAAGCGCTCGCGGTAGCCAGCCGGGAAACCTTTCGGGAAGTCGGCGAGCACGCGGGTGCCCTGCCCTTCGCCGAAGCTTTCGTTGATCAGGGTGGCGTAGTCGTCCTTCCAGGAACGGCAGGCCTGGATGACTTCCTTCTCCAGCAGCGCAGTGTCGACCGTCAGCTTGTTCTTCGGGTCCAGGCGCAGGATGAACTGCACGCGCGCCAGCACCGATTCGGAGAAGAAGGTCCAGAATTCGCAGTCGCTGGCCTGCAGGCGCTCCATCAGGATCTGCTGGATCTTCAGGCGCGTCTCGGTGGAATAGACGTCGCGCGGCACGTAGGCCAGGGCGTAGGCGAAGCGGCCGTAGGGGTCGCGGCGCAGGAACAGGCGGATCTTGTTGCGCTCCTGCATCTGCACGATGGACATGGCGGTGGAGAACAGATCGTCCACCGGGGTCTGGAACAGGTCGTCGCGCGGCAGCACTTCGAGCACCTGGGCCAGTTCCTTGCCGAGGTGCGCCTTGGCGTCGAAACCGGAACGGCGCTGGATCTCGGCCACCTTGCGGCGGATGTAGGGAATCCGCTCGACGCTTTCGGCGTACACGGCGGAGGTGTAGAGACCCATGAAACGGCACTCGCGGACCACGTTGCCCTTGGCGTCCAGCTCACGGATCGAGACGAAATCCGGGTAGGCCGGACGGTGCACGCGGCTCGGCTCGGCGGCCTTGGCGAAGGACAGCAGCATCGGCCCGCGCAGGTAGGCCAGGGCCTCCGCCTCGATATGCAGGTCCGCCTTCTTCAGCCCGGCGCGGCGCAACCTGGAAATGCCCAGCAGGGACTTCTCGTCGTAGACCAGGTGACCGCCGCCGTTCTCTTCGGCCACGGTGAATTCCTCATAGCCGAGGAAGGTGAAGTGGTCGTCCAGCAGCCACTCCATGAACACCTTGACCTCGGCCAGTTCTTCCTTGTCGACCTTGAGCTTGGCCTTGTCCAGCCAGGCCAGCAGTTCCTGGGCCTTGGACTTCATCGGCTTGAAGTCGGCGACCGTGACGCGGACGTCGCCCAGCACTTCCAGCAGGGCCTTCTCCAGGGTCTTCATGGCGCCATTGTTGGCGCAACGGTCGATCTCCAGGAACATCAGCGATTCCTGGCGCACATCCTTGCCCTGGCTGCCCTTGGGCAGGACTTCCAGCAACTCGCCCTTGGCATTGCGGCGTACGCTGAGCACGTTGTTCTGCAGGGTGTGGATGCTGTAGCCGCGGCGGTTCAGTTCCATGCGCACCGAGTCCACCAGGAAGGGGATGTCCGGGTGCAGCACTTCAACGGCGGTGTGGGTGGATTGCCAGCCGTGCTTCTCGTAGTCGGGGTTGAATACCCGCACTTCAGGGCTGGCGGCGTCGAAGCGTTCCACCAGGCGCCAGGACGACAGGGTGCAGCCGACCAGGTCGGACAGGCGACGCTGGGTCAGTTCGTCGAGCGCGATGATGCCGAAGAATTGCTCGGCGAACAGGGTTACTTGTGGCAACGCCTTTTCGCTGACGTGCTGCGCCAGAGCCGCTTGCAGTTGATGCTGGAAGTCGGCTTTGCTGGCTGCCGTGAAGGACGTCATGGTTTTGCTCCGCTAGGCTCGTTTTGTTGGGGTTAAGCGTAGAACGCTTAATAAGCGGAGAAAGGGCCACAGGTCGTTCCGGGCAGTGCGACCCCGCTCCGGGTGAATGCCGGGGGGACAACTGCGACCCGGCGGTCACCATTGCCGCGAAAGCTTAACGAGGGAGCGATACAGCGCGCTTACGGCGCTGCGACATATTCGTTCACCCATGTCCCCGACAGGCTTGTAGGAGCGAGCTTGCTCGCGAACAGCCCCGGCGCGATTTTTCGCGAGCAAGCTCGCTCCTACGGAAATGCGCGTCCGCCCGGCGCCTTGTGTAAGGCCCGTGTAAACACCGCCCGCGTCACGGAACCAATGCCCGGGTTTCAGGCTCTTCTAGGCCGCCCACCCTGGTCTGGATTAAAGTTATGCCCCATCACCGGAGGCTTGCACGGTCTCCCTTCCTCACCTCAACGAGCCCATCGATGGAACACCGTGAAGCGCTTGTCGCTCTTCGAAACTTCCTTTCCACCCAGATCCTCGGCCAGGAAAAGCTCATCGACCGCCTGCTGGTCGCCCTGCTCGCAGACGGCCACCTGCTGGTGGAAGGTGCGCCCGGCCTGGCCAAGACCAAGGCGATCAAGGACCTGGCGGACGGTGTGGAGGCGCAGTTCCATCGCATCCAGTTCACCCCGGACCTGCTTCCGGCCGATATCACCGGCACCGAGATCTACCGTCCGGAAAACGGCAGCTTCGTGTTCCAGCAGGGGCCGATCTTCCACAACCTCGTGCTGGCGGACGAGATCAACCGGGCGCCGGCCAAGGTGCAGTCCGCGCTGCTGGAGGCCATGGCCGAGCGCCAGGTGTCCGTCGGCCGTTCCACCTACAGCCTGCCGCCACTGTTCCTGGTGATGGCGACCCAGAACCCCATCGAGCAGGAAGGCACCTACCCGCTGCCCGAAGCCCAGCTCGACCGATTCCTGATGCACGTGCGCATCGGCTACCCGGATGCCTCGGTGGAGCGCAAGATCCTCCAGCAGGCCCGCGGCGAGGCACTGCACGGCGAAACCCGCGCCGAGCACCAGGTCAGCCAGCAGGCGATCTTCGCCGCGCGCAAGGAAATCCTCGGCCTCTACATGGCCGACGCGGTGGAGGAATACCTGGTGCATCTGGTCATGGCCACCCGCACCCCCGCCAAGTTCGACAGCGAGCTGGCCGAGTGGCTGGCCTGGGGCGCCAGCCCGCGCGGCTCCATCGGCCTGGACCGCTGCGCCCGCGCCCATGCCTGGATGGCCGGCCGCGACTTCGTCAGCCCCGAAGACATCCAGGCGGTGCTCTTCGATGTGCTGCGCCATCGCCTGATCCTTTCCTTCGAGGCGGAAGCCGCCGGCATCGACCAGGACCGGGTGATCCAGCGCATCCTGGACGTGGTGGCGGTAGCCTGATGCGCCTGCGAGCGGCAGCCTGGAAATTCCGCGTCAGGAAGCGCCGCCCGGTGACCCCGGGCGCCGCTCCGCCCGTGGCCGACACGACGGGCGTGCACCTCGACCTGGCCGAGCTGATCGACATGCGCCACCGGGTGCGGGAGGTGCAACTGTTCTCCAGCCCGGCGCGGCGCAGTCCGCTGATCGGGCTGCACCACTCCAAGCTGCGCGGACGCGGTGTGGATTTCGACCAGGTGCGGATCTACCAACCCGGCGACGACGTGCGCACCATCGACTGGCGCGTCACCGCGCGCACCCAGGAGCCGCATACCAAGCTGTTCCACGAGGAGCGCGAGCGGCCCGTGTTCATCATGGTCGAACAGAGCCAGCGGCTGTTCTTCGGCACCGGCCTGGTGTTCAAGTCGGTGCTCGCCGCCCAGGCCGCCAGTCTTATCGGCTGGGCGGCCCTGGCCCACAACGACCGGATCGGCGGCCTGGTGTTCAGCGACAACGAGCACCACGAAATCAAACCCCGCCGCAGCAAGCAGAGCCTGCTGCAACTGCTCAGCCGCCTGGCCCGCGCCAACCAGGCCCTCGGCAGCCAGGCGGCGGTCCAGCGTGAAGGCTTCAGCCTGGCCTTGCGCCGCGCCCGCGAGGTGCTGCGTCCGGGCAGCCTGGTGGTGATCCTCTGCGACGAACGCACCCTGTCCGACACCGCCGAGCAGCAGATCGCCCTGCTCGCCCGGCATACCGACCTGATCCTGATGCCGGTCTCCGACCCGCTCGACCACGCCCTGCCCGCCGCCGGCCTGCTGCGCTTCGCCGAGCAGGGCGCGCAGCTGGAACTGGACACCCACGCCAGCGACCTGCGCCAGGCCTACCGCGAAATGGGCGAAGCCCGCACCGCGCGCTGGGAGCGCCTGGCGCAGAAGCTCGGCGTGCTGCTGCTGCCGCTCACCACCCAGGAAGGCATGATCGAGCAACTGCGCGACTACCTGCAGCACAAGGGTCGTGCGCGATGAATCCGCTGGACGGGCTGGACCCGCTGATCGCTCCGGCGGCGATATCCTGGTGGCCGCCCGCTCCCGGCTGGTGGTGCCTGCCGCCCCTGCTCGCGCTGCTGGCCTGGGCCCTGTGGCACTGGCGACGCCAGGCCCGGCGCAAGGCCGCCGACGAACCCGAACAGCCGCTGGACCCCCTGCGCCAGTCGGCCCTGGAAGAGCTGGCGCGCCTGCCCAAACCCTATGACGGCGCACCCGCAGGCCCCTGGCTGCAGGAGCTCAACGGCCTGCTCAAGCGCCTGTGCCGCATACACTACCCCGGCGATCACAGCCATACCCTCAGCGGCCGCGCCTGGCTGGCCTATCTGGACAACCGCTGCCCGGCCGCCGGCCTGACGCGCTGGATGATCCTGGTCGAAGGCGCCTACCGCCCGCTGTGCAAGCTGGACGACAAGGCCATCAACGGCCTCTACCAGGCGGTCGATACCTGGATCCGCAAGCATGTTTGAGTTCGCCTGGCCCTGGGTATTCCTGCTCGCCCCGCTGCCCTGGGTGCTGCGCCTGCTGCTGCCGCCGGCCGATAGCGGCGAGGCGGCACTGAAGGTCAGTTTCCTCGCCGACCTCGAAGGCCTGGTGGGCCGCCGCGCCCGCGCCAACCTGCCGGCCTGGCGCCAGCAGGCGCCCTTCGCCCTGCTCTGGTTGCTGCTGCTCACGGCTGCCGCGCGCCCGGAATGGGTGGGCGAGCCACAACCGATGCCCACCAGCGGCCGCGACCTGCTGCTGGCGGTGGATGTGTCCGGCTCCATGGACTATGCCGACATGCAATGGGAAGACGAGGACGTCAGCCGCCTGACCCTGGTGAAACACCTGATGGGCGAGTTCATCGACGGTCGCGATGGCGACCGCATCGGCCTCATCCTCTTCGGCAGCCGGGCCTACGTGCAGGCGCCGCTGACCTTCGACCGGCAGACCGTGCGCACCTGGCTGGACGAAGCGCTGATCGGCATCGCCGGCAAGAACACCGCCATAGGCGATGCCATCGGCCTGGCGGTGAAGCGCCTGCGCCAACGCCCGGCCAACAGCCGTGTGCTGGTACTGGTCACCGATGGCGCCAACACCGGCGGCGAGATCGAACCCCTGACCGCCGCCCGCCTGGCTGCCGAGGAACAGGTGAAGATCTACACCATCGGCATCGGCGCCGATCCGGAACAGAGCGATGTGCTCGGCATCCTCGGCCTCAACCCGAGCATGGACCTGGACGAACCCACCCTCACCGCCATCGCCGAGCAGACCGGCGGCCGCTATTTCCGCGCCCGCAACAGCAAGGAGCTGGCGGCGATCGAAGAAGGACTCGACCTCCTGGAGCCGGTGACCCAGCGCGCCAGCCAGGCGCGCCCGGCCTATTCGCTCTACAGCTGGCCCCTGGGCGGCGCCCTGCTGCTGAGCCTCCTGCTGGTCTGCCGCGTGCTCTGGCCCGACGCCTTGCAACAACGCCCGCAATGGCTGCGGAGGCGCACATGATCGCGCTCTGGCCCCACTGGTTGCGCCCGGCCTGGCTGCTCCTGCTGCCCCTGCTGGGCTGGCTGCTGTGGCAGCTCTGGCACCGCGAGCGTCGCAGCGGCCGCTGGGAACAGCTGCTGCCGCGCGCCTTCCAGCCCTGGCTGCTGAATGGCGGCAGCCGTCGCGGCAGCCGCCTGCCCTGGCTGGCCCTGGGCCTCGCGTGGCTACTGTGCCTGCTGGCCCTGCTCGGGCCCAGCTGGCAGTTGATGGAGCAGAGCACCCAGAAGCGCGCCGATCCGCTGGTGGTGCTGCTGGAACTGACGCCTTCCATGCTCGCCACCGACATCGCGCCGACCCGCCTGGAGCAGGCCAAGCGCAAGCTCCGCGACCTGCTCGAAGCGCGCCACGACGCGCAGACCGCGATCGTGGTCTACGCCGGCAGCGCCCACAGCGTGGTGCCGCTGTCCGACGACCTGATGACCAGCCTCAACCTGATCGACGCCCTCAAGCCTTCGATCATGCCGCAGCACGGCCAGCGCGCCGACCTGGCGGTGAGCAAGGCCCTCGCGCTACTGGAACAGGGCGCCCGGGGCGAGGGGCGCCTGCTGCTGATCGCCAGCAGCCTGGACGAACAGGAACAGGCCGGCATTCGCAAGGCCCTGGGCTCCCGGGGCGAGCGCCTGGCCATCCTCGGCATCGGCACCGCCGCCGGGGCCCCCATCGCCGAGGAAGACGGCGGTTTCCTCAAGGACGACCAGGGCGCCATCCTCCTGCCGAAACTCGACAGCGCCCAGCTGCGGCGCTTCGCCGCCAACCTGGGCGGGCGCTATGCCAGCGCCCGGCTGGACGACAGTGACCTGCGCAGCCTGCGCCTGCTGGACGGTCCCAGCAGCCTGCGGGCGAGCGGCGAGGTCGCCCGCCTGGCCGCCTGGGCCGACCAGGGGCACTGGCTGCTCCTGCCGCTGCTGCTGATCGCCGCCTGCGCCGGCCGCCGCGGCTGGCTGTTCTGCCTGCCCCTGCTGCTGGTGCTGCCGCGCCCGAGCCTGGCCCTGGAGTTCGACGACCTCTGGCTGCGCCCCGACCAGCAGGGCCGACAGTTGCTCGAAGCCCAGCGCCCGGCAGAGGCCGCCCGGCGTTTCATCGACCCGCGCTGGCAAGGCATGGCGCTCTACCAGGCCGGCGACTACGCGGAGGCTGCCGCCCGCTTCGCCCAGGGCGACAGCGCGGCGGACCACTACAATCGCGGCAACGCCCTGGCCCGGGCCGACGAACTGGAAGCGGCGATCGACGCCTACGACTCTGCCCTGGAGCGCCAGCCGGACCTGGCCGCCGCGAAGAAGAACAAGGCGCTGGTGGAGGAACTGTTGCGCCAGCGCGAGGCCCAGGCCGGCGACCCGTCCCGGCAAGGCGACAGCGAACAACAGAAGGGTCAGAGCAGCGGGCAGGACGCCGCCGGGCAGCAGGGCGGCGAACAGAGCGCCGACGAATCCGCCATGCAGCAGGGCAACGACTCCACGCCCACGCAGCAGGGCACAGGAGGCACCGCCGAGGATGCCCTGGACCCGGATGCCACCCAGCCCCGGGCAGCCGACACCGAACCCCTGGGCGACGAACGCCGCCAGGCCCTGGAACAATGGCTGCGGCAGATCCCGGATGACCCGGCCGAACTGCTGCGCCGCAAGTTCTGGTACGAACAGCAACAGCGCCAGGAAGAACAGTGATGACGCGCCTGCTCTGCACCCTCCTCTTCAGCCTGCTGGCGCTCGGCGCGCAGGCTGCCGGATTCACCGCCAACGTCGACCGGACCCGCCTGAGCGAAGGCGAGACCGTCGAGCTGACCCTGGAATCCTCGGACCCGACCCTGTTCGGCAAACCCGAACTGACCCCGCTCGATGCCCAGTTCGAAGTGCTCGGAACGCGCCAGATCAACCAGCTGGGCACGCTGAACGGCCACAACGACCGCGCCACCCGCTGGATCATCACCCTGCGGCCGCGCCAGAGCGGCTTCGTCACCATCCCGGCACTGAAGCTGGGCGAGGTCCACAGCGCCCCCATCACCCTGAACGTGCAGAAGGCGGAAAAGGCCGGCAGCGGCAACCTGGCGCCCGTGTTCATCGATGCCAGCCTCGACCAGGACAGCGTCTATGTGCAGGCCCAGGCCATCCTCACCCTGCGCATCTACCACTCGGTCTCGCTCTACGACGACAGCAGCCTCAGCCCGCTGCAGATGGACGACGCCCGCGTCGAGCAGCTGGGCGACCCGCGCACCTACGAGAAGGAGATCAATGGCGTGCGCCACGGCGTGATCGAGGTGCGCTATGCGCTCTTCCCGCAGAAGAGCGGCGTGCTGGACATTCCGCCGCAAGTGTTCAGCGCCACCCTGGTCGACCCCGGCAGCCAGGAAGGCTACCAGCCGTTCGGCCCCAGGCCGGGCAAGCTCTCGCGGGTGAACTCACCGCGGATTCCGCTGACGGTCAAGCCCAAGCCCGCCGAGTACCCGGCCGACGCGCCCTGGTTGCCGGCGCGCAACCTGATCCTGACCGAGTCCTGGAGCCCCGATCCCAAGGGCGCCCAGACCGGCGACTCGCTGACCCGCAGCCTGATGCTGCAGGTGGAGGGGCTGTCCAGTGCGCAGATCCCACCGCTGCCCGCCACCCAGGCCAAAGGCCTGCGCCGCTACCCCGACCAGCCGCAGGTGGCCAACAAGATAGACGAGCGCGGGCTGATCGGCAGCCGTGAAGATCGCGAGGCGCTGGTGCCCATCGACAGCGGCCGCCTCGAACTGCCGGCGCTGGAAGTGACCTGGTGGAATACCCGGGAGGACCGCCTGGAGCGCAGCGAACTGCCGGCCCGCACCCTGGAAGTGGCCAGCAATCCCGAGCTGGAGGCTGGCACAACGCCCGCCGATGCCGGAATGGCCGGCAATACGGACTCCCAGACCCGGCTCCGGCTCTGGCAACTGGCCTGCGCCCTGCTCGCCGCCACTACGGTCCTGGGCTTCGGCCTCTGGTGGCGCGCCCGCCGCCAGCCGGCGATCCTGCCCACCGTCCAGGCCGGCCCGAGCCCGCGCACCCTGCTGGACGACCTGCGCCGCGCCTGCCAGTCCAACGATCCCCACACCACCCGCCAGGCCCTCGACGCCTGGGCCCGCCAGCAACCGGAAACCCTCGCCGACATGGCCGCCCGCTTCGTGCCCCTGTCCGATGCCATGGACGGCCTGAACGGCGCGCTCTACAGCGAGGTGGGCCAGCAGTGGCAAGGCGAGGACCTGTGGAAAGCCATCCGCGCCCTCCCCGCCCCGCAGGCACGGGAGCAGGTGGCCAGCGGCGAACCCAGCCAGTTGCCGCCGCTGTATCCCCGCTGAAGTGATCGCCGGCTTCGCCGGTCCTCCTGTGGGAGCGATATCGCACTCCGCACAAACCTCACCGGTGGACCGGTGAAGCGTGGTCCACCCTACGTCACTGGCCGTCTTGCACGGTGTTCACCGGAGTCGGTAGCCCGGATGAAATCCGGGGAAAGTCCAACCGCCGCTCCCGGATTTCATC
>RCUL01000821.1_pt1 | contig 13479 bp, 13 predicted proteins | sample 2167521 | NCBI WGS metagenome assembly RCUL01 (sample SAMN09932745, study PRJNA488358) | compost metagenome | feature: garden; material: soil; isolation source: compost soil in acetic acid-enriched culture | place: Germany: Experimental Botanical Garden Goettingen | collected 2016-01-27
TGAGCCCGGCAGGGCAGCCCTGCGGGCTGCTTCGCGAATGAATTCGCCCCCACAGGAAAAGCGCGCACCGCTCTTGTGTGGGGGCGATTTCAATCGCTAAGGGCCGCGCAGCGGCCCCAAAGGGTTATAGCTAACCTTTCGCCGAATCGGACGGACCGATACCTCGCGCGCTGAACACCTCACGCGCCGCGGCGACGCCGTTCAAGGCGCTGGGGAAGCCCGCGTACACGGCCATCTGCAGGATCACGTCGACGATCGCTTCCGGTTTGCAGCCCACGTTCAGGGCTCCACCGATATGCACCTTGAGTTGCGGCTGGGCATTGCCCATCGCAGTCAGGGCCGCGACGGTGGCCAGTTCGCGGGTGCAGTAGTCCAGCCCCGGACGGGAAAACACATCGCCGTAGCTGAAGTCCAGGATCCAGTCGGCAAGCTCCGGGGCAATGCCGCGCAGGGAGTCGACCACGGCTTGCCCGGAGGCGCCGGTGATCTCGGCCAGTGCGGCTTCGCCACGGGCGCGGCGGTCGGTTTCGGGGGCTGGGGTGGCGATGCTAGTCATGCTCGCTCCTAACAGGAGAATGGGAAGGAACCTGCTGATCCGGGGGATTTGGGTATTCATCGGCATTCACCTCGCGCTCCAGTCGTTGATAGAGGCTGATCTTTCCAGCGAGCGCATCCAGGGACCGGCTCAGCTCCTCGATCCGCAGCGCGACAGCTCTTCGATGTTCCTCAAGCAACTCCTGTCTGGCGGCCAGGGTGGCGTCACCCTGACGGCGCAATTCGGCATAGCTCAGCATCTGCTGGATCGGCATGCCGGTGGTGCGCAGCCGCAGCAGGAACTCCACCCAGCGCAGGTCCTTTTCCAGGTAGACCCGATGGCCACTGCCGTCCCGGCTCACCGCATCGAGCAGGCCGATTCGCTCGTAGTACCTGAGCGTGTGCACGCTCAGGCCGAGGAGGGTGGATAGCTGGGAAATGCTCAGGTGCTTGTTCATGGAGGCGATCCTGGAGGTTCGAGCGCGCTCCAAGTCAAGCACCTTTTCGGCAGGGGGATGCGGTGGGGATGGTCTGTCACGTTGAGCCCGGCAGGGCAGCCCTGCGGGCTGCTTCGCGAATGAATTCGCCCCCACAGGAAAAGCGCGCACCGCTCTTGTGTGGGGGCGATTTCAATCGCTAAGGGCCGCGCAGCGGCCCCAAAGGGTTATAGCTAACCTTTCGCCGAATCGGACGGACCGATACCTCGCGCGCTGAACACCTCACGCGCCGCGGCGACGCCGTTCAAGGCGCTGGGGAAGCCCGCGTACACGGCCATCTGCAGGATCACGTCGACGATCGCTTCCGGTTTGCAGCCCACGTTCAGGGCTCCACCGATATGCACCTTGAGTTGCGGCTGGGCATTGCCCATCGCAGTCAGGGCCGCGACGGTGGCCAGTTCGCGGGTGCAGTAGTCCAGCCCCGGACGGGAAAACACATCGCCGTAGCTGAAGTCCAGGATCCAGTCGGCAAGCTCCGGGGCAATGCCGCGCAGGGAGTCGACCACGGCTTGCCCGGAGGCGCCGGTGATCTCGGCCAGTGCGGCTTCGCCACGGGCGCGGCGGTCGGTTTCGGGGGCTGGGGTGGCGATGCTAGTCATGCTCGCTCCTAACAGGAGAATGGGAAGGAACCTGCTGATCCGGGGGATTTGGGTATTCATCGGCATTCACCTCGCGCTCCAGTCGTTGATAGAGGCTGATCTTTCCAGCGAGCGCATCCAGGGACCGGCTCAGCTCCTCGATCCGCAGCGCGACAGCTCTTCGATGTTCCTCAAGCAACTCCTGTCTGGCGGCCAGGGTGGCGTCACCCTGACGGCGCAATTCGGCATAGCTCAGCATCTGCTGGATCGGCATGCCGGTGGTGCGCAGCCGCAGCAGGAACTCCACCCAGCGCAGGTCCTTTTCCAGGTAGACCCGATGGCCACTGCCGTCCCGGCTCACCGCATCGAGCAGGCCGATTCGCTCGTAGTACCTGAGCGTGTGCACGCTCAGGCCGAGGAGGGTGGATAGCTGGGAAATGCTCAGGTGCTTGTTCATGGAGGCGATCCTGGAGGTTCGAGCGCGCTCCAAGTCAAGCACCTTTTCGGCAGGGGGATGCGGTGGGGATGGTCTGTCACGTTGAGCCCGGCAGGGCAGCCCTGCGGGCTGCTTCGCGAATGAATTCGCCCCCACAAGAGCGGTTCGTGCTGCTCCTGTGGGGGCGATTTCAATCGCCAAGGGCCGCGCAGCGGCCCCTCACCACGCGCACGAAGGCTCGAAGCTGTCCGCCCGCGCCATGCCCCACATGCGCTCGTAGAAGTCCGCCTCGATCTTCTCCTGGAGCAGGTCCCCCGGCTTGAGGAAGACGTGGATCTGCGAGAACAGGCGGATCTCCTTGTCCGAGACGCGCCGCACCAGGTGGCGGGGCTCCAGCTGGTTGGGATGCTCGAGGCCGGCGGCGGCGAGCATTTCCGCCAGGGCCTTGAGGGTGTTGCGGTGGAACATCTGCACCCGCTGGGCCTTGTCCGGCACCACCAGGGCGCGCTGGCGCAGCTTGTCCTGGGTGGCGACGCCGGTGGGGCACTTGTTGGTATGGCAGCTCTGCGACTGGATGCAGCCGATGGCGAACATGAAGCCGCGCGCGGAGTTGGCCCAGTCGGCGCCGATGGCCAGCACGCTGGCGATGTCGAAGGCGCTGATGATCTTGCCGCTGGCGCCGAGCTTGATCTTGTCCCGCAGGTTCAGCCCCACCAGGGTGTTGTGTACGAACAGCAGGCCTTCGCGCAGGGGCACGCCGATGTGGTCGGTGAACTCCAGGGGCGCCGCGCCGGTGCCGCCTTCCTTGCCGTCGACGACGATGAAGTCGGGGAGGATGCCGGTCTCCAGCATGGCCTTGGCGATGCCCATGAACTCCCAGGGGTGGCCCAGGCAGAACTTGAAGCCCACCGGCTTGCCGCCGGAAAGCTCCCGCAGCCTGGCGATGAACTGCAGCATCTCGATGGGCGTGGAGAAGGCGCTGTGCCGCGAGGGGGAGATGCAGTCCTCGCCCATCGTCACGCCACGGGTGAGGGAGATTTCCTCGGTGACCTTGTGCTTGGGCAGGATGCCGCCGTGGCCGGGTTTGGCGCCCTGGCTGAGCTTGATCTCGATCATCCGCACCTGCGGGCTGCGCGCCTGGGTGGCGAAGCGTTCCGGGTCGAACTGGCCGTCGCTGGTGCGACAGCCGAAGTAGCCGCTGCCCAGTTCCCAGACCAGGTCGCCGCCGTTCTCGCGGTGGTAGGGGCTGATGCTGCCCTCGCCGGTGTCGTGGTAGAAGTTGCCGAGCTTGGCGCCCTGGTTTAGCGCGCGGATGGCGTTGGCACTGAGGGAGCCGAAGCTCATGGCCGAGATGTTGAAGACCGAGGCCGAGTAGGGCTGGGTGCACTGCGGCCCGCCCACCACCACGCGAAAGCCGGACGGGTCGCTGAGCGGCGCCGGGCGCATGGAGTGGCCGATGAATTCGTAACCGGCCTGGTAGACGTCGATCAGGGTGCCGAAGGGCTTGTCGCCGCCCTCGTTCTTGGCCCGCGCATAGACCAGCGAGCGCTGGGCGCGGGAGAAGGGCAGGCGATCGTCGTCGGCCTCCAGCAGGTACTGGCGGATTTCCGGGCGGATGCCTTCCACCAGGTAGCGGATGTTGCCGAGGATGGGGTAGTTGCGCCGCACCGCATGGCGCGACTGCAGCAGGTCGAAGATGCCCAGCAGGCTGAGTGCTCCGGCGACCAGGGTGAAGGGCCAGACCCAGTCGTGCTCGGCGAAGGGCAGGCTGAAGAGGGTGAGCAGTACGCAGAAGGCGAAGAAGGCGTAGCGGCTCAGCAGCGAAAGACTCATGCGGACTCCTTGTTGGCAAGTGCCGGCATAGGGTAGTGCGTATGGGCGGGAATTGCCTTGCGATTGCTCAAGGGCGAGGCGTAGGACCAGGCCTTGGTGTAGTGGGGGAGGGGGCCGCTTCGCGCCCTTGGCGAATGAATTCGCCCCCACAGGAATAGGCTGCCCGGCCCATGGCGCGGTGCCGATGCCGGCAATGTCCGGTGCGCATGGCGCACCCTACGGTGGACCGTGTCGAGGGAGATCGTAGGGTGCGCTGTGCGCACCAAGGGGGGCGGGGATTCGCGAATGATCCCGTTCCCAAAAGGAAGGGCGCTGCCGCAAAAGAAAAGGCTATGTCTGCGTTAAGTGTTGGGATGTGGCGCAAAGGCCCGTAGGGTGGGCTTCAGCCCACCATCGTAGGTCAGCGTGGGCTAAAGCCCACCCTACTAGGCTCCGAGCTCTGACCGGGACTTCTTAGCAACAGCTAACAGGGACATAGCCAAAGAAAACGGCCCGCGAGGGGCCGTTTCTTTTGGGGCAGGGCGCTTAGCCGCCGAGGTAGGCGTCGCGCACCTTGGGGTCGTTGAGCAGGTCGTCGCCGGAGCCCTGCATGACGATACGTCCGTTCTCCAGCACGTAGCCACGGTCGGCCAGCTTGAGCGCCTGGTTGGCGTTCTGTTCCACCAGGAAGATGGTCACACCATCCTTTCGCAGCTGTTCGATGATGTCGAAGATCTGCTGGATGATGATGGGCGCCAGGCCCAGGGACGGCTCGTCGAGCAGCAGCAGCTTGGGCTTGCTCATCAGCGCGCGGCCGATGGCGAGCATCTGCTGTTCGCCGCCGGACATGGTGCCGGCGCGCTGCTCGAAACGCTCCTTCAGGCGCGGGAACAGGTGCAGCACCTTGTCCATCTGCTCCTGGTAGTCGCCCTTGGCGGTGAAGAAGCCGCCCATGGCCAGGTTCTCTTCGACGGTCAGGCGGGCGAACACGCGGCGGCCTTCCGGCACGACGGCGATGCTCTTGCGCATGATGTCGCAGGACTCCTGGCCCACCAGCTCCTCGCCCTCGTAGCGAATGCTGCCGCTGGCCGCCCGCGGCGAGCCGCAGAGGGTCATCAGCAGGGTCGACTTGCCGGCGCCGTTGGCACCGATCAGGGTGACGATCTCGCCTTTCTTCACATCCATGCTGACGCCGTGCAGCGCCTGGATCTTGCCGTAGAAGGTGGAAACCTTGTCGAAACTAAGCATGGCTCAGGCCTCCCCCAGATAGGCTTTGATCACGTCGGGGTTGCTGCGGATCTGCTCCGGCGTGCCGTCGGCCAGGGGGGTGCCCTGGTTGATCACATAGATGTGGTCGGAAATGCTCATCACCAGCTTCATGTCGTGCTCGATCAGCAGCACGGTCACGTTGTACTCGTTGCGCAGCATGGCGATCAGCGCCTTGAGGTCGTCGGTCTCGCGCGGGTTGAGGCCGGCGGCCGGCTCGTCGAGCATGAGGATGCGCGGGCGCGTCATCATGCAGCGGGCGATCTCCAGGCGGCGCTGCTGACCATAGGCCAGGGTGCCGGCGGGACGGTTGGCGAACTCGGTGAGGTTGACCTTCTCCAGCCAGTGCGCGGCGTACTCCATCGCCTCGCGCTCGCTCTTGCGGAAGCCCGGGGTCTTCAGCAGGCCGGCGAAGAAGTTGGTGTTGAGGTGGCGGTGCTGGGCGACCAGCAGGTTTTCCACCGCAGTCATTTCCTTGAACAGGCGCACGTTCTGGAAGGTCCGCACCACACCCTTGCGGGCGATCTTGTGGCCCGGCAGGGTCTCGATCTGCTCGCCATCCAGGCGGATGCTGCCGGAGGTCGGCTGGTAGAAGCCGGTCAGGCAGTTGAAGACGGTGGTCTTGCCGGCGCCGTTCGGGCCGATCATGGAGACCACCTGTTTTTCCTGTACGGTCAGGCCCACCCCGTTGACGGCCAGCAGGCCGCCGAAGCGCATGGTGAGACCGCTTACTTCGAGAATCGCGCGGCTCATTGTTTCAGCTCCAGGTGGGGACGTTGCATCGGCAGCAGGCCCTGCGGACGCCAGATCATCATCAGCACCATCAGGGCGCCGAACATCAGCATGCGGTACTCGCTGAACTCACGCATGAGTTCGGGGAGCAGGATCATCACGATCGCCGCAAGGATCACACCCAGCTGGGAGCCCAGGCCACCGAGCACCACGATGGCGAGGATGGTCGCCGACTCGATGAAGGTGAAGGACTCGGGCGTCACCAGGCCCTGGCGCGCGGCGAAGAAGCTGCCGGCAAACCCGGCGAAGCAGGCGCCCAGGGTGAAGGCGGAGAGCTTGATCACGGTGGGGTTCATGCCCAGCGCGCGGCAGGCGATCTCGTCTTCGCGCAGCGCTTCCCAGGCACGGCCCAGCGGCATGCGCAGCAGGCGGTTGATCACGAACAGGGTCAGCAGTACCAGCAGCAGGGCGATCAGGTAGAGGAACACCACCTTGTTCACCGAGTTGTAGGCGAAGCCGAAGTACTCGTGGAACGTCTGCAGGCCTTCTTCGGCACGGCGCTCGAACGACAGGCCGAAGAAGGTCGGCTTGTCGATGTTGCTGATGCCGTTGGGGCCGCCGGTCAGCTCGGTCATGTTGCGCAGCAGGATGCGGATGATCTCGCCGAAGCCCAGGGTCACGATGGCCAGGTAGTCACCGCGCAGGCGCAGCACCGGGAAGCCGAGGATGAAGCCGAAGAAGGCCGCCATCAGGCCGGCGATCGGCAGGCAGACCCAGAAACCCAGGCCGTAGTAGTGCGAGAGCAGGGCATAGCTGTAGGCGCCGACGGCGTAGAAGCCGACGTAACCCAGGTCCAGCAGGCCCGCCAGGCCGACCACGATGTTCAGGCCGAGGCCGAGCATCACGTAGATCAGGATCAGCGTGGCGATGTCCACCGCGCCGCGGGAGCCGAAGAACGGCCAGGCCAGGGCCAGGACGATCAGGCCGAGGATGAACCAGCGCTGGGTCGAAGGCAGGGTGAGGAAGTTGCTGGTGCTCTTCGACATGCTCGGCAGCTTGGGCGCATTGGCCCAGGCGCCTTGTACCCTGTCGCGGAACATTTGCCAGGCGAACATGGCCACGGCGCAGGCCGCGATGGCCAGCAGGGTCGGGGTGTCGGCACCGGTGACCACCAGGCCCACGCCGACCACGCTGAGTTTCAGGCCGAGGATGGGGTAGGCGACGGCCAGCACCAGGAGGGCGCTGAAGAACGCCGTTTTGATTCGAGTGTTCATACCTTCTCCACCTCCGGACGGCCAAGGATGCCGGTCGGCCGGAACAGCAGCACCAGGACCAGCAGGCTGAAGGCCACGACGTCCTTGTACTGGTCGCCGAAGATGTCGGCGCCGAAGGCTTCGGCCACGCCCAGCACCAGGCCGCCGAGCATGGCGCCCGGAATGCTGCCGATGCCGCCGAGCACGGCTGCGGTGAAGGCCTTGATACCGGCGAGGAAGCCGATATGCGGGTTGATCACGCCGTATTGCATGCCCAGCAGCACCGCGGCCACGGCGGCCAGGGTGGCGCCGATGACGAAGGTCAGGGCGATGATGTTGTTGGTGTTGATGCCCAGCAGGTTGGCCATGCGGATGTCTTCGGCGCAGGCGCGGCAGGCACGGCCTAGGCGCGAACGGGAGATGAACATCGTGAGGCCGTACATGACCAGGAAGGTGACGACGAAGATCAGGATCTGCATGTAGGAGATCACGACACCGTTCATGGTGCTCTCGCCGAACACGAAGTTGCCCGGGATCAGGGTGGGAATCGCCTTGTCCTTGGAGTCCTGGCTCAGCAGCACTTCGTTCTGCAGGAAGATCGACATGCCGATCGCGGAGATCAGCGGGATGAGCCGGTTGCTGCCGCGAAGCGGGCGGTAGGCGACCCGTTCGATGCTGTAACCGTAGGCACTTGCGACGATGATGCTCGCGGCGAAGGCCGCGACGATGACGATCGGCAGGCTTTCCAGACCGAGCATGGTGAGCCCGGCAATCACGATGAAGGCTACGTACGAGCCAATCATGTAAACCTCGCCATGGGCGAAGTTGATCATGCCGATGATGCCGTAGACCATGGTGTAGCCAATGGCGATCAGGGCATAAGTGCTGCCAACGGTAAGCCCGTTAACCAGCTGTTGCAGATAGTGGTAGAGATCAGGCATTCCCTAACTCCTCGGGCATCACGAAAAGCGGCGCTTGTGGCGCAGCGGAGCCCGTAAAACACGGATAAACAAAGCCCACTGCCTAAGCAGTGGGCTTTGCGTTCAGGCGGGAAGCTTATTTAGCTTCGGTCTTGGTGCCGTCCTTGTGCCACTCGTACACCACGAAGCTGAAGTCCTTCAGATCGCCCTTCTCGTCGAAGGCCAGGGTACCGGTCGGGGTCGCGAAGGAGTTGGCGCGCAGGGCGGCAGCTACCTTGGCGGTGTCGTCTTCGCCGGCTTTCTTGATGCCTTCGGCGATGACCTGGACGGCAGCGTAGGCCGGGAACACGAACGGGCCGCTCGGGTCTTCGTTCTTGGCCTTGAAGGCATCTACCAGGGCCTGGTTCTTCGGATCCTGGTCGAAGGACTTCGGCAGGGTCACCAGCAGGCCTTCGGACGCCGGACCGGCGATGGCGGACAGCTCTTTGTTGCCCACGCCTTCCGGACCCATGAAGCGTACTTTCAGGCCTTTCTCAGCCGACTGGCGCAGCAGCAGGCCGAGTTCCGGGTGGTAGCCGCCGTAGTAGACGAAGTCCACGCCAGCCTGCTTCAGCTTGGAAACGATGGTGGAGAAGTCCTTGTCGCCGGCGTTGATGCCTTCGAACAGGGCGACTTTCACGCCTTTGCCTTCCAGGGTCTGCTTCACGGCAGTGGCGATGCCTTCGCCGTACTGCTGCTTGTCGTGGATGACGGCGACGGTCTTCGGCTTGATGTGGTCAGCGATGAAGTTGCCGGCGGTCGGGCCTTGCAGGCTGTCCAGGCCGATGGTGCGGAACACCAGCTGGTAGCCACGGGAGGTGATGTCCGGGCTGGTGGAAGCCGCGGTGATCATCAGGATGCCTTCGTCTTCATAGATGTCGGACGCGGGCTGGGTGGAGCTGGAGCAGAGGTGGCCAACCACGTAGTGAATACCGTCGTTGACGATCTTGTTGGCTACGGCAACGGCCTGTTTCGGGTCGCACGCGTCGTCGTAGACCACGCCTTCGAGCTGAGCGCCGTTCACCCCGCCGGCCTTGTTGATCTGCTCGATCGCCATCTTGGCGCCAATGAACTGCATCTCGCCGTACTGGGCAACCGCACCGGTCACCGGGCCGGCCAGGGCGATCTTGATGGTATCGGCCGCTACGGAGTAGCTGGCGACACCGGCGAGAGCCATGGCGGCGAACAGTTTGGAAATCTGCTTGGTAGCCTTATTCATAGTGCTCCACTCTTGTGTTTTTCATTGTTGTTGTCCTGTTTGCCGAAGCTACGGGACAGGGAATTGCACCCCGCCAAAACCCCCCGGCAACTGTACCGGAACAGTGTAGATTGCCGGTTTACGGCTTGAAAAGTCGGGTTTTGATGTCGGAATGTTCTTGTGTCGCTAAATCGAAACAAACGTACAGAAATACGGCGTGTCTCGAGCGTGGCGGGCATCGTCGAGCCGGGCTTGTCTGAATGTTGACCGACGCTATCATTGCGCCCCCCAATCCCTTCGTTACCAACCAACACGAAACGAGCCATGAACGATAACGCTAGCACCCTCTATGCCAAGCTGCTCGGCGAAACCGCCGCTATTTCGTGGGAGGAGCTGCAGCCCTTCTTCGCCCGCGGTGCCCTGCTCTGGGTGGACGGCGCCGCCGACCTGGTAGCGGTGGCCCTGGCCGTGGCCGAGGATGACAAGGCCCAGGTCGCGGCCCTGCTGGCCGCCGGTACGCTCGGCAAGGTGGAGGCGGATCGCGCCCAGGACCTTCTGGCCCGCGACCCGAAACTCTGGGCGGTGGTGGTGGCGCCCTGGGTGCTGATCCAGGAACGGGAAGAGGCGCCGACCCGGCATTGAGCCCAGCGACCCGGAGCCGGCATTGCTCCGGGAAATGCGCTGCCCACCGGCGCTGGCACTGATTCATGGCAACGGCAAAGACGATGGAGCGAGCTAGACTCAATCCACCTTATTCAGGTTGTTCATCAACAGGGAGCATCACCATGTTCGAGCCAGGCCATGTACATCGGGCCAATGTGCCCGGTATTCCGGGGCAGCAGGAATTCGCCATCGACCTCTATTACGAAGCGCGCCCGAATGCCAAGGAAGGCACCATGCTGCACTTCCGCATGGTGGGGGAGATCGCCGGCAAGCATTTCGAGGAAGAGTTCGAGATGCACCGCGACACGGCGTTCAACTTCGCCGCCGTGGTCTCCAAGGTCGCGGTGAAGAACGGGCTCAACCCCAACCAGACGCTGATCATGCGTAATCACAAGGAATACGACCTGATCTTCGAAGACATCCGCCGCGTGCTCGGCGCCAAGCCGGGCGAAGCGGTGAACCTCGACCATCTGGAAAAGGACGGTCTCTGACCATCGTCCCCCGGTGGAAATCGCTTCGCGGTTTCCACCCTACGCCAGGCCCGCGGCCTGCATTCGCGAATGAATTCGCTCCCACGGGCGAGCGGTTGGGCACGGCGCTGAAAGTAGGATGCGCCGCGCGCACCGGCCGTTTCGACTCGATGAAATCCAGCCCGGGCCTCAGGTTTCTCGGTGCGCATGGCGCACCCTACCGTTGAGTTCGCTCTACGCGCTGACCCAGCGCTGGCGCATCCAGCCGCACAGCCCTGTAGGGTGGACAACGCTTCACCTGTCCACCAGGTCAGGGCACCAGGCTGAACCCCCGGTTCCCGGCCCCACTGGTGGAAATCGCTTCGCGGTTTCCACCCTACGGCAGGTCTGCGGCCTGCATTCGCGAATGAATTCGCTCCCATAGGCCAGCGGTTGGGCACGGCGCTGAAAGTAGGGTGCGCCGCGCGCACCAGCCGTTTCGACTCGATGAAATCCAGCCCGGGCCTCAGGTTTCTCGGTGCGCATGGCGCACCCTACCGTTGAGTTCGCTCTACGCGCTGACCCAGCGCTGGCGCATCCAGCCGCTCAGGGCGTCCACCCCCAGCACCAGGACCAGCATGGCCAGGATCACGCTGGCCGCCTGGGCTTCCTGGAACAGGCTGAGGCTCATGTAGAGCATCTGCCCCAGCCCGCCCGCGCCGACGAAGCCGAGCACGCTGGCCATGCGGATGTTGTTTTCCCAGCGATAGAGCATGTAGGCCACCAGCTGCGGCCAGACGGCCGGCAGGGTGCCGTAGCAGAAGGCGGCGACCCGCCCACCGCCGTTCAGGCGGATGGCTTCGGCCGGTTCGGCCGGGGTGTTTTCCAGGGCTTCGGCGAACAGCCGGCCCAGCACGCCGGCGGTGTGCAGCGCCAGGGCCAGGGTGCCGGCGTTGGGGCCCAGGCCTGCGGCCAGTACCATCAGGGCCGCCCAGACCAGCTCCGGCACCGCGCGCAGGGCATTGAGCAGCAGGCGCGCCGCGCCTTGCAAAAGGCTGCCGAAACGGCCGGCGGCGGGCAGGGCGAAGAGCATCCCCAGCAGCGCTGCGAGCAAGGTGCCGAGGGCCGACATGGCCAGGGTTTCCAGAGCGCCCCAGCCGATGGCGCGCAAATGCGGGGCGGACAGGTCGGGCGTGAGGAAGCGCGCCGCGTAGCTGCCCATCTGCTGCAGGCTGTCGCCACTGACCAGGGCGCCGAGGTCGATGCCCAGCCATATAAAGGAAGCGAGCACCGCCACCAGCATGGCCAGCAGCAGGAGGATATTGCCCAGGCGGCTCACGCGAACCTCCAGCGCAGCAACCGGCTGAGCTGGTCGGCCAGCAGCACCAGGACCAGGAAGGTCAGCAGCATGCTGGCCACCTCGCCGCCGGCGAACATGCGCATGGACAGGTCCATCTGCTGGCCCAGGCCGCCGGCGCCGACGAAGCCCATCACCACCGAGGCGCGCACCGCGCATTCCCAGCGGTAGACGGTGTAGGAAATCATCTCCGCCGCCGCGCTGGGCAGCACACCATAGGCGAAAGCCGCCAGGCGCGGGCTGCCGGCGCCGAGCAACGCGCGGGTGGGGCGCGGGTCCACGGATTCGAAGATCTCCGCATAGACCTTGCCGAGCATGCCGCTGTAGGTGATGGCGATGGCCAGCACGCCGGCGGTGGGGCCCAGGCCCACGGCGCGGACGAAGAGCAGTGCCCAGACGATCTCCGGCACGCTGCGCAGGAAGATCAGCAGGCCGCGCACCGGCCAGCGCAAGGCCTGGGCCCACCAGGCCGGGCGGCCGCCACGGGGCAGGGCGGACAGCGACAGGGCACGGCTGGCCCAGAGCGAAGCGGGCAGGGCGATCAGCAGCGCCAGGCTCATGCCGGCGGTGGCGATGGCCAGGGTTTCCAGGGTGGCCCGCCACAACAGCTGGAGGAATTCCTCGCCATGCTCGGGCGGCCAGAAGCCGGAGAGGAACTGGCCCATGGTGTGGATGTTGCCCGGGTCCAGCATCACCGCCGGGTTCAACTCGCTCAGCTCAAGGCCCGGCCAGAGCAGCGCCAGGGCGAGCAGGGTGAGCAGCAGCCGGGGCAGGGCGGCGGGGTCGCGTGGGACGGTGTTCAGCATCGCGGGATGTGCAGTACGGGAGCCGGGACGACGGGCGAGCTGGGGGCGCTGCCGCGCAATTGTTCGTTGGCGTAGAGGGCGTCGAGGTCGGCCTGGCTGACCGCGTCCCGGGGCCGGTCGAAGGCGATGCGCCCATCGCGCACGCCGACTATGCGCGGGAAGTGTTCCAGCGCCAGCTCCACCGCGTGCAGGCTGGCCAGCAGGGTGACGCGGCGGCGGCTGGCGTCGGCGCAGAGCACGCCGAGGGTGTGGTCGGCGAGCACCGGGTCCATGGCGGAGACGGGCTCGTCGGCCAGGATCAGTTCCGGTGCCTGGTAGAGCACGCGGGCGATGCCGACCCGTTGCAGCTGGCCGCCGGAGAGCTGGTCGCAGCGCTCGAAGAGCTTGTCGGCGAGATCCAGGCGCGCCAGGGCCGCGGCGGCGCCGGCGCTGTCCAGCGGGTGCAGCAGGCTGAGCAACCCCTTGGCCAGGGGCCACTGGCCGAGCTTGCCGGCCAGCACGGCGGTGACCACCCGCTGGCGCGGTGGCAGCGGTGGTGCCTGGTGGACCAGGCCGATGCGTGCGCGCAGGCGCTGGCGGGCGCCGCCGGCAAGCGACCAGGGTGCCTCGCCGAGCAGTTCGAGCTGCCCGGCGGAGGGTTTCAGGCTGGTGGCGAGCAGGCGCAGCAGGGTGGTCTTGCCGGCCCCCGAGGGGCCGATGATGGCGACCCGCTCGCCGCTGCCGACGTGCAGGTCGATACCCAGCAGCGCAGGCTGGCCGTTGGCGTGGACCAGGTCCACGCCGTGCAACGACAGGCTCACTTCAACAGGCCGGCCGAACGTGCGGCTTCCTCGATGCCTTCGTAGTTCTCGGGCTTGGTCGGGATGAAGCGGCTGGCGGCCTGCAGGTCGAGGATCGCCTTGTGCTCCGGGTTGGCCGGGTCGAGGGCGAGGAAGGCCT
>RCUL01000823.1_pt1 | contig 13438 bp, 12 predicted proteins | sample 2167521 | NCBI WGS metagenome assembly RCUL01 (sample SAMN09932745, study PRJNA488358) | compost metagenome | feature: garden; material: soil; isolation source: compost soil in acetic acid-enriched culture | place: Germany: Experimental Botanical Garden Goettingen | collected 2016-01-27
GCTGCTGCCGCTCTGGCGGATCGACGCGCTGTTGCCATTTCCCTGTTGGCTGATGATCGCCATCAGGTCACTACCTTCCTGCAAGATGTACGCTTCCTGCGCGCCACCGGCCTGGACGATGCGGCCCAGCAGGGCCTGGCCGTTCTGGTCGAGCGCGGCGCGGTTGCCCGCGCCTTGCTGCTCGATCACCGCAGCCTGGCCGGCGCCGGCCGGCAGCAGGCGGATGATCACCGGTTCGCCGAGGTCGTTGCCGGGCGCGAGGTCGGCATTGTCCAGCAGGTCCTCGGCCCAGCTGGCCTGGCCCGCCAGGGCCAGGCCGAGCAGCAAGGGGTACAGGCGTTTCATCGCAGTCTCCGGCCTTTAGCGCACAACGACGTTGACGGTACGGGTGGTGCCTTGGCTGGTAGTGATCGTCGCCGTCGGTGCCGTGGTAGGAACCAGCGTGGTGCTGTTGTTCACGGACAGACGCCAGCGGCCGTTCACCGGTACCGTGGCGGTGCCCAGGGTCTGCACGCCGGTGGTGGTGGTCACCCGTACGGTCACGGTGTTGCCGGTGGTTACCGACGAGGTACCGCTGATGTCCCAGGTGTAACGGTTGTTGGAGCGTGCCGTGACCGTGGCTGCCGTGACCGCGAAGGTTTCGGCGGCGGGCCGAGGCGACACGTTGACGGTGACGGTGGCGGGGTTGGACAGCGCCCCCAGCGAGTCACGAGCCTGGTAGGTGAAGGTGGTGGTGAAGGCGGTGGTCACCGTGGCCGGTGGGGTGTAGGTCACCGTGGTGCCGTTGGTGCTGACGGTGCCCCGGCCAACAGCCGGCTGGGTGAGGGAAGCAGCAGGGACAGTCAGCGGCACGTTGCCTTCCGGATCGGTGTCGTTGGCCAGCACGTTGATGGTCAATGGCACGCCCAGGGTGGCGACGGTTTCCGGGTTGGCGGTTGGTGCCCGGTTGGGCGCTACGTTGATGGTGACAGTAGCCGGTGCCGACTTCAGGCCCTTGGCGTCCACCGCCCGGTAGCTGAAGGTGGCCACCACGGGTTGCGTGGCCCCGGCTGGCGGGGTGTAGGTGACCGAGGTGGTGCCGTTCATCACCACGCCGCCAAGGCCGGTACCGGGCTGGGTCAGGTCGCTGATGGTCAGCGGCACGTTGCCGTCCGGGTCGCTGTCGTTCTGCAGCAGGTTGAGGGTGATCGGGATGCCGACGCTGGTGCTGCCGATATCGGCCTGGGCCAGCGGTGGCTGGTTGGCCGCCTCGACCGGCGCGTTGCCGACCACGACCACCGGTTCGACATCGCTGCCGCCACGTGCCGACTTGACCGTGATGGTGGCCGGTGGCTGCGGTACGTCGTTGACGGTCAGGCTCTGCAGCGTGCCTGCCTTGGACAGGCGACCGTAGCCCTGGGCGAGCAGGTCGGGGATCGCCACCTCATCACTGGAACTGGCCTCTATCAGCAGGCGCTTGTTGGCCCAGTCGTAGCGTGCGGTGCTGACCTTGACCACGTCGGTGAGCTTGCTCGACAGCGCGGTCGGCTGGGTACCGCCGGCGCTGTTGCTGGCGGTGACCACCACCACTGCAGGCGGTGCTTCCTGGCCGAACTGCTGGTGGAAGAACAGCCCGTTGTTGTCGGCGGTGAGGGTGTACTGGCACGGCGAAGGCGGGGTGCCGACCAGGGCAATGCCATTGCGCATGCACAGGCTGGCTGCGCTGGGCGCCTTGGCGAACACTTCCGTGCGGGTGCCGGTGGCATTGCGCGAGTAGGTGGCGCGTTCCAGGCTGACTGGGGTCTGGGCACGTTGGTCCAGTACCTTGCCTGAAACAGTGAAGGTGTTGGTCTGGATGGTGCCAGCGGGGCCTTCGATGCGCACGAAGTTGGTATTGAAGGGGCTGCCGGTCACCGCTTCGGTGATATTGGGGTCGCCGATGTAGGTTTCGATGGCGCCGGTATCGGGGTTGACCGCGGTGTAAGGCCCGCCAACACCCTTCAGCCAAGGGCCGATCGCCCCCGCCAGCGCTCCCCGGAAGTTGCCAGGAGCACCAATGCCTATGTCCCGGGTGATGTTGATCGCCCGGCGCCCAGCCGTGGTGACGTTGACCGTCTCCACCCCGTAAGGGTGGGTGATGGTATAGGTACCGGTGCGTGGGACCGAAGCACGGATACGGATGCGGGCGAAGCTTTGCTGGTCACCATCGACCGGGTTTTCGGCGGCGAAGGCTGCCTCTACCCCGGCTACATAGACCTCCAGCTCATAGCCGCTGTTGCCGACCTGCGGAATGTCGGTTTCAGCCAGGAACCAGAACATCTCTGGCGGCCAGTTGTCCGGGAACACCAACGGCAGGGCATCGTCATAGATGCCGGGCTCGGGCAACAAGGTACACATGTAGGCGGGTGCCCCTGGCGCGCCGGGTGCTCGCGTACTGGTGGCACGGGACTGGCACAGCTCCAGGGACTGGTCGAGGCTGTCCTTGTACCACATTGGATAGCCACCGGTGGCGAAGGTGTAGGGCCCCGGGTCGACATCGGACAGCGCGGCAAACGCGGCGCTGGTAACGGTAAGGGAGAAACCGGCGGCCAACAGCGCACGGCGCGACCAAGTGTTCATGCTGCCTCCTTGAAGGCTGAGCCTTTGTCTGTTCATGGCACCAGCACCACGTCTTCGGTGTCGCTACCGCCATTGGCACTGGTGACCTGCACCTTGGCCGGCGGGATCGGCGACAGGTTGGTGCTCAGCGTCTTCACGGCGCCAGTGCCGCTCAGGTTGCCGATCAGCGCGCCGTTGCCGGTATGTGCGGTGAGCACTGGCGGTGTGGTTTCGTCGCTGGTGCTGGCCACCAGGGTCAGCTCGCCGGTGGACAGGCGGTACTGGGCCTGGGTGATGGTGACCAGGTCGGTCAGCGGCACGTTGGCGGTGGTCAGGCTGCTGGTGGGGATCGCCACGCTGTTGTCGGCGGTCAGCGTCAGGATCGTCCCGGCGGCCGGGTCGAGTACCGACTGGGCGTACCAGGCGCCGGTACCGTTGGCCTCGGTGAGGTTCAGGTTGGGGGTCTGGCTGGTCAGGGTGACGCTGGCCGGTGGCGGCGGGGCCATCACGAAGATGTCCTGCTGGGCGCGCAGGTTGCCGTTCTCGGTATGCCGCGAGTAGGTAGTGCGTTGGGGCATCAGCGGGGTTGGCAGGGCCACTGCGGAAAGCTTGCCCGAAACCGCGAACAGCTCGGTGCGCAGGTCGATGCCGCCGGGGCCTTCGATGCGCACGTAGTTGGTGTTGAACGGGCTGCCGGTCACCCGTTCTTCCAGGTTCGGGTCGCCGATGAAACGCTCGCTGCCTTCGGTATAGGGCCCGTTGACGCTGCGCAGGAACGGCCCGACATCGCCTTTCAGGGCACCAGTGAAATCACCTGCGCCGGCAATGCCGATGTCGCGGGTCATGTTGATCGCCCGGCGCCCGGCCGCAGGTACGTCGAACACTTCGACGCCATACGGGTGGGTGACCACGTAGGTGCCGGCGGTTGGCACGTCGACCCGGATACGCACCCGGGCGAAGCTGACCTGGTCGCCGTCGACCGGTTCTTCGGCGGCAAATGCCGCTTCGATCGCGGTGCCGTAGCTGAGGTCGATGCCGCGAGTGGCGTCGACGATGGCGGCGTCGGCGGTGAACCAGAACGCCTCGTCAGGGAAGTTGGTGGGGAAGACGATGGGTTGGGTATCGTCGAACACGCCGGGGGTAGGCAGCAGCGTGCACATGTACGACGGTGCGCCGGGCGCGCCAGGCACCCGCGAGCTGACCGCCTTGGTCAGGCACAGGTCGAGGGTACGACCGTGGCTGTCCTGGTACCAGGCGGGGAAGCCGCCGTTGGCGGGAACATAGGCGCCTGGATCGACAGCGTTCAAGGCAGCCTGCGCCGGGAGCTGGAGCATGCCGGCGAAAATCGCCACTGCCAGCGGGTGGGGTATCGGTCGGTGCATGAGTCATTTCCTCCTGCAAACGGGCCCATGGACTTGGGGCGTCTGGCAGGAGATCGGCAATAGGCGTGCCAAGCCGGAAAAAAAGCGCTGTAGCCCTTGCAGGGCAAGGGATCCAATTCTCCTGCAAGGGGATTTGCAGTCGTTTGCCGTTGGGCACCGTGCCCCCAAGGTTGGGGAGTGGGGCAGGTCGTGCCGACCCAATCGTGACATCTGTGTGAACGGGATTCCTGTGCGGCTTCGCCGGTGTTTGCGAGTCAAGCCCGCGCGCCCATGCTACATTGCACCGGCCTTTCCATCCTCTCAGGCAAGCCCAGCAATGCAGCCCCTCGACCACTTGTCCCTGAACCTGTTCATCGTCGTCTGTGAGGAAGGCACCATCGCCCGCGCCGGCGAGCGCGCGTTCATGGCGCCGTCTGCGGTCAGTAAACGTATTTCCGACATCGAAGCACGCTTTGGCACCGCCTTGCTCAAACGCAGCAAACGCGGTGTGGAGCCGACCCCGGCAGGGCTGGCTCTGCTGCGCCATGCCCGGGAAATGGTTCGGGCCATGGAACGCCTGGACAGCGAGCTGAGCGAGTACGCCGAAGGCGCGCGCGGCCATGTGCGGGTGCTGGCCAATGTCTCGTCGATCATGGAGTTCCTGCCTGAGGAACTGTCGGCGTTCATGCTGGAACACCCGCTGATCCAGGCCGATATCGAAGAGCGCTTCAGCCCCGACGTGGTACGCGGTGTGGCTGAGGGCAGTGCAGATCTGGGCATCTGTCGCAAATCCATGGCGGTGGGCGACCTGGAGTTCGTGCCGTACCGCCAAGACCACCTGGCCGTGGTCGTCGCCGCTGACCATCCCTTGGCAGGGCGCAGCCAGATTGCCTTTGAGGAAACCCTGGGCTACGACCACCTGGGCCTGTCGGCATTCGCCACCCTTAACACCTTCATGCGTAAAAGCGCCGGACAGTCGGGCCATGAGCTGCGCTTTCGCTGTTACGTGTCGTCGTTCGACGCGGCGTACCGCCTGGTGCAGTTCGGCCTGGGCCTGGCAGTGTTCCCTCAGGAAGCCGTGGCCCGCTATGCGGCGCTGTTCGACCTGCGGGTTATACCGCTGACCGACGACTGGGCACTGGGCGAGTTCGTCATCTGCATGCGCGACCGGCACAGGCTGTCGCTTTCGGCGCGGCGCCTGCTGGACCACCTGCTGCTGCGCGCACCGGCCTGGCAGGTGGCGGTCTGATCCATCGTGGCTGACGATGGATCAGGCCGTGAAACACGTCTTTTCTGCTCGCCGTCCAGCTCTTAGTCTGGCGCAACGCTTGAGACAGAGAGACCGTGATGACAACAATAACAATCAACGAAGTCGGCATGCGCGATGGTCTGCAGAGCCTGCAGGCGATCATGCCGACAGCCGCCAAGTGCCGCTGGATCGATGCCGCCTACGCCGCTGGCGTGCGCCACATGGAAGTTGCTTCGTTCGTGCCGGCGCGCTTGCTGCCACAAATGGCCGATGCCCGCGAGGTAGTGGCTCACGCCCTCACATACCCGGGCCTGCAAGTCACCGCATTGGCGCCGAACCTGCGTGGGGCCAGGGACGCGCTCGAGTCCGGCGCTCATCGCATCGTTGCCCCCGTCTCCGTCAGCATGGCGCACAGCATGGCCAATGTACGCCGCACGCCCATGGAAATGGTCGAGGAGCTGGGGCGTATGTGCCAATTGCGGACCGAGATGGGCCTGCACGGCGTGCAGGTCATGGCCGGCATGTCGGTCGCCTTCGGCTGCACGCGCCAGGGGGAGGTGCCTCTGGCCGACCTCTGTGCGCTGACTCACCAGGTGATCGAAGCGGGCTGCGACCTGGTCTCGCTGGGCGACACCACCGGCTACGCCAACCCGGGCCAGGTGGCGACGGTGATCCAGGCCGTGCGGGCAATTGCCGGTGAGCGGCTGAAGGCCGCGCACTTTCACGATACCCGCGGCCTGGCCCTGGCCAACAGCCTGGTTGCCGTGCAGCAGGGCATTCGCGAGCTCGACGCCTCGCTGGCCGGCCTGGGTGGTTGCCCGTTCGCCCCGGGCGCATCCGGCAACACGGTCACCGAAGACCTGGTGTTCATGCTGCAGAGTATGGGCTACGACACCGATATCGACCTGCCTGCACTGATCGAATCACGCCGGTTGCTGAGCGAAGCGCTGCCTGGCGAGCCCCTGTACGGCTGCATCGCCCGCGCCGGATTGCCGCTGAACTTCCCTGGCGCTGCCCGCCACGCCTGACCTGCTCGAACGAGGAGTAGCACGATGTCCAGACTTCCCTTGGACGGCATCCGTGTCGTCGAGATTTCGCACATGGTCATGGGGCCTACCTGCGGCATGATCCTCGGTGACCTTGGCGCCGAAGTGATCAAGATCGAACCCGTGCGCGGTGACGGCACGCGCCGCTTGCTGGGCGCGGGGGCGGGCTTCTTCCGCACCTTCAACCGCAACAAGCAATGCATCGCCGTCGATGTCGAAACGGCGGAAGGCCGCGACGCCGTGCTGCAACTGGTCGACACCGCCGACGTGTTCATCGAGAACTTCAAGCCTGGGCGTATGCACAAGCTGGGCCTGGACTACGCAACGCTGCGCCAGCGCAACCCGCGGCTGATCTATGCCTCGCACAAGGGCTTCCTCAGCGGCCCCTACGACAACCGCCTGGCGTTGGACGAGGTGGTGCAGATGATGGCCGGCCTGGCGTACATGACCGGGCCTGTGGGCCGCCCGCTGCGCGCGGGCAGCTCGGTGAACGACATCATGGGTGGCATGTTCGGTGCCATTGGCGTGCTGGCTGCGCTCAACGAGCGCCACACCACTGGCACCGGCCGCGAGGTGCAAAGCGCCCTGTACGAGAACTGCGTCCTGCTCGCGGCCCAGCACATGCAGCAGTACGTCGTCACCGGCGAGGCTGCAGCGCCGATGCCCAATCGCATCAGCGCCTGGGCCATCTATGACGTGTTCACCTTTGCTGGCGGCGAGCAGATGTTCGTCGCTGCCACCGGAGAAGGGCAGTGGCATGCCTTGTGCCAGGTTCTGGGGCAGATGGCCTTGCTCGATGACCCGACGCTGGCCAGCAACAACGACCGCGTGTTGCAACGGCCACGGCTGCTGGCGCACCTGGCCGAGGTGTTCGCGCCATTGGACGCGGGGCAACTGGCGCTGCAACTGGAAGCCAACGGCATTCCTTTTGCCCCGATCCGCCGCCCGGAAGAACTGTTCGACGACCTGCACCTGCAGCAGAGTGGCGGAATGGCCGACTTGCAACTGGAAGACGGCAGTCACACGCCGATGCCCTTGCTGCCGCTGTCACTGGACGGCCAGCGCCTGCAGCCACGCCGGGCGATCGCCCGCATTGGCGAGCACACCCGTCAGGTGATGCGCGACCTGGGCTACAGCGATGCGCACATTGCCGAGCTGTGTGCAGCCGGTGTGCTGAAAACCGACGACGTGGCCTGAGGAGGGGTTGAAATGGCGATCTACCAATACGACAGGCTCACGCCCAACCTGCACCCGGATACCTTCGTCGCCGAAGATGCCAGCGTGATTGGCGACGTTACCCTCGAGCAGGGCGTCAGTGTATGGCCGCAGGCGGTGCTGCGTGGGGATAACGAACCGATCCGCATCGGCCAGCACAGCAACGTGCAGGAAGGCGCGGTGCTGCATGCCGACCCGGGCTTTGCGCTGACCGTGGGGCAGGGTGTGACCATCGGCCACCAGGCGATGCTGCATGGCTGCAGCATTGGCGATGGGGCGCTGATCGGTATCCAGGCGGTGGTGCTCAATGGCGCGGTCATCGGCAAGCATTGCCTGGTCGGGGCCGGCGCCATCGTCACCGAGGGCAAGGTATTCCCCGACAACTCGCTGATTCTGGGGGCCCCTGCCAAGGTGGTGCGTGAACTGAGCCCTGAGGCCATCGCCGGCATGCAGCGCAACGCCGCCGAGTACGTCGGCAAAGGCCAGGCCTTCAAGGAAAAACTGGTCCGCATCAGCTGAAAAACCTGCAAGCGGCGCCGGCAGAGGCGTCGCTGCTCTCCAATAATTACAAGAATGGAGATCCACCATGGTTGCCATGACCGGCCAACTGGCGCGTGAGCGCAACGACAGCCACATCAATGAACTGCTGCTGTACCGTCGCGTGGCCTGGCGCATCATGCCGCTGGCCATCATCTGCTTCCTGTTCTCTTATTTCGACCGCATCAACATCAGTTTCGCCAAGGCCCAGATGCAGCAGGAACTGGGCCTTGGCGATGCCGCCTATGGCCTGGCCGCGAGCATGTTCTTCGTTGGCTACGTACTCTTCGAAGTGCCCAGCAGCCTGGGGCTGAAACGCTATGGGGCTCCGGCATGGATCTGCCGGATCATGGTGTCCTGGGGCCTGGCGACGGCTGCGCTGGTATTTGCCTATACCCAGTACACCCTCTACTTCCTGCGCTTTCTGATCGGCGTGATGGAGGCCGGCTTCGGGCCGGCGATCCTGTTCTACCTGGCCTGCTGGTTTCCCCGCAAGCACCTGGCGAAGATGAATGGCCTGTGGTTCCTGGCCGTACCGTTGGCTGGCGCGGTGGGTGGCCCGGCGGCGGGTTTCCTGCTGGGGACGATGGACGGCGTGCTGGGCCTGGCCGGCTGGCACTGGTTGTTCCTGATGTCCGGCCTGCCGTGTGTGGTGCTGGGCCTGCTGGTGCTGTGGAAGCTGGACCGCGACATTGAAACCGCGAAATGGCTGAGCCGCGACGAGAAGGACTTGCTGGCGGAAAACCTGGCCCAGGACAAACGTACCGAAAAGCCTGTGCTCGGCTCGATCTGGCGGGTGCTGCTGACCCGTGAAGTGGCGATCATGGCGTTCATCTACTACGTGGTCAAAACCGCGTCCTATGGCCTGAACTTCTGGATGCCGCACCTGATCAAGTCCTCGGGGGTGCAGGACATGCTCTGGGTCGGCGTGCTGTCGGCATTGCCCTACGCGGTGGCCTGCATCGGCATGGTGTTGCTGACGCGTCGCTCCGACCGCACCGGCGAACGCAAGCGCTACCTGGTGTACTGCCTGTTCGCGGCTGCCGTTGGCTATCTGCTGGCGTGCCTGTATTCCGATTCGTCCCTGGCAATGATGGCTGCGCTGGTGCTGGCCACCGCTGGCACCTTCATCGCCATCCCGATCTTCTGGACCATCCCGCAGTCGACCTTCTCGGGCCTTGCGATAGCCACCGGTACCGCGGCGATCAACTCGGTCGGGCAACTGAGCGGCATCGTCGCACCGGTGATGGTGGGCAAGATCAACGATGTCACCGGCAGCACCTACATGGGCATGCTGTCCATCGCACCGCTGATCCTGATCGCCTGCCTGGTGGTGATGCGCTACGTGCGCAACCCCAGAAGCTGATTGGCGCTGAGTCTTCGAACAACAAAAAGAACAAGGCACACCCATGATAATTCTCTCCCGGCGAGCATCGCTGATGCTCGCGGCGCTTTGCTGCGCCTGGCAATCCGCTCAGGCTGCCTTTATCGATGACGGCAGCGGCAGCCTGGAACTGCGCAATTTCTATTTCGACCGCGACTTTCACGGCGCCAGCGCCACGCAATCCCGGCGTGGCGAATGGGCCCAGGGCTTCATGCTGCGCGTACAGTCCGGTTATACCGAGGGCGTGATCGGGTTCGGCCTGGATGCGGCCGGCATGCTGGGGCTCAAGCTCGATTCTTCGCCGGACCGTAGTGGCACCGGCCTGTTGCCGCGCGGCAGCGACAAACGTGCTGCGGATGCCTATGCCAAGGCCGTGGCCACCTTCAAGGCCAGGCTGGCGCAGACCGAGTTGAAAGTTGGTGGCCTGAGCCCGCAGTTGCCGTTGCTGGCGTCCAACAACAGCCGCCTGTTTCCCCAGTGGTTCAACGGCGCGCACCTGGCAAGCAAGGACCTGGACCGGTTTACGTTTACCCTGATGCAGGTGGATGCCACCAAGCTGCGCGATTCCACCGACTATGAGGACCTGACCGCCATGGCGCAACAGGGGGCCTATTCGGCAACGGTCGCCAGTGACCGGTTGTACTACGCCGGGGTCGATTACCAGCTGTTGGCCAACCTGACGCTGAGCTTGCACGCCAGTGAACTCGAGGACCTGTTCCACCGCGACTTTGCCGGGTTCAAGTTCAAGGCCGCCTTGGGGCTTGGGGAAGTGTTCAGCGAGTGGCGATGGTTCAATGCACGCGAGCAGGGGCGTGCATTGCTTGGCGAGGTCGACAACCAGACGCTCAGCACCAACTTCGGTTATACCGTTCAGGGCCACACGTTCAGTGGTGGTTATCAGAAGGGCCGCGGCGATACGGCATATGCCTACGTGGGTGGCACCGATACCTACCTGTTCAGCGAGCAGCAGGTCAGCACCTTCGCCCTGGCCAAGGAACGGGCCTGGATGCTGCGCTATGACTACAACTTCGCCGCGTTGGGCATCCCGGGGTTTACCTTCAACGTGCGATATGTGAAGGGCGACCAGGTAGATCCGCAGCGCATCGCCAGCGCCAAGGGCAGGGCGCTGGCAGCCCAAGGTGGGGAAGGGCAGGAATGGGAGCGGACCACGGATATCGCCTACGTGGTGCAGTCGGGCCCATTGAGGAATGTGTCGCTGCGCTGGCGCAACGCAAGCATGCGTTCGAACTTTGCCGATGCGGCGGATGAAAACCGGGTAATCGTGGGTTACACGTTCGAATTCTGAGGCTTTGCACAAGCGGGCATGCTCGCGAGCACCGGCGAAGCCGGTGCCATACACCGCGCTGGATTCTTCGCGGGCATGCCCGCTCCCGCAGGCGCTTGCAAAGCGATGCGCCCATAGAAGAACAATGCTGTTATCCAGGTGGTAAACCAGACAAAAATACCGGCCCAGAACGTATGGGACATGTAGTGCCAGCCCTGCAACACCCGGGTAGTGCCGTATACGAACCCGATCAGCAGAATCGCCACCAGCAGCTTGCGGGCATGCGCCCAGCGGTAACGCAATGCCACGAAATACAGCGCCAACAAGGTAAACCCGCTGGAAGCATGACCCCCCGGCCAGCAGCGGCCATCACCGGCCTTGCCCCACCAGGAGAAGTTTTCGAACCATTCGACCTGGGCCTGCGTACCGCCATACAGCGTGGTTTCCACCGGGCAATACACACTGGTATGGCTTTTAAGGTAGTGAATCACCGTGGTGCTCAGGGCGAACGCCACCACCACGAACAGCAGGTCGCGGCGGTGGTTGGTGGTAAAGCGTAGGGCCGGTGCGATTCGGGCATTTTCCAGAAACCGTGTCAGGCCCGGTTGCGAACGGTTGGCCAAGCGAGGCCAGATGAACGACAGCAAGCTGCCGATGACCGCCAGTTCACCGGTCCAATCCGGCAGTATCCGTGGCCACTTGTGGGTGACTTTCTCGAACCACTGGTTGTGCAACAGCGGGAACTGGCCGGTGGCCGGGTCGAGTAGCAGGTTGCTGATCCAGCGATCGAGTTCTGTGAGGTCGAAAGCCATGAACACGATAGCGGCCAGCAACAGAGGCAGCAGCAGGTTGTTGCGGTAGTAGGCGGCACGGGGCGGCATGTTCAGAGTTCCATGGCGTCGACGAGTTTGCTCCATTCACTGGCAGCCATCTGGCCTAGCAGCTTCTCTTTGCCATCGCTGCCCTGGGTGATGAACAGGGCGCTGGCATAGCCGTTCGAGCGCGCGCTGCCAGGCACGTCAAGCGTGCGCTCCAGTTGTTCCATGCAGCCACTGTGGCTGACCAGCACCAGGTTGTGGCCGTTGCGCTTGTGGGCAAAGGCGGTCTCGGCAAACTGGCCATCACACTGCTTGAGCCAGCCCTGCGTGGTAATGGTTTTACCGAACATGGCATGTGCGGTCTGCTGGGTACGCACCTCGGGGCTGGCCCATACATCGGCTTTGCCCAGGCCAAGGCGTTGCAGGCCGCGACCTACATCGGCGGCCACCCGGCTGCCCGCGACCGTTATACCGGTTGGGTCACCCAGACAGGCTCCGCGGGAGCGGTCGCAGCGCTCGGCATGGCGAAGCACGACAATCACCGAACCTTTCGACCAGTTGGCCTGGAGTTCGCTGTGTTGCGGATGGTGTGTGTTGCCAAGATTGCGGGTGGCAGTGCGGGCATGGGCCCAGGCCGCCGTCACGGTCACTGCCAACAGCATGCACAGTGCTGCGATCAGGACGCCGCGCGAAGGCAGGCGGAAGGTTTGGTACAGCCTCAGGGCCGGGGATTTGTCGATGATGCCTTGCAGCATGTTGCCACTCCAGTCAGCTCGTTCCATTCGCGAGCGTCGGCACTTTAAGGAGCGGGATGTCAGCGCAGAGTGACCTGGATGTGAAAATTGCCTTGGCCGGATGCGATTTACCGCAGTGGTTCGGTTTGGCTTGCCACGGTAGAGCCGTCAAGCATGAAACCGGTTTCAAAACATTTCTGAACACGCTAGATTATTCGGCTGTTTTCTTGATGGCCTATCAAGACCACCCCCCATATTGAAAATCAGATGGCGCTTTTCAAGGCCGCACACAGCCGATGAGGATTCGCAATGCCTGACCATGCCCCAGACAACCCGCGCAGGGACTTTCTGCGCAAGACCTTGACCTTGATCCCTGTGGTCACCGTGGCCAGCACGGGGCTTGGCGTGGGTGCCAGTCAGCTGCTTGCGGCCCCGCAACACGAGCCCAAAGTGCCGGCCACGCCGCCTGCGGGCAACTACCAGCCGACTTTCTTCACTGCCGAGGAGTGGGCCTTCGTGCAGGCAGCCGTCTCGCGCATCATCCCGGCCGACGAGCTTGGCCCTGGTGCACTTGAAGCCGGCGCTGCCGAATTCATCGACCGGCAGATGAACACCCCCTACGCAACCGGCGCGCAGTGGTACATGCAGGGCCCGTTCAAGGCCGACGCCGCGCCCGAACTGGGTTACCAGCTGCAACTCAGCCCGCAACAGATCTACCGCCTGGGCATCGCCGCCGTGGACGGCTGGTGCAAGGCCAATTCCGGGCAAGTTTTTGCTGCGCAAGATAGCGCTACCCGGGACCACGTTCTCAGCAAGGTCGAGACTGGGGAGCTGGTTTTCGACACTGTGCCGGCCAAGGTGTTCTTCAGCTTGCTGGTGCAGAACACCCGTGAAGGGTTCTTCTGCGACCCGATCCATGGCGGCAACAAAGGCATGGTCGGCTGGACCCAGATCGGCTTCCCCGGCGCCCGCGCCGATTTCATGGATTGGGTCGAGCGCAACGAGCCTTACCCGTTCCCGGCTGTTTCGATCCGTGGCGAGAGGGCCTGAGGCATGGCGACCGTGATGAAGAAAGTGGACGCGGTAATCGTGGGCTTCGGCTGGGCCGGCGCGATCATGGCCAAGGAACTGACCGAGGCCGGGCTGCAGGTGGTGGCCCTGGAACGCGGGCCGATGCAGGACACCTACCCCGAAGGCAGCTACCCGCAGGTGATCGACGAGCTGACCTACAG
>RCUL01000827.1_pt1 | contig 13324 bp, 10 predicted proteins | sample 2167521 | NCBI WGS metagenome assembly RCUL01 (sample SAMN09932745, study PRJNA488358) | compost metagenome | feature: garden; material: soil; isolation source: compost soil in acetic acid-enriched culture | place: Germany: Experimental Botanical Garden Goettingen | collected 2016-01-27
GCGGGTGTAGGCGTACAGCAGGTAGGGCGCGGTGTTGCCCTCGAAGCTGAGCATCAGCTCGAAGTTGAAGCTGTAGTCGCTGGTGCGGTGCTTGGACAGGTCGGCGTACTTCACCGCGCCGATGCCCACGGCCCGTGCGATGGTGCGCAGCTCGGCCTCGTCCAGCTCGGGGTTCTTGCCCTTCACCAGGTCGTAGGCGCGTTGCTCGGCCTCGTCCAGCAGGTCGATCAGTTTCACGGTGCCGCCATCGCGGGTCTTGAAGGGGCGACCGTCGGCGCCGTTCATGGTGCCGAAGCCCATGTGCTCCATCTCGAAGGAGGCGGGCACGAAGCCGGCCAGGCGGGCCGCGGCGAAGACCATCTGGAAGTGCAGGGCCTGGCGCTGGTCGACGAAGTAGAGGGCACGGTCGGCCTTGAGCACGTTCGCCCGGTAGCGGGTGGCGGCCAGGTCGGTGGTGGCGTAGAGGTAGCCGCCGCCGGCCTTCTGCACGATCAGCGGCAGCGGATTGCCCTCGGCGTTCTTGAACTCGTCCATGAACACGCAGAGGGCGCCGTCGCTTTCGGTGAGCAGGCCCTTGGCCTTGAGGTCGGCGACGACGTTCGCCAGGTCGTCGTTGTAGGCGCTCTCGCCCTTGACGTCGGCCATGGTGAGCTTCACGCCCAGGCGGTCGTAGACGGCCTGGCAGTGGCTCAGGGAGATGTCGTTGAAACGGTGCCAGAGGCGCAGGCACTCGGCATCGCCGGCCTGCAGCTTGACCACCAGCTCACGGGCACGGTCGGCGAATTCGGCGGATTCGTCGAAGCGCTTCTTCGCCGCGCGGTAGAAGCTTTCCAGGTCGGCCAACTCGGCATCGCTGCCCACCGGCTGCTCCTGCATGTAGGCCAGCAGCATGCCGAACTGGGTGCCCCAGTCGCCAACGTGGTTCTGGCGGATCACGGTGTCGCCGAGGAACTCCAGCACGCGCGCCACGCCGTCGCCGATGATGGTCGAGCGCAGGTGGCCGACGTGCATTTCCTTGGCCAGGTTCGGCGCCGAAAGGTCGATCACCACGCGCTGCCGGGGACCGTTCTTGCGCACGCCGAGGTGGTCGTCGGCCAGAGCGGCCTCCAGGCGCTGGGCCAGGGCCTGGCTGTTCTGGAAGAAGTTGAGAAAGCCCGGACCGGCGATTTCCACCTTGGTCACCTGCTCGTCCTGGGGCAGGGCCTGGATAAGTTTTTCGGCCAGGTCGCGCGGCTTCATGCCGGCCGGCTTGGCCAGCATCATGGCGATGTTGCTGGCGAAGTCACCGTGGCTCTTGTCCTTGGTGTTCTCCACCTGAATGGCTGGGCTGAGGCCCTCGGGCAGCACGCCTTCACGGGTGAGACGGGTCAGGGCTTGCTGGATCAGGTGGCGAATCGTGTCTTTCATCTTCTGCTCTTCCGGCCGCCCCGGGAGGGCTGGCGCTGGTTGAAAACTGTGCATTATCGGCGGCCTGCGGCCGCAGCTTCAAGTTTTAAGCGGCAAGCCGCAAGGACCAATGGGCGATATCGGCCGGATGGTCGCTAGAACAGGTCGATGGGGTCGACGTCCAGCGACCAGCGCACCGCGCGGCCGCCGGGCAACTGCTCAAGGGCCTGGCTCCAGGGAGTCAGCAGGCGGTGCAACGGCGCGCGGGCGTTGGCCTGCAGCAACAACTGTGCGCGGAAGCGGCCGGCGCGGCGCTCCATGGGCGCCGGCACCGGGCCTAGCAACTCGACGTTGTTCAGACCCAGATCCGCCAGTTGCTGTTCGGCTTCGACGCAGGCGCTGTCGAGGAAATCTTCCGCCTGGCCGGGCTTGTGCGCCTCGGCGCGCAGCAGGGCGAGGTGGGCGAAGGGTGGCAGGCCGGCGGCGCGGCGCTCGCTGAGCGCCTGTTCGGCAAAGGCGAAGTAGCCCTGCTCGGTGAGTTGCACCAGCAGCGGATGTTCGGCCAGGTGGGTCTGGATGATCACCCGGCCCGGCTCTTCGGCGCGGCCGGCGCGGCCGGCGACCTGGACGATGAGCTGGGCCATGCGTTCGCTGGCGCGGAAGTCGGCGGAGAACAGGCCGCCGTCGGCGTCGAGGATGGCGACCAGGGTCACCCGCGGGAAATGGTGCCCCTTGGCGAGCATCTGGGTGCCGACCAGGATGCAGGGTTCGCCGCGCTGGATGGTGGCGAACAGCTTGTCCATGGCGTCCTTGCGCGAGGTGCTGTCGCGGTCGATGCGCAAGACCTGCGTCTTCGGGAAGAGGATCGCCAGGCGCTCCTCGGCGCGCTCGGTGCCGGCGCCCACGGGGCGCAGGTCGACCCGCCCGCAATCGGGGCAGCAGGCCGGCTGGCGCTGGGTATGGCCGCAGTGGTGGCAACGCAGCTCGTTGAAGCGCTGGTGCAGGGTCATGCGCGCGTCGCAGCGTGGGCACTGGCTGATCCAGCCGCAGTCGTGGCACAGCAGGGTCGGCGCGAAGCCGCGGCGGTTGAGGAACACCAGCACCTGCTGGCCGGCCGCCAGGGTCTGGGCGATGGCCTGTTGCAACGGCATGGAGATGCCCGAGTCCAGCGGCAGGCTCTTGACGTCCAGGCGCAGGAAACGCGGCTGCCTGGCGCCGCCCGCGCGCTGGGTCAGGCGCAGCAGGCCGTAGCGGCCGGCATGGGCGTTCTGCAGGCTTTCCAGGGAGGGCGTGGCCGAGCCCAGCAGGATCGGGATGTTCTCCTGGCGGGCGCGCACCAGGGCCAGGTCGCGGGCGTGGTAGCGCAGGCCTTCCTGCTGCTTATAGGAAGCGTCGTGCTCCTCGTCGATGATGATCAGGCCGGGATTCTTCAGTGGGGTGAACAGTGCCGAACGGGTGCCGATGACGATGTCGGCCTCGCCGTCGCGGGCGGCCAGCCAGGCATCCAGGCGTTCGCGGTCGTTCACCGCCGAGTGCAGCAGGGCGATTCGCGCGTTGAATCGCCGCGAGAAGCGCTCCAGGGTCTGCGGGCCCAGGTTGATCTCCGGGATCAGCACCAGGGCCTGCTTGCCGGCTTCCAGGGTCTGGCGGATGAGCTGCAGGTAGACCTCGGTCTTGCCACTGCCGGTGACTCCGGCCAGCAGCAGGGCGTTGAAGCTGCCGAAGGAGGCGTGCACCGCATCGAAGGCGGCGCGCTGCTCCGGGTTGAGCGGCAGTTCCGGCTGGGCCAGCAGCGGTCCGTGGCGTTCGCTGGAGGTGTGTCGGCGCACCTCGACCCGCGCCAGACCTTTCTCCAGCAGCAGATCGAGGCTGTCCTTGTTCAGTTGCAACTGGCCGAGCAGTTGGTGCGCCACGCCGTGGGGATGCTGGGCGAGGGTGGCCAGGGCCTGGCGCTGGCGCGGTGCGCGGGCCAGGCGCGGGTCGTCGAGGCTGGCGCCGGGAACGGCATGCCAGAAACGCTCCTGCCGCGACTCCGCCGGCTCGCCCTGGCGCAGCAGCACCGGCAGCGCCCAGCTCAGGGTATCGCCCAGGCTGTGCTGGTAGTACTGCGCGGTCCACAGGCACAGCTTGAACAGCGCGGGCGGCAGGGGCGGGCGGCTGTCCAGGAGCTCCAGGGCGGGCTTGAGCTTGTCCGCCGGCACGTCGCTCCGTTCGGCCAGTTCCACCAACACGCCGATGATCTCGCGGCGACCGAAGGGCACACGCAAGCGCACCCCCGGCTGCAGGGCGGCGCGGGATGCCCCGGCGGGCGCCAGGTAGTCGAACAGGCGGCGCAGGGGCGAGGGCAGGGCGAGCCGCAGGATGGGGGCGTTCGCAGTGGCGTCGGGCAAGCGGGCGGTCCTTTTCGAAGAGGCGCGATCTTAGCACGGCGCGGTGCGACAGCCGGCGCGGCGGGCGGGTTGCAACGCCCCATCACTCTGGTATCATCCGCCGCCTGTTTCCGTGCGGTGCTCGACATAGGGTCGGGTGGCGGCACACCAGACCTGAGGATCATGCAATGAAACCGGAAATCCATCCCGAGTACGTCGCGATCGAAGCTACCTGCAGCTGCGGCAACGTCATCAAGACCCGCTCCACCCTGGGCAAGAACATCAGCCTCGACGTGTGCTCCGAGTGCCACCCGTTCTACACCGGCAAGCAGAAAGTGCTGGACACCGGCGGCCGTATCGATCGCTTCAAGCAGCGTTTCGGCGTGTTCGGCTCCAAGTAAGAGCCCGAGCAGCCCGGGAAGGCCAAGTGGCCAGGTCCCCGCTGATGAAAAAGGCGCCTCTAGCAGGCGCCTTTTTCTTTTTTCTGGTCCTGGCTTTTCCGCTCCAGGCCTCCTGCCCGATTCCGGGCAAGCTCCCTACCTTTGAAGTCCGGCAGGTCGTCGATGGCGACACGCTGCGGCTGGCCGATGGCAGAAGCGTTCGCCTGATCGGTCTGAACGCGCCGGAGATCGCTCGCAAGGGGCGGCGGGCAGAACCCTACGCCGAGGCCGCCCGCAAGCGTCTGCAGGAACTGGTGCAGGCCAGCCGGGGGCGGGTGGGGCTGCGCCTCGGGCGTGAGCCGCAGGACCGCTATGGCCGTACCCTCGCGCATCTCTATGACGACCGTGGCCGCAATCTGGAGGAGCGCCTGCTCGCCGAGGGGCTTGGCCTGCGCGTCGTCATCGCGCCGAATGCCGCCCTCAGCGATTGCCACGGCGCCGCCGAACGAGAGGCCCGGCGGGCCGGTCGCGGGCTGTGGCGGCGCACGCCGGAGCAATCGCCCTGGCAACTTCGGCAGCCGGGATTCGCCTTGCTTCAGGGCCGGGTGACCAGGGTCGAACGCAACCGTGGCGGGCTCTGGTTGCAGCTGGACGGACCCGTGGTACTGCGCATCGAGCCGAAGCGGCTGCGCCAGTTCGATAGCCAATCCCTGCAGGGGCTGGTGGGGCGGCGGGTGGAGGCGCGGGGCTGGGTAATTGACCGCGCGCGAGGGGGCGGCGTAAAAACTGGGAAATCCCGCTGGATGCTTCCGCTCACCCATCACGCAATGCTCGAGGTACTTCGATGAAATGGCCCGCGCTCAGTCTGGCGCTGCTGCTGGCTTCCTCCCTGTTGGCCGGCTGTGCGGTCAATCCGGCGACGGGGCGCTCCAACTTCGTAATGATGAGCGAGCAGCAGGAGCTCGATCTCGGCCGCCGCTACAACCAGGAAATTGCCAAGCAGAATCCGCGCTACGCCGACGAAAAGCTCCAGGCCTACGTCCAGCAGGTGGGGCAGCGGGTCGCCAGTCATAGCCATCGCAGCAACCTCACCTACCAGTTCACGGTGGTCGATTCGCCGGAGCTCAATGCCTTCGCCCTGCCGGGCGGCTACATCTATATCCATCGCGGCCTGCTCGCCTATCTCAACTCCGAGGCCGAGCTGGCGGCGGTGCTGGGGCACGAGGTCGGGCATGTCACGGCGCGCCACAGCGTGCAGCAGCAGAGCCAATCCACCGCCTGGAACATCCTCGGCCAGGCAGTGGCCATCGGCACCGGTCTCGGCGCCGCCGGCGACCTGACCAATGTGGTGGGTACCGCCTTCGTGCGGGGCTATGGCCGCGACATGGAGCTGGAGGCCGACGGCCTGGGCTCCCAGTACCTGGCGCGCAGCGGCTATGACCCGCAGGCGATGATCGAGGTGGTCAAGGTGCTGAAGAACCAGGACGATTTCGCTCGCGACCAGGCGCGGGCCAAGGGGCAGCCTGCGCCGCCTTCGGGCTATCACGGCGTATTCGATACCCACCCGGACAGCGATACCCGGCTGCAGCAGGTGGTCGGACCGGCCAAGGCCCTCGCCGGCGCGAGCCAGGTGGTCAACCGCGAGGTCTTCCTCAAGCACCTGGAGGGCCTGCCGTTTGGCGACTCGGCGGAAACCGGCGTGCGTCGTGGCCAGGACTTCTACCACGCGGACCTGGGTTTCACCCTGCACTTCCCCGACGGCTGGGGTTTGGTCAACCGCCCCGATGCGGTGATCACCCACAGCGCCGACCAGATGGCCTTCATCGCCATGACCCTGGCCGGCGCCAAGCCGAGCCTGTCGCCGGCCGACTACCTGCGGCAGAAGGCCGGTGGCCAGCGCCTGTCCATGGAGGAGCCGCTGCAGCTGGCCGGCCTGCAGGGTGCGACGGCCGTGCTGCCGGGTAATCCGGCGCGGCGCGTGGCAGTGATCTACAAGGACGACAAGGCTTACCTCTTCGTCGGTGCGATTCGCAACGGGGCATCCCTGGAGAGTCAGGACGGGAACTTCCTCGCCGTGATCAGGAGCTTCCGTCCGCTGAAGAAAGAGGAGCTGGCCCTGGCCCAGCCGCTGCGACTGCACCTGGTCCAGGTGAAGGCCGGGCAGAACGTCGCCAGCCTGGCCCGCGACAGCAGGTTGCTGGGGTCGAAAACTGATCTGGAAAATCGTATCCGATTGTTGAATAATTTGTATCCAATTGGCGAGCCAAAGCCAGGAGACTGGCTTAAAGTCGTACGTTAGAGGGGTTGACGCGGGGTGACTGAACGGTCTTGTTAGCCCCCGGCATCTTGCGTATGCTCGCCCGTCACGTCTGTCACAAGCAAAAGCGGAAATGCCAAAATGTCTGATCTGAAAACGGCCGCTCTCGAATACCATGCCCAACCCCGCCCCGGGAAACTCAGCGTCGAGCTGACCAAGCCGACCGCCACCGCCCGCGACCTGTCGCTGGCCTACAGCCCGGGCGTCGCCGAGCCGGTACGCGAAATCGCGCGTGATCCCGAACTGGCCTTCAAGTACACCGGCAAGGGCAACCTGGTAGCGGTAATTTCCGATGGCACGGCAATCCTCGGTCTGGGCAACCTCGGCCCGCTGGCCTCCAAGCCGGTGATGGAAGGCAAGGGCGTGCTGTTCAAGCGTTTCGCCGGTATCGACGTGTTCGACATCGAGGTGGACGCTGAGAGCCCGCAGGCCTTCATCGACACCGTCAAGCGCATCTCCATCACCTTTGGCGGCATCAACCTCGAAGACATCAAGGCGCCCGAGTGCTTCGAGATCGAGCGCACCCTGATCGAGCAGTGCGACATCCCGGTATTCCACGACGACCAGCACGGCACCGCCATCGTCACCGCCGCCGGCATGCTCAATGCCCTGGAAATCGCCGGCAAGACCCTGGCCGAAGCCAAGATCGTCTGCCTGGGTGCCGGCGCCGCCGCCATCTCCTGCATGAAGCTGCTGGTGAGCATGGGCGCGAGTGTCGAGAACATCTTCATGATCGACCGCAAGGGCGTGATCCATGCCGGCCGCGACGACCTGAACCAGTACAAGGCGGTGTTCGCCCACGAGACCGACAAGCGCACCCTGTCCGAGGCCCTGGACGGCGCTGACGTGTTCGTCGGCCTGTCCGGCGCCAACCTGCTGAGCCCGGAAGACCTCAAGCGCATGGCGGCCAACCCGATCGTCTTCGCCTGCTCCAACCCGGATCCGGAGATCAAGCCGGAACTGGCCCACGAGACCCGCAGCGACGTGATCATGGCCACCGGTCGTTCCGACTACCCGAACCAGGTCAACAACGTACTGGGCTTCCCCTTCATTTTCCGTGGCGCGCTGGACGTGCGTGCTACCCGCATCAATGAAGAGATGAAGATCGCTGCCGCCAACGCCCTGCGCGAACTGGCCAAGCTGCCGGTACCGAAGGATGTCTGCGACGCCTACGGCGTGGCTTCCCTGGAATTCGGCCGCGAGTACATCATTCCGAAGCCCATGGACAAGCGCCTGATCACCGTGGTGTCCGATGCCGTGGCCAAGGCCGCCATCGAGTCCGGCGTGGCGACCCTGCCCTATCCGAAGCACTATCCGCTGACGTCGGTGGACGAAGTCTTCAACGGCTGACCCCGCCAGCAATAAAAAACCCGCTTCGGCGGGTTTTTTATTGCCTGCAGCTTGCGGCTATCTAGAACAGGTCGATGGGCGCCGCTTCGTCCGCGGGTAGCGGGCTGCCGGGTATGGCCAGGCCAGGCTCCAGTTCGCTCATGGGCGGCGGCGTGTCTTCGCTCTTGAACAGCTCGAAGAACGCATCCGGCGTGCCCGGGCTGGCGGCGCGGCCGCTGAGCGGATCGATGCGCAGGGTCAGCAGGCCGGCGGGCTCGGGCTGGACGTGGTCAGGCTTGTCCTTCAGCGCCGCGCTCATGTAGTTCATCCATATCGGCAGGGCCACGGTGCCGCCGTACTCGTGGCGGCCCAGGCTTTCCGGCTGGTCGAAGCCGACCCAGACGGTGGTGACGTAGTCGGCGTTGTAGCCGGAGAACCAGCTGTCCTTGGATTCGTTGGTGGTCCCGGTCTTGCCGGCGATGTCGCCGCGGCCCATGGACAGCGCGCGGCGGCCGGTGCCGCGCTTGATCACGTCCTGCAGCATGCTGTTGAGGATGTAGGTGGTGCGCGGGTCGACGATGCGCTCGGCGACGGCCGGCGCCTGCGCCTGGGGTGCCGAAGCATCGGCCAAAGCGAGCAGGGTGTCCGGCGCAGCGGCGGTCTGCGCCACCTCGCTGGGCTGCGCTTCCTCCTGGGGAACTCGCGGCGGGTTGGCGGCGAACAGGGTCTTGCCGTCGCGGCTCTCGATGCGCTCGATCAGGTAGGGCTGCACCTTGTAACCGCCATTGGCGAAGGTGCTCCAGCCGCCGGCGATTTCCAGCGGGGTGAGGTTGGCAGTGCCGAGGGCCAGGGACAGGTTCCGCGGCAGGTCGTCCTTGCTGAAGCCGAAGCGGCTGACGTAGTTCAGCGCATAGTCGATGCCGATGGCCTGGAGTACACGGATCGACACCAGGTTGCGTGACTTGTACAGGGCTTCGCGCAGGCGGATCGGGCCTAGGAAGGTGTTGTTGTCGTTTTTCGGCCGCCAGGCTTCCTCCATGCCGGCTTCATGGAAGACGATGGGCGCGTCGTTGACCAGGCTGGCGGCGGTGAAGCCGTTGTCCAGCGCCGCGCTATAGAGGAAGGGCTTGAAGCTGGAACCGGGCTGGCGCTTGGCCTGGGCGGCGCGGTTGTAGTTGCTCTGCTCGAAGGAGAAACCGCCGACGAGCGAGCGGATGGCGCCGTCGTTCGGGTCCAGGGAGACCAGTGCGCTTTGCGCTGCCGGCAGCTGGACGAAGCGCAGGCTGCCATCGGCCTGGCGCTGCACGCGGACCATGTCGCCGATCTGGGCGACATCGGCCGGCTGTTGCGGGCGCGGCCCCAGGCTGTTGGTATTGAGGAAGGGGCGGGCCCATTTCATGCTGTCCCAGGCCACCGCTTCTTCCTGGCCGCTGCGGGTGAGGACGAGGATTCCGCTTTTCTCCACCTGGGTGACGATGGCCGGCTCCAGGCCGCCGAGGGATTTCTGCTTGGACAGATCCTGCAGCCAGGTCTCCCGGGTCATGCCGGGAAGGCGGGTTTCCGGGCCACGGTAGCCGTGGCGCTGGTCGTACTCCAGCAGGCCTTCGCGCAGGGCGTTGTTGGCAACTTCCTGCAGGTTGCTGGGTACGGTGGTGGTCACGCGGAAGCCTTCGGTGTAGGCGTCGCTGCCATAGCGGCCGACCATTTCGGCACGCGCCATCTCGGCGATGTAGGGGGCGGCCAGTTCCGGGGTGGGAACGTGGTAGCTGGCGTCGATCGGCTCGTTGATGGCCTGCTGGAAGCGCGCCTCGTCGATGCGGCCAAGCTTGTACATGCGGCCGAGGATCCAGTCGCGCCGTTCCTTGCTACGGGTCGGGTTGACCAGCGGGTTGAAGCGCGACGGCGCCTTGGGCAGGCCGGCGATCATGGCCATCTGCGCCAGGCTGAGTTCACGGATGGACTTGCCGTAGTAGACCTGGGCGGCGGCCTCTATACCGTAAGCGCGGTTACCCAGGTAGATCTTGTTCACATAAAGTTCAAGAATCTCGTCTTTGCTGAGTTCCCGTTCAATTTGCAATGCGAGCAATATTTCATTGATCTTGCGCGAGAAACTTCTTTCGCTGGTGAGGAAGTAGTTCTTCGCCACCTGCATGGTGATGGTACTGCCGCCCGTCTGGATGTGGCCGGTCTTCAATAATTGAGTGGCAGCGCGCATCAGGCTGGTGAGGTCGACGCCATAATGGTTCGCGAAATTGTCGTCCTCGGCGGCCAGCAGGGCCTGGACGAAGTCTGATGGAATATCGGCGAAACGCACGGGGGATCGACGCATTTCGCCGAATTCGGCGATCAGTTTGCCATCATTGCTGTAGACCCGGAGTGGGATCTGCAGCTGGATTCTCCGCAGCGAGTCGACGGACGGCAGGCTGGGACTAAGATAGAGGAAGGCGCCGCTGAAACTGAGCAACAGGCCACAGAAAACGGCGACGAAGGACCACCAGAAGAACTTCAGCAGGCGCATCAAGGCTTGTGGATTTCCAAGTAAAAGAATGAGTTAAGCGGAAGGCGTTGATGAAAGGCAAAAGCCGTTCACATTATAAGCGTTTTTTTTCCGGGGGAGCCATTTGCGCTTCTGTCAAGACTGCTATTTAATGTGAAAAAACATAAATCGTCCGTAAGTCTCGGACGCTGATAGGAAATCGGTCGTGCTAGGGCTCTTCAATAAGAAAGCGAATTCGCTGTTGGGGATCGACATCAGCTCGACCTCAGTCAAGCTCCTTGAATTGAGTCGCTCGGGAAGCCGCTTCAAAGTGGAGTCCTATGCCGTCGAGCCGCTCCCGCCAAACGCAGTGGTCGAGAAGAACATTGCTGAGCTGGAGGGCGTGGGGCAGGCCCTTTCCCGGGTGGTCACCAAGGCGCGTACCGGCGTCAAGGCTGCTGCGGTAGCCGTGGCCGGCTCGGCCGTGATCACCAAGACCATCGAAATGGAGTCCGGCCTCTCCGACGACGACCTGGAAAACCAGCTGAAGATCGAGGCCGATCAGTACATCCCCTACCCGCTGGAAGAAGTGGCCATCGATTTCGAAGTGCAGGGGGCGTCTGCGCGCAACCCGGAGCGGGTCGATGTACTGCTGGCCGCCTGTCGGAAGGAAAACGTCGAAGTGCGCGAGGCCGCGCTGGCGCTGGCCGGGCTCAATGCCAAGGTGGTCGATGTCGAGGCCTATGCGCTGGAGCGCGCCTACACCCTGCTTTCGACCCAGCTCGGCGAAGGCCATGACGAGCTGACTGTCGCGGTCGTCGACATCGGCGCCACCATGACCACCCTCAGCGTGTTGCACAACGGCCGCACCATCTATACCCGCGAGCAGCTTTTCGGCGGTCGTCAGCTGACCGAGGAGATCCAGCGCCGTTACGGTCTTTCCGTCGAGGAAGCTGGTCTTGCCAAGAAGCAAGGCGGTCTTCCGGATGACTACGACAGCGAGGTTTTGCAACCGTTCAAAGATGCCGTGGTTCAACAGGTTTCCCGTTCGCTGCAGTTCTTCTTCGCCGCGGGCCAGTTCAACGATGTGGATTACATCCTCCTCGCCGGCGGCACGGCTTCGATTCCCGATCTGGATCGCCTGATACAGCAGAAGATCGGTACCCCGACCCTGGTCGCCAACCCCTTCGCCGACATGGCGCTGAGCAGCAAGGTCAATGCCGGCGCGCTGGCCAGCGATGCGCCTGCGTTGATGATTGCCTGCGGCTTGGCGATGAGGAGTTTCGACTGATATGGCACGCATCAACCTACTACCCTGGCGCGAGCAACTGCGCGAGGAGCGCAAGCAGCGCTTCCTGGTGGCCATGGGGGCCGTGCTGGCGCTGGGCGCCGCTGCGGTGTTCCTGGGCGACCAATACCTGAACAATGCCATCGAGAACCAGCAGGCGCGCAACGACTTCGTGCGCAAGGAGATCGCCGTCCTGGATGCCAGGATCAAGGAGATCAGCGAGCTGAAGACTCGTCGCCAGCAACTGCTGGAGCGGATGAAGATCATTCAGGACCTGCAGGGCAACCGCCCGATCATCGGTCGCGTATTCGATCAACTGGTGCGGACCTTGCCGGACGGCGTGTACTTCACTGGCCTGAAAATGACCGGCAAGAGTATCGCCGTTGTCGGTGCGGCCGAGTCGAACAATCGTGTTTCCAACCTGATGCGTAATCTGGAAGCGTCGGAGTGGCTGGCTTCTCCCAACCTTACCCAGGTCAAGGCCGTTACCGCGGGAGCGGTCGACCAGGCCAACGTCTTCAGTCTGACGGTCAAACAGACCCAACCCGGCGCCGAAGAGGAAGAAGTGGTCACGCAAGGAACCGCCAAGCCGGCCGCTGGCAAGAAAGGAGCCAAGAAGAAATGAGCCTGTCCGACTCCCTCGACAGCCTGCGCAAGATCGACTTGGCCGATCTCGACGTCAACAACCTGGGCTCCTGGCCAATCGCGGTCAAGGTCATCACCTGCGTGCTGCTGCTGATCCTGGTCCTGGTACTCGGCTACAACTTCCACCTGAAGGACCTCCAGGCGCGGCTGGATTCCAAGCGCGCGGAAGAGGCTTCGCTCAAGCAGCAGTTCGCCGACAAGGCCTTCAAGGCAGCCAACCTGGAGGCCTACAAGGAGCAGATGAAGGAGATGGAAACCTCCTTCGGCGCCTTGCTGCGCCAGCTGCCCAGCGACACCGAGGTGCCGGGGCTGCTGGAAGACATCACCCGCACGGGCCTGGGCAGTGGTCTCGAATTCGAAGAGATCAAGCTGCTGCCGGAGGCCGCCCAGCAGTTCTATATCGAGCTGCCGATCCAGATTTCGGTGGTGGGCGGGTATCACGACCTGGCCACCTTCGTCAGCGGCGTCGCCAGTCTGCCGCGCATCGTGACCCTGCACGATTTCGAGATCAAGCCGCTCGCCGAAGACAGTGGGTCCAAGCTGCGCATGTCGATTCTCGCCAAGACCTATCGCTACAACGACAAGGGGCTGCAGAAATGAGTAGTGCCCGCACCCGCCTTGCGTTCTGCGCCCTGGTGCTGAGCAGTCTTTCCGGCTGCGGCGTCGGTGGCGATTTCAGCGACTTGCAAAGCTACATGGACGAGGTTCGTGCCCGTCCCAAGGGCTCCATCGAGCCCTTGCCGAAATTCCAGCCTTATGAGGCCTTCACCTATAGTGCTGCGGCCTTGCGCAGCCCCTTCCAGCCGCCGATCAAGATCGATCTGGCCAAGCAGCAGAAGGGTTCCAAGGATATCCATCCGGACGAAACGCGGGTCAAGCAGTTCCTCGAGGGCTTCAATATCGAGTCCTTCGAGATGGTGGGCACCCTGTCCAACGGATCGGGGACCTTCGCCTTGGTCAATGGCGCTGGAGGGGTGCACAGGGTCAAGGTGGGGGATTACCTGGGTCGCAACCACGGCCGCATAGTCGCGATCGACGAAGCCAAGGTCGATGTGGTCGAGATAGTCCCGGACGGGGAGGGCGGATGGCTGGAGCGTCCGCGAAGTCTCGCGCTCAGGGAGCGCTCTTGAGGGC
>RCUL01000828.1_pt1 | contig 13323 bp, 10 predicted proteins | sample 2167521 | NCBI WGS metagenome assembly RCUL01 (sample SAMN09932745, study PRJNA488358) | compost metagenome | feature: garden; material: soil; isolation source: compost soil in acetic acid-enriched culture | place: Germany: Experimental Botanical Garden Goettingen | collected 2016-01-27
TCTCGATGATCCGGTGACCGTCGGTGACCGGCATGCCGGTGGTTTCGGTATCCAGCACTACCATCCGGTCAGTAGATGGTTTGTAAACCGTCATCGTTTTTCCCCCTGTAAACGCGCGCCGAATCTTAACATGCCGGACGAAAACCCTCGCAACGACCGACGATCAGATGCAAATGCCATGCTCGGACGATCCGCCGGCAGGCTGTTCCAGCCCTTGGGCAGATCGTCCGGGGGACGAGGTAGAGATCGGGCTCAGCGGGAACTTCGAAGCAAGTGCTTTCGAGGGACACGCTCGAGCGAGGGTGTACGAATTCTTGTGCAACCCGCCTGTGAGCCCGTTTTCTCACTCATGGATGTAGCTGCCTGGAGCGGGCTCCAGTTCACCATGGCGTTTGCGCCCAGCCATTTCCGGCGCCGGTCGTTCTGCTCCGGCGCGCTCAGTAACCCAGTCAGCCCAATGTTTCCACCAGGTGCCGGATTGCTCACTGGCCTGTGCCAGCCAGTCGTCTGCGTCCAGGGTCGGAGCCGGGCCGGTAAAGTGGCGGGCCTTGGGGTTGCTCGGTGGATTGACCAGGCTGGCAATATGCCCCGCGTTGCTGAGCACGAAACTACGTTCCCCACCAAATAGCTGGGCCGAGCGATAACAGCCTTGCCAGGGCGTCAAATGGTCTCCCTGTGCCGCCATGAAATAGCTGTCGCAGTGGATAGCGCCTGCCTGGAAGGGTGAGCCGAGCACCGTCAATGGCCCGTCGACCAGGGCGTTATCGCTGAAAATATCGAGGAACTGACTGTGCAATGCCGCAGGTAGGCGGGTGCCATCGGCATTCCAGGCCATCACATCGATAGCGGGTGGCGATTCACCCATCAGGTAATTGTTGTGCCAGTAATTCCACACCAGGTCGTTAGGACGCAGCCAGGCAAAAGCCGCGGCCATATCGCTCGAACTCATCACGCCGGACCTGGCAGAGCGCCGACGAGCCAACTTCAGCAAGGATGGCGGCGAAAACGCGCCGAGAGACATTGGATGATCAAAGTCCAATAACATCACACCGAAGGACACGGCATTCACCGGGCACTCACCCTGTGCCACGCCGTGGTTCAATGCAGCGCTCAGAATGAGGCCACCGGCACAGAAACCATGGGCATTCACTTCGGCGCCATCGGCAATCTCCCGCACCACCTTCAGCGCTTCGAGCACGGCTGCGGCATAGGTGTCGAGATTCCATGCGGCCTGTTCGGGATTCGGGTTGCGCCAACTGATAGTGAAGAAGTGCAAGCCACGGCTGACCGCGTATTCGATAAAGCTACGTCCCGGCGCCATGTCGAGGAAGTAGTATTTGCCGATCATCGGCGGCACCAGCAGGACCGGACGCTCACGCACCGTCGGGGTGACCGGGCGATACTCGATCAGCTCGAACACCTCACTGCGATACACCACCGAGCCGGGGGTGACCGCCAGATTCTCGCCGACTTTAAATTGGCTGGAGTCCACCTGAGTTGGCATGCCGCGGTTATGCAGCAGGTCGTTGAGCCAGTTCCTGGTCCCTCGCAGCAGGCTGGTTCCGCCCGACTCGAAGGCTTTCTGCAACGCCGCCGGATTACCCAGCAAGTTGTTGGTCGGTGCGGCGGCACTGGTCCATAGATCGAGGGCAAAGCGCAGTTGTTCCCTGGCACGCCAATCAGGTATTTCCAGTCGATCGGCCAGGCCATTGACACTGCGTGACCAGGCCAGATAGCTCTGACCCAGACGGCGGTAACCGGGATGCCCACGCCAGGCTGGGTGGTTGAAACGCCTATCGGATTTCTCGGGCTCAATCTGTGAAATGCCAAGACCGATCGAAGCCAGTTGGGTCGTCAGTTCAGCACCGGCCGAGACGACCTCGGCGCTGTTTTTAGCCAGACGCGCCAGGCGTGCGAAAAGCGACTCCTTCCTGGTTGCCTTGGCCTGGGCTCTTTTACGCGGCGGGCCAAAAATGGCCGGATTGCACGTTCCTTTTTTGTTCATGGCATGGGTTCCTGTTTGGGACGAGCTGGGCCTTGAAGGCCGTAGAGTAGGCCTGTCGTTGGCACATGGTCCGCTTTGATGAGGGTTCGCTCTCGTTCCAGGGTCTCCGGGCGGGGTCGTGCGAGCGAACTTGAGGGAGCCAACACTTAAAGCTCAGCCAGCACGGCTTCCCGGATCAGCTTCTTGTTGATCTTGCCAACGCTGGTCTTGGGGATTTCGGCGACGAATAGGATCTGTCGGGGGATTGCCCACTTGTTGATGCGCCCACACTCAACGAACTGCTGCAGGTGTGCCTCGATAGCCTCCTGGTCGAGGTTCTCGCCAGATGCACAGACCACAAGCGCCAGGGGCCGTTCGCCCCACTGCTCGTCAGGGATGCCGATAACGGCGACAGAGGCAACCCCCGCGTGCTGGCTGATCAGGTTCTCCAGCTCCAGCGAACTGATCCACTCGCCGCCGGTCTTGATCACGTCCTTGATGCGATCCTTGATTTCCACCACTCCACGCCTGTCGATGGAAGCCATGTCGCCGGTATGCAGCCAGCCTCCGTCCCAGAGCTCGGCGCCCTTCTCGGGCTCCTTCAGGTAACCCTGGGTCAGCCAGGGCGCACGAACGACGATCTCACCCACCGATTCGCCATCGTGTGGCACATCGTTGCCTTTACCATCGACGATGCGCAGATCGACCATGGGTACTGGCACACCGGTCTTGATCCGCAGGGGTAGCTGCTCTTCCATCGAAAGGGCGAGATCATCCTCGCGCAGGTAGGTCAGGCACAGCAGCGGGCAGGTCTCGGACATCCCATAGCCACAGTGCACACGCATGCCCTTCCCTGTCGCCTGGCTGGCCAGGCCGATGGTCAGCGCGCTGCCGCCCAGGAGCATCTTCCAGCCGGTGAAATCGGTTCGCTTGCCTTCCTCGCAGTCCAGCACCATCTGCAAGATGGTCGGCACGCAGTGCGAGAAGGTCACCTGCTCCTCGCGATACAGGCGGACCAGCATGTTCGGCTCGTAGCGGCCGGGGTAGACCTGCTTGACGCCCATCGCCGTGGCCACGTACGGCACGCCCCAGGCATGCACATGGAACATTGGCGTAATAGGCATGTACACGTCATTGGAGCGCAGCAGTGCCTGGTCTTCATATGCCGCGAAGGTGCCCAGCTCATTCAGCGTGTGAAGCACCAATTGGCGATGGGTGAAAAACACGCCCTTCGGATTGCCGGTCGTGCCGGTGGTGTAGAACATTGTCGCCACCGAATTCTCGTCGAAATCGGGGAATTCGAAGTGGTTTCCGGCCCCGGCCAGCAGCGCCTCATACTCGCCCAGCACAGGGAGTTGCGTCGGTCTGGCGCTGCCCTCGGTGAGTTGGACATAGCCCTTTACGGAGGTCAGATCGCCGTGGATCTCCTCCATCAGTGGCACGAAGTCGTCGTGCACCAGGACGATGTCGTCCTCGGCATGGTTCATGGTGTAGGTGACCTGTTCCGGCGACAGGCGGATATTCACCGTATGCAGCACCGCGCCAAGCATCGGCACGGCGAAGAAGCACTCCAGGGAGCGGTGGCTGTCCCAGTCCAGCAGAGCGACGGTATCGCCAGCCTTGACGCCGGCTGCCGTCAGCACGTTGGCCAGGCGCTGGATGCGTTCGTTGAGAGTCCGGTAGCTGTAGCGCAGCTTGTCGGAGTAGACGATTTCCTGGTCAGGCTGGTAGCGCACACCTGACAGCAGCAAACGCTTGATCAGCAGCGGGTAGTCGTAGGCGCCTGGCGCCGGGGGAATTATTTTTGTCTTCGCCATGATCATTGCTCCTGGCTTCACTCTTCGATTCTTGTGTTCAACAAACGGGAGGCCGTTGCCGGCTTCCGGATCATCGGCCGGCACCAGCCAGCCTTCGCCCACCCCGGCATCCGGGGGAATGCCGGCGTGGACGGGACTCGTCATGCAGAGGCGAGCGGATACCAGCCCCTGCAGGGGAATCCGGCGACGTTGGGGGCGAGAACGATCGGGGTGGTAGCGGCGGTTTGCAGTTTTTCCACGTCGGCGCCCTTGCCATCGGAATGCAGGTCGGCCGCGCGGCCGAATGCTTCGAGAGCAACGGTAAATGCCGCCCCCCGCCAGCGCTTCACATACGGCGTAACGCGCTTTTCATTTGATGACAGAGCTAATCGCTACTCATGCAGATGGTGCACAGTAGGCCCAGTGGGTGAGAAGTCCGACATCCACGATGCAGGCGGAAACGGCTTTCCGCTTCGAGACGCAGAAGCTATAAATTGCCGCCTACCAGTGCGGCATGTCGCCAATGGAGAACGCGTGGTAATCGATACGATGGCCTCCCTCGCCCTCGCCCCCGCAGCCACTCTCAGCAACTACATGGAAGTCGCTCGTCACCTGGGTCTGGATGCCCCCAGCCTGTTGTCGCAGTTGGGGCTCAGCTCCACGATTTTCGACACCCCCGACCAGCGCATCCCGGTAACAGCCGCCGTCGCCCTGCTCAATGAATCCGCGCGAGTCAGCGGTTGCGAGACCCTCGGTTTGCGTATGGCCGAACTACGCCAACTGTCGGACTTCGGCGAAGTCAGCCTGTTGCTCAGGCATCAGCGCACCCTGCGTGACGCTCTGCAGGTGATTGTGCAGTACAGCCATTTGCTCAGCGACGCGCTGGCGATCCACGTTGAGGAGACTGGCAATACGGTGGTCATCCGCGAGGAGGTTGTCACCGACACGCATGAGTACAGTCGCCAGGCTACCGAATTGGCGATCGGCATCATGCACCGCTTCTGTGCCGCCATGCTCGGCGCGCAATGGCGCCCGATCAGCGCGAACTTCACCCACTCCGCCCCGGCAAGCCTGAACATCCATAGACGCATTTTTGGCTGCAGGCTGGAATTCGACGTCGAGTTCAACGGTATTGTCTGCCCTGCCGTCGATCTGGACGCAGTCAATCCGCAGGCGAACGAAGCCATGGCGCGCATCGTAAGGCACTATCTCGACTCGTTGCCCACGGAGGGGGAGCTCTCGCTGGTGTTCAAAGTGCGCAAAACGCTCTTTCTGCTGCTGCCGATGGGACGCGCCACCATCGAGCAGGTAGCCCAGACCCAGGGGATGAGCGTGCGCACCCTGCAAGGCCGCCTGGAGGAATGCGGCGCCACTTTCAGCGACCTGCTCAACAGCGTGCGCCGTGAAATGGTCTTCCGCTACCTGGAGAACCCCGGCTACGCGCTGGGGCGCGTCGCCGGCATGCTCGGTTACTCCATTCCCAGTTCCTTCACTCGCTGGTTCATCGCCCAGTTCGGCACGCCACCGGCGGCATGGCGTGCGCAGCACGGCATAGTGCTGCGCAAGGAAAGGTAAAGGCGATTGCTTTACCCGGAACACGGACACTCGACGTTCCGCTCCGGGGTACTGGACTAGAACAGCGGCAGCAGCTGCGGACGCTTGCCAGCCGGATCAGCGCCCTGCCTGCTGGTGATCATGGCGGCACATGGATTCACCAGCAGCAAGGCCACGCTTATCGGATTGACCGCATTTGCGTTTCGAATGCCACATACGGCTGGAGGTTCACGCATGACTCTCCAATGCAGCATTACGCGGCGTCTCTCCGACTTTCTCGTCCTTCAACCGGGCCATGTCGTTGTGGTAGTGGCCCCTCGCATAGAAGAACACGGCCGCCGCCAGGATGCTGATCAGTGGCACCAGTTGGAACGCTTTGTCCAGGCCGATCAGGTCGGATACCTTGCCGGTGATCAGCGGCCCGGTGGCCAGGCCGAGCAGATTGTTGGCCAGGGTCAGGGTAGCGAAGGCCGTGCCGTGCACCGAATAGTGGGTCAGGTTGGCGACCATGGCGCTGGAAGGGCCATTGGTGCCAGCTGCGACCATCATGCCCAGGCAGATCAGTACCAATTGGGCGGTTCCGGGCGGCAGGGAGAATGCCAGGGACAGCAACAGGCAACTGCCCAGGCAGTAGCCGATGGCAAGGCTGATCTTGCGGTCCGGGCGACTGCGTCCCAGACGGTCGCAGAGCATGCCGCAGAGAATGATCCCTACACCACTGCACAGCACGATGATGGAGGCTACGGCGCCGGCTTTGTCAGTGCCCATGGCGTAGTAGCGATTCAGATAGCTCGGTATCCACACGATCACGGTACCGCCGACGAACAGCTGCAGGCCGCTGCCGACGTAGGCGCCGATCACCGAGCGGCTGGAATACAGGGTACGCAGCGGGCGCCGGGACTTGAGTGCCGCCTTGCTGGCCTCATCGACCTGGCGCCTGGGCGCGATGCGGGCCTCTTTGACGATGAGCGGGTAAAGGATGGCCAGTAGCAGCCCGAACAGTGCCATGCCGGCGAACGCCCAGCGCCAGCCGAGGTGCTGGGCCAGCACGCCACCCAGGGCGATGCCCAGCACAGACCCGAACATGCCGCCCGCCATGAAGGAGCCTGCCAGGGTGGCGCGCATTTCCCGCGGGAACACCGCTACCACCACGGCAATGCCGACACTGCCATAGGCGGCTTCACCGACGCCGACGAGGAATCGGGCGAGGAACATCTGCTGGTAGTTTTCAGCCAGAGCGCAGCCGAGGGTGGCCAGGCTCCAGAGTCCGGCCATCAACGCCAGGCTCCTGACCCGGCCGAAGCGGTCGGCGACCAGCGAAAGCGGGAATGTCAGGAGGCCGACCATTATCGCGACTATGCCGCTGAGCAGGCCGAGCTGGCTGTCCGAGAGGGTCCATTCGGCCTTGAGCAAGGGGAACACGGCATTGAGCACCTGCCGTGACATGTAATCGGAAATCAAGAGACCAAAAGTCAGCGCGAAGACGATCCAGGCATAGCGACGCGATATGCCGATTGAAGTGTCCTCGCCGTCGTCCGCGGCGGAGTGATGGTAGGCGGCCATGCTGCCTCCTTTTTGTCTGGAGTATGTATTGTTGTTGTGGGTCAAGCCTGACCAGATAGCGCAGGAACCGGAGCTCCTGCCCACCACGATCGCGTTGCCGGTTCTGCGCCATGCCGTTCATGCGCAGGGGTTCTTCGACATCCTTGTAGTGCACGCCGATCCGATAGATCTCACCTGCTTCCTTGCCGTTTGCCACCTTGCGGCCCAGTTCCTGGGCGACGCGTACGCACTGCCGGATACATGGCCTTCAGCGCCAGGCGCTTGTCGGGCGAAGGCCACGTGCCCGGTCGGTCCCTCAGATGACGAAGATCGAAGAACCGGTGGTCTTGCGCGACTCCAGGTCGCGGTGGGCCTGGACTGCATCCTCCAGTGCGTAGCGCTGCAGGTCGACCGGATAGGTGCCGTTGCGGAAGTAGGTGTCGGCGTAGTTGAGTCCGACCGCCACGTGGCGCATCCGAACCTGCCCCGGACCGGGCTCGCCGACCTCGGCATCCTCGTAACGCAGGACTTCAGGTCCACCGGTTTCATGGAAGCGTACGACTTTGGCCATAGCAGATCTCCAGTACTTGTTCTTGTTGAATGTCCAATTACGGCGTAGGGGAAATTTAGGGCGTTGAACCGGCCTGCGCGTCTCATCGGGCGAAGGTTTTTTTCCATTTCATGACACCCACCGCCGATCTGACCGGCGCGGCGAGGTGACTCAAAAGGCCGATATCCCGCCGTCGACAGCAACGGCTTGCCCAGTCATGTAGCTATTCTCCCGAGCGCACAGCATCAGCATGACCGTGACGATCTCGTCGGGTGTGGCGAGACGCTTCATCGGCGAACCCTGGGCGAGGAATTCACTCTTCTCGCCCACAGCGCTTGCCGTGACCATCGGGGTCGCGGTGTAGAACGGACAGACCGCATTGATGCGGATCTGCTTGCGGGCGTACTCGATCGCCGCCGTTTTCGTCAGCCCCACCACCGCATGCTTGGCAGCGCCGTACGCCGCCAGCTTGGGCGCGCCCCCGAGACCTGCCATCGAGGCGACATTCAGGATGACCCCGCCGCCTTGCGCGAGCATCTGCCGAATCTGGTGCTTCATGCCGAAGAACACGCCCTTGGCGTTGACCGCGAAGCTGAGGTCCAACTCGTCTTCTTCGGTGTCGATGAAACTCTTCATCGGCGTGAGAATGCCGGCATTGTTGATGCCGACATCCAGGCGCGCGAAGGTACCGACCGCCGCTTCGACCAGTGCCTTTACCTCGGCTTCACGGGTCACGTCGCAAGCCTGGGCGACGACGCTGGCGCCGCCCTCGCGCAGCTCCCCGGCCAACTGCTCCAGGCCCGACACATTGCGGTCGCCGAGCACGAGCCTGGCGCCCACCGCAGCGAGGCGCCGTGCAAGCAATTCGCCAAAGCCACTGGCAGCACCGGTGATCATCACTACCTGGTCCTTGTAACTGTCGAAACTCATGCCGTTCTCTCTATCACAGTACTGGGGCGCGGCCGTGCAGACCCGACAGCGAATGTTCCGGGCCGTGGCCGCTGTGGGAAACGTCGAAAAGGCGTGGCTCAGGCGAGCGGAGCCCCGGCTGCGCGAGTGAGAATCCTGCGGGCCAGGCTCATCCGATGCGCTTCGTTATCGAAGTAGCTCACATGGCCGGGGCGGACGAGACAGCAACGACCTTGGCGCAGCGTCCGCGAGCAGGACTCAGTCATTGGCCACTACCTTGGGATTGCTGATCCGTAGCTGCCCGCGGGTGATCGCCCGCAAGGCATCGAGCAGCCGCTCCTGAGCCGGCCCAGGCTCGTCGTACAAGCCCTGGCGGATGTTGCGGGCGACCAGGGCGCGTGTCTGCTCCAGGGTCAACCCGGCCGTGCCATCGAGGTACGGCAAGCGGACGAGAGTCTCTTTCTCGGCCTGAGCGATGGCTGGCGCCAGCTCCATCTCGCGCAGCGCCATGGCCATTGCGCTGGCAATCATGCGCGTCTCGTAGTGCAGGCTCTCCGGCAGTGCGGGCAACAACTGCTTGAGCAGCAGTTCCCGGGCGGTGGCGAGCAGATCACGGGCATCGGACTGACTCATGCTTTATCTCCGGTGGTGAGGGCCAGGATCTCGATCTCCAGTTCAGGGACCAGGCGCCCGGTCAGGGCCAGTTCGAGGGAACGCTGCTGGCCGGACAGGTGGCGTTCGGCTTGCTGAAGCGCAATCACCGCCCAGCGCAGATGGGCCAGAACCTGCCAGAAGACCAGTTCATTGGCAGTCAGGGTCTGGCCGGAAACGCTGCAATAGCCCTCGAGGAAATCCTCCAGGCGACCGATGCCGCCGGCGTCGAGATCGGAACGAGCGAAGCGCCAACACCGTGCGGAAAACCAGCCAAGGTCTTCGCGCGGATCCCCCCAACCGGCGAACTCCCAGTCCAGTACCCCGGTCAGCACTCCGTCTTCGACGAGGTAGTTGCCGGTACGGTAGTCGCGGTGGACCAGGCAGGGATTCAATGCCTCGGGCTTGTTCACTTCGCACCAGCGCAGCCCCCACTCCAGCACCGGATAGCTGTCGGGCAGGGTGTCCAGGAAGCGCCGGTATTGGTCGAGGCTGGCCTGCAGCGGGTCGCTTGCCGGTTCGGCAAGGAACTCCAGACCGGGTTGTGGCGGACTGATCCGATGCAGCCGTGCAAGGTTGGCGCCCAACTGGGCACAGAGAGCGCTGCGTCGATTCTCCAACGAGCGGTCGGTGGTCAGGCGATAGCCGCTGGCGGTACCGGCCAGCGCTTCCATCACGAAGAAGTCCCTGCCAATCACCTGCGGATCACAGCACAGCCACAACGGTTCGGGCACCTTCACGCCGGCCTTGTGGACAGCGCTGAGCACTGCGAACTCGTGCGCCCGGCTCATGCTCGCCTCAACGAAGGACGCGGAGTCGGTGCGCAATACCCAGCGTTGGCGCGTCTGCACGCGGCCGTCATCCAAGCGGGCTTCCAGCAGCCAGTTCTCCTGGATCGCTCCGCCGGACAGGCGTTCGATCCGCTCGATGACGACGCGTTGGCCATCCAGCTGCTCGGTCAGATAGGCGGACAGCGCGTCATTCGCATGCGCCATCTCGATTCGGGCGCTTCCACGCAGCGAATTGTTGTTACTTGTTGTCATGGTTGACTCGGTCTCGCAGGCTCATTCCCACCAGCCTCTAGGCAAGAGTTGCGCCAGCCTCACCACGTCGTTTTATTAATTCTTTAGAATCAATAGGTTGAGCAATACGCAGGCTATTCATACAAGGCTTTGCGGCGGATCTTCATTCACACTTGAAATTGCAGAAATGCAGAAGGGAAATTCAGTTTCATCCCTGCAACGGGAAGCGCAGGGACAGGCCTCCGCGGTCGCAACAATGGAGTGTTATCTCTACCCGCTTGCTCACGTCTCTCGGATAAGATGACCGAGCCAGCGCGCTCCGATACATGTCCGGTCGTCGAACAGGTCTGGCAAAGATCGGTTGCCGCCTGCTAGGAAATCGAATGCGATGCCCCCACTACCGCTGCTCAAGCCGAACCAACTACGCCTACCCGCCGAGCCAGCCAGGGCGCTCGCGCGCCCACGCCTGTTGCAACAGCTGGCCAGGTCAGTCGAGGCAAGCTGCTTCACCCTGCTCCAGGCCCCATTGGGCTATGGCAAGAGCGTCCTGCTCGGCCAGTTCGCCCGCTCCCAGCCCGGCCCTTGTGCGTGGCTGCGACTGACCGCTGCGGAAAACCAGCCGCTCAACCTGCTCGCCCACCTGCACGCGGCACTCAAGCTGCCGGCCGACAGCCGCGCGACGCTGGACGCGGACGGCTTGTGGAGCGAGATCCAGCAGTCCCTGGAAAACAGTGGCGAACCCGTGACCCTGCTGATCGACGATTTGCAGGTACTGAGCTCCCCGCTCGCGTACCAATACCTGGAACAGCTGCTGCACTTCCCGCCACCATCGCTGCGTCTGCTGGCCGCCAGCGAAGGCCCGCCGCGGCTTCCCCTGGCGCACCTGCGCCGCGACGCACGGCTGACGCTGATCGGCGCAAAGGAACTGGCCCTGGACAGCGAGGAAACCCGGCAACTGGCCGTGGCCCGGGACGTGCATCTGGACGCCGAGTCGATCTACCAGCTGCGCGCCGGCAGTGAAGGCTGGATCAGCGGTGCGCTGTTCTGGCTCGACGCCTATCGCGAGGCGGTGGGACCAGGCGGGCCTGCACCGGCCGACCTGAGACCGATTACCCAGCAGTCCTATGCCTATGCCCGGCAGTTCCTCGAGGAGGAACGCCTGCGCCGCCTGAAACCTGATCTCCTGAGCTTTCTCGAACGGACTGCGGTCGTCCAGTCCTTCGACATCAACCTGGCCAGGGAACTCGGCGGACGCGCGGAGGCTGGCGAGTCGATCCGCCAGTTGCAACGCCTGGATCTGTTCATCGAAGTGCGGGCAGGTGAGCGCGGCGAATTCCGCTATCACCCCGTCCTGCGCAACTGCCTCTACCAGCGTATGGAGCAGCGCGATCCGCAGCGCCTGCGCAAGCTGCATCGCCAGGCCGCGGACTGGCTGCTGGAACAGCGGCGCTTCTCCGAGGCCATCTACCAGTTGGGGCGGGCCAGGGATTTCGACGCGGTGCTGGCGATCGTCGACCTGCATGCCTTCGACCTGCTGCGCGAAGGCCAGGTCAATACCCTGGTCGACTTCCTCGGTGACGTCGCCGGACATGCCGGCGGCGACAGTTTCACCCTGGCGATCACCGAGGCCTCCACGGTCATCGTCACCAATGACATCGCCCAGACCAGCCAGTGCATCCGCCGCCTGCAGGGGCTGCTACGCAGCCAGGGCGTACCCCGCCATCCCGAGCGGGTGCAGCAGACCATCGCATTCCTGCGCAGCCGCCTAGCCTGCCTCGGCGGCAACCTGGTGCACGGAATGGAAGTGGCCGACCGTGCCCTGCAGCGCTTCCCCCAGCACAACGCGGCCAGCTCGGTGCTGCGCTTCGACCGCGCCAACTGCCTGTTCGCGCTGGGATACCTGGAGCAGGCCCGCAGCGAAGCCGAACTGGCTCTGGGCGAACTGCAGGGCTTCGGCCTCAGCGGCTACACCAATCTGCTGCAACTGCTGCTCGGCCAGATCGAACTGGCCCAGGGCTGCGGCGAGGAGGCCTGGCAACGTTTCCTCGGCATGTCCAGCCAGCCGCAGGGCGGCACCTCGGGGAGCTTCTACGAGCTGTTCCATCATCTGGGCAAGGGCCTGGTCCTGCTCCAGGCCAACCAGTTGGAGGAAGCCCGCCTGTGCCTGAGGCAGGCCGAGGTACTGGCGCTCGACTTCCCCCACTGTGCCGCCCTGGCCTGGGTCATCCACCATCAGGCCTGCCTGTACTGGGCGCAGGGGGATACGCGCCAGGCCAAGGCCCGCTGGCAGGAGGTGCGCCGTTTGTCCCGGCAATACCGCCTGTTCACCCTCTATCGCCAGGCCGGGGCCTGGCGGGCGCGCCTGGCCGTGCACGAGGACGATCAGGACTTCCTCCTCGACTGGCTCGCCGAGTGGCACTGGTGTTTCCGCCAGTACGGCGAGAGCCTGCTGCCCGAGGAGTGGCTGGCCTATGCCCGGGTACAGTGCCATCTGGGACAGCATGCCAAGGCACGCCAGATCAACGCCAATCTCAAGGAGCAGGCACAAGCGCAGTCCAACTACCGGGTGTTGCTCGATGCGCTGCTGCTCGATGCCAGCCTCGACCAGTATCGCGGCAAGCACCAGGAGGCACTCGGCAGCCTCGAGCAGGCTCTCCAACTGGCCAGCCGCTTTGCCCTGGGACAGATGCTGCAGTACGAGGGAGACGACCATCTGGAGTCCTTCCGCCAGTTGCTGACTCCACACACCCGCGAGCAGCTCGGACTGCTCGAACCGGCACCACCCCGCGAGCGGCTCAACACGCTGTTCCGCCCGCTGCTTGCCGGCATGGAACGGGCCGGCACCGCGCTCATGATCCCGCTATCGCGCCGTGAGCTGGACGTACTGCAACGCATGGCCCGCGGGCAGACCAACCAGCAGATCGCCGACGCACTCTTCATCAGCCTCAGCACCGTCAAGACCCATATCAACAACCTGTTCCGCAAGCTCGATGTCGTCGACCGCAATGGCGCCCTGCGCTCGGCCCGCGAACTCGAACTGCTGGACTGACTGCGGGCTCCATCCCCCCCTGGTACCGATTCCACCCCCAATCCACCGGGGGGTTGGATGCCGGGGACACAGCTTGCTTGCTACAACGGGGCATCCTTCGTTCATCCTCAGGAACGCCGTATGCCCAGCTACAACGCCCCTCTGCGCGACATCGCCTTCGTCGCACACGAAATGCCCGACCTGAGCCAGCGACTCGCGCCGCTCGACGCTGAGTGACGTTCCTCGCCCGCGAATCATCGCCGGGCGATCCGCGAAGACGCGCCTCC
>RCUL01000831.1_pt1 | contig 13281 bp, 16 predicted proteins | sample 2167521 | NCBI WGS metagenome assembly RCUL01 (sample SAMN09932745, study PRJNA488358) | compost metagenome | feature: garden; material: soil; isolation source: compost soil in acetic acid-enriched culture | place: Germany: Experimental Botanical Garden Goettingen | collected 2016-01-27
CAATTCAGTGTCACCAGTCAGTTTGGCAAACACCTCATCGCTGCGGAAATTGAGGATCTTGTAAATCAAAAGATCCCGAGGCGATAGTATGCCAGAAAGCTTACCCACATTCGCAAGATCATCATTGGTGACGCCCTGCTCCTTCATGGTGAGGTCGAGCCACGCGGGCACAATGACCAATTTGATGGTGTTGCTCATCAGTTAAATCCTCTCAAGAGCAGTTTCGGGACCAGAGAATGGACATTAAGTTATTCCTAGTCAAATCCATCACCCTCCTGTACCTCGAAAGTCAAATCGAAGGCTACAGTTCCAGCAACGCCACGGTAATTCGAGGCATGCTGGGGGAGATCAAGCTCCCAGAGAGCATAGGTGACTTAGGTGAAGGACGTAACGTCCTGTCTAACCTACGCACCACAGTGTTGGAGATGCTAAATAGCGGTGGTTCACAGAGATATGAACCGGAAATGCTGCTCAGCCGGTTACGGATGAATGTCCAGACCGACGACACTACTTATAAGGCCTTTGAAAAGGTCATCCGGAAGTATGCCGATGAATCGGTAATCCGGAAACACATCAACGATATCTCGCGGGAGATGCGCCGCTACAAGAACCGTGAGAAACTGCACGAGATCATCAAGAAAGCGTCCTACACCCTGAACTTCAACGAAGCTGATGTTGAAGACTGGGACAGCTTCGTGCTGAACACTGCCCAAGACTTGCTGTCGGTGGACATGGAGACTGAGGAGCGGACGGACCCTGCGTTCATCACCTCCGTCAACTTCAATGACCCGGCTTCGGTACAGTCGGCGTTCGAGGACATGTCTAAGTCCCTGAGCACAGAAGGTATCATCAAGTTCCCCTTCAAAGCCCTGAACCGGATGATGGGTGTGCAAGGGGGTGGTCGCCGGGGTGAGTTTGGTCTCGTCAACGCGTTGCCGCACAACAACAAGTCAGGCACCCTGCTTGACCTATTCATCGGTACCTGTCTGTTCAACGACCCGTTCCTGTTCGACAAGGACAAGAAACCTCTCGTTCTGTTCTACAGTACCGAAGACGATGTACCGATCATCATCCAGAAGACCTACGTCATCCTCAAGCAGATGGAAACAGGGATGGCTCAGTCGGTCAAAGGCATCGACGCTGCCGAAGCTTCTGCCTACGTCATCGAGAAACTGCAAGCCCGTGGCTGGTTCGTCGAACTACACCGGATCAAGGGTTCTGCATTCACCTACGCCAAGTACATCAAGCACCTGGAGCAATACAAGGCCAAAGGGTTCGAAGTCTGCGCATCGTACATCGACTACCTGGCGATGTTCAGTAAGGACGGCTGTATCCAAGGCGCCACCGGCGATGACCTGCAAGATCTGTACAAACGGACCCGCGAATACACGGCTGCCGAGAAGATCCTGCAAGTCACAGCTCACCAGCTCTCGACCCAAGCCAAGGAAGAGAAGCGGATGAACCCGACGAAGTTCATCCGGGACATGCCAGGTGGTGGTTACTACCAAGGGTGCAAGAAACTGGACACCGAGGTGGACTGGGAGTTTTACGTCAACAAGCAAGTGGTCAACGATGGTGCCTACCTGGAGTATCTGTGGGGCAAGCACCGTGGTGTCGTGGAGCCAACACCGGAAGCGCACAAGTACTTCGTCATGAAGTTCAACGAGCATCCGATGTACGGTATCATGTACGACTTCCATTTGGAAGAAGACCTGAGCTACAAGATCGTTGGAGGTCGACCCAACTCTGCCGGAGGCGGGATGGCCTGGAACGACATCGACGAGATGAACGAAGCCGCGTAATACAGCATAGAGGGCAGGCCACTGGCCTGCCCTCTATGCTGTCTGTCATGGTTCTTGAGCTTTCTGTGCCAAACCTTCAATCAGTGTCACCTGTTCGGCGATGATAGCGTCCTTACGGGCGATTTCGTCACTGAGGCGGATGATGGTAGCGGTGTCGGTCTCATTGTTCGTCACGGCGCTTGCACGAGCTGCTGTGAGTTGTACGTGATCTTGCTCCGACATGCTGGTGCTGGTGATGGCACGAGACAACTTGACAGTTACATCGACGCCAATCTTAGCCTTGACCGATTCCTTGATCGCCGCCTCGATGTCGTCAAGGTCACGGTAGTCGGGCCACATACCAAGACTTACCGCAGCCACCAGACGACTGTACTTGACGCTGCCCATGCTCGGGTATTGGTCAATGTAGGTATCTGGCACATAGATGACTTTACCAGTATTGTCCCGCAAGGCGATAATAAAGGCGCCGTCGAGCTGGTCTTCGGTGTAGGCGGTCTCAGTCAGGCCCACCGGAGTGTAAACCAACTTGAGTGGGTCCTGCCCCCGAACAATCAATTCGCTGAAGGTACGGTGAGCGGTGACGGTGTAACTCTTGGTGGGGTCTGCTACGAACGGAGCCCGAAGCAAGAACGCACCAGAGATGTTCATCGGAGGAGTGTTACGAGCCATGGCGTCCTCGAACAAAGAAAAAAGAAAGGGGAAGCAGGGAGGGCCGAAGCCCTCCCATGCCTAGAGCTGTCACATGATACCGGGGATATGCCAAGGCATGGCGTCCTTCAGTTTCACACGACGACGCTTGACGTAACGATGCACTGCATTCTCACGATGGTTCGTGCAGATCTGCAATGCTGCGTCAAAGTACTTCTTGTGGGTGTGCTCATTGCCTGCATAGACGATGCACCCTGCCTGCTCTGCGATCGGGGTAGCCACGATCGTGTAGTAGTCAAGCTGACCCCTGTGCTGGACACGAACACAGACACCGACTGTGCCGGTCATCCACTTCTTGTCCTCACGCTCCTTGAGATAGCGTCGCATGCCCTGCTTGTAAAGCTCACCGTGATGGTAGAGGTGCTGGACCGCTGCCTTGTAGGCGGCGTGGGCACTGCCGTAGGTGTTGTCGTGGAAGTAGGCACGCTCTTCGAGGTTATTGTCATTGGTGGGTGAGACTACCCACCGCTCCCGACGTTCTGAACTGTCTCGGTAGATACCCTTGATGCGTGGCACCAAACCCAAACCGTCGACGACATAACCAGACTTCAAGATCATTACAGACATGATGGAACCCCATAGTGGTCAAGAGGGGTACAGTGGCACCCCTCGTGGAACGTGTTGTTAACGACTTATTGCAGAAGGTACCCGGCCGGTATACCGTCCTTGTCGAAGCAAAGGATGGTTTCGCACATGCCGCCAATCTGATCAATGTTCGATTCAGCGACGGCAGGTAGCCACTTGCCAAGCTCGGCGACGGGCACCTTCTTTTCATTGATGTAGCAATCATCATCAGCCCGCGGGTTGCACCAAGCGGTCTTGACCTCAGGCCAGGACTCTTGCTGTGCGCTCGCCATCACGGCTGTAGCGGGTACCTCCAGCGGATCAGAGGAGAGGTAACCGCCAGCATCACGGAATGCCTGATAACCGCCTTGGTAACGCTTCTCGAACGTGGAGCGGATCTGGTCATCCGGAATCCCAGCGTCAAGGTAGAACTGCAACAGGGAGATCCCAGCGTCCAGGTACGAGACCTGACGAGAGGCATCTTTCCGATAGGCCACTGGCTTACCGTCCGTGCTGCTGCCGATTTGGTACCACATGGACAGCAGGAAAGGCGTGTCCTGGTTCCAGCTACCTACGACCGTGCCATTGATGCGACACTTGCCACGAAGACACATGCCGCTCACTTGGTTCACGTACGGCACGTTCTGTTGACGCTGTGCATCCCAGAAGTAGACATTACGAGCATTGGCCAGCCAGGTGCAGTTGAGGATGTCCTGACCGGTGTATGCCTTCTTGACCACACAGGGGATTGCTTCCGGCAGCCCATGGGGCGACTGTTCATCCGGGAAGCTGACACCGTTTCCTTCGTAGTGGTCCACGGAGGCGTTGGCGGTTGCACAGAAGGACAACAGAATGATGCTGAGTATCCGTTTCATGATTGTTTGTTCCTTATAGAACTAGGAGGCGCCTAGCTTCTCGAATAGACGGAAGCACTTGGCGGTTTCTTCTTCGGTGAACTCGACCTTCTGGAGCAGGGTCAGTTCTTCACCGGGACGATAGACTTTCCAGAACCCCGGACCAGGGAGGTCACGATCACGCCCGGACTTGCGAACGACCAGCACGGTAAGGTGCGGCAGCTTCGCCTCGACGCAGAAGTTGAACACGTCGTAGAGGACCGGCGAGATGGCCGATGCCAGCGCATTGCCTTGGGAAGGCATGCCAAGCATGATGGCCAGGGTTTCGTAGTTGACGGTCTGCTTACGCGTGGCCATCATCTGGAGTGTTTGGAAGCAGAGCAGTGCCTTCAGTTGGCGGATGCTCAGGACTTCGAGGGTTTCGTGCAGTGTTGCTTGGCGGGTGGTTTCATTGGCTTCCATGGGAAGTCTCCTGCTACATTGGTAGCGTTGGGTTGTGGTGTCCTTACGGACGGCTTAAAACCGCCTGTCGGGGGACAGGCGGTGGGTTCACCCCATCAGGGGTAAGAGTTGAAGTACAGTCGGTACGCCACCCACAACAGAAGCCACGTGAAGAAGCTGCCGGCGGGGAAGTACACGAGGATCACGAGAAACGGATTGGGACAGATCCGACCAGGTCGCAACCACGCCAAGACCGGCGTAGCGACGAACTGAAGGATGGCTGACAGCACTACCGCTACGATGATCAAGAGGTGGTTGTCGGTCATGCAACTTTCCCTGTGATAATGTCCCAGGCCGCCACCAGGCGGTTACGGAACGTAGGTTTAACGAAGGCCCCACGAGACAGCAGCTTGTGCTGTGCCCCATTAGGAATGGAGTAGGCAGCTGCCTGTGCGTGACCGCCACCACCGAATGCTTCGGCGATCTTGGACACGTCGTAGTTCTTCGAACGCAGGCTGTAGACGATGCGTTCCTTACGCTGAGTGTAGAGAGCCACGAAGTCGAACTTGTCCGACAGGCGCTCGCCGATCTCATTGCGCAGGTGGTGAGGAGCGTTGACCATGGCGCACTTCGTGCCATCATCGAACTCGATCACCTGCACGTACTCACGCAGCACGCTCTTGATGATCTTGTCATCATAACGCAGCAGCGCTTTACCAACTGCCAGCACCTCTGCCGGGATCTCGCCGTCGTTGGACATCAGCTCTTCGACACGGTCCATGGAGAGACCACCATTGATGAGCCACGCATTGACCGCTTTCGATTCTGGATACTCGTGCTTCCAGAGATCGTAGTCCTCGATCAGTTGCAGAGCCATCGGCATGCTCTCTTGCTGGATACGAGCGATGTCGTTGAAGAAAGCCCAGGCCAGTACAGCACCAGAGTGTTCTTCATCGAACATGATCATCAACTGATCCATGTCGGTACGGTGCCGGAGGTACTCTTGGTACGTCTTCACCGGACGCATGGCAGCTTGCAGCGGGCGAGCCGTCTTGTGGTGGTCGATGATCAGCACCGACAACACTTCATGACGGACCTTCTGCAACTGCTCTTCCGGCATGGATAGGTCCACCATGATCAGGTGGCTGCCCCATACCTCAGCAGGGAGTTCCTCACCGTACTGGTAAGGGATGTACTTGGCCGCATCACCCAAACGGCGACGGGCTGCCCACGCAGCAACGATACCGTCATTGCAACCACGGTGATACAGAACGACGATTGGTTTCATGATGTCCTCAGAACTTGACGAGGTCGTAAGTGATGGCTTCCGAGACGCTGGCGCGGGTGACCACGCGAACGCTGAAGCCGAGCTTTTCTTCACGCCCCGCATCGAGGGCTTGCTTGACGACTTTGGCTTGCGGTCCGTGCGGGGTGATGGTGCCGTAGACGGCACCATCTTCACCACGATGAATGTTGGTGATCTGGGCGCAGACACGATTGGGCAGAACGCTGCGGTAGCGATCGGCCTTCTCAGCGCCGCCGACACCTTCCGGTAGCCGAGGTACACCGAACTCACAGAACAGACCAGCACCGTCAGCCTTGGCCTTCAACTTGGCCAGAGTGTCGTCGGTGATCTGAATCTGACCTACCCCGAGTTTCACTTTTGCTTCTTTCATTGCAGCCTCAGTGCCGAGTAAACGACTTGATGTTCTCGGAGCAGTCATAGACAGCTTCGTCAGTGAAGTCGAGAACGATGAAAATGATGGGTTTGATCGGATTGCCTTGTTCGTCGGCTTCGAAGATATGGAACCACATCAAGTCGTGGTCCAGCTCCGGGCACCAACCCTCAGCAACGATAAAGTCCTGGATGTTGGACAGCAGCGTAAGGAGGTTACCGTCGGGCATGTCCTCCTCAAGCTGTTGCGTCTTAGGTTGCACGATCTCTAAGAAGGCCCAGTAGACCTTCTCACTACGAACCCTGATGAAGTCAAGGCTCCCATTGGGATCGTTCTTCATGGCGATGCGTTCGGTCATGCTCACACCTTGGCGAATTGAAGACCGCGTTGACCCATGTACTTGCCGAGCTTGTCCTTGTAGGAACGTAGGCAGGCTTCGTCACCTTGGAAGAAGACGAACTGAGCGATGCCTTCATCAAGATAGCAACGCACCGGACTGTTGGTTGTGTTGGCCACTTCAATGACCACCTCACCTTCGAACTCAGGCTCGATGGGGGTGACGTTGCAAATCAGCGCTGAGCGCGCGTAGGTGCTCTTGCCCAACACAATCACTAGGACATCCCGCGGGATGCGGAAGTACTCGACTGTAGGGCCTTGTAGGTAGCTGTGCGGCGGGATCATCACGTACCGGGCGCCATCTACATCCGTCTCGATCCGCGGAGTGCCGAAGTTCGTAGCCTTCATGCGCTTGGGGTCGATCTCAGGTTCAACGACGTTGGTGAAGACCTTGATGTGTTCGATGTTGCCAGCCAGACGAACATCGTAGCCGTAAGACGAGGTACCGTAGGAGATGACCTTGCGCAGGTGCCCAGGGACCTCATCCTCGGGAGCCAGGTCAATGTAGACCGGTTCACCCGAGAGCTTATCCACGTAACGCACAGGGCGTTCGCAGAAGCCTTCGATCATGGGGTTCCAGTTCGCCAGCTCTTCTTCGGTCACCGGCATGGCGAAGTCCTTGCGCATGAAGCGCTCGTGTCCATTGGCTGGACACCAGTTCTCGATGGCTTGCTTCTGGTACTCGGAGTACGGTGGCGAAATCAGGCGAAACCGCTCAGGGTTCGCATGCGGATGCAGCCGGTGGGTTGGGCGGGTACATTGGTGAGCAATCCACCCGTCGCTTTTGAGACTCATGTTGTTAACCTTCTTCCGAGGGTGTGTGGGCTAAACCGTAGATCTTCGTTTTGATCATGGTTAGCCAGTTGTTAGAGTTTCGAGCCATGTCCCGAATACGAGTACCGTACATGACGATCTCGACCCAGCTGACTGTCCCGTTGCCGATCTTGCCTAACCGCGACCCCTGATCGAGAAACTCTCGATAGATGCCACGGATTTCTTCATTCAGGGTTTCGTACCCGTACACTCGAGCTGGAGGAACCTTGATCAGGACGAGAAGTGACTTCGCGTTGATCTCGATGCTTTTATACAGTCTTTCGCGCTCTTCTTGCCGAGCACGCATGTTTCTGATCCAACCCATGAGTTCCCCTTAGGCTAAATTAGCCATTGCATTTTTCTTGCACTCACGCAGCGTCACCGACAGGTTCAATCGACCGGTAGATGCACCGAGTTCGTTCTTGATCATGTAGTTACGGACTAGCTTTGTTATCTGGTCTCGTGTCTTGTTGAACCCACCTTCCTCGATCCGATGGTCGAAGAAGTCCCCAGAGAAGAACACGGGCACTGTCCCTGCCTTCTCGCCTTGCTCATCCTTCACCACCACCGATCCCAGCTTACGGAAGCCAGGCAGTTCGATGAGGCACACGACCAGTTTGTCGTTAAGTTTTTGTACGGTCACTGCTTCCATAAAACACCCCAGTACTGCATATAAAGGACCATGTTCTTTTATTTTAACAGGTTGGTCATGACGATAATGTATCTTCGTATACGACTCGAATTTACAAAATAAATATACCCCCGGATACATTATGCATAGAGGACCAACACTTCAAATGACTGGTCAAGGAATCCACAGCTAGGGCAGTACCCATGATCAAAGAATTCATCAAACGTGACGGAAGCATCGTACCCTTCAACGCCTCGAAAGCGCTGGGTTGGGGTAAGTGGGGAGCCCGAGGTTTTTCCAAGTACATCGACTGGCAAGAGATCGTTGTCCAGACGGTGGCACAGATGTCCGAGCGTTGCCATGCCAAGGAATTCAATGCTGGCCTGATCCGCAACGCGTTGAACCAAGACACCTGGGCAGGCCAACTGATGGCCGGACGTATCTACGCCGCTGACATCCATAAAGAAGTCTTCGGCGGCAAGAAGAAGTTGCCGCTCAAGCAGGTTCATGAAGTCATGGTCGCCGCCGGCGTCATGCTCAAGCTGGACTACTCCGATGAAGAGTACGCCCTGATCGAGACCTGGATCGACCACGAGCGTGACTTCCATTGCGCCCACTATCAGCTCAAGCAAGGCCGCGACAAGTACGCCCTGCGCAACCGCATCACCGGTCGCATCTACGAGACCCGTCAGCACGCGCTGGCACGTGTTGCGATGGTCATGTGTGAAGACCACGACCCGATCACCCGGATGGCCCGTCTGGAGTCCATCTACTCGGACCTGTACAGCGAACGTCTGTCTGCACCGACCCCGAACCACAACAACTTCGGAACTGGCCACAACGGCTTCTTCTCGTGCTGCCTGTTCACCTGCGACGACACCAAGGAATCCATCGCGGCTTCCAGCCACGTCGCCGAAGTAATGACCTACATGTCCGCCGGCCTCGGCGAGAACATGCAAGTGCGCTCACTGGGCGATCCTATCCGTGGCGGTTCCATTGTCCACTCCGGCAAGATCCCGTACTACGGCAAACAGACCGGCATCGTCAAGTCGAACAAGCAGGGTAGCCGTGGCGGTAGCCTGAACGAGTACTTCAGTGCCTTCGATCCGGAAGTAGCCGAGATCATGGTCCTGAAGAACCCACGGACCCCGATCAACAAGCGCAACCGCAGCATCGATTACACCATGATGCTCAACCGCTTCCTGCTGTTGAAGTCGGCCCTGGGTGAGCAGGTATTCCTGTTCAACTGTTACAGTGCCCCAGACCTCTATAAGGCTCTTTATGGCAAGGACCTGAAAGAGTTCGTCGCTCTGTACGAGAAGTACGAGAAAGACGAGAAGTTCAAGAAGACCTGGGTATCGGCCCGTCAGCTGGTGGTCAACGCCCGCTCCGAAGGCTTCGAGACCGGGCGCTTCTACCTAGCCCTGATTGACGAGATCAACTACCACACGCCGCACCGTGATCCGATCCTGTCGTCCAACCTGTGCGTCGAGATCACCCAGCCGACCGCGTCGTACGCTCACCTCACCGAGCTGTACAGCGAGAAGTTCCTGGGCTTCATCAAGTTCGAAGCTTACGTCGAGTCTCTCGACAAGAGCGTCGAGTACTTCATGGACTCGAACGATCCGGTAGAGATCAAGGGTATCCACGGTTGCGTTGCTGCCCTGGAACTGAAGCCTGGCGTTCTGTACCGCAAGGCTCCGCAGAACCGTAAGGACGGCGATGACGAATGGCGGCGTGTGATGATTGTCACCGACAAGCGTCAGGAACCCGAGGTCTCCCTCTGCGCCTTGGCTGCCTTGCTGCCGACCAACATCCACAGCGAAGAACAGTACGCCGAGACTTCGTACAACGCCCTGTACATGATCGACTACTGCATCGACCACAACCACTACGCCCTGCCGCACATGAAGCTGACCGCTCAGGCACGTCGTAACGCTGGTGTAGGCTTGATGGACATCGCGCACTACATGGCTCAGCGTAAGCTGTCCTACTCTTCGGAAGAGGGCATGCTTGAGCTGCACCGTATCGCCGAGCGCCATGCGTACCACCTGATCAATGCCTCCATCCGCCTGGGTCAGGAGCGTGGTAACGCCGAGTGGATTCACAAGACCGACTGGCCGCGTGGTTGGACCCCTCAGTCCACCTACAACCGCAACGTCGACAAGCTGGCGCCGTTCGTCAACCAATACGACTGGGATGATGTCTCCAAGCGCCTGATCGATTGTGGTGGTGGTCGCTTCAGCTCGCTGATTGCTCACATGCCAGGTGAGTCGTCTTCCAAGTACAGTGCTGCTACCAACAGCCTCATGGACCTGCGTGAACTGTCGATCATCAAGACCGACGGCGACAACTCCATGTACTGGGTAGCTCCGGAAGCCGACACCCTGAAGGAATGGTACTCCATTGCCTGGAACCGCACTCGCCGCCAACACAGCGAGACCTACGCGATCTTCCAGAAGTGGGCAGACCAGTCCATCAGCGCCGACTGGTACGCGACCCTCAAGGGTGACGAGAAAGTCAGTTCGTCTGACCTGATCGAAGAGACCAACTACGCTGCTGACCTGGGTCAGAAGACTGTCTACTACACCAACTCCGATACCGCTGACAAAGAGGCCCTGAAGGCCGTCTCCGTGCGTGTTCGTCGTGAAGTGGCAGAAGACGATGGCCTCGACACTTCCGGGCCGGTGTGCACCTCTGGTGGCTGCTCCGTTTAACGTATAACAGCCGGTGGGCAACCACCGGCGTCAACCCCTTTCGGAAAACAGACCCATGACCGAAATAGCAATCGTCGACAGTGTGATCTTCAACGCCGAGAAAGGCGACTACGGAGACACCGCACTGTTCCTTGGCGAACCTCGTGGCCTTCTGGACACTGTGAACGACCCGCACCCCAAGTTGTGGGATATGTGGCGTTCTCTGCGTAGCCTGGACTGGGACACCAACGAGTTCGACTTCAGTCCGTGTCTGCTGGAATTCAAGACCAAGGACAAGATGGTGGCGCAAGCCATGATCCAGAACCTTGGCTGGCAGTGGGAAGGTGACTCTGTTGCCGCCAACTCCATCATGGCCGTCGGTAACCACTTCGTTACCAACCCGGCGTTGAAGGTACTGTGGGACCAGATCGTTGCCAACGAGAACCTGCACGGTACCACCTACTCCGAGATCGTCCGCTATAGCTTCGACGCGCCGAACGCTGTGCTCACCGAAGTACTGGGTATCAAGGAAGCCTTCTCCCGCATGGAGACCATCAGTCGCGTGATGGGTAACTCCTACCGTGTGGGCCTGCGTGTCTCCCTGGGCGACATCGATCGCAACAGCGACGTAGCCTACGAGGCTGCCTTCATGTTCACCGTGGCACTGTTCCTGTTGGAGCGTGTGCACTTCATGGGTTCGTTCGCCACCACCGGCGGCATTGCTCAGACTGGCGACTACATGCCGATCTGCAAGGCGGTACAACGTATCGCTCAGGACGAAGCCGAGATCCACGTGAACGTCGGCAAGTACGTCATCCAGTACGAAATGTCCACTGCTCGTGGTCGTGCCTGCTGGAAGCGTAATCGTCAGCTGATTGACGACATGATGCTGGAAGTCCGCGCTTCCGAAATGCGTTGGAGAAACTTCCAGCGTGATTCGGGTTCCATCGTGCCTGGCGTAGGTTGGGACGAGATCGGCTCCTACATCAACTTCAACTGTGCCGATGCCATGGACGTGCTGGAACGTCCGGTGGACTTCAAGGCACCGCTGGAGAACCCGCTGAAGTACATGGACAAGTGGCTCGACGTAGCCGCTACCCAGGCGTCCCCGCAAGAACAGGACAATGGTCAGTATCGTGTCAACGTGGTCCGCCACGACGACCACGGTCTGGTCTTCCCGTTCGAACTGGAACGTCCTCGAGCCCATGGTCTGATCGTCCCCGCGTAAACATCAGCCCCCACGGTGCCTAATGGTATCGTGGGGGTTTATGCCGACATCCTATGTGTAGCTCTTCGCTGCGCTCTACGTAATCATCCACCATGAGGATTATCCGCATGAATAGCGCTAAAACCGGTCGCGCCGCGCTGCTGGCAGCACTGAATGCTGCTGCTGCCGAAGGCGTCACCTTCGCTGCTTCCGACCTGGAGTTCGCAGCGCCTGCTGCCTCCACCAACCCCAACCGTGAGATCGGTGTGACCTACACCGCTACTCCGAACAGTCAGTTCGAAGGCTCTGCCGAGGCGTTCTACGACCGCCTGGACCTGACCGATTGGTTCGCCGCTGCTGGCGTTACCACCGTCGAAATGCTGCAAGGTGACGCTACCGTGGGTGACCTGGTAGAGAAGCTGAACGCCCGTTTCGATCTGGGCTTCACTGCCGACGACTTCGACCTGGCCGCGGCCATCGAGCCGGGTAGCGACAGCGTCGTACTGGAAGCCCTGCCGGGTTCTTTCGCCTTCAAGGGCCAGCTGCTCGTCAGCCTGGTGGAGGAGAAGCTCCCTTTAACTGAAGCCGTCGTGAACCCGGAACTCGGCGGCCTGAACATTGAAATCGTTGACTCTGAGGCCGCTCCGGCCTAAGGTCACCGCCCCTGAGCACAACGGATTAGAGTGAGGGAAGGATCATGGCTGAACCAGAAGAGCCGGCAGTACCGGCGAATGACTGGACCAGTACGATCTTCCAACTTCCCCCAATCGATCCTGAGCAGCTCTCTGGTGAAGATAGCGTTGAAATCACCGTCAGAACACGGGCTGACGGTGGTGTTGGTCTGGTTAAGAAAACGTACCGGACCAGCATCAACGCTATCCTCACTATCTTTGCCGCAAGGCGAGATAACCCCAACCAGGTGACTGCTGCTCAAGTGGGTTCGTACACGATCCAAGAGATCACGGACCTGCTCAAGGAAAAGTTGGGCGTCGAAGACGTTGCCGTCAACGCGCTGAAGTTGGATGGAAAGACTCGCGAAGAGATCATCGCCGAGGCCCGAGATGGCACCGTCAAGAACTCTGAACAGCTGGCTGGGGTCGATGCCTCAGAGTACCTGTTGCGCGAGGAATTCCAGCAAGTCATGGTGAATGTCACCAGTGACATCGTGGACATCGCTGTCGATGTAGAAACCGGCACTATGTAACCGATCGAGGGAGGACTTCGGTCCTCCCTCTTTGCAGAATGTTATGTGGGGCACTCGCGCTCCTCTGTCAACCAAAAAAGGTACCCCATTATGCCAATGTCCAATCCGGTAATCGAGGCCGCACTGAAGGCGAGTATCCAGCGCCTAGCGTTGGCCCTCGCAAACCGCCAGGCGGAAGACGCCAAGAAGCTCGAAGGTAAAACCCTTGCCGAGATCACCAGTGAAATCCTGGCCGAAGCCGCCCAGTACACCGACCAGGAAGTCATCGACCTCGTGGAAGGTAATGCTC
>RCUL01000832.1_pt1 | contig 13277 bp, 12 predicted proteins | sample 2167521 | NCBI WGS metagenome assembly RCUL01 (sample SAMN09932745, study PRJNA488358) | compost metagenome | feature: garden; material: soil; isolation source: compost soil in acetic acid-enriched culture | place: Germany: Experimental Botanical Garden Goettingen | collected 2016-01-27
GCTCCATGGTCGCCACCATCGACCTGCTGAAGAAGGCCGGCTGCAAGGAAATCCGCGCCATGGTGCTGGTGGCCGCGCCGGAAGGCATCAAGGTGGTCAACGACGCCCATCCGGACGTGATGATCTTCACTGCCTCCATCGACCAGAAGCTCAACGAACACGGCTACATCATTCCGGGCCTTGGCGATGCCGGCGACAAGATCTTCGGCACCAAGCAGAAGGAAAACTGATCGATGAGCGACGAATTCAGGGACCCGCTCTGGCGCCAGGTGCTATCCGGCGCCCAGATGCTCTTCGTGGCCTTCGGCGCGCTGGTGCTGATGCCGCTGATCACCGGACTCGATCCCAACGTGGCGCTCTTCACCGCGGGCCTGGGCACCCTCCTCTTCCAACTGGTCACCGGCCGCCAGGTGCCGGTGTTCCTGGCCTCCAGCTTCGCCTTCATCACCCCGATCATCCTCGCCAAGGGCCAGTTCGGCCTGGCCGCGACCATGGGCGGCGTGGTGGCGGCCGGCTTCGTCTACACCTTCCTGGGCCTGGCGGTGAAGATCAAGGGCACCGGCTTCATCGACCGCCTGCTGCCGCCGGTGGTGATCGGCCCGGTGATCATCTCCATCGGCCTGGCCATGGCCCCCATCGCCGCCAACATGGCCATGGGCAAGGCCGGTGACGGCACCGAGCTGATCCCTTACGCCACCGCCATGTGGATCTCCATGCCTGCACTGCTGACCACCCTGATAGTGGCGGTGTTCGGCAAGGGCATCTTCCGCCTGGTGCCGATCATCTCCGGCGTGCTGGTGGGCTTCGCCCTGTCGTTCTGGTTCGGCGTGGTGGACACCGCGAAGATCGCCGCCGCGCCCTGGCTCGAACTGCCCAACTTCACCGCCCCCGAGTTCAACTGGCAGGCCATCCTGTTCATCGTGCCCGTGGCGCTGGCGCCGGCCATCGAGCACATCGGCGGGGTGATCGCGGTCGGCAGCGTGACCGGCCGTGACTACCTGAAAAAGCCCGGCCTGCACCGCACCCTGCTGGGCGACGGCCTGGCCACCTCGGCCGCCGGCCTGTTCGGTGGCCCGCCGAACACCACCTACGCCGAAGTGACCGGCGCGGTGATGCTGACCAAGAACTACAACCCGAAGATCATGACCTGGGCGGCGGTCTTCGCCATCGGCCTGGCCTTCATCGGCAAGTTCGGCGCCATCCTGCAGAGCATCCCGGTGCCGGTCATGGGCGGCATCCTCTGCCTGCTGTTCGGTTCCATCGCCGCGGTGGGCATGAACACCATGATCCGCCACAAGATCGACCTGGCCGAAGCACGCAACCTGGTGATCGTCTCGGTGACCCTGGTGTTCGGCATCGGCGGCATGCTGGTGGGCAGTGGCACTGGCCAGGAAGACTTCGGCCTGAAGGGCATCGCCCTCTGCGCCGTAGTCGCCATCGCCCTCAACCTGCTGCTGCCGGGCCATGAAACCTGGAAGCACAGCCGCCCGGACGACGCGCCGCATATCTGAGCCGGCCCCATGAAAGAGCCCCGCAAGCGCGGGGCTTTTTTTGGGGTTTGTCCCGATTACGCGTTCACGACGGCTGGGCTTGCCGGAGCATGGCGTCGTCCTGCGCCGCCACGCCCCACTGCTGCAGGCGCTTCAGGCTTTCGCGATAGGGCTTGAGCCCCATCCACAGCAGCACCACGGAACTGCTCACCGCGAGGGAAGTGACGATCAGCAGCGAGTAGCGCAGCGCGGCGTCGTCGCCGAATACGTAGTCCGTGAACAGCGCCACCGCCGTCGGCCCGAGGCCCAGGCCGATCAGGGTGATGACGAAGAGGTAGATGGCCGAGGCCTGCCCGCGCATGGAGTTGGGCATGATCTCCTGGATCGCCGCCGGCGCGACGCCGAAGGGCATGCTCAGGCAGAACACCGTGGGCGCCATCAGCACGGTGACCCAGAAGGCATCGGCCATCAGCGGGAAGGCCACCACCAGCGGCAGCGCGCCCAGGGCGGCGAAGAGGCCGACGCGCATGTTGGCGTCACTGCGCCCGCGCTTGGCCATCCAGTCCGCCAGACGCCCGCCGAAGACGATGCCCAGGCAGCCGAACACCGCCACCAGGCTGCCATAGACCACGCCCACCTGGCCGGCATCCCAGCCATAGGTGCGGATGTAGAAGGTGGGAATCCAGGCGGCGCTGCCGTAACCGGCGAAGGCCAGGCCGGCGAAACCGAAGTTGTGGCAGACCACCGTGCGCCGGTTGCTGCGCAGGTAGCGGCCGACTTCCGCCAGGGGCACCACGACCCCGGCGCCGACACCGCGCCGCTGCGGTTCGCGCACCGCCAGCATGAGCAGGGTGAAGAGCACCCCGGCCGCGCCCAGGGCGAGGAAGATCAGTTGCCAGGGCCGCACCTCGCCCAGCAGCGGCAGGGTGACTTCGCCCTGGGCCGAGGCGAACTTGATCACCAGGCCGCCGAGCAGGAAGGCGATCCCCGAGCCCAGGTAGACCCCCATGGAATAGACGCTGATGGCCGTGGCGCGACGCTCCTTGGGGAAGCTGTCGGCGATCAGCGAGAACGCCGCCGGCGAAAGCGCCGCCTCGCCCACGCCGACACCGATGCGGCAAAGCAGGAACTGCCAGTACAGCCTGGCCATTCCGCAGGCAGCTGTGGCGGCACTCCAGAACAGTACGCCGACGGCGATCAGGCCGCGCCGGCTGCGGCTGTCGGCCAGGCGCCCGAGGGGGATGCCGCAGACGGTGTAGAAGAGCGCGAAGGACAGGCCCATCAACAGGCTCATCTGCGTATCGTTGATGGCAAGGTCGCGGCGGATGGGCTCCACCAGCAGGTTGAGGATCTGCCTGTCGATGAAGGACAGCACGTACGCCACCATCAGGATGGCGACCGTGGTCCAGGCACACAGGTTCGAGGGGTAGCCGTTGTTCTTGTTCTGCACTGGGCTCTCCTCGGCGCCGCGGTGCGGCGCACGACGGTTGAAGGAAGTCCCAGCTTAGGTGGCCATGGGCAGCCTGAATACCGCAGAGCAGGCGTTATAGAGCGGATGAATGCGCAACGTGTCCTGTGGCTAATGGACTGGCTGTGTCCGTAGGAGCGAGCTCTGCTCGCGAACCGAGCTACTTCGCGAGCAGAGCTCGCTCCTACGCTATGGCATCAGAGCGGACGCACCGCCGTTTCGCACAGCTTCGCCAGAGCCGACACCCACTGCGGGTGGCTGTTCATGCAGGGCACCAGCACCAGCTCCTCGCCACCGGCCTCCTGGAACTGCTCGCTGCCACGCTGGCCGATTTCTTCCAGCGTCTCGATGCAGTCGGCGACGAAGGCCGGGCACATCACCAGGAGTTTCTTCACCCCTTGCTTACCCAGTTCGTCGAGGCGGGTTTCGGTGTACGGCTCGATCCACTTGTCCCGGCCAAGACGCGACTGGAAGGACACCGACCACTGCCCGGGCCGCAGCCCGGCGCGCTCGGCGAAGGCTTCGGCGGTGCGCTGGCACTGGCTGCGGTAACAGACCGCCAGCACCTCGTCACTGATGCCGCGGCTGTCCTTGGCGCGCAGGTCGTGCTGCGGGTCGATGCCCTTGACCAGCTTGCGGATGTGCCGCTCGGGCAGGCCGTGGAAGCTCAGCAGCAGGTGGTCGAAGTCCTGTTCGAGGTAAGGCTGCGCACTGGCCACCAGGGCATCCAGGTAGTCGGGCTCGGCAAAGAACGGCTCCAGCACCGCCACCTCCAGGCGCAGGCCCTGCTCGCGGACCACCCGGCGGGCCTCTTCGATGGCGGTGGTGGTGGTGCTCTCGGCGAACTGCGGATAAAGCGGCGCCAGGGTCACGCGCTTGATGCCCTGACCGGCGAGCTTGCGCAGGGTGCTCTCGATGGAGGGCTGGCCGTAACGCATCGCCAGTTCCACCGGCCCATGGGGCCAGTGCGGCGCCATGGCTTCCTGCAACTGGCGGCTGAGCACGATCAGCGGCGAGCCGTCCGGCCACCAGATGGACGAATAGGCATGGGCCGACTGCGCCGGGCGCTTGATCAGGATCAGCGAAACCAGCAGGCGCCGCAGCGGCCAGGGCAGGTCGACCACGTAGGGGTCCATGAGGAACTGGTCGAGGTAGCTCCGCACATCCTCCACCTTGGTGGAAGCCGGGGAGCCCAGGTTGACCAGCAGCAGCGCGTGATCAGTCATCAAACATCCTTAGGCTTCAGCAGGTCGCCGAGCGCCGTGTCCAGATCGGTGAATGCAAAGGTGAATCCCGCCGCCCGCAGGCGCGCCGGCACCGCTCGCTGGCCACCCAGCAGCAGGCCGGCCAGCTCGCCCAGCAGCAGGCGCAGGACGAAGGCCGGCGCCGGCATGAAGGCCGGCCGCCCCAGCGCGCGCCCGAGGCTGCGGGCGAAATCGCGGTTGCGCACCGGCTGTGGCGAGCACGCATTATAGGGACCGCGCGCGTCTTCCCGCCGCAAGAGAAAGTCCATCAGGGCGATTTGATCTTCCAGGTGCACCCAGGACATCCATTGCCGGCCATTGCCGAGCGCCCCGCCGAGCCCCAGCTTGAAGGGCGGGACCAGGCGCTTGAGGAAGCCGCCGTCCCGCGCCAGCACCAGTCCGGTGCGCACCAGCGCCACACGGATACCGAACGCCTCGGCGCGTAGCGCGGTTTCCTCCCAGGCCACGCAGAGCTGGCTGGCGAAGTCGTCGGTCACCGGTGGCGAGTCCTCGGTCAGCTCGCGTTCGCCGCCATCGCCGTACCAGCCCACTGCCGAGCCGTTGAGCAGCACCCGCGGCTTCTGTTCGCGCTTTTCCAGCCACTCCAGCAACTGCTCGGTAAGGGTGATGCGGCTGCCCCAGAGCTGTGCCTTGCGCTTGTTGCTCCAGGGCCGATCGGCGATGGGTTCGCCAGCCAGGTTGACGATGGCGTCCAGCGGCTCGTCGCCGTACTCGGAATACTCGCCGATTCCGCGCACCGTGCGGCCGCACAGGCTGGCGACGCTCTGCGGCCGCCGGCTGAGCACGGTGAGCTGGTGACCGTCGGCCACCCAGCGCTGGCAGAGCGCACGACCTATCAGACCAGTACCGCCGGTCAGCAATATGTGCATGGCATCCTCCTCGCATGGCGCTAAGTACGGATATCGCCCTAGTCTGGTTTATGACGTCCGGACGTGCCTGCACTGGACCACGCGCCGTCAGAATTGCAGAAGACCGCGATTGGAACCGATCAACCTGTACAGAGCCTGGATATTGTACAGGTCTTGTCTAAAGCGTAGCCTGTAGCCATAGGTAACGAGGTAGACCATGAGTGCACCTATCGCCATCATCGGGACCGGCATAGCCGGCCTTTCCGCCGCCCAGGCGCTACATGCGGCTGGGCAGAACGTTGAGCTCTTCGACAAGAGCCGCGGCAGTGGCGGGCGCATGGCCAGCAAGCGCAGCGATGCCGGCTCACTGGACCTTGGCGCGCAATACTTCACCGCCCGCGATCGCCGCTTCGCCGAAGTCGTGCAGCAATGGCGCGACCGGGGCTGGGTCGCGGAGTGGTCACCCAGCCTCTACCAATTCAGCGACGGCCGTCTGCACCCTTCGCCGGACGAGCAGATCCGCTGGGTCGGCACTCCGCGCATGAGCGCCATTACCCGCGCCATGCTCGGCGCCCTGCCGGTCAACTTCGCCTGCCGCATCACCGAAGTCTTCCGTGGCGAACGCCACTGGGGCCTGCAGGATGCCGAGGGATTCAGCCACGGCCCCTTCAGCCACGTCATAGTCGCGACCCCTGCCCCGCAAGCCACGGCATTGCTCGCCTCGGCACCCAAGCTTGCCGGTGCTGCCGCCAGCGTCGCCATGGAGCCCACCTGGGCGGTGGCACTGGGTTTCGACACGCCGCTGGATACGCGCGTCGAGGGCTGCTTCGTGCAGGACAATCCGCTGGACTGGGTAGCGCGCAACCGCTCCAAGCCCGGCCGCGAGTCAGGCCTGGACACCTGGGTCCTGCATGCCAGCAGCGCCTGGAGCAGGCAGCACCTGGACATGCCCAAGGAAACGGTGATCGAGCACCTCCACGGCGCCTTCGCGGAAATGATCGGCTGCGCCGTACCGGCCCCCAACTTCAGCCTCGCCCACCGCTGGCTCTATGCCCGGCCGAGCCAGGGGCACCAGTGGGGAGCGCTGGCCGATGCCGACCTGGGTCTCTACGCCTGTGGCGACTGGTGCCTGTCCGGCCGCGTGGAAGGTGCCTGGCTCAGCGGCCAGGAAGCCGCCCGCCGCCTGCTCGAACACCTGTGAGCGCAACGCATTCCGCTATCGAAATGGACGGCCACGTGGCCGTCCAACGCTGAAAATCCCCCCTCGGCTGGTTCACCGCACCTCCTGTCCAAAGCCTGTACAAGGTGTTTGACTTGTACAACTTGCTGCCTATGATTGCAGAAAAGCTGTACATGAAAATAACTCTGTACAACTCATGTCCAGGTAGCGCCCGATGTCCATACCTTTCGATCTGCCGCAGCGCCCCAAACTGGGTATCAGTGCCTGCCTGCTCGGCGAGCCCGTGCGCTACAACGGAGGGCACAAGGCATCACGCCTGTGCAGCCACAACCTGGCGCACCACTTCGACTTCGTTCCCCTGTGCCCGGAAGTTGCCATCGGCCTAGACATCCCCCGCCAGCCCATCCGCCTGGTGGGCGACCCGCATGCGCCCCGAGCAGTAGACAGCGGCGGTCGCCGGAGCGACCACACCGAGCCGCTGGCCGCGTTCGGCGAGAGCATGGCCCGGCAGCTCGGCGATATCTGCGGCTACATCTTCATGCAGAAGTCGCCTTCCTGCGGGCTGGAGCGGGTCAAGGTCTACCAGGCCGACGGCCATGTCGCCGAGGGTGGCGGCCGTGGTATCTACGCCAGCGCCTTCTGCGCCAGACGCCCCGACCTGCCGGTGGAGGAAGACGGCCGCCTCAACGACCCGGTGTTGCGGGAGAATTTCCTCACCCGCGTCTACGCCTTTGCTCAATGGCAGGAGTTGCTCCGCCAGGGCCTCAGCCACAAGGCGATCATCGACTTTCATTCCCGCTACAAGTACCAACTGCTGGCCAACGACCCGCTGCAGTACAAGGCCCTTGGCCGCCTGCTCGGCAGCGTCGGCGCACATCCGCCGCAGGAGATCGGTCCGCGCTACTTCTCGGCTCTGATGACCGCCCTGAAAAAGTGCGCCACCCGCGGCAGCCACAGCAATGTGCTGCAGCACCTCAGCGGCTACCTCAAGCGCCATCTGGGCCGCGACGAGAAAGCCGAGATCCGGCGCCTGATCGATCAGTACCGTTCCGGCATGATTCCCCTGATAGTGCCCCTCACCCTGCTCAAGCACCATTTCAACGGCCACCCGGATCGCTACATCGCGCAGCAGGCTTACCTGCAGCCGCATCCGGAAGAACTCAGCCTGCGCAACGCCCTCTAGCCATGGACAGGACTTCCGACAGCCCGGTGGAGAGCGACTACCAGTCAGCACTGGCCAAGGGGCTGCTGCCGATCCGCGAAGTCGCTCGGCAGACCGGCGTCAACCCGGTGACACTGCGTGCCTGGGAGCGCCGCTACGGCCTGATAGTGCCGCAGCGTACCCGCGCGGGGCACCGCCTCTACAGTGCCGACGACGTGGCGCGCATCCGCCTGATCCTCACCTGGATGGAGCGCGGCGTCGCGGTAGGCCAGGTCAAGGGCCTGCTCGACACCCCGCAGGCGCCAGCTGCAGCAGGGGCCTCGGTGGCGTCACCCTGGGAAGAGCAGCGCCGCCACCTGCTGCAGGCCACCGCCGACCTCGCCGAGCGCCAGTTGGACGAGCGCTTCAACGCCGCCATGGCGCTCTACCCGCCCCTGGCCCTCTACCGCCAGTTGCTGCAGCCGCTGCTGGATGAGCTGGAGCAGCGCTGGCGCGGGCGGTTCGGCGGCCAGGTCGAGCGCGTATTCCTGCATTCCTGGCTGCGCACCAAACTGGGCGCGCGCATCTACCACAACAACCGCCAATGCAGCGGAGCCCCGCTGCTGCTCGTCAACGCCTCCGAGCTGCCGATGGAGCCAGGCCTCTGGCTCACCGCCTGGCTCATCAGCAGCGCCGATTGCGCCGTGGAAGTGCTCGACGGCCCGGTGCCCGCGGCCGAGCTGAGCCTGGCCGTGGCGCGTATCCGGCCCCGCGCCCTGCTGCTCTATTCGAGCCAGCCGTTGCGCCCGGGCCAGTTGCCCAGGCTGCTCGGTGGCCACCCATGCCCCTGCCTGCTGGGCGGCCCCGCGGCGGCCATCCACCAGGCCAGAGTCGCACCCGGCGCCACGCTGGTCGAAGGCCCGCTGGACGCCCTCCAGGCCCTGCTCGACCAGGGCCTGCTGGATAATCGATAAAGGAAAGCGCCATGCGCCAACTCATGTGGTTCCGCACCGACCTGCGGGTGCTGGACAACAGCGCCCTGCACGCCGCCCTGCAGGGCGGCCCCACACTCGCCCTGTACATCGTCAGCCCCGGTCAGTGGCGGGCCCACGACGACGCCCCGGCCAAGGTCGACTTCTGGCTGCGCAACCTCGCCGAGCTGGCCAAGTCCCTGCGTCAACTGAGGGTGCCGCTGTTGATCCGCCACGCCGACACCTGGGCGGAAGTACCGCAACTGGTGCGGGATCTTTGCCACGAGTTCGACCTGGGCGTGGTGCAGGTCAACGAAGAGTACGGCGTCAACGAAAGCCGGCGCGATATCCAGGTCGCCGACATACTGGCGGCGGACGGCATTCGCCTGCAAAGCCACCTCGACCAGTTGCTGTTCCGCCCCGGCAGCCTGCTGACCCGGTCAGGCGGTTACTTCCAGGTCTATAGCCAGTTCCGCAAGCTCTGCTACCAGCGCCTGCACAGCGCCCTGCCGAGATGTCTTCCCGCCCCGCATCCCCAGACCGAGCCCGGGATCGCCAGCGACGTGCCGCCCGCCACGGTGGACGGCTTTCCCACACCGCCGGACAGCCTGCGCCAGCTCTGGCCGGCGGGTGAGGAGGCAGCACGCGAGCGGCTGGCCACCTTCGCCCTGGAAGAACTCTGGTGCTACGAAGAGCGCCGCGACTTCCCCGCCCAGCCCGGCACCAGTCGGCTCTCGCCTTACCTCACCGCCGGCGTGCTCTCGCCCCGCCAGTGCCTGCACGCCGCCCTGCAGAGCAACCTGGGGGAGTTCGACAGCGGCAACCCCGGCGCCGTGTGCTGGATCAACGAGTTGCTCTGGCGCGAGTTCTACAAGCACATCCTGGTCGGCTATCCGCGGGTCTCCCGCCATCGCGCCTTCCGCCAGGAAACCGAGCGCCTGGCCTGGCGCCACGCCCCCGACGAACTGGAAGCCTGGCAGCAGGGCCGCACCGGCATCCCGATAATCGATGCCGCCATGCGCCAATTGCTGGCCACCGGCTGGATGCACAATCGCCTGCGCATGGTGGTGGCCATGTTCCTGAGCAAGAATCTGTTGATCGACTGGCGCGAGGGCGAACGCTGGTTCATGCGCCACCTGATCGACGGCGACCTGGCGGCGAACAACGGCGGCTGGCAGTGGAGCGCCTCCACCGGTACCGACGCCGCACCCTACTTCCGCATCTTCAATCCCATCAGCCAGTCCCGGCGCTTCGACCCGGAAGGCCGCTTCCTGCGCCGCTGGCTGCCGGAGCTGGCGCACCTGGACACGCGGGATATCCACAACCCGGCCGGCCTCGGCGGCCTCTTCGGCGTGGAGGGCTATCCGCAGCCGCTGGTGGACCTCTCCGCCAGCCGCGAACGGGCCCTGGCGGCCTTCAGGAATCTTTCGGAACGGGTCGTTTGAGCAGCCCCGGTCAGGGCAGCTCCGAGCAAGCTGGCAGATCGTAGCCCGGATGAAATCCGGGAGCGGTGGTGGGACTTTCCCCGGACTTCATCCGGGCTACGGAACTCCACCCATCCTGCGGAATTTCCGGAATTCAATAAAAAACCGGGCGCCAGGCCCGGTTTTCTCGACTGAGGCTACGCCTCAGAAGGACAGGCGGTAATGCAGGGTGTAGGACTCCACGCCATCGTTCGGCTGCTTGATACCGGCGTTGGAGTAGTGGAAGGCGCGCACGCCGACTTCCTGGTTGGCAAAGCGCAGGCCGAGGCCCAGGCGGTCTTCGAACTGGAAGGAGGAGCCGAGGTCGTTGTCTTCCAGGTCGGTGTTCTCGAACACCGCCACGCCGATACCGGCTTCGATATAGGGCCTCACGGTTTCGCCGGCGAACTCGTAGACGAATACCGGGGTGAAGGAGAGGCTGTGGTTGCTGGAAGTCTCGTCACCTTCCCAGTAGGTGTACGCGGCATCCCAGAAACCGGTCAGGCGACCTACGTCGCTCTGGAACCAGCTGCTGGAAAAGTCGAACTGGGTGCCCAGGCGATAGGTCATGGTCGAGTCGCCGGTCTGCCCGATATCCAGGGATACGTCAGCGGCTTGAGCGGAAACGATCTGGCCCACGGAAATGGCTGCAGCTGCGGCCCAGAAGAAAAGTTTCTTCATGAAAACAATCCTTATTCTGAAGTGCTGACAGATTTTATTAATACCTGTCAGCGATTATAGATACCTTTCTAATCAGAGAAAGAAATCTGCCGGAATCTTCCATCAATCCGGCAACTTGTCCACCTGGACAGCTTCGCCCCACAGCGTAGGCAGTGTCTCCTGCATGGCCTCCGGGTTCCCGCTGGACCAGAAGCGACAGGGCTCGACCTCCCCATCCGCCAGCAGGTCCCGGACCTCCAGCAGACGCTGCAGCTGGCGTGCAACCGCCGCTCCGGTATCGATGAGGCTCACCGAGTCCGGCACCAACTGGTGCAACAGCGGACGCAGGAAGGGGTAGTGGGTGCAGCCGAGGATCAATGTGTCGCAGCCTTCGGCCAGCAGCGGCTCGACGTATTCCATCAGCAACTCGCGCGTCTGCGGGCCCAGCAGGTCACCCGCCTCGATGCGCTCGACCAGCCCCGGACAGGGCTGGGTGATCACCCGCACATCGCCGGCGAAACGGTCCAGCAGCGCGGCGAACTTGGCGCTCTTCAAGGTGCCGGTGGTCGCCAGCACGCCCACGACGCCGCTGCGGGTGGCGGCGGCAGCCGGCTTCACCGCCGGCTCCATGCCTACGATGGGCAGCTCCGGATAGCGTTCGCGCAGGTCGGCCACAGCCGCGACCGTGGCGGTGTTGCAGGCCAGCACCAGCGCCTTGGCGCCCTGCCCGAGAAGGAACTCGGCGATCCTGTGGCTGCGATCACGGATGAAGTCGGCGCTCTTCTCGCCATAGGGCACATGGCCGCTGTCGGCGACATAGAGCAAGGATTCGCGGGGCAGCAGCGCGCGGATTTCCCGCAATACCGAGAGGCCGCCAACGCCCGAGTCGAAGACCCCGACCGGGGCCACCTCAGGCATGCCGCGCCCCGCAGACTTCGCAGGCCGGATCGCGCTTGACCCGCAGCTCGCGGAAGCGGCTGCCGAACGCATCCACCAGCAGCAGGCGGCCCACCATGGGTTCGCCGAAGCCGGCCAGGAGCTTGAGCGCCTCCAGGGCCTGCAGGCAGCCCACCAGCCCTACCAGCGGGCCGACCACACCGGCTTCGCTGCAGGTCAGCTCGGCTTCGCTGCCATGGCCGTAGAGGCAGTGGTAGCAGGGGCTTTCCGGGCGGCGTGGATCGAACACCGAGAGCTGGCCTTCGAGGCGGATCGCCGCGCCGGACACCAGTGGTTTGCCGGCGGCCACGCAAGCGGCGTTGACCGCTTCGCGGGTGCCAAAGTTGTCGGTGCAGTCCAGCACCAGGTCCACGGCGGCTACGGCTGCGGCCAGGGAGTCCTCGTCCAGGGCACGGGAATGCGGTACCAGGCGCACTTCCGGGTTCAGCGCGGCGAGACGGGCCATGGCCGAGTCGACCTTGCTCTGCCCGACGCTCTGGCTGTCGTGGACGATCTGCCGCTGCAGGTTGGTCATGTCGACCGTATCGAAGTCCGCCAGGTGCAGCTCGCCGACGCCGGCCGCGGCCAGGTAGAGGGAGACCGGCGAGCCCAGGCCGCCGAGTCCGACGATCAGCGCGCGGGCCTGCTTGAGGCGCAACTGGCCGTCGACGTCGATCTGCGGCAGGAGGATCTGCCGGCTGTAACGGAGGAGTTCCTGGTCGCTCAGCATGGCCATTGTCCGAGGGAGATGCGTTCATGGCCGCCGAGGTCGCGACGGCTTTCCACCTGCTTGAAGCCCTGGCGGGCCAGCAGGTCGCGTACCGCGTCGGCCTGGTCGAAGCCGTGCTCCAGCAGCAGCCAGCCGCCGGGAAACAGGTGACGGGGGGCGTACTCGATGATCTGGCGGATGTCGTCCAGGCCGTCGGCGCCGGCTACCAGGGCGCTGGCGGGCTCGAAACGCACGTCACCCTCTGCCAGGTGCGGGTCCTGGGCGGCGATATAGGGCGGGTTGCTGACGATCAGGGCGAAGCGTTGCTCGCCGAGGGCGGAAAACCAGTGGCTCTCGACGAAGCGGGCATTGTCCAGCCTGAGCCGGGCGCGGTTGCGCTCGGCGAGCTGCACGGCGGCGGATACCCGGTCCACGCCCATGACCTTCCAGCCCGGGCGCTCGCAGGCCAGGGCCAGCGCGATGGCGCCGGTGCCGGTGCCGAGGTCCAGCACCTCGGCGGGACTTTCCGGCAGCAGCGCCAGGGCGCTTTCCACCAGCAGTTCGGTGTCGGGACGCGGGATCAGGGTGTCCGGTGCCACTTCCAGGTCAAGACTCCAGAAACCCTGGTGGCCGAGGATGTAGGCCACCGGCTCGCCGCTGCGACGACGCTCCAGGAAGGAGGAGTAACGCTGGGCCACGTCAGTGGCGACCACTCGCTCCGGCCAGGTGTGCAGGAAGCTGCGCGGCTTGCCCAGGGCAGCGGCCAGCAGCAGTTCCGCGTCGAGGCGCGGGGTGGGCGAGTCCGGCAGGCCGGCCTGATTGAGGAGACTGGCGATGATAGTCACGCTCAGTCTCCCAGGGCCGCCAGCTGGTCGGCCTGGTATTCGGCGAGCAGCGGCTCGATCACCGCATCCACGCCGCCGGCCATGATGTCGTCCAGCGCGTAGAGGGTGAGGTTGATGCGGTGGTCGGTGACCCGGCCCTGCGGGAAGTTGTAGGTGCGGATGCGCTCGGAGCGGTCGCCGGAGCCCACCAGCAGGCGGCGGGTGTCGGACATTTCCTTGTGCGCGGCGGCTTCCTGCTGGTCATTCAGCTTGGCCGCCAGCCAGGCCATGGCCTTGGCGCGGTTCTTGTGCTGGGAACGCT
>RCUL01000833.1_pt1 | contig 13269 bp, 11 predicted proteins | sample 2167521 | NCBI WGS metagenome assembly RCUL01 (sample SAMN09932745, study PRJNA488358) | compost metagenome | feature: garden; material: soil; isolation source: compost soil in acetic acid-enriched culture | place: Germany: Experimental Botanical Garden Goettingen | collected 2016-01-27
GTGCGCATTATAGGGATGCCAAATCTGCCGTCAACACTTAATTGAAATCTTTTTGCCAGGCAGCCTCCGCTATATATAGAAGGCCTCCGCAACAGTTTGAGATGGAAGTGCCGTAGGCAGCCCAGCAGGGCTCTGCCAGACGCCCCAGCTTCATGAGTTGAGCTTGCACTTGGCAGCAGGGTGGCGGCCCGATCATTCCCTCGCCTTGCCCAGAACGATCGAAGGCCAGATCCCCAGCCTTGCGCACCTGTGGCTAACGCTGCAACCAGGCTTCTGCTTCCGCTGCCTGCTGCGAATCGAATGCCTTGATCTTCAGTCCCGGAATCAGTGCACCCTCCACTTCGCTGACCTTCCGCACCCACTGCTTGTCGGCCACTACCGCCATACGATCGAAGCGGCGAACGACCTTGAAGAGCTGAGGAATGCTCGAGACTTCAACAGCCATTGCACCAAGCGTAGGCATTTCGAAATCGCCGATCCGATACAGCATTCGACCATGGGCGATGCCTTCGGAATGCAGCGACAGCTGAGCGATCGCAGTGCGCATTTCGTTGGTATCGAGCTTTCCGGCAAAGCTGACGTCGACCCGGTTCTCGCCATTTCGCATTACCTGGAACATAGCAACACCCTCCATGAGTGCGTGCCTTTCACGATACGCCGCCTGTTGGAAACGACAAGAGATCGATCCGGCGCATTGCCGGGCCCGCTGTGTAGGCAGCAGCCGTCGCTTCCGGCAGGTATGCGCGTATCGATGGGGGGGTTAAACTGGCGCCTGTCTCACCTTGCCAGCTTCGTTAGGAATCCCTGTGTCCCAATCTGCCGACGACCACTCTTCCCTGGCCGCCTTTGCCCTTGAAAGCCCCTCCCCTCTGTATGCAAGGGTCAAGGACATCATCCTGCAGCAAATCCGTACCGGCGTCTGGGGCCCCAACAGCAAGCTGCCTTCCGAGAGCGAACTCTTCAACCAGCTTGGCGTGAGCCGGATGACCATCAACCGCGCCCTGCGCGAATTGACCATCGAAGGCGTGCTGGTGCGTCTGCAAGGTGTGGGTACCTTTGTCGCCGAGCCCAAAGGCTATGCGGCACTTTTCGAGATCCACAACATCGCCGAAGAGATCGCGGCCCGCGGTCATACCCATCGGTGCGAAGTGGTCTTGCTGGAGGCGTTGCCGGAAGGCTCGCAGCCGGCGATGCCGTTCTCCCTGGAAGGCGTGACGCGCATCTTCCATTCGCTGGTGGTGCACTTCGAGAACGAGGTCCCCGTGCAGATCGAGGAACGCTTCGTCAATTCCGCGATTGCCCCCGACTACCTGCAGCAGGACTTCACCCAGATCACGCCCTACGCCTACCTGGTCCAGCTTGCGCCACTGACGGAGGGCGAACATGTGGTGGAGGCGATCCACGCGACACCCACCGAATGCAAACTGCTGCAGATAAAGCGCAATGAGCCGTGCCTGCTGATTCGCCGGCGCAGTTGGTCAGCCAAGGGCCAGGTCGGCAGTGCGCGACTGGTATACCCGGGCTCGCGCTATCGCCTCGAAGGTCGCTTCGGCCAGTAACGCATGCTGTCGACGCCCTTGGACCAGGGCGTCGTGACCACATGCCGATAACCTGGTCCGGCGAGCGCACACCCGACCAGTACCACGCGCCACGCACCGCCCCCCGCCTCTTCAGCCCGCTCCCTTTCATTCCTCTCTCCCTTCCAAGGGGGCCGTTTACCCAACCATTTGAAATCGCTTGAGTTTCGCCCGCGTGGAGACACGCATGGGCGGATCGGTTCGGTTCCTTTTTTGTCGATACTTGTATATACAGGTTGATATATGGTTATCTGTATAAGAGATGACATTGCTGACCCGCTTCTGAAAGCCGGGACCGGATGTCGTCGACCTGAGTTCCCCGGAACAACAAGAACAGCTTCCGGCACGTCAGTTGGGCGCCTTGCCTCCACTCACCTGCCGCCAGATCCGCATGAAGGAGCCCTCCATGAACAAGCCAAGCCGTTCCCGTGACACCGAAATCCGCGCCCCGCGTGGCAACAAGCTGACCGCCAAGGAACAGGGCCTGAACCAGCCGCTGATCACCGGCAAGCGTTGAGGGCCGAGACCATGACAAAGCCAAACCAGAAATCCGCAGTGCAACCTCTGCGGGGTGTTCGAGTGCTCGACCTCAGCCGTGTGCTGGCCGGCCCGCATTGCACGGCGATGCTGGCCGACCTGGGGGCGGAGGTCATCAAGTTCGAGGTGCCGGGACATGGCGACGACAGTCGCCACCTGGGCCCCTTCGGCGACGATGGCGAGAGCGTCTACTTCGGCCTGATCAATCGCGGCAAGCGCAGCGTGGAGCTGGACTTCAAGGCACCCGCCGACCTGCAGCGCTTCTATGAGCTGGTGTCGGACGCGGACGTGGTCGTCGAAAACTTCCGCCCCGGCGTGACCCAGCGCCTGGGCATCGACTTCGAGTCGCTGAAAGCGCACAACCCGCGGCTGATCTACGCCAGCATCTCCGGCTTCGGCCAGAACGGGCCGCTGTCGAAACGCCCCGCGTACGACATAGTCGCCCAGGCCATGTCCGGCCTGATGAGCGTGACCGGCTTCCCCGAAACCGGCCCGACCCGCAGCGGCGAAGCCTTGGGCGACCTGTGCGCCGGCGTCTACGCCGCCTGGGCAATCAGCACGGCACTCTTTGCCCGCGAACGCCAGGACGAAGGCGCGCAATACATCGATGTCGCCATGTTCGACGTGCTCGTCAGCCTGCAGATGACCGGCCTCGCCAACCTGTTCGCCAAGGGAACCGCCCCCGGCCTGGTGGGCAACCGCCACCCGGTCTCGACACCCTTCGACACCTACAAGGCCGCAGACGGCCTGGTGGTGATCGCCGTGGCGAGCGACAAGCTGTTCCGCCGCTTCTGCGAAAGCATGGAGCGCCCTGCCCTGGCGGATGACCCGCGATTCGCCGACGACACCTCGCGCACTGCCAACGAAGGCGCCTTGCGCCGCGAGATCGAGGGCTGGACCGGCTCGCGCAGCGTCGAGCGGATCTGCGACCTGCTGCTGGATGCCGGGGTGCCCTCCTCTCCGGTCTGGAACCTGGCAGAAGCGACCAGCTGTGAGCAAGCCCGGGCGCGGCAGCTGCTCGTCCAACCCGACGACGACCGTCCTCCGCTCGTGCCCCAACCGGTCCTTTTCAACGGCAGCAAACCCCTTGCCGCGGTGCGCGCCCCGCGCCTTGGCGAAGCGAATGCCCTCTTTGGCCTGAACCATCACGGAGATACCCATGAACTTTGAGCTCGATTCCACTGAACTGGCCGTTGTCGAGTCCGCCGAGCGGGTCTCCCGCGACGTGCTCCAGGCCAACGCGCAACGCTACGACGAAGCCGAAGCATTCTGCGGAGATAGCCTGAAGGCCCTGGGCGACCTGGGCTTCATGGGCATCAACCTGCCGGAGACCTACGGTGGTTTCGGCGTCGGCAGCCTCGCCATGAGTCGTGTGGTCGAAGCGGTCGCAGCGGCATGCGCCTCCACGGCGTCGGCCCTGACTGCGCACTTCCTCGCCACCGACTCCATCCTCATCGGCGGCACCGAAGAACAACGCCAGGAATGGCTGCCCCGCGCCGCCACCGGCGAGTTGCTGGGCGCCTTCGGCCTGACCGAACCGGCCGCCGGTTCCAACCCCGCCGACATGCGCACCCGCGCCGTGCGGGAAAACGGCGGCTGGCGCATCCGCGGCAGCAAGCACTACATCACCAACGCCCGTGAAGCCGACTTCATCGTCCTCTACGCCAAGACCGACGCCGATGCCGGGCACCGAGGCATCAGCGCCTTCATGATCCCGAAAGGCACCGCTGGTGTGACCTTCTCCAATCCGGAAAAGACCATGGGCCTGCGCGCCAGCACCATCTATGAGCTGGCGCTGGATTGCTGGCTGCCCGGATCGGCGCTGCTGGGCGAGGAAGGACAAGGCTTCCGCACCGCCATGGAAGTGCTGGACCGAGGCCGGGTCGAGGTGGCCGCCATGTCACTGGGCATCGCCCGCGCCGCCATGGAGTACAGCCTCAAGTGGGTCGACGAACGCCAGATCGGGCCCAAGCCGCTGGCGGCCTACCAAGGCACCCAATGGCGCCTGGCCGACATGCACACCCAGCTCGAAGCGGCGCGCCTGCTGACCATGCAGGCAGCGGCACGCCGTGACAGCGGCGAGCGCTTCAGCCTCGAATCGGCCACGGCAAAACTCTTCGCCGCCGAAGCGGCCGGCTTCATCACCGACGCAGCCCTGCAACTGCACGGTGGCTACGGCTACATCCGCGACCTGCCATTGGAGCGCTTCGTTCGCGATGCCCGGATCCTGCGGATTTTCGAAGGCACCTCCGAAGTCCAGAAGATCATCATCTCTCGCGCCGTACTGGACGCTGCCCGCAAGTAAGCGAAGGCGGCCTGGACGGCACCCGCCGGCCAGGCCCGCAGGGAATAGCTATGCATAACAACAATACCGGCGCCATCGCCAATGGCGCCGCACGAGGAGAACCTCATGGCTGGTAAGTCCCTTATCGAAACTCGCTCCATCGATTACATCCCAGAATCCGAGCGCCACGGCCGGTTGTTCAGTCAGTTCACCCTATGGTTCGGCGCCAACCTGCAGATCACCGCGATAGTGACCGGCGCCCTGGCGGTCGTGCTGGGCGGTGACGTGTTCTGGTCCCTGATCGGCCTGCTGATCGGCCAGGTGTTCGGCGGCATCGTCATGGCCTTGCACGGCGCACAAGGGCCGAAGCTCGGCCTGCCGCAGATGATCTCCAGCCGCGTGCAGTTCGGCGTGCTCGGCGCGGTGATACCACTGGTGCTGGTCTGCATCATGTACATCGGCTTCAACGCCACCGGCACCGTGCTCGCCGGCCAGGCCATCGGGCAGATGGCCAATGTCAGCGACACGACCGGAATCCTCATCTTCGCCGGCGTGATCGTCGTCCTGACCTTCTGCGGGTATCGGGTGATCCACTCGCTCGGACGGGTCGCCAGCCTGGTCGGCATCGTCGCGTTCGCCTACCTGTTCGTGCGCCTGCTATCGGTCAACGATATCGGCACCCTGCTGGACAACCGTCACTTCAGCTGGAGCACCTTCCTCCTGGCGGTCTCCCTGTCGGCGTCGTGGCAGATCGCGTTCGGTCCCTACGTGGCGGACTACTCGCGCTACCTGCCAAGCGGCACATCGCCCTTCAGGACATTCCTCGCCGTCGGCCTGGGCTCCATCATCGGCTCGCAGACCTCCATGGTGCTCGGCGTATTCGCCGCCGCGCTGGCCGGCGATGCGTTCTCCGGCCACGAGGTCGCCTACATAGTCGGGCTGGGCGCCAGCGGTGTGATGGCTGGCCTGCTGTTCTTCAGCGTGGCGTTCGGCAAGGTGACCATCGCCACGCTCAATGCCTACGGCAGCTTCATGTGCATCGCCACCATCATCAGCGGCTTTCGCGGCAACCTGAAGGTGTCCCATGCCCAGCGCCTGCTCTTCGTGCTCTGCATCGTCGGCGTCTCCACGACCCTGGCGCTGATCGGCCAACACTCCTTCCTCAGCGCGTTCAAGTCGTTCCTGCTGTTCCTGCTGGCGTTCTTCACCCCCTGGAGCGCCATCAACCTGGTCGACTACTACTTCATCACCAAGGAGCGTTACGACATCCCCGCGCTGGCGGATCCGGATGGTCGCTATGGCCGCTGGAACTGGATCGGCATCGGCGTCTACCTGTTCGGCGTGATCGTCCAGATGCCCTTCATCGCCACCGGCTTCTACACCGGCCCCCTGGTCGCGCACCTGGGTGATACCGATATCTCGTGGCTGGTCGGCCTGATCATTCCGGCCATCCTCTACTACCCCTTGGCGCGCCGCGGTCTTCGCGATATCCCGACCGGCCTGGTGCCCCCTGCCGAAATGGCCGCCCAGGGCCATCGCTGAACATTGCCGGCGGGTGTGCCTCGCTCCCGTGTGGAGTGAGGCACACACAAGCCTGGAACGCACAAGCACAGCCCAGATGAAAGCCGTATGAACATCGCTCACACCGCACAGAATCGAGCCAATACGCACGACCGCTTGCGCCAGGCCGCGCTGGATCTGTTCACGGAAAATGGATACCAATCGACGAGCCTGCGCGACCTGGCCGCGCGCCTCGGCGTCCAGGCGGGGTCGCTGTACAACCACATCGAGGACAAGCAGAGCCTGCTGTTCGAGCTCATGGAGGACTGCCTGAGCGACCTGATCAGCAGCACCCAATACAGCCTGAAACGCGCCAGGGACAAGCAATCGAGGTTGCAAGCCTTCATCAGCGCGTTCATCGAGTTCCAGGCCAGCGAAAGGAAAAAGTTCCTGCTGTTCATTCGAGAGCGAAGCAACCTTTCCCTCGAGCAGCGCCAGCGCCTTGCAGCGCTCAGAAGCACCTACGCAAGCAGTCTCAAATCGATAATCCAGCTCCAATGCCATAAAACGACGCTTGACGAGGCAAGGCTGAAATTTCTGGCGAACGGAATAATCGGCATGCTGGAGAGCATTCCGACCTGGGACGAAAGCGACCGGGACCTGCCCACCCAGCAGCTTGTCGAGCAACTGACCGACATTGCTTCAGCAGCCATTTCCCGCATGGGAAGGCCATTGGCAGGTTGAGTCGGGCGAAAGACATCCGCTTCGATCCGGTGGATCACGGTCGGGAAAGCGGCCGGGCGAGCGGCCTTCCCCGGCGATGATTGCCAGCACGGCTTCTTCCGAGTTCGTTGCCACCAGGCAGCGACAAGCTGTTGCGCCTTTCCGCGCCTTTCTGGCAAGCGCGCCCATTAAATCCAAGGGTCAGGCGCTGCAGGCGGGGTCGGCCCAACCGCCAACATCCGGACTGCTGCAGGCGCTGCTGATGATGTTGCTACCCCTGCTGCTGACCTCCTGCGCCTCGCTACGCTTGGCGCTAGCCTTCTGCAGTTGGGTTTCGGTGTTGACCACTTCCCGCGGAACTGGCTGAGCGGCCGGTTTCGGTTTGGAGGCTTTCCTGGTCGTCACCTGCTTGGCACGTGCGGCGTCGGCCGCCGCCTGGCGCTCGACGCCGATCTGTTGCAGATCCTTCTCGTAGGCTTGCTGGTAGGTATTGATGTCCTCGCCCGCGCGACCATCGGCGGCGGCCAGCAGGGCGTTGGTTTCCTTCAGGCCACTGACGATCTCGGTGAAGCGCTCGCGACCTTCGGCGTCGCTCATGCTCTTGGCCTTGTGCGCCGCACGCAGGTTCTCGAACTCACGGTTGTAGCAATCCTGCGCCGACTTGGCGTAGACGATACTGCGGTCGAGATCCATGGTGCTCTGCTCGAAGTCGCCGCCGTATGAGGCAATCCGCGCGTGGTCGTCGCTGATCTGCTTCTGTCGTTGGGTGTAGTAACCGGCAGCGCCGCCTACCAGGGCCCCCGTGGCAGCGCCGATCAGCACGTTGCGCCCGGCGTTGTCACCGCCACTCAGGGCGCCGACCAGACCGCCCAGCAGGCCGCCGGTGACCGCGCCCGTGGCGACCGCGCGCTGCATCTCGGCGTCGGAGCTGCGCAGCTGGCTGACCGGCTCGTAGCAGTTCGGGTAGTAGTTGGCCTTGGTGGTGGCGGCCACCTTGGCACTGGTACCACCGCTGAGGCTGGCGCAGCCGCCGAGCAGCACCAGGGAAAAGGCCGCAGCTAACTTCAGGCAATTGCAGATCTTCGGGTGAGAGTGAAGCTGTTCCATGGTCGTTTTACTCTCGCGCTAGAGTGTCGGGTCGAATTGGATCTTCGTGCCGTTATCCCCGCCCTCCCGTGTCACGGGGCGAGCAGTTCCTTCAGGATGACTTCAGGGTCTGCCTTGCGTTGCTGGCGGTACTCGCCAACGTGCCGTACGAAAAGCGTAGCTCGTTTGACCAGACTCTTGCCGAGCACCGGGTTGCGATTGAGCTCCTCGCGCGTGCGCTGGAATTGCGCCTGGATCACCGCGTCGGAATAGCGCGTGCCGGTGGCCAGGTTGTCGATATAAATGGCCACTGCGCCCTGCAAGGCGGTCCGGCCATTGCCGATGGCCGATTCGTAAACCTCAACCGCGGCCTGGTCCTTGGCCTTGCGCGCCTGGGCCAGGCTGTTCTTCAGGTTGGTCAGGCGGATGTTGTAGTTGGCCACCGTCTCGGCCACCAGCGCGGCGGACTGGATCAAGCTGGCCGCCGCATCCTGGCGCTGCTGGGCGATCAGGGAGACGTTGCGCTTGAGCTCTTCGTTGACCAGGCCCAGGCGCGCCTGCAGGTCCGCATCCTTGGTGCTGGCGATCACGCTATCGAGCAACTGGGTCGGATCATCCGCAGCGGCGATCTCATCGGTCAGGCTCGACAGGCGGCCTTCCTTCTGCCACTGGGCGAACAGCTCCGGGTAACGGGATCGTGGTGCCGACAACGCCCCGATGGCCACGCGAAAACCGGTGGTCTCATTGCGCTGTTCAGTCCCTTCCGCGGTGAACAGCGGGTACTCGCGGCGCATGCCGGTGAACAGCGTCAGCTCCCCTTCCAGGTAATTGCCGCCCTTGACCACGAATCCGCCGTAGGTGCCTTGCCGGCGTCCGCCGTGAACCATCTGAAAGGGGTCGTTGACCATCTCGGCGGCGTTGCCGATCACGTCGAACAGCCCCAGGGGATTGGGCTTCCTGGTGCCCACCGGCATCAGCCTCGCGCCCTGGCCGGTACCGCCGGCCACCTGGGTGAACACCGCCCAGTCGGCCAGCGGGCCGTCACCTTCGGCGCCTTCGACCTTGCGCGGGAAAAGCCGGGCCTCCAGTTCCTGGCGGCTGACGGCCTGGCCGCCGCGCGCGGCGAACTCCCACTCCACCTCGGTGGGCAGGCGCACGAAGCCCACACCGCCCTCCTCGGGCTTGTCGCCGCGTCCGCTGATGGGCAGTGCATCACGGTGGTACTTGAGCAGCCAGGCGCTGTAGACCGCGGCGAAGCGCTCAGCATCGAAACGGGACAGATTGACCTGCGGCCGGCGCGCGGGCATCCCGCTCGCCACCTCGCCGCACGCCGCTTGCGCCTCGCCACGCGCCAGGGCTTCGGCCTGGGCCATGACCAACTGGTACTGGCGCTCGCTGACCTCGTACTTGCCGACGAAATAGAGCATGGGCCGCAACAGCTCATCCGCGCCCACCTTCGGGAGTGTCGTAGCGATGCGCTCGTGCCAGGCCGGCGGCAGGTCGTCCAGGGTGAACTGGCCGTTGATGTAGTCACGGCGATAGCCGGAGATGAAGGACTGCTGGTAGCCCGGTTCGCCCTCGCTGAACGGGTAGCCCAGGCTGACCTCGCGGTCATCCAGGGTGCCGCGGGCGAGGATATAGATATGGCGGAACACCATCTCGCCGCCACAAGGCAACGGCAGGCTGACGTCATCGTCGAGGGGTTTGGGGTTGTCCGCTTGAGGGGACGGCGCCGCACCGGCTTCGGTGGTTGGCGCCGGCACTTCCGCCGCTGCGGCGAGCGAGCAGGTGACCAGCATTCCGATGAGCAGCAGACAGCTCTTATACATCGCGCAATCCTTCCGAAGCTTCGATGGCCGCCGCCCGCCAACCGCCCGCCGCCGCGGCCAGGCCACTGCAGACTAGGGTGAGCGCCAGCGCCAGCAGGTAATGGCCCGGCAACAGGCGGCAGGCGTATTCGCCGGGCTCGGCTTGGAACAACTGGTTCAGCCCCATCTGCGCCACGCCATAGAGCGCACTGGCCAGCAGGGTGCCGAGCACGCCCGTGTAGATCGCCTGCAGCACCACGAAGAGCACCAGGGCGCCGGAGGAAAAACCCATCAGGCGCAGCACCGACAGAGCCCGCCGCTTGCGCTCGACCGCCGCCAGAGCGCTGGCGGTGGTCGCGGAGAAGGCGCCGGCCAACCCCAGGGCGGCGATCACCCAGAACACCAGGCCCAGGTTGCGGCTGAGGGAACGGACCTGCTCGATGGCCTCGGCCTGGGTGGCCACCTCCAGGTTACGTTCGGCGAAATGGCGGCGCAGCGGCTCGACGCTGTCGAGATCGGTGGCGTACAGGCGAAACGCCGGGTAGACCCGTTCTCCGGCGCCCTTCTCGCGACCAGGCCAGCCGAACTGCGGAACGGCCAAGCCGTCGCGGTAGTCCTCGGCCGCCTCGAGCAACGCCAAGGGCGCGAACAGCGCGTCACGGGTGAAAGCCCGCAGCGGCAGCACCGCCCTGACCCGCAGCGTGGTGTCCTGCCGTTCGCCACGGCCTCTCACCTGACGGCCGAAGCTGACCTGCAAAGGGTCGCCGACACGCACTTCGAGCTTTTCCGCGGCGCGTTGGCTGAGCAGGACTTCATCGTCCGCCAGCGGCAGCAGCTCCGGCTTCACCAGCGGGTCGCCCGGAGCCGTGGGCAGCATTTCCACCGTCAGGCGCCGCTCGCCCAACGCCAGCTCGGCAGTGGCGGCGATCTGCCGCGTGCGCGGCAGGACGAAGGCGACATCCGGGCGGGCGGCCAGCTCGGCGATGGCGGCGGCGCTAAAACGCCCACCGCCGAGGGGGATCACTTCACGTACCGCCGGGTCCTGCCGAAGTCGATCGGTCAGGGTGCCGATCAGGCCGAACTTGAGGCCGAACAACACCAGCAAGGGCGCCAGCACCGCGATCAGCGCCAGCACCGCGCAGGCCGAGAGACGCCCATCGCTCCGGTAATCCTGCCAGGCCAGCCGGCTCGTCAGCCCCAGGCGCATCAACCCGCCTCCTGCAAGGTGGCGGTGACGCTGCCGTCACCACGCTGCACCGCCAGATGCATCACATCCAGCCCGGCACGGCGTGCCAACACCTCGTCGTGGGTGGCCACAATGATGCAACTGCCCTGCTCCCGCGCCTGTTCCACCAGCAATTGCATGACCCGTTCGGCGTTGACCGGGTCGAGGGAAGCGGTCGGCTCGTCGGCCAGCACCAGCGACGGGCTGTGCGCCAGCGCGCGGGCGATGCCGACCCGCTGACGCTGGCCGACAGACAGCGCTGCGGGACGCTTGGCCAGTTGATCGCTGATTTCCAAGCGCTCGGCCAACCGCTGCACGGTGCCGTCCTCGGGCAAGCCGAGCAGCTCGCGCGACAGCGCAATGTTGCCGCGCACATCGAGAAACCCGAGCAGCCCGCCGGTCTGCAGCACGTAGCCCAGCGCCTGGCTGCGCAGCCGCGCCAGTTCCTCCTGGCCGCCGTTGCGCCAGAGCCGGCCCACATCGTGGGTGCATCCGTCCCGGCTCAGCTCCAGCAGGCCGCCCGGATCAGGGCTTAGCACCAGTGCCAGCAGGTCGAGCAAGGTGCTCTTGCCGCTGCCACTGGGACCGACCACGGCCAGACGCTGGCCCGGACGCAGGTCCAGGCAGGGTACCTGCAGGCTGTAACCGCCCCGGCTCTTGTGCAATTCGCGGACGCGCAGCATCAGGGCAGCGTCGACAGCGGCACGCGATACAGCGCGTCGCCCGGTTGCGCATCGCCGAACCGCACCCAGTTGGCGATGTCGTTGTGGAAGGTTTCGTAGAGACGGATCTTCGATTCCAGCTCGTCGATGAAGTCCTGCTGTTCGGCCACGCTCAGCGACAGCCACAGGTCCTGGGTCATGCCCAGGGTCTTGCTGCGATACGGCAACCCTTCCAGGTACTCGCCAAGTACCCCGGACTCGGCCAGGTTGGCGCCCCGGGTCAGCCCGCGCGGATCGCGGCTGATGTAGGCACTGGCGCTGGCGATCTCCTGGAAGAAGTCCCTGGGCGAGGATTCGGTGCGCAGCGCGGCGTCGACGATCAGCTTCAGCGATTGCTGAAGTTCGTTGAGCTGCAGCTTGGTCAGCAGCACGCAGACCTGGAACGCCGGCAGTTGAGGGTTGGCCAGGTCCCGATCGGCCGTCCAGGCGGTGACCAGCTGCGGTGCGTGCACCGCAGCGCGGCGGCCGAGAAAGTCCATCTGCATGGCGTAGCCGATGGCGCTGGTTTTGCCCGCGATGCTGTGCGCCTGCTGACCCTGCGGCGGCTTGTTGAGCTGGCCGCTGCGCACCTGATGGACCAGGTCGGCGAACAGCAGGCCGATCTCGCCGACCGTCTCGCCGAACCTGGCCACCGATCCGTCGGCGACCGGGATGTACAGGTCGCCGATCTGCGGATTGGCATCGGCGGTGAGACTGCGGTACTGCTGCTCGGCGAAGCCGTGGTTGTCTTGGCCGGCCGAGGTGCGCAGGTGCAGGGCGTAGATCTTGATCTGCTTGCCCAGCGCCGCCTCACGCACCTCGGATTCGTTCATGCGGGTGCGCCCCAGCGGGTCGTCCTTGCGCAGCGCCCCGGCATCGGTCACCAACAGCAGCAGGCGGCCGCTGTAGGGCGTCCAGTCGAGGCTGTCGACCGCCTCCATGATGCCGGCGAAGGCGTCCTCGTTGAACGAGTGGCTGGACACCTGGGTCGCCCGCGCGCCACGGGCCAGTTCGGCGAAACGCTGCGGGTCCTTGCCCTGCTCCAGGTTGACCAGCACCTGGCTGACATACTCCAGGCCGGGGGTCTTCTCGACGTTGTTGCGAAAGCCGATCAGGCCGAAGCTCACGCTGCCCAGATCGCCCTGGCTGGCGATCCGCCGCTGCACTTCCTGGATCACCTGGCCGACCCGGTCGATGTAGGGCTGCATCGACACCGAGGTGTCCACCACCAGCACGATGCCGGTGCGGAAATCGTCGGTGGCGTAGCGCTGACTGCCGTCGCCCACCACCTGCCCGGCTTCGTCCCCCGGGTCGATGGAGGCGACGTTGAGCAACTGCACCGGCAGGCCGTTGGCGTCGAAGGTCTCGCGCGAATCGAAGATCGGCAACAGGTAGAACTGCTCCTGGGGAATTGCGCTTTCGGCCGGTTCCACGGCGACGATGTCGGCTGCGCCGCTTCCCTCGACTTGCACCTGGCGCAGGTCGGTACGCGCCGTGGTCGGGTCGGCCAGGTAGCGTTCGACCGCCGCGGCGTCTTTCAGGAACATCACCGGCGAGCGGCCGGAACGCTCGGTGAACTTCAGCACCAGGCTCTGTTTCCAGTCGCTGACGTCGGCGGAGGGCAGCCAGCCGTCGCGCTGGCCATCGCTGGAGCCGCCCACCTGCAGCCACTGCTGGCCGTCATGGTCCTGGCGCTGATAGACGTAGAGGACGGAGAACGCCGGCACGGGCTGGCCCTTCCCGGCGCCCGGGGCTTCGGCCAGGGCTGCGCCGGGCTTGCTCAGCACGCGCTGGAACAGCGTCTTCTTGCCGGCCATCAGCAACGGCC
>RCUL01000834.1_pt1 | contig 13245 bp, 12 predicted proteins | sample 2167521 | NCBI WGS metagenome assembly RCUL01 (sample SAMN09932745, study PRJNA488358) | compost metagenome | feature: garden; material: soil; isolation source: compost soil in acetic acid-enriched culture | place: Germany: Experimental Botanical Garden Goettingen | collected 2016-01-27
CTCGCCTGCTGATCGGCGATGTTTCGCATCACAAGGCACCGGATGAAGGGCTGCTGTACCTGTGCGGCGGCATCCTGCTGCTGGCGTTCTCGATCCTGGTGGTGCGCTACGCTTCGTACCGCTACCCCTCGACCAAGGTGCTGGACGCCAACGGCAAGGCAGTGGAGGAGGGCAAGTAGCCCTCAGTTGGCAATGAAATGGCGCGGCTCGTGGCGGGCGTCACGGGTCAGCGCGGCCAGCACCTGCAGAGGGTTCTGGCTGTGTTCGATGGCCAGGCCCAGGCGGATGCTGTCGATTACCCGCTGCAGGCGCACCGGGTCATTGCGCTGGGCCTGGGTGATGAGGCGCTTGGCGACCACGCCAGCGTCGTCGGACAGGGTCAGCATGATGCTGCCGTCGAGGTTTGCAATGCTCAGGTTGACCCGGTATTCGGGGGCGAATGCAGCACTGATTCGTTCGAATGGGTTGTTCATGGTCATGCTTCTGCGGTGAATGAGTGCAGAAGTTGACCGGGGAAATTACCTGTTGGTTCAGCGCCATCGATCGATACAAACGAAAACGCCCGGCATCAGGCCGGGCGTTTGCATTGCCGATCAGGCGTCCGGGTCACTCAGTTCCAGGGCTCCGCGCTTGCTGCGCAGCTTGCCGTAGAAGTGTTCCAGCGCGTGGTTGAGCTTGGTGGCGGCACCATCGACCGCCTGGTCCAGCGAAGTGGCGGTGTGGGTCACGGAAATCGGTTGGTGGCCTTTGGGGCGAGCCTCCATCTGGCAGCGTTTGTCATGCGGTCCGGGCTTGGCGCCGTTCTCGTCGCGCAGGTGAACCTCGATGCGGGTGAGGTCGTCTTCGTAACGTTCCAGCGAGTTCTGCAGTGTGCTGCGGACCCACTGGTCGAGCCGGGCGTTGCCTTCGAAATGGTTGCTGCTGTTGACCTGGATTTGCATGATTCAATCCTTATTCAGCTTGCTCGCATGGAGACGCGCCTAGGCCTTTGAGACCCTTGGAATTTCTGCGCCTCTTGACTCTAAGGTCAGGCAACGGCGAAACGAATTCAAGCCCTTTTTGAAAATAAATTTCTTGTTGCATTCAAGGCGGCAGGCGGCTCATCGCTCGGCCTTTGCTTATGAGAATTGAAATCATTATTATTGCAGCCCCGAAAACGCCCGGACCTTCGCCATGACGCGCAAAACCGCCGGTCTCTCGCTCAGCTATCGCCTGGCCGTGACTTCACGCAGCCTGGCCGCGCTGCTGGGCGGCTACCTGCTGGCGTCCGTGGCCAGCGTCTGCATTACCCTGCTAGCGCCGCTGCCACGGGTCGATGCCACGCTCACCGGCCTGCTGCTGTCATTCGTCTTCTACCTGCTGGCATTCATCTGGTGCTTCGCTTGCCGCAGCGCTTTGCGCGCCTGGCTGGGCGTGCTGGCGCCAAGCGTGCTGCTGGGGGTGATCAGCGGGTTGGCCTACTGGATGAAAACCCCATGAAAGAAGGCTTCCGCCAAGCCATGGCCTGGCTGCACACCTGGACCGGCCTGATCTTCGGCTGGCTGTTGTTCGCCATCTTCCTCACCGGCACGCTGTCGTATTTCAAGGAAGAAATCACCCACTGGTCGCAGCCAGAAGTGCGCAGCCATGCACTGGACCCGACCCATAGCCTGGAGGTGGCCCAGCGGTACCTGCAGGACAACGCCGGGCATTCGGGCGCCTGGCTGATCCGCATGCCCAACGCACGCGAGGCCGCCTTGAGCGTGGGTTATCGCGACCCCAATGGCGGGCCACGCGGCTTCGTCACCAAGACCCTCGATACCCAGACCGGCCAGCCGGTGGAGGCACGCGACAGTCGCGGTGGCGAGTTCTTCTACCGCTTCCACTTCCAGCTGCAGATGCCATACCCCTTCGGCCGCTGGCTGTCGACGTTCTGCGCCTTCATCATGCTGCTGGGGCTGGTCACCGGCATCATCACCCACAAGAAGATCTTCAAGGAGTTCTTCACCTTCCGCCCCGGCAAGGGCCAGCGCTCCTGGCTGGACGGGCACAACGCCATTGGCGTGCTGGTGCTGCCGTTCCACCTGATGATCAGCTACAGCAGCCTGGTGCTGTTCATGTACATGGTGATGCCGGCGGGCATCATGGCCAGCTACGGCAATGACACCGGCAAGTACTTCAACGACCTGTTCGGCCGTAACGATGCGCCCAAGGCGGCCCATGTGGCCGCGCCGCTGGTACCGTTGCCGAGCCTGTACGCCAAGCTGCAGGACCTGCAACCGGGCGCGCGTATCGGCCGTATCCAGGTGGAAAATGCCGGCGACAGCAATGCCCGCGTCACCTTCACCCAGTCCGCGGCCGACCATGTGGCCTATCGGCGCAGCGCCAACTGGACCTTCGATGGCGCCAGCGGTGTGCTGCTGAGCCAGGGCAAGCCGGAGAGCGGGGCAATGATGACCGCCTTCAGCTTTGCCGGCCTGCACATGGGCAATTTCGCCGGGCCCTGGCTGCGCTGGCTGTACCTCTTCTTTGGCGTGGCCGGTACCGCGGTGATCGGCACCGGGCTGGTGATGTGGCTGGGCAAGCGTCAGCTCAAGCATGCCAGGAGCGAACGCCTGCCGGGCGAACTGCGCCTGGTCGAGGTGCTCAACATCGCCAGCATGAGCGGCCTGTTGCTGGCCGTGGCGGGCTTCTTCTGGGCCAACCGCCTGATCCCGATGGGTGTCGAAGGCCGAGCCGACTGGGAGGTCAACGCCTTCTTCAGCGCCTGGGGCCTGTCACTGGTGCACGCCGTTCTGCGCAGCGGGCGCCGGGCATGGGGCGAGCAACTGGCACTGGGCGCGCTGGCCTTTGCCTTGCTGCCGCTGCTCAACGGCCTGACCACCGGCCAGGGGCTGAACCATTCGCTGTCGGCGGGTGACTGGGCGATGGCCGGCTTCGACCTTACAGCGCTGGGCACCGGCCTGTTCCTGGCCTGGCTGGCTGGCAAGATGTTGCACAGCCCGAAACCTGTGGCCAAGCGGGCCCCTCGTGCAGCAAAGAAGCCGAGTACTGAAACGGCGGAGGCGAGCTGATGCTGGGTAATGCACTGATCGCCTACGCCGGCTTCGTTGCCCTGTGCCTGGCCATGGAGAAGCACTTCGTCGACCTGCTCGGGCGCAAGCCGCGCCCCGGGCAGTTGCGGCTGTTGCACAGCGCCGGCTGGCTGTTGCTGGTGCTGTCGCTGGTGCTCAGCGTGCACCTGCGTGGCTGGGCCCATGGCCTGGTGGAGTGGACCGCAGTGATCATGGCCGGGGTGACCCTGTGGGTGTTCGGCCTGCCATACCAGCCCCGCCTGTTGCTGGGCCTGGCCGCCGCCAGCGTGGTGCTGGGGCCGTTGTTGGCCGTGTTCGCCGAGTGACCAGGTGAGCGAGCCGGGCGACATGATCGAGGCGGATGCCGAAAGCGGCGGCGGGCGGGCGCGCTTCGTCCAGGTGTTCCAGGCCCAGCGGGCGCGCATGGAGGCCCTGGTGAGCCGCCGGGTCGGCTGCCGGGCCACGGCATCGGACCTGGTCCAGGAACTGTTCCTGCGCTTCTGGCGTCGCCCCGAGGTCAAGGTCGAGGCGCTGGACACCTACCTGCTGCGTTGCGCCGGCAACCTGGCCATCGACCACCTGCGTAGCGAAGGCAGCCGCGAGCGCGTGGCCGAAGCTGTGCTGCCGCTGGATGAGGCGGCCATGGCCCAGGCCCCGGAGCAGGCCGTGGAGGTCGATCACGACTTGCAGCGCATCGACGCTGCCTTGCGCGCCTTGCCCGAGCGCACCCGGCAGATCTTCCTGCTCAACCGTATCCACGGCTGCAAGTACGGCGAGATCGCCAAGGCCATGCAACTGTCCCAGAGTGCTGTGGAAAAGCATATGATGCGCGCCCTCGAAGCGTGCAAGGCGAGTGTTGCCGAGCCCGCGTCCACCCCACGCCGGCCAGGGAGTGCCCGTCGATGAGCCGTTTACCGCCGATCACCGAGGCGCAGTCCCGGGCTGCACTGCAATGGCTCAGCCGCATCAACGAGCAGCCCGCGCAAGCCGAGGGCGCGGCGTTCAAGCGCTGGCTGCTGGCCGACCCCGGGCACCGTGAGGCCTACGCCCAGGCCCAGGCGCTGTGGCAGAACAGCGCAGCCCCGGCGGCGCGCCTGGCCGCTGAAGAACAGGCAAGCCTGCAACGTTACCTGGATGCGATGGCCAGGCCACCGGCCAGGCACCCCTGGCGGCAGCGCGCCGCAGCGCTGGCGGTGGCTGCCTGCCTGGTGCTGGCCGTGGGCGTTGCCGGTGGTTGGCACCCGGCCCTGTGGCTGCAGGACCTGCAGGCCGACTACAGCAGTGCTGGTCAAGTTAGCCAGGTGACCTTGGCCGACCAGTCGCAGGTGACGCTGGATGCAGGGAGCGCGATTGCAGTCGATTTTGTGCAGGGCGAGCGCCGCGTGCGGTTGTTGCATGGGGCGGCGTTCTTCCAGGTCACGCATACCGGCGCGCCGTTCGTGGTGGAAGCTGCTGGTGGCGAGGTGCGCGTGCTTGGCACTCAGTTCGAAGTGCGCGAGCAGGGCGAGGGCGCCCAGGTCACGGTACGCAGCGGGCGCGTGGCGGTGAGCCCGGCACCGGGCGCCGCAGCGCGTGAACTGACGGCCAACCAGCAGGCGGCCTACGCAGCCGGCCAAGTCGGCGACACCCTGGCGGTGGACAGCGACAACCGCCTGGCCTGGCGCCAGGGCTGGCTGAATTACTACCAGGTGCCGCTGGCGCAGGTGGTCGAGGACCTGGGGCGTTATTACCCGGGGCGCATCCTGTTGCTCGATGATGAGTTGGGGCAGCGCAAGGTCAGTGGCAGTTTCCCCGTGGCCGAGCCGTTGCTGGCGCTGGATTCGCTGGGCAAGGTGATGAGCTTTTCGCGGCAGACTGTGCTGGGGCGGTTGACCCTGATCCGGTAGTCGCCTGTGCGGGCCTCTTCGCGGGTGAACCCGCTCCCACAGGAAGGGCGCAAGTTTCAAATCCTGTGCAGTACCTGTGGGAGCGGGTTCACCCGCGAAGAGGCCGGCACAGGCAAAAATATTTTCAGATAGCGGGTGAGGTAACAGGACGTGGCATCCGTGTAATGAGTGGAAGTGCGATTCATTCGCAGTCATATCCCTCTCACAGGTCAGCGTCCATGAAGTTCACCCCGCGTTGCGTCCCTCTCTGGCTCGGCCTTTCCGCGCTCCCGGCATTCGCTGTCGCCCCCCTGGCCTGTGCCGCCGAGCAGCAGCAGGCGTATGCCTTCGCCCAGCCGGCGCAACCCCTTGCCCAGGCACTCGACGCCTTCAGCCGCACCACCGGCCAGAGCGTGGTCTACACCTTGGAACTGCCTGGCGTGCAGGCGCCAGCGCTGAACGGCAGGTTCAGCGCCGAACAGGCCCTACAACAGCTGCTGGGCACTACCGGGCTGGCCTGGCGCCGCGTCGATGCACGCACGCTCACCCTCGAAGCAGTGGACACCTCCGGCGCCCTCAACCTGCAGGCCATCACCGTTAACTCGCAACTTGACGACTACAGTTACCAGCCCCCGGCTACCGCCTCGATCATGCGCGGGCAGGGCCCTAGTCAGGACATCCCCCAAGCCATCAACGTGGTACCGGCCCAGGTCATCCGTGACCAGGCCCCGCGCAACCTCGATGACGCCCTGGCCAATGTCAGCGGCATCACCCAGGGCAACAATTTCGGTGGCACCTCCGACACGGTGATGAAGCGCGGCTTCGGCGACAACCGCGACGGCTCGATCATGCGCGATGGCATGCCCATCGTGCAGGGCCGCAGCCTCAACGCCAGCACCGAGCGGGTCGAAGTGCTCAAGGGCCCGGCCTCGCTGCTGTACGGCATCCAGGACCCGGGCGGGGTCATCAACGTGGTCAGCAAGCGCCCGCAACTCGAGCAGTACAACGCCCTGACCGTGCGCGGGTCGACCTACGGCAGCGGCAAGAACGGCAGCGGTGGCGGGTTCGACAGCACCGGCGCGCTGGGCGACAGCAACTTCGCCTATCGCCTGATCGTCGACCACGAAGATGAAGACTACTGGCGCAACTACGGCGTGCACCGCGAATCGCTGGTAGCGCCGTCGCTGGCCTGGCTGGGCGAAGACACCCAGGTGGTACTGGCCTACGAGCACCGCGAATTTCTCTACCCTTTCGACCGTGGCACGGCGTTCGGCAACAACGGCCATCCGCTGGACATCCCAGCCACGCGGCGCCTGGACGAGCCCTTCAACGATATGGAGGGGCGTTCCGACCTGTACCGTCTGGAAGTCGACCACCAGCTGGCCGATGACTGGAAGCTGCACTTCGGCTACAGCTTCAACCGCGAAACCTATGATGCCAGCCAGGTGCGGGTGACCGGCGTGAATGAAAAAAGCGGCACGCTGTCGCGCAGCATCGACGGCACCCACAACGCCATGAGCCGTGACCAGTTCGCCACCCTGAGTCTGGCCGGCAATGTGGAACTGGCCGGGATGCAGAACGACCTGCTGTTCGGTGTCGATCATGAAGACCGCAAGGTCTTTCGTGGGGACCTGATCCGGCAGACGCCCCGATCCACCTTCAGCTATGTGAGCCCCATCTATGGCCAGGAAGTGGAAGGTACCAACGTAAAGGCCAGCGACAGTGACCAGACCGACAAGCTGCGCACCGACTCGCTGTTCTTCCAGGATGCCCTGCATCTGGACGACCACTGGATCCTGGTGGCTGGCGCACGCTTCCAGCAATACGACCAGTGGGCCGGGCGCGGCCGGCCGTTCCTGGTCAATACCGACACCAGCGGCCAGAGCTGGGTACCGCATGCCGGTGTGGTCTACAAGGTCGACGAACAGCTGTCGCTCTATGCCAGCTACAGCGAATCGTTCAAGCCCAACTCGACGATTGCACCATTGAGCATTGGCGGTGGCCTTACCCAGACCCTCGACGGCAGCTTTGCCCCGGAGGAAGGCAAGTCGTGGGAGCTGGGCGCCAAGCTCGACATGCCAGGCGCGTTGACCGGCACCCTGGCACTGTTCGACATCGACAAGCGCAACGTGCTGGTGGCCGACGGCGATAGCCAACCTGGGACAATCATCTACCGCAACGCCGGCGCGGTGCGTTCACGCGGCGTCGAGCTGGACCTGACCGGCCAGTTGAGTGAGCGCTGGAGCCTGATCGGCAGCTACGCCTTCACCGATGCGCAAGTGACCAAGGACCCGGACCTCAAGGGCAACCGCCTGCAGAACGTGGCCCGCCACAGTGGTTCGCTGTCGGCGGTGTATGACTATGGCAGCCTGTTCGGCGGCGATCGCCTGCGCATTGGCGCGGGGGCGCGGTACGTGGGCGAGCGCGCTGGCAACCCGACCAACACCTTCGACCTGCCGTCCTATACCGTGGCCGATGCCTTTGCCAGCTACGAGACCAGGCTCGACGAGCACAAGGTGCTGTTGCAGCTGAACGTGAAGAACCTGTTCGACAAGGTTTACTACAGCTCGGCGGTGAACCAGTACTTTGTGGCCATTGGCGATGCGCGGCAGGTGAGCTTGTCCAGTACCTTCGAGTTCTAGGCATTTGGGGCTGCTTTGCAGCCCTTCGCGGGCACGCCCGCTCCCACAAGTATGGGCAGCGCCGCGGTCACTGTGGGAGCGGGCGTGCCCGCGAAGGGCCGCAAAGCGGCCCCAATATCACGAACAGAAAGCACTACGGTACTCGCCCGGTGTTGCACCGACCGCCTGGCGGAACCGGTTGCTGAAATGGCTGGCACTGGCAAACCCGCACAACAGGGCAATCTCCCCCAAAGGCATCAACCCCAGCCGCAACAGCTGGCAGGCCCGGTGCAGCCGCCGGGCCAGCAGGTACTGGTGCGGCGGCAGCCCGAAACTGGCGCGGAACATGCGCGCAAAGTGGTATTCGGACAGGTTGCAGCGCAAGGCCAGTTCACCCAGGGTGATGGGCTGGTCGAGATGCGCTTCGATGTAGTCGACCATTTGCCGGCGCAGGCTCGGTGCCAGCCCGCCTTTCAGCCGCAGGCCCTGGCGCAGCCCGACCTGGTTGAGTAGCGCGTGGTCGACGATCTTGTGCGCCAGGCTGCTGGCCAGCAAGCGCTCGCCAGGTTCATCCCAGTCCAGGGTTATCAGCTGGCGAAAGCGCTTGGCCTGCTGCGGGTCATCGAGAAAGGTCGCCTCCTGCAGTTGCAGCTCACGCGGTTCACGGTCGAGCAGGCGCACGCAGCCCAAGGCGAATTGCGCCTCGCTGACATACAGGTGCGCCAGGCGGATCGCGCCATTGACCACCCAGTTCGATTCCTGCCCGGCCGGCATCACGCACAGCTTGTCGGGCGCGCCTTTGTCGCCGGGGCGCTGGCGGCGAAAGGTGCCGGTGCCGTCGGCGATGTAGCACGACAGGGTGTGATGGCTCGGTGCCTGGTAATCGCGGGCATCGTCGCGGTTGCTCCACAACGCCGCCGCCAGCCCGTCGCCCAGGTGCGCGCTCAGCTCCAGCCGGGCGTGGGGCGAGGCATGCATGGCGTTGAACACTTGCAGCTGGGTGAGTGGCGTCATGGGCGGTTCCTCTTGCCAGCCATCCTACTGCGCCTTGGGCAGGCTTACAGCTACCAGCGGGACAAATGCGCAAGTTTGTGCAAGCCGGGGAGGGGCACCCGGAAGAAACTGGAGGCCTCGGCGAGGGCTGCGCCCTCGATCGCAGGCAAGCCAGCTCCTACAGCAACCGCGCCAGCCTCGAGCTTGGCGCTGTACTTGTGGGAGCTGGCTTGCCGGCGATGGGCCGCATCGCGGCCCCGGGATGCATGGTCGATCGCCTGAGGAGCCCGCCGATGAACCTGTCACTCTACCTGCTCACCGTCCTGATCTGGGGCACCACCTGGATCGCCCTGAAACTCCAGCTGGGCGTGGTCGCCATTCCGGTCTCGATCGTCTACCGCTTCGCCCTGGCCGGGCTGATCCTGTTCGCCTTCCTGCTGCTCACCCGCCGCCTGCAGCCGATGAACCGGCGTGGCCACCAGATCTGCCTGGCCCAGGGCCTGTGCCTGTTCTGCGTCAACTTCATCTGCTTCCTCAGCGCCAGCCAGTGGATTGCCAGCGGCCTGATCGCCGTGGTGTTCTCCACCGCCACCCTGTGGAATGCACTCAACGCGCGGATCTTCTTCGGCCAGAAGATCGCCAGCAACGTGCTCGGCGGCGGCGCCCTGGGGCTCCTTGGCCTGGGGCTGCTGTTCTGGCCCGAGCTGTCCCACCACGCGGCCAGCCGCGAAACCCTGTACGGCCTCGGCCTGGCCCTGCTCGGCACGCTGTGCTTCTCGGCCGGCAACATGCTGTCGAGCATGCAGCAGAAGGCCGGGCTCAAGCCCATGACCACCAATGCCTGGGGCATGGTCTACGGTGCAGCGATGCTGGCAGTGTTCTGCGTGGTCAGCGGCGTGCCATTCAGCATGGAGTGGAACGTGCGGTACATCGGCTCGTTGTTGTACCTGGTGGTGCCGGGCTCGGTGATCGCCTTTACCGCCTACCTGACCCTGGTCGGGCGCATGGGGCCGGAGCGGGCAGCGTACTGCACGGTGCTGTTCCCGTTGGTGGCGCTGAATGTGTCGGCGGTGGCCGAGGGGTATCAGTGGACAGCGCCGGCCTTGTTGGGGCTGGTGGCGGTGATGGCGGGGAATGTGCTGGTGTTTCGCAAGCCCAAGGCCAGGGTGGCTGAGGGTGTTGTGGTGGCCAAATAGGTAATGGGTTGCCTGCACCGGCCCTATCGCCGGCAAGCCAGCTCCCACAGGTACTGCACAAGGCTCAGGCCTGTGGGTTACCTGTGGGAGCTGGCTTGCCGGCGATAGGGCCGGTGCAGGCAGTAGAGGCCTATCAGCCCTTCCACACCTGTGGATTCACCAGATCCCGCGGCCGCTCGCCCAGCAGTGCCGCGCGCAGGTTGTCGATTGCCCGGTTGGCCATGGCCTCGCGGGTTTCGGCAGTGGCCGAGCCAACGTGCGGCAAGGTCAGGGCATTGGGCAACTTGAACAGCGGCGAATCGCTCTGCGGCTCTTTCTCGTACACATCCAGGCCCGCACCGCGAATGGTGCCGGTCTGCAGTGCCTCGATCAGCGCCGCCTCGTCCACCACCGGCCCGCGGGCGATGTTGATCAGGAACGCGCTCGGCTTCATCAGTTGCAACTCACGCGCACCGATCAGCTTGCGGGTGGCATCGGACAACGGCACCACGATGCAGACAAAGTCGGCTTCGGCCAGCAGTTGCTCCAGGCTGCGGAACTGCGCGCCCAGCTCTTGCTCCAGCGCGCTCTTGCGGCTGTTGCCGGAATAGATGACCGGCATGTTGAAACCGAACCGGCCGCGACGGGCAATGGCGGCACCGATGTTGCCCATGCCGACGATGCCCAGGGTCTTGCCGTGCACATCGCTGCCGAAGTGGGCCGGGCCTACGGTAGCTTGCCAGTTGCCGGCCTTGGTCCAGGCATCCAGCTCGGCGGTGCGGCGGGCGCAGCCCATGATCAGCGAGAAGCCCAGGTCGGCGGTGCTTTCGGTCAGCACGTCGGGGGTGTTGGTCAGGGCGATGCCGCGTTCGTTGAAGTAGTCCAGGTCGTAGTTGTCGTAGCCGACCGACACGCTGGATACCACCTCCAGCCTGGCCGCGCCTTCGAGTTGCGCCCGGCCGAGCTTGCGGCCAACGCCGATCAGGCCATGGGCCTCGGGCAGGGCTTCGTTGAACTGGGCATTGATGTCGCCGAGCTTGGGGTTCGGCACGATCACGTTGAAGTCTTGCTGCAGGCGTTCGGCCATGGCCGGGGTGATTCGGCTGAAGGCCAGGACGGTCTTTTTCATCGGGCAACTTCTCTGCAAGGCGGTGGGGCGGTGGTGGTTTCTTCGCGGGTGAACCCGCTCCCACAGGTATTGCACAGGCCTGGAAGGCAGTGGTGTACCTGTGGGAGCGGGTTTACCCGCGAAGAGGCCGGCAATGGTTAGCAACCTACCATTGTCCGCCCCCGCAATGCAGCAGCTTTTTAGTTGGCGATCATCACCTGATGGGTTTTCAGGTCCGCCTCATGGGCTGCCAGAATCTCCGGCAGCGAGTTGCGCAGGTACTCCACCCAGGTCTTGATCTTGGCATCCAGGTACTGCCGCGACGGGTAGATGGCGTACAGGTTCAGTTCCTGCAGCCGGTACTCGGGCAGCACCCGTACCAGGCTGCCATCGCGCAGGCCGTCGATGGCCGAATAGATCGGCAGCACGCCCACGCCCATGCCGCTGCGGATGGCGGTCTTCATGGCATCGGCAGTATTGACCATGAACGGCGAGCTGGTGATGTTGACCATCTCCTGGCCTTCCGGCCCGTCGAACAGCCATTTCTCCAACGGGATCACCGGGCTGACCATGCGCAGGCAGGCGTGCTTGAGCAGGTCGGCAGGCTTGTGCGCAACGCCGTGGCGGGCGATGTAGGCGGGCGAGGCGCAGACGATGCTGTAGGTGATGCCCAGGCGCTGGGACACGAACCCCGAGTCGGGCAGTTCGGTGGCCAGCACGATGGACACGTCATAGCCCTCGTCGAGCAGGTCGGGCACGCGGTTGGCCATGGTCAGGTCGAAGGTCACGTCCGGGTGCGATTCGCGGTAGCGGGCGATGGCGTCGACCACGAAGTGCTGACCGACCCCGGTCATCGAGTGCACCTTCAACTGCCCGGCCGGGCGGGCATGGGCGTCGCTGGCCTCGGCCTCGGCTTCTTCGACATAGGTAAGAATCTGTTCGCAACGCATCAGGTAGCGCTTGCCGGCTTCGGTCAGCGCAATGCGGCGGGTGGTACGGTTGAGCAGCCTTGTTTGCAGATGGGCTTCCAGATTGGAGACCGCCCGCGACACGTTCGCGGTGGTCGTATCCAGTTGCGCCGCAGCGGCAGTGAAACTGCCAAGCTGGGCTACGCAACTGAAAGCACGCATGTTTTGCAGGGTGTCCATGGGTCACTCTCGATGTAGAGGACAAAATTGTGTCACGAAGTAACGTAAAAGAGATGAAAAGTTGCCTTCGACCAAAGGCGGATTATCGCTGTTTTGGTAACAAAGATTCGCAGGAATCCACGCTTATCGCCAGTGCTGCCGCCCCCTAGAATTGCCCGGCCCCTTTACCTCTTCCTCGGGAAATCGCAGCTGTGCCGCGTCGCATCATCAGAACGCTCAATGCGTTCAGTGCCTGTGCCCTTGCCCTCACCTTGAGCGGCTGTATCGGAACCTGGGGCATTGCCCCGCAAAGCAAGACGCTGCAAGCCAATACCCTGACCACCGACGCGGCCATACGCGAAGCCGCGACCGACGCCCACTGGCCCGACCAGCAGTGGTGGCACGCCTATGGCGACCCACAGCTGGACCGCTGGGTTGCCCTGGCCGTGGCCGGCAGCCCGAGCCTGGCCATGGCTGCGGCGCGGGTACGCGAAGCCAAGGCCATGGCCGGCGTGGTCGAATCGGCGGAAAAGCTCCAGGCCAACGGCCAGGCCTCGCTCAAGCGCCACAATTGGCCTGAAGACCAGTTCTACGGCCCGGGCGCGCTGTCCGGTGCCAACACCTGGGACAACAACGCCGCCATTGGCTTCAGCTATGCACTCGACCTGTGGGGCCGCGAACGCAACGCCAGCGAGCAGGCCGTGGACCAGGCGCACATGAGCGTGGCCGAAGCCCGCCAGGCGCAACTGGAGCTGCAGAACAACGTGGTGCGCGCCTACATCCAGCTGAGCCTGCACTTCGCCCAGCGCGATATCGTCAAGGCCGAGCTGGAACAGCAGGAGCAGATCCTGGCCCTGGCCAAGCGCCGCCTGGATGCCGGCATCGGCACTCACTTCGAAGTCAGCCAGGCCGAAGCGCCGTTGCCGGAAACCCACCGCCAGCTCGACAGCCTGGACGAAGAAATTGCCCTGGCCCGCAATCAGCTGGCCGCCCTGGCCGGCAAGGGCCCGGGGGAGGGCGCGCAGTTGCAGCGCCCGAGCCTGGCCCTGGCCGCGCCGCTGAAGCTGCCGTCGAACCTGCCGGCCGAACTGGTCGGCCAGCGCCCCGACGTGGTCGCCAGCCGTTGGCAGGTGGCCGCCCAGGCGCGGGGCATCGATGTCGCTCACGCCGGCTTCTTCCCCAACGTCGACCTGGTCGGCAGCCTTGGCTTCATGGCAACCGGTGGTGGCCCGCTGGAATTCCTCACCGGGCGCAAGTTCAACTACAACGTCGGCCCGGCCATCAGCCTGCCGATCTTCGACGG
>RCUL01000840.1_pt1 | contig 13160 bp, 8 predicted proteins | sample 2167521 | NCBI WGS metagenome assembly RCUL01 (sample SAMN09932745, study PRJNA488358) | compost metagenome | feature: garden; material: soil; isolation source: compost soil in acetic acid-enriched culture | place: Germany: Experimental Botanical Garden Goettingen | collected 2016-01-27
GTCGGCGATGATCCAGTGGGCGGTGTTTTTCGCGAACAGGCCGATCGAGGACTTGGCCGGCAAATCGAGCGAACGCAGGTGCGCGGCCATGCGCCGCGCCTGCTCGCCGACCTCGCGCCAGCTGTAGTCGACGACCGTGCCGTCCGGCAGGGGCTGGGTCAGGTAGATGGCGTCGGGCGTACCGCTCTCCCAGTGGAGGAAACGGTGCAGCAGCGTAGGGTGCTCATTGTTCTTGTTCATGGCAGGTCCTGCGTCTGGAGGGTGGTGTTCCACCCATTGAAATTTTATGTTCGCGGCGCCCTTCGCGGCGGAAGATCGCCGCGCAGGTTCACTCGCGCTGATAGAAGGTGGTCACCACCCTACCATCCGCGCCCGTCTGGTGCTGCAGGGCGGTGCGCGCATCGGCGACCTGGCGTCGGCCGGCACTGCCGCGCAGGTGCTGCACCAGCTCGATGCATTGCGCCAGTCCGCTCGCCGCCGGCGCCTGGCCCAGCGAAAGCAGGCCGCCGGAAGGGTTGACGACCAGGTTGCCACCGTAGGTGTTGTCGCCATCCTCGACCAGTTTCTCGGCGCTGCCTTCGGGGCAGAAGCCCAGTGCCTCATAGAGCAGCAATTCGCTGAGGGTACTGCTGTCGTGCAGTTCGCACACCCCCACCTCCTGCGGCCCCCTGCCCGCCTGTTCGTACAGGTCCCGCGCGGCGGCGACGTTGACCTCGTAACCAACCGAGGCGAAGGTCGATCCGTGCCCGAAACCGGCCACTTGCACGGGTGACACGCAGGCCTGGGCGATGATCCGCACCGCCGGGCCATGGGCGCGGCGTCCGGCGAATGCGTCGGAGCACAACAGCACGGCCGCTACACCGGCACTGGACCAGGCGAGCTGGGGGTGGGTGAGCGGTTCGGCGATGATGCCCGCCGCCAGCACATCGTCGAGGGTCAGCAGTTGGCTGAAGGCGGCACGCGGATTGAGCGCCGCATGCTGGCGCGCCTTGACGGCCACCATGGCGAAGGTCTCCCTTCGGGTCTGGTAACGCGCCATGTACTCGCGCGCCGTGGCAGCAAGACGCTCGAACCTCACGCCCGGCCCCGCCAGCGGCGCCGGCGCGCCTTGCGCGCCCAGCACCAGTACGCATTCGGCTTGCCCCAGCTCGACGGCCTGGCAGGCCTGGAACAGCAAGGCGCAGCTGTCCGCCTCGGCCTCCGGCAAGCGGCGCAGCGGCACGGGGCCGAGCCCGGTCCGCCCGAGAGCACGCTGCAGGGTCCCGTCATCCATCAGGCCGGTGGCGGCGAAGACGGTTCCGATATCCCGCGCGGACAATCCGGCGTCCGCCAGTGCCTGCCGGGCCGTCGCGCCGACCAGGTCGGCCGGGTCGGCGCATAGCGCAGCCGGGCTGAAGGGGGACATGCCTACGCCAATCACATTGACGCAACGTTGCATCGTGCTCTCCTGAAATACAAAGCTGCCGCTTCCGGTTCAGGGAAGCGGCAGGTGGCCCAGGGATCAGGCCGGCACTTGCTCGAACAGTTCGACCGCACCGTTCTTCAGCACGACGACGTCCCGTTCCACGGCACGCATCTCGACGATGATGCGCGTGGGCGACTCGCGCCACATGCGGGTTTCCAGGGTGTCGCCCGGCATAACGATGGAGGCGAAGCGTGCGCGAACGCTCTTGAACAGGCGCGAGTCGTTGCCGCAGAACGCCTTGATCACATGGCGGCCGAGGTAGCCGAAGGTGCACAGGCCATGCAGGAACGGCTTCTCGTAGCCGGCCTTGGCCGCGTAATCCGGGTCCACGTGCATCGGGTTCCAGTCACCGCACAGGCGATACAGCAGCGCCTGGTTGATCTCGGTCTGGTCGGCCAGCACGGCATCGGGTTCGCGCGCCGGCGGCACATTGATCTCTTCGCTGGCCACGCGCTGCAGGCCGGCGCCGGGCACGCCCGGGTAGAAGCCGGTCACCTCGTTGTAGAACAGCGGCGTGCCGTGCTCGTCGGTGGTCTCGATGGCCAGCACGCTGACCGAGCTCTTGCCTTTGTCGATGGCAGCTTTCAGACGCATGCTGTGCTTGAGCTTGGCGGCCGGCGGCAGCGGGCGGTACATCACGGTGTACTGCTCACCGTGCAGGCCCCGGGCGAACGGCAGGTTCAGGCCCTCCAGCTGCGGCTCGCCGGACTTGGCGGCACGCAGGAACACCTCGGTCGCCGGCAGCACGGCCATGGTCGGCAGCACGCGGAAGTCGTCGCCGACGAATTCGTTGACGTACATCAGTTCGGTACGGTCCAGCGGGTCCTTGGCGGCACCCACGGCCAGGGCATAGAGGGCGGCGTCCTTCTGGTCGTACTCGGTTTCCAGGTAGGACACCGCATTGGCCGCCACTTCCATGTCGACGAAGGCATTACCGCCCTTGGCCGGGGAATCCATGCGCGCGAACAGTTCCTTGAAGGCTTCGCCGCCGTTGGGATGGTAGACGCTGTGCTCGTCGAAACCGGTGATGCGTTCCCAGTTGTCGCGCACCAGTTCCGGGCTCAGGGTCTCGGTGTGCAGGACGCGGCCCTGGGAGCGTTCCCAGCGGTACTTGGCATGGAAGCCTCCGCCGACCTCGAACAGGCCGCCGCTGTCCTGGCACTCCTCGCTGCAGAGCCAGCCCACCAGCGGCGCGACGTCCTCCACCTTCAGCTTGGCGTGCAGTTCTTCCGGGAAGATGCCGCTGGCGATCACCATGCGCGAGGCGGCGATCGGGGCGATGGTGTTGACGCGGATGTTCTTGCTCGCGCCCTCGATGGCCAGCGAGCTGGCGAAACCGATCAGGCCGGACTTGGCGGTGGAGTAGTTGCACTGGCCGAAGTTGCCGAAGATGCCGGCGCCGGAGGCGGTCATCACGATGCGGCCGTAGCCCTTGTCGCGCATGATCGGCCAGACGGCGTGGGTCAGGCGGAAGGCGCCCTTCACATGCACGTCCTGGATCAGGTCCCACTGCTCCTCGGTCATCTTGTGGAAGGAGGTATCGCGCAGGACGCCGGCGTTGTTGATCAGGATGTCGACGGTGCCGAAGGCCTCCAGGGCGGTGGCGACGATCTTCTCGCCCTCGGTCACCGAGTTGTAATCGGCCACCGCCTCGCCGCCCAGGGCGCGGATCTCGGCGACCACGGCATCGGCCGCGGCGGACGAGCTGCCCAGGCCTTCGGTGGTCACGCCCAGGTCATTGACCACGACCTTGGCGCCTCGGGAACCCAGCAGCAGGGCATGGGCGCGGCCCAGGCCGTTGCCGGCGCCGGTGACAATGGCGACTTTGCCGTCGAAGCGAATTTCTTGAGACACGTTTGCGCTCCTCTCCTGAAGAGATAGTTGTTATCGCGACTTGCGGCCGCAGGTTGGCTGAAGGTCCCCCTCACAAGGTGCGGGCGATGATTTCCTTCATGATTTCGTTGGTGCCGCCCCAGATGCGGTTGCCCCGGGTATCCAGGTACAGCCTGGCGATGGGGTACTCGGTCATGTAGCCGTTGCCGCCGTGCAGCTGCAGGCAGGCGTCGACCACGCGGCTGCTCAGTTCGGCGGTCCAGTACTTGGCCACCGCCGCCGCTTCGGCGCTCAGCTCATCGCGCAGCAGCAGCTCCATGCAGCTGTCGATCCAGGAGCGGCCGATCTGCACTTCGGTCTTCAGTTGCGCCAGGGTGAAGCGCGAGTTCTGGAAATCCAGCACCGGCTGGCCGAAGGCGATGCGCGTGCGGGTGTATTCGATGGTGTGTTCGAGGGCCGCCTCGGCCTGGGCCTGGAAGCCCACGGCGCCGATCATGCGTTCCCAGGCCAGGTCGTGCATGAGCTGGTAGAAGCCCCTGCCCTCCTCGCCACCCAGGATGTTTTCCGCCGGCACGCGGCAATCGTCGAAGAACAGCATGCTGGTGTCCTGGGCGTGCAGGCCGATCTTTTCCAGCGGTTGCGAACGGGTGAAGCCGGCGCGCTCCTTCTCGACGATGACCAGGGAGATGTCCTTGGCGCCGCCGCTGTTGCCGGTCTTGCACACCACCAGCGCCAGGTCGCAGGAAGCGCCGTTGGAAATGAAGGTCTTGGAGCCGTTGAGGACCAGCTCGTCACCGTCGCGCACGGCGCGGGTGCGCACCGCCTGCAGGTCGGAGCCGGTGTTGGGCTCGGTCATGGCGATGGCGCCCACGGCCTCGCCGGCGATCATCCTCGGCAGCCAGGCCTGTTTCTGCGCCTCGCTGCCGTAGTTGAGGATGTAGAAGGCCACCAGGCCGTGCACACCGAAGCCGATCAGGCCGGTGGCGCCGACACGCATGAATTCCTCGGCGAAGATCATGTCGAACAGCCGGTCCGCGCCCGGGCCGCCGTATTCCTCCGGCATGGAGGGCAGCAGCATTCCCAGCTCGCCGGCCTTGCGCCAGACCTCGCGGGGGACGCACTTGTCCTTCTCCCACTGGGCGTGGAAGGGCGCGACTTCCTCCTCCATGAAACGGCGGGCGGCGCGGCGGAACTCCTCGTGCTCGGAGCTGAACAGGGTACGGGGGATCAGGTATTCCATTGGGTATTCCTCAGCGGCCGGATCAGAGCGTGCGCCCGACCAGGTCTTTCATGATGTCGTTGGCGCCGCCGGCGATGCGCAGCACGCGGTGGTCGAGGTAGTGGCGGGCGACCGGGTACTCGAGCATGTAGCCGTTGCCGCCGTGCAGCTGCACGCACTCGTCCACCACCTTGGTGTAGAGGTCGGAGCACCACAGCTTGGCGGCGGCCGCCGCTTCCGGCGTAAGGGTCCGCGCCAGGCACTGTTCCATGCAGCGGTCGACGTAGTTCTGCGACACCGCCAGCTGCATCTTCAGGTCGGCCAATTTGAAGCGGGTGTTCTGGAAGGCGAAGATCGGCTTGCCGAACACGCTGCGGCCCTTGGTGTACTCCAGGGTGCTTTCCAGCACCGCCTGGGCGCCGGCGACGCTGCTGATGGCGATGGACAGCCGCTCCCAGGCCAGTTCCTTCATCAGGTGGATGAAGCCCTGCCCCGGCAGGCCGCCCAGCAGGTTCTCCTTCGGCACGCGCACGTCCTCGAAGAACAGCATGGTGGTGTCCTGGGCGTGCAGGCCGACCTTGCGCAGCGGCTTGGACTTGCTGAAGCCGGCCCGGTCGGCTTCCACCAGGATCAGCGAGATGTCCTGGGCGCCCTTGCCCGAGGTGCCGGTCTTGGCGACCACGACCACGATGTCGCAGTTGGTGCCGTTGGAGATGAAGGTCTTGGCGCCGTTGATGACGTACTCGTCGCCGTCCAGCACCGCGCGGGTCTTGACCGCCTGCAGGTCGGAACCGGTGTCCGGCTCGGTCATGGCCACGGCGCCGATGGCGTCCCCGGCCGCCATCCTCGGCAGCCATTCGAGCTTCTGGGCCTCGCTGCCGAAGTTCACCAGGTAGCCGGCAACTATGTCGTGCACACCGAAGCCGATCAGCCCCGAGGCCAGGCCGGCGCGGTAGATCTCTTCGGTGGCGACCATCGAGAAGCGCCGGTCCAGCCCCAGGCCGCCGTAGGCTTCCGGGGTGGTGGCGTTGAGCATGCCGAGCTCGCCGGCACGCTTCCAGGTTTCCCGCGGCACCCGATGATCCTCCTCCCACTGCTCCAGCCGGGGAGCGCACTCCTCCGCCAGGAAGCGTCGCACTGTGCTGCGAAACTCCTCGTGCTCGTGATCAAACAGGGTACGCGGGATCATCGGTGGTTCTCCTCAAACTCGATCGGTGTGCCGCCGGGCCGGGCGGCTCTGGCTCGATCATAGGAGGAGGTATCCGGGGCCAGCCCCCTCAGGGAGGGGGGGATGCGCAAGGCTGTCGGGTCGCACCGCAGACCCCTCGCGGGGGTGGTTCCGGAAATGGGCCGCCGGCCTGGAATGGCGCCATGCGCACCGAGCGCGAGATCAACCCCTGCGCCGCGCTCGACCGGGCTACTGACTGCCGCTTTTAGACGAGGCCGGGGGAGAGAGGGGATCAGGTCAGCCAAAAGGTGGGCATCAGGCGTAGGGTGGACATCGCTTTTCATGTCCACCAGCGAGGCCACGCCCGGCGACGATGGTGGATAGATAAAGCGCTCTACGGCCTGCAAAAAGGCAGCCCGGCATTTGTAGGGTGGACCACGCTTCACCGGTCCACCATGCGAGGCTCGGCTGGACACCGATGGTGGATGAAAAGAGCGTCATCCACCCTACGGCAGGACTGCGTCCTGCATTCGCGAACGAATTCGCTCCCACAGGATTCGATTTCGCCCTTATTCGATCAGGCCGTGCTTGCGCGCCCAGGACACCGCGTCATAGCGGCTGGATACGCCCAGCTTCACGTAGATGTTCTTCAGGTTCCATTTCACCGTTTCCAGCGAAATGTTCAGCGTCAGGGCCACGCGCTTGTTCGACATGGCCTGGCTGATCAGCTCCAGGATCGCCAGCTCGCGCGGCGTCAGCATCGACGGTGGGCCGTTCGTCGAGGTCTCGCTGGCGCGCCCCGCGCTGCACGTTCCGAAGCGCTCCAGCAGTTGTTCCAGGTAGGTGGCCACGCCATCGGCCAGCGGCTTGTTCGCCAGCGTTGCGAGCAACTTGCGCAGCACCTCGCCTTCATCGAGAAAGGTGCGCATCAGCCCCAGCTGGCAACCCCGGGTCAGGGCCTCGAGCAGGTGCCTGGCCGCCTGCTCCGGTTGCAGCAGGTCGGAGTGGGCGACGGCCATCAGCAACTGGCCGGTGACCAGCAGTTGGCCACGGCGGAAGCCGCTGGCGTACTCGTGCAGTGTCTCCAGGTCTTCCAGGGCCTTGTCCGGATAATTGGTGGCCAGCAGCAGGCGTGCCCGCGCCAGGGCCGCCAGCGCTGGAATTTCCGCCTGGAAGCCCAGTGCGTCACGGTGCTGCAGGGCCAGCTCGTCCAATCTGGCGACCCGGTCGGCGGCGCGCGCGCGGTCGTTCTCCCCCAGGGCGATGCGCGCCTGCTCGGCGAGGCAATGCACCAGGGCGCGATCCTGGCCGATATTGCGGAAGTGGCGCTCCTGGCGATCCAGGAATGCCATGGCCACCGCGGCGGAATCCTGCAACAGGTCAAGGCGCGCGCGGCAGATGGTGGCGCGCAGCATGGTGTCGGGCATGGCCCACTGCAGCAGGCCACTGCGATTGGCGAGGATTTCCCGCGCCTCGTCTATCCGATCCAGTTCGCGGTACACCTCCGCCAGGGTCGCGGCACCCAGGTAGGCGCTCGCTGCCCGGTGACCGTGAACCGCCACGGCGCGGGCCAGCTGCGCCGAGCCAATCCTTTCGGCCTCGCGGATCCGGCCTTCCTGCAGATAGCAGGTGGTTCTCGCCCCTTCGGCCACCAGGGCCATTTCCGCATCCCGTTCGGCCTCGGGAATGGGGTTGTCATCGAGGCAGCGCAGCGCGTCCTCATGCCTGCCCGCCGCCGAATAGGCGATGGCCAGCAGCGCCGGGGCGCCATAGCGGGTCACCGTGTAGTCGTCCGGCAAGGCGTGGAAGCCCTCCAGCAGGCCGATGATCGGCTCGCTGCGGTCGCGCTGGACCTCGATCGCCGCCTGCACCAGCGGCAGGCGGTACGCCTCGTCGGCCTGCTGCGCCGCGCCACTGCGCTTGAACTGTTCCAGCCAGGCCTCGGCCTTGGCCGGGCGGGCGGTCAGCGCGTAGGCCAGGCAGCCAAGGAAGAACAGGCGCGGCCGGGAGAACAGGATGTCCTGCGGCAACTGGTCCAGCAGGCGCAGCAGCGGGCTCAACTGGTCGAGGCTCCAGGTGGCCGGCGCCGCCCGCTCGACCAGTTGGGCGGCGAAGTCCAGGTCACCGGCCAGTGTCGCGTGGCGGACCGCTTCGGCCAGCAGCTTGCGCTCGGCGAACCATTGAGCGGCCCGGCGGTGCAGCCGGTCCTGCGTCTCGCGGTCACGGCGGGCGAACCAGGTGGCGAGGAAGTCGCCGAACAAGGCGTGGAAGCGATACCAGGGCTGGCGGTCGTCGGCCTCGACGCGAAAGATCAGCAGATTCTCTTCGTCCAGCCGCCTGAGCATGGCCTGTGCCGACGTGCTGCCGGTCACCGCCTCCGCCAGCGACGCATTGAAACGCCGCAGGATGCTCACGTCCTGCATGAACGAGGCGAGCTCGGGGGGCAGGTGCGCCATCACATTCTCGGCGAGGTAGCTCTGCAGGTCGTCGGAGCGCCAGCCCATTTCCCGCAGGGTGCCGCGCGTGGAAGGATCGCTGCGCAGGAGGATGACGACCAGCTGCAGGGTGGCCGGCCAGCCACTGGTGAGCTCGTGGATCTGATGCAGCTCCTCCGGGCTGAGCTTCATCGCCGCCAGGCTCTGCTCGAGGAAGGCGCGGGTTTCCGTCAGGTCGAAAGGCAATGCGGCGCAGTCCAGTTCCACCAGTTGGTCACTGAGGCGCAGCCGGCTGAAGCTGAGCGGCGGACCGACGCGGGAGGAAATCACGAAATGCAGGTTGTCGGGGCTATGGTCCAGCAGCTTCTGCACGAGCTGGTGGGAGCGTGGGTCCACCACATGCTGGTAGTCGTCGATGACCAGGAACAGTTCCTTGTTGATGCCGGCGGCGCCCTCGACTATGGCCGCCACCACCTCATCGATGAATTCCGCCCGCGCGCCCTCCGGGGGGATGCCGCTGTCCAGCGGAATGCCCAGGCGCTGCAGCGCGCCGCGCAGGTAGGCGAAGAAGATGGCGAGGTGCTTGTCGTCGGCACTCAGCGACAGCCAGGCCACATCCGCCCCGGAGCGCATCATTTCCTGCCGCCACTGGGCCAGCAGCGTGGTCTTGCCGAAACCCGGGCTGCCGGTAACCAGGCCGACCCGGCAGTGCGCCATGCGCTGCAGGTCCTCCAGCAGGCGCTGGCGCAGGATGGTCTGGGTGCCGATGCGCGGCGGCGCGAATTTCGTCGATACGAGCAGTTTGTCGGTATGCATGTCCTGACCGGTCTCCGATTCACAGGTCGCCCGCCGAACGCAGCGCTGCAGCGGCTGCGCGGGTCGGAGTCAGGGTGGCGTGGTCACCACCTGGCGATTGCCGGAGTTTTACCCGAAGAATAGCCAAAGGTCAGCACGCGCCATTGCCAGGCACGCACTTCAGGCAGCCCGGCAATCCGCCCCGGACACAGATGGTGGCGGGGAAACGCCATGGGCCACCCCCTCCAACCGAGGGGGAGGCCGAGGGCGCGAGTCAGAGGGTACGTGCCACCAGCTCGCGCATGATGTCGTTGGCGCCGCCGTAGATGCGGTTGACCCGGCTGTCCAGGTAGTGCCGGGCGACCGGGTATTCCAGCATGTAGCCGTTGCCGCCATGCAGCTGCACGCACTGGTCGACCACCTTCGAGTACAGCTCGGAGCACCAGAGCTTGGCCGCGGCGGCCGCTTCCGGGCTCAGGCCATGGTCGAGGATGAGCTCCATGCAGCGGTCGACGTAGGTCTGCCCCAGGGTGATCTCGGTCTTGAGGTCCGCCAGTTTGAAGCGCGAGTTCTGGAACTCGATGATCGGCTTGCCGAAGGCCTTGCGCTCGCGGGTATAGGCGATGGTCTGCTCGAGCACCGCCTGGCTGGCCGCAATGCCGACGACGCCGATGCTCAGACGCTCCCAGGGGAGTTCCTTCATCAGTTGGTAGAAACCCTGGCCGGGCTCGCCGCCGAGGACAGCGGCCCTGGGTACGCGGACGTCCTCGAAGAACAGCATGGTGGTGTCCTGGGCGTGCAGGCCGACCTTGCGCAGCGGCTTGGACTTGGTGAGGCCGGCGCGATCCGCCTCCACCAGGATCAGCGAGATGTCGCGGGAGCCCTTGCCGCTGTTCCCGGTCTTGGCGACCACGACGATGATGTCGCTGTTGGTGCCGTTGGAGATGAAGGTCTTGGCGCCGTTGATCACGTATTCGTCGCCCTCCAGCACCGCGCGGGTCTTGACCGCCTGCAGGTCGGAGCCGGTGTCCGGTTCGGTCATGGCCACGGCGGCGATGGCTTCGCCGCTGGCCATCTTCGGCAGCCACTCCAGCTTCTGTGCCTCGGTGCCGAAGTTGATCAGGTAGCCGGCGCAGATGTCGTGCACGTTGAAACCGCTCAGGCCCGAGACCCCTGCCCGGGCCACCTCCTCGACCGCGATCATCGAGAAGCGCCGGTCCAGGCCGAGTCCGCCATAGGCCTCCGGGGTGGTGGCATTGAGCATGCCCAGCTCGCCGGCGCGCCTCCAGATCTCGCGCGGTACGAGGTGGTCCTCCTCCCACTGTTCGTGGAACGGCGTGCATTCCTCGGCCAGGAAGCGGCGGACGGTGTTGCGGAACTCTTCATGTTCATGGTCGAAGAGGGTGCGCGGAATCATGGATATACCCCTGGATGCGGTTGGCTTTGGCGGCGCCGATCGGGTCCGGCGCCCTTCGCGCCACCTTAGGTCGGCCGGCGCCCTCCCCGCCCCCTCGAAGCGGGTAGGCGACGGCGGATGACCGTCGCATCCGGGTCGTCGTCCGCTCCCACTCCATAAGGGTGGGGGCGCTTGCGCCGGCATTTCGCTCTACTGGCAAAGCCCACTCCCCTGGCCGCTCGCCGGCCAACCTGGACAAGAGAACGAGATGACCGATTCGCTACTCAACGAACGCGAGCTGAGCTTCCAGCTCTATGAACTGCTCGACACCGAGGCCCTGCTCCAGCGTCCGCGCTACGCCGAGCATGACCGCGCCGTGTTCGACGCCACCCTGGAAACCGCACGCGGCATCGCCGCCGAGTACTTCGCCCCGCACAACCAGAAGGGCGATGCCAATGAGCCGACCTTCGACGGCGAGAAAGTCAGCCTGATCCCGGAAACCAGGGCCGCCTGGGACGCGTTCGCCCAGGCCGGCTTCCTCGCCGCCCACCACGATGCCGACGACGGCGGCCTGCAACTGCCGGAAGTCATCCTGCGGGCCAGCATGGCCTACTTCACTGCCGCGAACATCGCCACGGTGGCGTACTCCTTCCTGACCATCGGCGCCGCCAACCTGGTCAAGAGCTTCGCCGGCGACGCGCTGCGCCAGCGCTTCCTGCCGCCCATGCTCGACGGCCGCTTCAGCGGCACCATGGCCCTCACCGAGCCTGGCCAGGGCTCCGCCCTTGGCGACCTGCGCACCAGCGCACGCCCGGCCGGCGATGGCAGCTACCGCCTGTTCGGCCAGAAGATGTTCATCTCCGGCGGCGACCACGACCTGACAGAGAACATCGTGCACATGGTCCTGGCGCGTATCGAGGGGGCGCCGGCCGGCACCCGTGGCATCTCGCTGTTCCTGGTGCCCAAGTTCCTGGTCGATGCCGACGGTCGCCCGGGCGCGCGCAACGACGTGGCCCTGGCCGGCCTGCTGCACAAGCTGGGCTATCGCAACACCACCTCCACCGTACTGAATTTCGGCGAGAAGGACGGCGCGGTGGGCTATCTGGTGGGCGAGGCCAACAAGGGCCTGTCCTACATGTTCCAGATGATGAACGAGGCCCGCATAGGCGTGGCCCTCGGCGCTTCGGCGCTGGCCTACCAGAGCTTCATCCACGCCCTGGACTACGCCCGTGAGCGGCCCCAGGGCCGCCTGCCGGGCGCCAAGGACCCGCTGGCGCCGCAGGTACGCATCGTCGAGCACGCCGACGTGCGCCGCATGCTGCTGCAGCAGAAGGTCTATGCCGAGGGCAGCCTGGCCCTCTGCCTGTACGCCAGCAGCCTGTACGAGGACGCCCACAGCAGCGAATCCGCCGAAGCGCGGCGCGACGCCTGGGAACTGCTCGACCTGCTGATTCCCATGGTCAAGTCCTACCCCTCGAAATACGGCGTGATCGCCTCGGACATCGGCGTGCAGATCCTCGGCGGCTCGGGCTATATCCGCGAATACCCGCTGGAGCAGTACTACCGCGACAACCGCCTGAACCCCATCCATGAAGGCACCGAGGGCATCCACGGGCTCGACCTGCTGGGCCGCAAGCTGCAGCAGAACGGTGGCGCGGGCTATCGGCAGTTCCTCGATCAGGTGCGCCGGTCCCTGGCCGAGGCCGGGCGCGACGACCGCTGCGCCGCCCTCGGCTACCTCCTGGCCGGCGCCCTGGACCGGCTCCAGGAAGCCACCGAAAGCCTGCTGGACCAGGTCGCCGCCGATGCCAACCTCGGCCTGTCCAACGCCACCGCCTACCTCGACCTGTTCGGTCGCGTGCTGGTGGGCTGGCTCTGGCTGCGCATGGCCCTGGTGGCCAGTCGCGCCCTCGACGCCGGCGCGGCCGACAGCGAAGCGGACTTCTACCACGGCAAGCTGCAGGCGGCCCGCTACTTCATGGACTGGGAGCTGGCCTCCATCGACGCGCAGGCACGCCTGCTCGTCGCCGCCAACCGCACGAGCTTCGACATGCAGGACCGCTGGTTCTGATCGTTGCCCCCAACATCCAACCCCTACAAGGAGCCCCCATGAACTCCCTGGTCACCTATCAGGTTGAAGACAACCTGGCCCTGATCGGCCTCGCCCGTCCGCCGGTCAACGCCCTCGGCCAGCCCCTGCGCGCGGCCATACTCGACGCCTGCGAGCGGGCCGCAGCAGACGCCTCGGTGCGCGCCATCGTCCTCTTCGGCGCCAACGGCCTGTTCAGTGCCGGCGCCGATATCGGCGAGTTCGGCAGCGACGCCTCCTTTGCCGCGCCTGACCTGCCCGGCCTGCTGCTGCGCCTGACCCGACTCGACAAGCCCCTGGTCGCGGCCATCGGCAAGCTCGCCCTGGGCGGCGGCCTGGAGCTGGCGCTGGCCTGCGGCTACCGCATCGGCGAACCCGGCACCCGCGTCGGCCTGCCGGAAATCAACCTCGGGCTGCTCCCCGGCGCCGGCGGCACCCAGCGCCTGCCCCGGCTGATCGGCGCCAAGGCGGCACTCGACATGACGCTGTCCGGCACCCAGGTCGGCGCCGACAGCGCACTCGCGCTGGGCATTCTCGACAGGCTTTCGGCAAGCCCCGAGACGCTGCTTGGCGAGGCCCGTGCCTACGCCCGCGAGCTGATCGCCAGCCAGGCCCCCGCGCGGCCCGCTGAGCCCTTCCCGGAGCCGGCCAAGGGCCTGCCGGATGACTTCCTCGCCCGTTTCCGCGAAGAGAACGAGCCCCGCTGGAAGAGCCGCCTGGCACCGCGCCTGCTGCTCTCGGCGGTGGAAGCCGCCTGCCT
>RCUL01000841.1_pt1 | contig 13141 bp, 11 predicted proteins | sample 2167521 | NCBI WGS metagenome assembly RCUL01 (sample SAMN09932745, study PRJNA488358) | compost metagenome | feature: garden; material: soil; isolation source: compost soil in acetic acid-enriched culture | place: Germany: Experimental Botanical Garden Goettingen | collected 2016-01-27
GGTACATGTCCTGGGTGGCGAACAGTTCATAGGTAGTCAGATAGCCCTGCGGATCGTTGCTGGCAAGGGTCTGGCGGATGGCGGCGATCTGTGCCGGGTTGGCCGCCTGGTACTCGCGGCTGAACCAGCGCGACAGGGCCGACTCGGCGTTGGCGTCCGGACCGTGCTCGGCGGCCTGGCGGGTGCGTTCGATCACCCCGGCGCGCTGCTCGGGGCTGCGGTTGAACACGCTGTTGAGGATCACCAGGCCTTCCAGGCACTGCGGGTAGTGCAGGGCGAAGGCCCGCGCCACCAGGCCACCCATGGAGAAGCCGATGACCGTGACCCGGGCCAGGTCCAGGTGCTCCAGCAGTTCGCGCAGCTGCTCGGCGTAACCCAGCAGCCCGGTGTCGGGCTGTGGGCGCGGGCTGGCGCCATGGCCGAGCATGTCATAGGCGATGACCTGGAAGTGCGGCGCAAGGCCGACGATCTGGCCTCCCCACATTTCCTTGTTCAGGCCGACGCCGTGGATCAGCACCACGGGGTGGCCTTGGCCGGTCGCCAGGTAACTGGTGCCGGCCGGTGTGCGTTCAGCGGTGAGCCGAATCATGGATCGCTCCTGCACGGGCCTTGGGATCACTGGGCCTGCTCGGCGGCCAGCTCTTCCAGGTCGATGTAGCGGTTGCCGATGCGCGGGTGCAGGCGGCCGCCGTCGGCGCAACCCAGGACCACGACGATTTCGTCGGCACGCGGGGCGTCTTCGATCTGCATTTCCAGGGTGATGTAGTGCGAGCGCAGGCCTTCGTCGTCCTTCTGCATCATCGGGATCTGGATCGAGGTGCCCGGGCCGCCGCGCTTGTTGGTGAAGCTCAGGTAGCTCTTGGCGTTCACCGCCTGGCGGTAGTGGTTGCCGAAACGCAGGGTGTGGATGACCGCGGAGGCGTGCTCGATCTCACCGTCGGCGCCGACCACGGCGGCCTTGCCATAGGCTTCGATCTTCGCGGCACCGCCGATGGCGGCGGTCAGGCGCTCGACCATCATGGCGCCGAGGTCGGAGCAGTTGGCCTTGATCTCGGGCTTCAGGTCCTCGACGAAACCGCGGCCGACCCAGGGGTTCTTGATCACCACGGCCAGGCCCACCATGGTCACCGGCTTGTCGGTGGCCTTGCCGCCCTCGATGAAGGTCTCTTCGACGTAGCTGACGATCTTGCGGATTTCGAAACTCATTGGGCTCTCCTGGTTGGGGGATCTTCTTGCTGTCTGATGGTATACCATAATATTGAATATGCAAGAGTCAGGTGGCGGGGGAGGGGAGGCATTGGCGACGGAAGGTCGCGGGGAAGCCCGGAATGCAGCTGGCGGCGGGGCGCGAAGGATAAGGGAAAAAGATGGAATACCGTAATACGAGATTCCATTGACGTACAAAGAGGCAATGAGTCGGGCGCATTTCCTGTGGGGGCGAATTCATTCGCGAAGGGGCGCGCAGCGCCCCCTTGGAACCACCGGCCGCGCCTACGGCCCGGTTAGCGAATGAATTCGCCCCCACGAAAAGAGGCAGTTCCACCCTGTGCGGCTATCGCGCCAGGGACCGTCCGGCCGCGCTTGCGGCCTTGCGCCGCATCAGCCCGTAGTAGGTGAGCGCCGGTACCAGCAGCCCGACCACCCAGGCCAGGTCGATGCCATCCAGGGCATTGGCGACGGGGCCGACGTAGAGGGTGGTGTTCATGAAAGGCACCTCCAGCAGGATGGCCAGCACGAAGCTGCCGCACGCCACCAGGTTCACCCGGCCGTAGCGGCCGTCCATGTCGAAGATGTCGGGCACGCAGTAGTCGCCTTTGCGCAGGCAGTAGTAGTCCACCAGGTTGATGGCGGTCCAGGGGATGAGGAAGTAGCTCATGAAGAAGATGAAGTTGAGGAAGAAGGCGATGAAGTCCTCCTGGCTGATGGTGCACAGGGCGGTGGCGATGATGCTGATCGCCAGCATGAACAGCCCCCGGACCGCGGGCGTGACCCGCAGGCGTGCGAAGGGCTCGATCACCGTCACCGTGGACATGAAGGCGCCATAGAGGTTGAACACGTTGATCGCCACCTGGCCGTAGACGATGAACACGAACAGCAGCACCGCGCCAGGCCCGAACAACTGCGCCAGGTGGCTGCCGACGTTGTCTGCGAAGCCATTGATGCCGACGCTGAGCATGGCGCCGAGGATCATCATCCAGGCCCCGCCGGCCACGGTGCCGGCGTAGCTGAACCAGAACACCCGGGACATGGGCGTGCCGCTCGGCAGGTAGCGCGAGTAGTCCGCCACATAGGGCGCGTAGGAGAGCTGCCAGGTGACGGCGATGCTCACCGCCACCAGGAACTTCGACAGCGAGAAGCCAGCCGGCGACCACTGCCCGGCGGGGATCGGCAGGCCCAGGGCGAGCGCCGTGGCGACCAGGAACACCAGGATGGAAAGGATCGACAGCACTTTCTGCAGGCGGTGGATCAGGCGGTAGCCGTAGAGCGCCACCACGAAGCACAGCGCGCCGATCAGGTAGATGTTGCCGTTGCCGCCCAGCGGGCTGACCGATTCGATGGCCTGGGCGGCCAGCAAGGTGTTGCTGACGAAGAAGCCCAGGTAGATGAGCATCACGAACAGCAGCGGCAGCACGGCGCCGATCACGCCGAACTGGGCGCGGCTCTGGATCATCTGCGGGATGCCCAGCTTCGGCCCCTGGGCCGAGTGCGAGGCCATGAAGAGGGCGCCGATCAGCGAGCCGAGGATGATCGCCATGGCGCTCCAGAACAGGTTCAGGCCGATCACCACCGGCAGCACCCCGGAGGCGATGGTGGTGATGTTCATGTTGGCGCCGAACCAGATGTAGAACAGCGATCCGGGCTTGCCGTGGCGCTCGCTTTCGGGAATGAAATCGATGCTGCGTTTCTCGACGTTCATGGCGATCACTCCTGATCCCGGCGCTGCAGGCCGAGGCTGGATTCAAGCAGGGCGATGGTTTCGACGAACTGCGCGGGCTGGTGGGCGAACTGGTCCGGCGCCTGTGGACGGCAGGACGTGAACGGCTCGCCGCGCAGGGCGCGCAGGTACTGCCCGGTGGCGAACAGCTCGATGGCATAGACCCAGTTGGCCAGGATCAGCAGTGCGGCGTTGTGCGCCGCGCGGGTGGTGGTGGTGCAGGCGTCGGCTATCAGGTCGACCCGGTAGCCCAGGGCGAAGGCGTCCTGCACCGTGGCCAGGACGCAGGCGTCGGTGAGCACGCCGGAAACCATCAGGCGGCTGACACCCAGGCGCTTCAGCCGAGCGTCCAGGTCGGTACGGTGGAAGGCGCTGTAGCGCGGCTTGTCGATGACGCAATCGCCAGGTCGTGGCGCCAGGCGCGGAAGGATTTCCACCTGGCGGGTTCCCGCGCAATAGCTGGCTGGGCGCCCGTTGGCGTCCAGCGGCTCGCCGGGCGGCAGGTCGGTGGCCTGCGCGTCGTTGACATGTCGCGTGTAGATCAGCGGAATGCCGGCGGCTCGCGCGGCGGCGATCAAGGCGGCGTTGTTGTCGATCACGGCCTCGAAGTCATGCAGGTGGAAGCCATCCTCCTGCTGCATGTCGATGACCAGGTAGGCGATATCGTTTCTCATGGGCAACTCTTGTTCTTGTGCGGAAAATGCCGGCAGCCCGCGCCATGGCGCCGTAAATGCACGGATGCCAGGGCCGGGAGCTCGAGGGATCGAGCCGGCTGCCAGGTGGGTTCAGCGGGGGGAGTCGCTCAGGAGACTATCTGCCAGAAGCCGTTCTGCTTGGCCGAGACGGAGGCGCGCAGGCGTTTCAGGTGAACGTGCGCAGGGGTCCACTTGCCGCGCAGGTAAGCCATCGCGGCTCCGGGCAGTGGTTGGGCGTTGCAGGTGATCAGGCCTTGGTTCATGGGGCTGTCGACCATTTTCAAGGGAAGCGTGGCCGGATCGCCCGATCCGGCCACGTGACGCGATGACTCAGTTGAACGCCGGCACCACGTGCTTGATGAAGAGTTCCAGCGACTGCTTCTTCTCGGCGTGGGACAGGCTGTTGTCGGCCCAGAAGCTGAACTCGTCCACGCCCAGCTCCTGGTAGTGGCGGATGCGCGCGATGACTTCTTCCGGGGTGCCGATCATGGTGTTCTTGCGGATGTTCTCCAGCTCGAATTCCGGACGGTCCTTGAACTTCTCCTCCGGGCTCGGCGCAAGGATACCGTTGACCGGGACTTCCTTGTTGCCGAACCAGGCATCGAAGGTGCGATAGAAGCGCGAGATGGCGGCGGCGCCGACCTTCCAGCCGTCGGCGTCCTCGGGGCTGTGCACGTGGGTGTGGCGCAGCACCATGAGTTGCGGGCGCGGCACCTCGGGGTTGTTGGCCAGGGCCGCCTCGAACTTGTTCTTCAGGTCCACCACTTCCTCGTCGCCCTTCATCAGCGGGGTGACCATCACGTTGCAGCCGTTCTTCACCGCGAAGTTGTGCGAATCCGGGTCGCGGGCGGCGATCCAGATCGGCGGGCCGGGCTGCTGGATCGGGCGTGGCGAGGAGGTGGAGGTGGGGAACTTCCAGATTTCGCCTTCATGGGCGTAGTCGCCCTGCCACAGGGCTTTGATCACCGGCACCATTTCGCGCAGGTGCTGGCCGCCGGAGGAGGCGGGCATGCCGCCGGCCATGCGGTCGAACTCGTACTGGTAGGCGCCGCGGGCCAGGCCCACTTCCATGCGGCCGTTGCTGATCACATCCAGCAGCGCGCACTCACCGGCCACGCGGATGGGGTGCCAGAAGGGCGCGATGATGGTGCCGGCGCCCAGGCGGATGGTGCTGGTGCGGGCGGCCAGGTAGGAGAGCAGCGGCATGGGGCTCGGCGAGATGGTGTACTCCATGGCGTGGTGCTCGCCGATCCACACGGTGCTGAAACCGCCGGCTTCCGCCATCAGGGTCAGTTCGGTCAGATCTTCGAAGAGCTGGCGGTGGCTGACCTGCTCGTCGTAGCGCTCCATGTGCACGAACAAAGAGAATTTCATGTCGCTTACCTCGAACCTTTTTCTGTCGGGCCACGGAGCGGCCGCTGCTGTGGATGACGCCGCCAGGGTCCCGGGACCGGCTGGGCGACTTGCTGGATATTGGTATACCATAATACGGAATATCTGCAAGACGTTTCTGATGGAGTGGATAGCTCTCAGGGGCTGCTGCGCAGCCCTTTGCGAATGAATTCGCCCCCACAGGAAAAAGCGAATCCGCGCCGAAGGTGGCAGCCTTTTCGTGGGGGCGATTTCAATCGCTGAGCAGACCGCAGGTCTGCCCTCGGCAATCACCAAAAAAAAGCCCCCATGAAGGGGGCTCACAAAGCACACATGAATCGGGAATCAGGCAAAGGCTTGCAAGGCCCCCATCTTGCCGCGGCAGTAGATCATCGGCGGCACCTGCTGCTCGGGGACTATCAGGTTCTTCACCGCGCCGACCAGGATGGCGTGGTCGCCGCCTTCGTACTCGCGCCACAGCTCGCATTCGATGATGGCGGTGGCATTGGCCAGTATCGGATTGCCCAGTTCGCTCAAGGTCCAGTCGATGCCCTGGGCCTTGTCCTTGCCCTTCCTGGCGAAGGCGTAGGCCTCGCCCTGCTGGTCGGCGGAGAGCAGGTGGATGGCGAAGCGCTTGCTCCTGATCAGCACCGGATAGGAGTCGGAGCTGTAGTTGGGGCAGAACAGCACCAGGGCCGGGTCCATGGACAGGGAACTGAAGGCGCTGGCGGTCAGCCCGACGATCTGGCCGTCGTCATCCAGGGTGGTGATGACAGTGACGCCGGAGGGGAAGGAGCCCATGACTTGCTTGTAGGCATTGGTGTCGATCATTTCGGGTACCTATCGGTGTGGCCTGGCTGCGACCGGCAGCGCATTTGTGTCTGATGGTATACCGTAATATTTCCATTGCAAGCACAATTTCCCAGTGGTTGAACGGCAACCGACGAACGTCGATATGATCGTTAAAGCCCAGTAATCACGGGGCTTTCAGATGATCAGGTTGAACGATTCAGCTGCTGTTGGTGGCCGTTGTCGTGCATCTGATACCCGGAAAAAATCCTTGTCTGAGTCTTGGAATACCATAATATGGTGCCGCGATATCGGGTGGCTGTCGCCTTTCCCCAAGCCCGAATGCACAGGCCCGCGTGGCTTTCCTACAAAGACAATAAGCAAGGCAAGACGATGTCCGAGAATTCCCAGCAGACGCTGATCGAGAACCATACCGTCGACTACGTGCCGCCCGCCGAACGCCACGGCAAGGCCCGCGACCTGTTCACCCTCTGGTTCAGCACCAATATCGCGCCGCTGCCGATCGTCACCGGGGCCATGGTGGTCCAGGTGTTCCACCTCGACCTGCTCTGGGGCCTGCTGGCCATCGTGCTGGGGCATATGCTCGGCGGGGTCTTCATTGCCCTGGCCTCGGCCCAGGGGCCGCAGATGGGCATCCCGCAGATGGTCCAGAGCCGTGGCCAGTTCGGCCGCTACGGCGCGCTGCTGATCGTGTTCTTCGCCGCCATCATCTATGTCGGCTTCTTCATCTCCAACATCGTCCTGGCGGGCGAGTCGATCCACGGCATCGCCCCCGCCGTGCCGCTGCAGGTGGCGATCATCATCGGCGCCCTCAGCGCCACCGCCATCGGTGTGATCGGCTATCGCTTCATCCATACCCTGAACCGCATCGGCACCTGGGTGATGGGCGGCGCGCTGCTGGCCGGCTTCGCCTGGATCTTCTGCAACGAGCTGCCGGCGGACTTCCTAAGCCGTGGCGCCTTCAACCTGTCGGGTTTCCTGGCCACCATCTGCCTGGGCGTCATCTGGCAGATCAGCTTCTCGCCCTACGTGTCGGACTATTCGCGCTACCTGCCGGCCAGCATCGGCATCGCCAAGCCGTTCTGGGCCACCTATTTCGGCGCCTGCCTGGGCACCATCCTGTCCTTCAGCTTCGGCGCGGTGGCCGTGCTGGCGACCCCGGAAGGCACCGAAGCCATGGCCGCGGTGAAGCAGGCCACCGGCGTGCTCGGCCCGGTCCTGATGCTGCTGTTCCTGCTCAACATCATCAGCCACAACGCCCTCAACCTGTACGGTGCGGTGCTGTCCATCGTCACCTCGATCCAGACCTTCGCCGGCGGCTGGACGCCGAGCATCCGCGTGCGGGTGGTCCTCTCCGCCGTGGTGCTGGCCGGCAGCTGCCTGATGGCGCTGGGCGCCTCGGCCAACTTCATCTCCCACTTCATCGGCCTGATCCTGGCGCTGCTGCTGGTCCTGGTGCCCTGGGCCTCGATCAACCTGATCGACTTCTACCTGATCAAGCGCGGCCGCTACGACATCGCCTCGATCTTCAAGGCCGATGGCGGCATCTACGGGCGCTTCAACCCCCATGCGATCACCGCCTACTTCCTCGGCATCCTGGTGCAGCTGCCCTTCGCCAACACCGCGCTCTATGTCGGCCCCTATGCCAACTACATCGAGGGGGTGGACCTGTCCTGGCTGGTGGGGCTGCTGGTGACCTGCCCGCTCTACTACTGCCTGGCCACCCGCGGCAGGGAGCCGGTGGGCGCGCTGCGCATGGCCGACTGACGCGCCGGAGCTCCACCCATCGCGCCCCGACCTGTCCTGCAGGCGGGGCGCGTTGCTTTGCGGGAGTTTTCGACCGGAAGACGCTTGCCTGCCTGCAGATCGAAATCCGTCAGCTAGCTTTTAGTGATCGGGTTTTCTCAGCGAGGGAGCGGGTCATGGCAAAGAGCAAGAAGAAGGCAGCCGCCAACGCGGCGGCGGAACAGGAAAAGCTCGGTCGCAAGGAGTACGAAAGCGAGCTCAAGCGCCTGCATGTCGAGCTGGTGAAACTGCAGCAGTGGGTGGTGGCCCAGGGGCTCAAGGTCTGCGTCATCTTCGAGGGCCGTGATGGCGCCGGCAAGGGCGGGACCATCAAGGCCATCACCGAGCGGGTCAGCCCGCGGGTGTTCCGCGTGGTGGCGCTGCCGGCGCCCACCGATCGGGAGAAGACCCAGATGTACGGCCAGCGCTACCTGATCCACATGCCGGCGGCGGGGGAAGTGGTGATCCTCGACCGCAGCTGGTACAACCGCGCCGGCGTCGAGCGGGTCATGGGCTTCTGCAGCGAGGAGCAGGCGCGCAAGTTCCTCGCCGTGACGCCGCTGTTCGAGAAGATGATGGTCGAGTCCGGGATCATCCTCATCAAGTACTGGCTGGAGGTGAGCGCCGAGGAGCAGACCCGCCGCCTCAGGGACCGCATCGACGACGGCCGCAAGATCTGGAAGCTGTCTCCCATGGACCTCAAGTCCTATACCCGCTGGGACGACTACACCCGCGCCCGCGACGAGATGTTCGCCGCCACCGATTCCTCCTGGGCGCCCTGGTACATGGCCCGCTCGGAAGACAAGCGCAAGGTGCGCCTGAACATCATCAGCCACCTGCTCAAGCAGGTTCCCTACAAGGACCTGACCCACGACAAGAAGGTCGAGTTGCCCAAGCGCGGCAGGCTCGGCAAGTACAAGGCCGCTCCCTATGCCTTCAGGATGGTGGAGGAGCGTTACTGACAGCAGCAACCGGGCGGCCCGGACCGGGAGCGCCACGGTCGCCTCGATGAGGCCAGCATGAGCGACGACGACTCGACGCGCCTGGCGCCCGAACCCGGCCGGGTGGCGCGCGGGCGATCCGCTGGCGATTCCACCTGGCTGCGCTGGTTGCCGGGCCTGCAACTCCTGTATCGCTACCAGCCGCGCTGGCTGGGGCACGATCTCGTCGCCGGGCTGGTACTGACCAGCATGCTGGTGCCGGTGGGCATCGCCTACGCCGAGGCCTCGGGTGTTCCAGGCATCTACGGGTTGTACGCCACCATAGTGCCGCTGCTGGTCTATGCCCTGTTCGGGCCGAGCCGCATCCTGGTGCTGGGGCCGGACTCCGCCCTGGTGGCGGTGATCCTCACCGTGGTGCTGGCGCAATCCGATGGCGATCCGCATCGCGCCGTGGTGCTGGCCAGCATGATGGCGGTGGTGTCGGGGCTGGTGTGCCTGCTGGCCGGCCTGCTGCGGCTGGGGTTCATCACCGAGCTGCTGTCCAAGCCGATTCGCTACGGCTACCTGAACGGTATCGCGCTGACCGTGCTGATCAGCCAGTTGCCCAAGTTGTTCGATATCTCCGTCAAGAGCGAGGGGCCATTGCGCGATATCCGCAGCCTGGTTGCGGCCCTGAATGCCGGCGAGGCCAACTGGACGACCTTCGCGGTCGGGGGCGGTACGCTGGTGGCGATCCTCCTGCTCAAGCGTTTTCCCCGCCTGCCGGGCATCCTTATCGCGGTGGTCGCGGCGACCCTGGCGGTCGGCCTGCTCGATCTCGGCGGTGGCGCCGGGGTCAAGGTCCTCGGCTCGCTGCCCCAGGGCCTGCCGTCGTTCGTCGTGCCCTGGATCACGCCGGTGGACCTGGGCTCGGTGATTCTCGGCGGTTGCGCCGTCGCCCTGGTTTCCTTCGCCGACACCAGCGTGCTGTCCCGTACCTACGCGGCGAAGACCGGCAGCTACGTCAACCCCAACCAGGAAATGATCGGCCTGGGGGCGGCCAACCTGGCCGCCGGTTTCTTCCAGGGTTTCCCGGTCAGCAGCAGTTCGTCCCGCACGCCGGTTGCCGAGGCCGCCGGCGCGCGGACCCAGCTCAGTGGCGTCATCGGCGCATGCGGCGTGGCCCTGCTGCTGCTGTTCGCGCCCGAGTTGCTGCGCCATCTGCCCAGTAGCGCGCTGGCCGCCGTGGTGATCGCCGCGGCCATCGGGCTGTTCGAGTTCAAGGATCTGTGGCGCATCTACCGCATTCAGCAGTGGGAATTCTGGTTGTCCATCGCCTGCCTGGTGGGGGTGGCCGCGTTCGGCGCGGTGCCCGGCATCTGCATCGCCGTGGTGATTGCGGTGATCGAGTTCCTCTGGGACGGCTGGCGCCCGCATTTCGCGGTACTGGGCCGGGTGGACGGTATCCGCGGCTATCACGATATCCAGCGCTATCCCCAGGCGCGGCGGGTGCCGGGGCTGGTGCTGTTCCGCTGGGATGCGCCGCTGTTCTTCGCCAATGCCGAGTGGTTCCAGGAATCGGTGCTGGAGGCGCTGGAGCAATCGCCGATGCCGGTCAGGCGGCTGGTCGTCGCCGCCGAGCCGCTGACCAGTGTCGACGTGACCTCGGCGGACATGCTCGCCGGGCTTCGGCGTGTGCTGGAGGAGGCGCGGATCGAGCTGCATTTCGCCGAGGTGAAGGACCCGGTCAAGGACAAGCTGGAGCGCTTCGGCCTGCTCGAATCGCTTGGCCCAGACGCGTTCCACCCCACGGTCGGTGCCGCGGTCGATGCCTACCTCGAAGCGTACGGGGTGGACTGGACTCCATAGGGCTGCTGCCCCCTGTCATGAAATGAAAAGCCGCTGTCGTGCGATGTGAAGCATGCGCGAGGGCAGGTGCCTAGAGTCCAATCCATGGGTCCGTGACCCGCCCACAAGAACGAAGATTGGAGAAAAGGCATGGCCAAAGCCGTACGCTTCTATGAATCCGGGGGGCCGGAAGTGCTCCGCTACGAGGACGTCGAAGTCGGCGATCCGGGACCCGGTGAAGTCCGCATCCGTCACGTCGCCGTAGGCCTGAACTACGCCGACACCTATTTCCGCAACGGCACCTACCCGGTTCCGCTGCCCAACGGTATCGGCGTCGAAGCTTCCGGCGTGGTGGTGGCGGTGGGCGAGGGCGTGAGCAATGTCGCCCTGGGCGACCGCGTCACCTACACGGGCTTTCTCAACACCCTGGGCGCCTACTCCACCGAGCGCCTGGTGCCGGCGGCGCCGCTGATCAGGCTGCCCGAGACCATCGCCTTCGAAACCGCTGCCGCCATGACCATGCGCGGCCTGACCTCCGCCTACCTGATGCGCCGCATCCACGACTTCAAGGAAGGCGACAGCATCCTCCTGCATGCCGCCGCCGGTGGCGTGGGCCTGATCGTCTCGCAGTGGGCCAAGCTGCTCGGCCTGACCGTGATCGGCACCGTGTCCACCGAGGCCAAGGCCGAAGTGGCCCGCGCCCACGGCTGCGACCACACCATCAACTACAGCCATGAAGACGTCGCCAAGCGCGTGCGCGAGCTGACCGACGGCGTCGGCGTCAACGTGGTGTTCGACAGCGTCGGCAAGAACACCTTCATGGCCTCGCTGGACTCGCTCAAGCGTCGCGGCCTGCTGGTCTGCGTCGGCACCGCCTCCGGCCCGATCCCGGCCTTCGACCCGGTGCTGCTGGCGATGAAGGGCTCGCTGTACCTGACCCGCCCGGCGCTGGCCGACTACATCGCCGACCCGGCCGAGAAGGCCGCCCTGGCCGGCGAGCTGTTCGACCACGTCGGTAGCGGCCGCATCAAGATCGAGATCAACCAGCACTACGCCCTGCAGGACGCCGTGGAAGCCCACCGCGACCTGGAGTCGCGCAAGACCACCGGCTCGTCGATCTTCGTCATCTGAGGAGGCCACCGCCATGCAAGTCGAACAACTGACCTGCGCCATCGGCGCCGAGCTGGTCGGCGTCAAGCTGGCCGACGCCATCCACGACGACGGCCTGTTCGCCGAGATCCGCGCCCAGCTGCTCCAGCATCGCGTGCTGTTCCTGCGCGACCAGGACTTCAGCCGCGCCGAGCACGTGGCCTTCGCCCGCCGCTTCGGCGAGCTGGAAGACCACCCGGTGGCCGGCAGCGACCCGGAGCATCCGGGCCTGGTGCAGATCTACAAGCGTCCCGACCAGCCGATGGACCGCTACGAGAACGCCTGGCACACCGACGCCACCTGGCGCGAAGCGCCGCCGCTCGGTTGCGTGCTGCGCTGCGTGGAGTGCCCGCCGGTGGGCGGCGACACCATGTGGGCGAACATGGTCCTGGCCTACGAGAAGCTGCCGGCCGACGTGAAGCAGCGCATCGAGGGCCTGCGCGCCCGCCACAGCATCGAGGCGAGCTTCGGCGCCGCCATGCCCATGGAGAAGCGCCTGGCGCTCAAGGCCATGTACCCGGATGCCGAGCATCCGGTGGTGCGCACCCATCCGGAAACCGGCGAGAAGGTGCTGTTCGTCAACGCCTTCGCCACCCACTTCACCAACTTTCACACCCCGGAACACGTCCGCTACGGCCAGGACTACAGCATGGGCGGCAGCGACCTGCTGCGCTACCTGGTCAGCCAGGCCTACATCCCGGAGTACCAGGTGCGCTGGCGCTGGAAGCCGAACAGCGTGGCGATCTGGGACAACCGCTCGACCCAGCACTACGCCGTGATGGATTACCCGTCCTGCGTCCGCAAGATGGAACGCGCCGGGATCATCGGCGACAAGACCTTCTGATCCAGCCGGCCGGATACCGCGTCCGGCCGCTCCAGCCTACAAGAACAACCGAGGACATTGAGATGCAATTCCTAGACGATTCCCTGCACCCGGAAAACATGGAAAAAGTGGTCATCACCGTGGCGCCCTATGGCCCCGAGTGGATGCCGGCCGACTTCCCCGAAGACATCCCGGTGACCATGGACGAACAGGTTCAGAAGGCCGTTGATTGCTACGAGGCCGGCGCCACCGTGCTCCACCTGCACGTCCGCGAACTGGACGGCACCGGCTCCAAGCACCTGTCCAAGTTCAACGAGCTGATCGCCGGCGTGCGTGAAGCGGTGCCGGACATGATCATCCAGGTCGGCGGCTCCATTTCCTTCGCCCCCGAGAGCGAGGGCGAAGCCGCCAAGTGGCTGTCCGACGACACCCGCCACATGCTGGCCGAGCTGACTCCGAAGCCGGACCAGGTCACCGTGGCCATCAACACCACCCAGATGAACATCATGGAGCTGCTCTATCCGGAGTACCTCAAGGGCACCTCGCTGGAGAACCCGGTCTACCAGGCCGCCTACAGCGAAATGACCGTGCCGGCCGGCCCGGCCTGGGTCGAGGAGCACCTCAAGCGCCTGATGGCCAACGGCATCCAGCCGCACTTCCAGCTCACCGGCATGCACGCCCTGGAAACCCTCGAGCGCCTGGTGCGCAAGGGCGTCTACAAGGGCCCGCTGAACCTGACCTGGATCGGCATCGGCGGCGGCTTCGACGGCCCCAACCCGTTCAACTTCTTCAACTTCATCCACCG
>RCUL01000843.1_pt1 | contig 13110 bp, 11 predicted proteins | sample 2167521 | NCBI WGS metagenome assembly RCUL01 (sample SAMN09932745, study PRJNA488358) | compost metagenome | feature: garden; material: soil; isolation source: compost soil in acetic acid-enriched culture | place: Germany: Experimental Botanical Garden Goettingen | collected 2016-01-27
GTGAAGGCAATAAAGCATTCACAAGCAACCAGTTCTCTGACTATTTAGCGGGTCTTGTAAACCAATATCCAATTATCTCAATTGAAGATGGTTTAGATGAATCTGACTGGGAAGGCTGGTCTTACTTGACGTCTATCCTTGGTGACAAAATCCAATTGGTAGGTGATGACTTGTTCGTTACAAACCCTAAGATTTTACAACGTGGTATTAATGAGAAAGTAGGTAACTCTATCTTAATCAAGTACAACCAAATTGGTACGTTGACTGAAACTCTAGATGCAATCTACCTTGCTAAAGAAAATGGTTATACGACTGTAATTTCTCACCGTTCTGGTGAAACAGAAGATTCAACTATTGCTGACTTGGCAGTAGGTACAGCGGCTGGCCAAATTAAGACTGGTTCACTTTGCCGTTCTGACCGTGTTTCTAAGTACAACCAATTACTTCGTATTGAAGAATTGACTAAAGCTGCTTACCGCGGTAAAGCTGAGTTTAAAGGTTTAAACTAATCTTTAAATAAAAAGTTAAAATTAGTTTTTTAACATTTTAGGGTGCTATTTCTCTATTTTTAATAGGAAATAGCACCTTTTTTAATGCTTAAAAGATGAGTTACTTTTTTATTTTTTAGTGATTCTTTTATTACACCTCAAAAAATGCAAAAATCTAGTAACTACAGCATTTTCAAAAACCTCATGTCAGACATTTATAATACTCAATTCTTTTACTAACCTAGCCGGCGGATTTTTAAAGACTCAGCCCAACTATGATGTTTGCAACGAGAACACTCTTGATCAATTTTATTGAGAATTTTAGTTTCACCACATTTCATACATGAATAAAAAGTGTTGATTTTAAGTACGCTTGCTTTGCAATAAGCATCGGGGAATAGTGGTAATCCCCATTTTACTTCTTCATCTTCATAGTACAGTAAGCTAAGGATACCGTCGGACTCCAGTAAAGCTGTTCTCACTTGACCTAAATGTTCAACATTTTGTTGTCGTATCTCTGAGAAAAACTCATCATGTGAATATGATTGTTTCTGGAAATCTTTGTAGACTAAAAGTCCATCTTTGACCACGCAAAGTGCTTTTCCTTCTAATAGATCTTCAATTTTCTTATGCTTCACCATGGCCCAAGTTACTAGGCGATAGAGAAAAAGAATAACGATAAATACGATAAAAGCATGGGCAATAGGTAAGTCCTTGGTAAACATTGGATCACCAGCAGCCGAGCCTAAACATAAAATAATTGCGAGTTCAAAAAGGGAAAGTTGGCGAACACCACGCTTACCTGATAGTCTTAAAAAACTAATAATAATGATAAACATGACGAAACATCGAACCAAAATTTCCAAAATAAAGGTCCATGTAGTGTCACCTATGAAAATACTAAAAAAATCCATTTTTTTCTCCTTTTTAATAGGTATATGAAGTCTTTACAAAATTCTTAGCAAATTAAAAATAGAAAAAATATACTTTTTAAGTAGTTATTGGTTAAAAATTCGAACTCTCTGTGATTTTGTATAAATTTCATTTTTCAAACTATGTATTAGAATAAACATATAGTGTAGGTTTTAATTGTAGATAAATAGCAAGACAGAATGATTGTTGAAGTTGTCAAATAGGATGAAAGTGTATTTATTAGAATTTTAGTTTTAAATGTCTTTTTCTATATTAGCTAGGAATTACGGTACTTCATTTTTAAAATATCTAATATTAATAGATATATGATATGTTTTAATATTGTTTGGATTTTATGAGGAATTTTATATCATGAGAAAGCAATATCATTTTAGAAAAATTGAAAATGATACTTATATTTGGGATGTAGATAATTTAATAGCTTTAACTAAAAACTTTAAAGTAAAAGAAATTTTACTATCAGAAATAAAAGAATTAAATGAACCATATTGGTATCCAGATTCTCATCCTACTACTCAAGATATTATTAATCATATGCTATTAATTCAAGAAGCAGATTTGTCCTATCCAATAATAATATGTTCACAGGGTAGAATAATGGATGGTATGCATAGAGTGGGGAAAGCAAAAATTTTAGGTAAGATTAAAATATGTGCTGTACAATTTGATAAAGATCCCCAGCCAGATTATATCAATGTTGATGAAAATGATCTTATCTATGATGATTAATTATTTATTTTTCATAAGTTTTATATTTAGAAATATAGAATTTATTAAAAGTTTTACTATGTTTAGAGTTAATTGTGAAAAAATTATTTAGCTACGAATGATACAGAAGATTTTGCTTATGCTGTTTTATTTTTAATCTCAAATATTTTAGGTTTTATTACCAGCAGTTAAAATTTTGAGGAGGATAGCGGCTTATAACATCCATTAATATGCTTTACTGACAATTCGGGCTATACGGAATGGCATCTAACCGTTTTTGAAAAGCACTGGCATTCAGTATATTTTTATACATTTGTTGATATGTTTTTTTGTGATCTTCAATGTTGTGATAATCAATAATTTCTTGAAGTTTATCTCTATATTCTATATGGCCGGCATGGAACATTGCTGCATAATGTCCCCACAATACATATTGATATCGTACAGCTGCCTTGGGAATTAAATTTATTTCGTTTAAATAGCTATGGGCCGTTTTTTCATAACATTCTTTTATTTCATGGGCATCTTTTTTCATTTTTCTTAAGAAAATGCATTGCATCTCTTGTAGTTGTGAGCTATCTGTTTTATTTAGAATTTTTTCGGTAACTATATATGCTCCTTTAAGGCAACCTAAGTGAATAAGTACCTTGCGTTTGGTTTTTAAAATATCTAAATTATTATCGCTAGAGGGAATTTTTTTTAATAAGTTTTTAAATTTTAAATGGGCAGTATCTGGATCTTGTCCATCTTTTAGTGTGTATACAATATCATTATATTCAGATATATAAGGGGTGGCTGATGTATATTGTGTCTGATTACTCTTCATATTAAGTATTTTTGAAGGGCTGTCATCAGTAGGGTTATTACAAGCGCTTAGACCTAAGCTTGCTAAAGAAAATGCTAAAATTTTATGCACTACAGTTTATACCTTTATTCTCTTTTATGAGACTGATGAAGAATAATAAAATATAAAAGAAAATACTGTGTAGTTTTTTATTTCTCTTGTTCTTGAGCGGTTCCATAGTCAATATTAATTTAAAAGTTATTTTATAGCTTTTTAAATCAACAATATAAGCATCAAGTTTGAGTTTCATTGGTCAACAGGATCTGTGTCGAATTTGTTAGAAATCCAGAGTTTTGGGTGGATAGCATATTTTATGCTTAATGCAATATGGATTAATAATTTACGTTAAACAAACAAGAATAATTATTAACTTAAATTTGATAATAATTATCATTCGTGTTAATTTTTGTGCCGAACTTTTACTACTGTGTAACAAGGAACAACGTAGTGGAAGACTAAAAATATGGTACAGCACATTGGTTATTATGGAATTTTCTTATGTACAATCCGCCCTTTAGAAAAGCATTTAAAGTTCACCCTTTAGTACTTTCTATGGCTTTAACGGTACCTTCATTTGTTTATGCAGAACAACCAACCGAAACAGCCACTTTAGCAACGATAAAAGTACAAGCAGAACAAGAAAATCCGGCTGTTACTGAAGGTTCGGGCAGCTATACAGCAAAAAGTTCAAATACTTCTACAAAACTAAATTTATCTCTTCGTGAAACTCCTCAATCGGTCAAAGTTTTAACCCGTGAGTATTTAGAGGATCGAAAAATCGATTCCTTTCAAGATTTAATGAACAATATTACGGGTGTTTCGACCTCACGTACTGATGAGCGTCAAAGAGTTTATGCACGTGGTTTTGAGGTGGATTATTACTTAATTGATGGAATACCTAGTACTACAAACTTAGGCACTGGAGATTTAGATTTAGATATTTATGATCGTATCGAAGTAGTAAAGGGTGCCAATGGCCTAACCACAGGTGCTGGAAACCCAGCGATGGCACTGAACATGATTCGGAAACATGCAAACTCAAAAGAACTCACTGGTAATGTCAGCACATCTATAGGTTCATGGAACTCTTGGAGTAGCTCAGCGGATGTTTCCACACCGCTTAATGCAGATGGATCATTACGTGGCCGTATGTTTGTAAAGCATTCTGATGAAAAATCATTTATGGATTTTTATGAGAAAGAGCGGAATGTATTTTATGGTGCGGTTGATTATGACTTGAGTGATAAAACAAGCATGTCGCTTGGAGCTACTTATCAAGAATTACATCGTGATGGTATTCGCTGGGGTGGGACACCGGCTTTTTATACTGATGGGACTCGTACCAATTTTTCTAGAAGCTTAACAGTAAGTGCACCTTGGACTTATTGGGATGTGAATACAACCGCAGTATTTGCGAACTTAAAGCAGAATTTATTTAATGACGTTAATTTAAATATTGCTTATACCTTCCGTAAAGAAGATACAGCTTCTATGTTGTTGTATACAGCTGGAAAAGTAGACAAGGCAACCAATACAAGTCCATTAAAAAATGAAGAGGACAAGAAGAAGGATAATGTCTCAGTATATGGTGCAAAAGCTGCAAATGAAGAAAATAATATTGATGTTTTTATCAATGCACCATTTACGCTATTTAATCGTCCACAAGAAATCATTATTGGTGGATCTTGGAATAAGAACGAAAAGACGAAAGATATTTTTGGTGGATCTAACACAAACCAAGACATTGAAAAATATTTAGGTGAACCACTTAATTATGATGATATGGCTCAAGAGTTGCTTCAGCCTATTGTTTTAAACGGCAAAAATGCACTAAATGAAACCACACAAACTGCCGCATATATTGCCGGAAAATTTCAGATTCTGGATCCTTTAAAAATTATTGCAGGGGCACGCTTATCAAATTGGAAATATGAAGCAGAAAATGATAAAGGTAATCGTGAATTTAATAATGAATTAGCACCATATATTGGGGCTATTTATGATTTTGCCCAAGATCATTCTGTATACGCGAGTTATACAGAAATTTTCAAACCTCAAGAACGTAAAGATATAAATGATCAATATATAGATCCGATTACAGGTAAGAGTTATGAGGCCGGCTTAAAGAGCGAATGGTTTGGAGGGCGTTTAAATACAGCATTGTCAGTATTCCGAATAGAACAATCTAATTTTGCTGAATTGATACCTGACACATTTATTATTCGCAATGGTACACAAACTACAGAGCAGGCTTATCGCGCTGTAGATGGGGTTGAAAGTAAAGGTTTTGAGTTTGAAGCTGATGGCGAGATTAACGACAACTGGGGTATTAACTTTGGAATTGCTAACTTTGAAGCAAAAGATGCAAAAGGCACAAAGGTTAATACGACAAACTCTCGAACAACTTCGAACTTATTTGTTAAGTACAAACTTGATCAATGGAGTGCAGGACTTGGTTTAAATTATAAGAGTAAATACTACACGGGTAGCGGAAGCTCCCGTATTGAGCAAGATGCTTATGTTTTAGCAAGTGCGATGCTTGGCTATCAAGTAGATAAAAATATCAAACTTCAATTTAATATCGATAATATTTTTGATGAGAAATATTATGAAGGTATTGGTGCTAACTCAATGAATTGGGGAACACCACGAAATGCAACAGTAAGTGTTCGTTATAATTTCTGATTTAGACCCTCATAAGCAGTCGATTTATAAGAGCCCTTTAATGAGGGCTTTTCTATATTTACTCAGCATAATTTCATCATACTTAGACTGGTGGTTAGGTGCATAGATTGATTTATAAGCAATTGTACTTATAAATATTATTTCCCTTCCAAATTCCATTCAATTTTGACAAAATGAAACATGTCACAATGGTCAATTAAAGTAATCTGCCCATCAAATAATCTCATATTTCATCGACGAGTTTTCATTGACTCAGCCCAGCTATGATTTTTACAGCGCGAGCACTCCTTATCGATTCTGTTTAGAATTTTGGTTTCATCACACTTCATACAAGATTAAAAAGTATTAGTTTTAAGGACCTCTGCTTTGCTATAAGCATCCGGAAATAAGGGTAAACCCATTTAATATCCTCATCTTCAAAATAAAGCAGATTGAGAATATTGTCTGATTCAAGCAGGGCTGTTCTTACCTGACCTAAGTGTTCAACATTTTACTTATGCATTTCCGAGAAAAACTCATCATGAGAATATGACTGTTTTTAGAAATCTTTGTAGACTACATATATAAACCGACTCTAATAAGGTCGGTTTTTTATTACCTAAAGGAAAGTGAAATGAATATTGAACAATATCTTGATGAACTAATTAAACACGAAGGTGGTTATGTAAATAACCCAGCAGGCCGTGGAGGGGTAACTAAGTACAGTATTACTGAAGCAATAGCATGTGTTAATGGTTTCAAAGGGAATATGTGTGATCTGCCTTTAGACGTGGCCAAAGACATTAATAAAAAGTAGTACTGTACAGCTCCATTCTTTGTCCAGATAAATTTCATTTATTCTGCAGTTGCCGAAGAGCTTTTAGATACGCGTGGAAATTGCGGTACCAGCGTTGCAAAATCTCTTTTGCAACGCGCTTTGAAATTGCAGAACGCAACCCAAGCCAAGAGCAGTTTTTCTATGGTTGGATTGCTAATCGAGAGGTTATTTAAATGGCGAACTGCCCCATGAAGTAAAACTTGTAAAAATGATCACGACAAGAAGCAGGTCATTAGGACGGGCTATATAAAAAATAGCTCGTTGCCAGTTAACCCACTTAAACTTTTAAACGAATAGAAATCTAACTGATAAAAAAACTTTAGCATGTTTTATAACCGATTATACCAATGCTTATAATTAGTTACTTAAGTTTATGGATTTTTTAGGTATCCTTCTTTACTAAATAGCTTTTCACGATATTCAATTTCTAACATTTCTGTTTGCATATGCTGAGGATTAAAATCTTCATCTCTAAGATCAAGCATATCACAGTAGTTTAAAATCAAGGATTCGTCTTAGTTGTCAGGGATATGAATATGACTGCTGGTAGTTTACATAAGAAAGTTAGGGATAATTCAGGAAGTAAAGTGCTTATTGGACTTGTAATACATTTCCTTGAACATGTAAATTTTTTTGGAATTAACCGAGAAGAGCTATTATTACAAGGAGAGCTAATTGACGATAAATTAAGTGATTCAAATCAATGTGTTGCCCTTTATCACTTTGAGAGAATGATTACATATACATATAATACCTGCAAAAATCCTGTAATTGCATTGGATTTTTTTCAAAAAATGGATTCCACTGCATATGGTGTTTTAGGACATCTAGTACCTCTATCTTCAAATTTAAAACAAGCTATAGATACCTTAAAAGAATTCCAACCTTTAATTGGATGTATTGGTGATATTTCACTTCAGCTTAGGTCTGATACTGTTTACTGGAAATGGGATTGTAGGTCAGATGATCCAATTTTTAATCGCTGTGCCAATGAATACAATTTGGCTTGGTGGGTAAGTTTAATCCGTTTGGTTCGAAATGAGCAGTTTTCTGTACTTAAAGCTGTTCATTTCAAACATAGTTTAGCTAAACCAGAATTACAAAATTATTATAATGAGTTTTTTGGGTGTTCAGTCTATTTCGACCAGCCAGAGACAGCTCTGTTGTTATTACCAAAATCTTTAAATATGGCGTTAAGGACTGGAAATGCAGGATTGTATGAAAGTGTTCGAATATTTGCTTCAAAATTATTAGAACAACAAAAAGCTGAAAAAAACTTTACGCAGCAAGTTAAGTCACAAATTTATCTATTACTTCATAAAGATAAGCTTTCTCGTGAAAATGTTGCGGAACAATTAGGGGTGAATGTTAGAACTCTGAGTAGAAAATTACAGCAAGATGGGAATTTATCATATAGTACGCTACTCGATCAGGTTAGATTTGAATTGGCTATAAATTATTTAGAAGTCCATAATGAGCACTCCGTTCTATTTATTTCTAAAGCGCTTGGATTTTATACTAGTCATTCATTTATTTCTTGGTTTAAATCAAAAACAAACTTGACTCCAATGCAATATCGTAAAAATAAGAATACTGAATATCCACAATACTAATAGATATGTCCTATCTGGGAAATTAATTGACCTATAAGCGTTATTTTTTTCTTATTTGTTAAGAATATTATAAAAACGTAATTTAGTTTTACTGGCAGAATTGGTTATGGGGGAAGTCGGCTAATTTGTTCTTGAGTTGTTTTTATTAGCCTATCACCATTTTCTAATAGTAGATGATTTGCATTCAAGGAATTAGAAAGTAGGCACTATTTATAAGTAGTCTCTATAGTAACATCAAGGAAATGATATGAAATTACAAAAAATTTACCCACAGACAATCGGTTTGCTTTTACTTGGATCTTCCATTGCAGGATGTGGTGATAATGATACGGCCTATATTCCCCCTGAAGTGGAGGAATCTTGCCCAGTTGTGATGGACGAAAAACTATTTGCAGACGCCAAAACGCTAGAAAAGCTTGTTCAAGTTGGACCAAATATTGCGCAGCTTCGCTCTACTGGTAGTCAGGCTCATAATCAATTGATTGACTGGATTGAGCTTGAAGCAAAGAAAATACCTGGAATGCAAGTCTATTCAGATCGTTTTGACATTCAGAGATGGCAACCTATTGTTCTGGCTGAAGATGGTAAAGGCCGTAGTTTATTGCGTTCTGGCCAGTTATCAGTAAATGGTAGAGATATTCCTATAGCAGGTGTAGTACCTTATTCTTTAGGAACTCTTTTAGAGGGTAATACAGGACAATTAGTGTTTTTAGCAAGCAATCAACCAATTACAGCTGAACACAAAGGTAAAATTATTGTTCGTGAGATACCTACAGCTAAAGATGCGGTTTTTGCTAATATTGTAGCTCCGCCCTACGCATTTTTATTTCAATTTGCAAAATATTTAAGCCCTTTACTTGATGATCTTAAAACCCAAAGATATGACAAACCATTTTTAGCAGCCCAACTAATGAATAATGATTTAGTTGCTGCTGGAAAAGTTGGAGCTGCAGGACTTATTCTCGGATTTAGTGTCCCTCAAGATCAGGTTAAAGATTATTTTGATCCTCATAACGGGTTACATTATCGTCTTCCAGCAGTGTTCCTTGGTGCTGATGAGTTTGCTGAGGTGAAAGAATTAGCTGAGAATAATACAAGTGGGCGTATTGTTGTTCAGGCAGAGCGAGATATCGCATCTACTCGTAATTTAATAGCAACTCTACCAGGAATGAGTCCTGAGAAGGTAGTATTTGTTGCTAATACAGATGGAAATACTTGGGTACAAGAAAATGGTGTGGCTGGGATTATCGCTTTGGCACAATATTTTGCAAAAATACCATTAAAATGCCGCCCTAAAACATATGAGTTTGCATTTAATACGGCTCACCTCCATATGTCTAAGGAGGGTACGATTCGATATATGAAAGAATTGGATAAAGAATATAAAGAGAAAAAAGTTAGTTTTGTTTTTGCTATTGAGCATCTTGGAACACAAGAGATAGTTGCAAAACCAAGAAAAGATAATGGGCTGGGTCAAAAATTAGAGTTTTCTGGAAGAGCTGAACCACAAGCTTGGTTCGTACCCGAAGATCATACCTTAATGCAAAATATTGCAATAGAAGCAGCAAAAAGACATAAATTACCTAGTGTGTTGGTTACTACTGGTCAAGATGCTCCAGACCCTGAACGCTTACCTAAACAATGCAGTTTTGGTGGTATTGGTACAGCTTCACATAGAGAATTAATTCCGACAATGGCCACAATTTCAGGTCCTTGGTCTCTATGGGCACCGTCATTTGGAAAAGAAGCAATTGATTTTAATTTAATGCGTAATCAATTGTTAGCAATAGGTGATTCTGTTTTATCACTACAAACACACTCTCGAGCTGAAATTGAAGGACCATACGCTGCTTGGAGAGTTGCACGTGATCAAGGCAAATTGGTGTGTTCACCTGAGGATAATAATGATGGCATAGAAGATGCATCTATTCAGTAATTTGGAATAGCTATTATGGAATATATTTTATAAATTAGATTTTTAGTATTCTATAGTGCTTATGGAATTGAAAAAATCTAAAAATAGATACTACTTATTTTATACATCAGAATAAATCATTTATTTGTTATTTTAAATAGTGGTTTATTTTGATGTACTCTAATAAATATTACTAATACTAATTTAAGTATGATTTTATATAATCATCATTATTACAAGGCAATAAATAACTTATTTGTGAAAAATATTATGAAAATCCATTTCAATTACAATCTTTTGTGATATTGATAAAAGTTATTAAATTTTTTATTCTACTTTCTAAGTGATTATGGATGTGGAATTTATAAAATATTTATGAAGGAGTTATAGATATAGCTATTAATCTGGGTGAATAGAGGTACTAGTAACTCGTCAATTAATATTTTTTTAAGAATATTAAATACTTCTTTAAATAAGATTATTTAAATAATCAATCGTAGTTTTCAATTCATCATAATGATGAATTTGGCTATCTGTCAAAGAATAACTCATAGAAGTATTTGGATGAAAAAAGATAGTTCGCATCCCGACCTTTTTAGCACCTTCGATATCAGCTTTGGGATTGTCTCCTACAAAGATGCATTCGTTTGGAGAGTAACCTAATTCATCACATGCGTATTTAAAAATTCGTGGATCGGGCTTTCTTCAACCTATTGCTTCAGATACGATGATAGTTGAAAAGAACTCGGTTAGACCTAGAGCATGAAAGTTATTTTCCTGAAATGGGGATTTTCCATTTGAAATTAATCCTAATTTATAACCTTGTTGATATAGGTTTTGGATTATTTCAGGTACATGTTCAAACGCTACAGAAAATTTATTGAAATCGGAAATATAAGAGTTAAGAAGATCATTAACATCAAATTTCTCTATATGGAATTCTTTGATTAATTGAGCATAAACTAAGTCTTTCCAAACACTCCCATTATTGTCTAGTTTAATAAATCTTTTGATGAATGCTTTTTTGTTCTTTTGTGGTACCAGTTGGTAATAGTTAACTTGCCATTCAATAAATCTTATAAGTGACGTAGTACGATCAAGTATGGTCTGATCTAAATCAAATAAAATAGCTTTCAACATTTTTACTTTTATTAAATTTCTAGATTTATTAAGTATAGAGACTTAATTGATCAAAATATTTTTAAATTTGTAGCCTAGTCATTGAAGAGGGCAGATCTACGCAAAAGTATAGATGCTCATCCTTGGCATTTACCCCAATGGGCAGTTACCTTAACTAAAATACAAAATAGTAATTCAGTGGCGATGGAGGGCGTTGAACCTGTGTCTTAAAGAGTTCTCTTCTGAGGGCTTTTCTTATATTTATCCAGCACAATATCCTGATATTTAGAATCGCTTTTAGGTGCATAGACTGATTTGTAGGCAATTGTACTTATAAATATTATTTCCCTTTCAAATTCCATTCATTTTTGACAAAATGAAACACGTCACAATGGTCAATTAAAGTAATATGCCCATTAATAATTTTGCTTAAATTTTTGCAGGAATTGCGCATGTTGTTTGTTAATTGCTATACAATACAAACTCTTAACGAAAGTTTTTAATTAAAAATCTTAATGATATGTTAGAAGTATTTCGATCCACTTCAAGCAAACTGATATTGCTACTTGTTATTGTTTTAGTAGCTATACTGCAATATCAATTTTGGTTAGGTGAGGGTGGCTATATCCCTCATCAAGCTCTCATGCAACAAATTCAGCAACAAGCTGAGGTAAATGAAGAGCTTAAAGAACGAAACCGTATTTTGGCAGCAGAGGTTTTTGACCTGAAAAATGGTACAGAAGCAATAGAAGAACATGCTCGCCTTGATCTTGGTTTGGTTAAACCTCACGAGACATTTGTTCAAATGAGTACAATCAGTACCCATTACAAGCCTATTTATATTGACCCGAACGCTAAAGTTGATTTGGAAACGAATGAGACACCTGCATCCCCAGATATCCCAGACTAAATTATGGGCAGTTATACCAGCTGCTGGATCAGGAAGTCGATTTTCTAAAACTGAATTGAAGCAGTATCAATATATTCAGGATAGGACTGTTTTAGAACACACTATTCGCCGTATAAGTCAACTTCCGTTAAATGGTTATGTTTTGGCTATTGGTACACAAGACACCTTTGCTCAGACTCTTGCATTTCAAAATATGGATAATGCGCATTTCTGCACTGGTGGGGCTGAGCGAGTTCATTCGGTATTAAATGCGTTAAATCATCTTTTAAATTTTGCTGATGAAAATGATTGGGTCCTTGTACATGATGCAGCTCGACCTTGTGTAACAATTGATTGTTTAAATGCACTTGTGGCAAAGGCAGTTGAATCAAATGATAGTGCTATTTTAGCAATTCCTGTTCGTGATACTTTGAAGCAAGTTAAGACAGGCGATCATATTGATAAAACAGTAAGCCGAGATTCATTATGGCAAGCTCAAACGCCTCAAATTACTAAAATTGGTAAACTCAAAAAAGCAATTGAACATGCTTTAGAAAATAACGTCACTATTACAGATGAAGCAAGTGCACTTGAATATATGGGTGAAACTGTACGGGTCGTGATGGGGCGTTCGGATAATATAAAAATTACCTATCCCGATGATTTAGAACTGGCACGTTTGATTCTCCAATCTCAATCTTAATTCTATTATTTTTAAATTGCTTGGATGATTAAATCGTCTAAGCAAATTTTCTACATATCTATTTATAACAACTCATATTCTTTTACATTTATAAGTTTTACGATTTATCAGGATTATACAACTATCTTAGATAATGTTCGATCATCGAACAAATTTCACTTATACCGAACAAAACCATAGTGGGATAACTAGATCAAATTATAAAAATTATCAAGAATGTTTAAAAGGGAAATCTAAGGGAAACACTCGGGATTGAGTGAAATATTTATCTATTCTTCTCGCCTCAGTGTGCCTAACTCTCTTACCTATCTCTTCTTCAATGAGCACAATGGAGTTGTCTAATGATTGACAAAAGTAAGTCCTCTCTTAGCGAGGTTCTATCGCAGATTAAAGATG
>RCUL01000847.1_pt1 | contig 13092 bp, 8 predicted proteins | sample 2167521 | NCBI WGS metagenome assembly RCUL01 (sample SAMN09932745, study PRJNA488358) | compost metagenome | feature: garden; material: soil; isolation source: compost soil in acetic acid-enriched culture | place: Germany: Experimental Botanical Garden Goettingen | collected 2016-01-27
TGCCGAAGGCGGCGATGGTCGGCCCGGCCAGGCCCTCGCCGATGTGGCCCATGCGCCCCGGCCCGCCGGCGCGGGCGTATTCCTCATGGAAGATCACCTGCTGGCTGATGGACAGGCCGCGCCCGCCATGCTCCGGCGCCCAGCCGACGCAGGTCCAGCGCCCTTCGGCGAGCTTGCGCTCCCAGGCCTTGCGCTCTTCGGGAAAGCTGTGTTCGTCACCCGGGCCGCCGCGAAAGCGCAGGGGCTCGAACTCACCACAGAGGTTTTCCGCCAGCCAGCCTGCGATTTCGAGGCGGAAGGCTTCGTCCGCCTCACTGAAACTGATCTTCATGCGATATCCCCCAGGAGGGCGGCGGCGATGCGCTCGCGATGCCAGGACGGCGCGCCGAACAGGGCCTCGCTGGCCCGGGCGCGCTTGAAATAGAGATGCGGGTCGTATTCCCAGGTGAAGCCGACGCCGCCATGCAGCTGGATGGACTCCGCCGCGCACTGGAAGAAGGCTTCCGAGCAACGCGACTTGGCCAGGGCGGCGGCAAGCGGCAGTTCGGCGGCGACCGTCTTGTCGCCATTCGCCGCCAGGACTTCCTCGGCCACGCAGGCGGCGTAGTAGGCGGCGGAGCGAGCGCACTCCACCTCCAGCATCATGTCGGCGGCGCGGTGCTTGATCGCCTGGAAGCTGGCGATGGCGCGGCCGAACTGCTGGCGCTCGGCGGTGTAGGCCAGGGTCAGGTCCAGCGCCTGCTGGGCACCGCCGGTCTGTTCCGCGGCCAGGGCCGCGCAGGCCAGCTGCAGGACTTTCTCCAGCAACTCACCGCCCTGCTCCGGCGTGCCCAGTTGGGCATCTGCCCCGACATAGACGTGGTTGAATTCCAGCTCGGCCAGCTTGCGGGTCTGGTCCAGGGTCGGCAGCAGGCGGCGGCGGATGCCTGGCGTATCGGCGGGCACGGCGAACAGGCCGATGCCCTGGCTGCCGCGCGCGGCCACTATCAATAGCCCGGCGCTGTGGCCATCCACCACCTGGCGCAGGCGGCCGTCGATCACGAAACCGCTGCCCTCGTTGCGGAAGCCGGCCTGCACGGCGCCCAGGCCGTTCCTGTCATTGCTGGCGTAGGCCAGGGTGGCGGTCAGGCTGCCATCGGCCAGCTGCGGCAGCCAGTGCGCCTTCTGCGCCTCGCTACCCGCCAGCAACAGCGCCGGGGTGGCCAGGCAGGCCGTGGAGAAGAACGGCGAACAGAACAGGCGCCGCCCCATCTGTTCCAGCAGGATGGCCAGCTCGACGAAGCCCAGGCCGAGGCCGCCGTATTGCTCGGGAATGTGGATGGCCGGCCAGACCATTTCGGTGCACAGGCGCTGCCAGAGCGCCGGGTCATGGCCCGATTCCGTGACCATGGCCGCTCGCACGGCGGCGGAATCGGAAACGTCCGCGAGAAATCCCTCGGCGGACTCGCGGATCATCTCCTGCTCGTCGCTGAACGCGAATTCCATAAGGCTGCCTTCTTGTCGTTTTCAGGGCGAACACCCCGGGTGCGGACGAGTCTGGCGGCTTGCGATGGGCGGTGAATCGTCCGGATGGACGACGAGGGGGATGCGGTGGTGCCGCCGACGAAAACTGTAGGGGCGAATTCATTCGCCCCTACACAGCTGCCCCTATCAAGGGGACGGGGCCAACCTACGCATCCGAGGCGCAACTCCTGCACTTGCCCCACCGTAGGGTGCGCCATGCGCACCAATCGCGGGGTTCAATCCTCGCGCCTCGCTCGACCATCGGTGCGCACGGCGCACCCTACCTGGTCTGATGCACTGCAGCGCAGGCCTTCGGCCTGCTTGGCGAATGAATTCGCCCCTGCCAGTCTCCGCGCCTCGCCGCCGCCCAGCGGCGATCCCGGGATGGCGACGAGGCATGAGGCAATGGCCTCAGGTTCTGAGAATGGGGCTGCCAGGAAGCGCAGTGGTCCGGCGATGCCCTCGCTCCACGCCCAGCCAGACGGCCAGCGCCGGCAGCAGGAAGATCGCGCCCAGCACGTTCACCAGGAACATGAAGGCCAGCAGGATGCCCATGTCGGCCTGGAACTTGAGCGCCGAGAAGGCCCAGGTGCCGACGCCGATCGACATGGTCAGGGCCGTGAACACGGCGGCGGTACCGCGCTGGCGCATCGACTCATAGAAAGCTTCACGCAGTGGCAGGCCTTGATCCATCTCGTGCTGCAGACGTTCGTAGATGTACACGCCGTAGTCCACGCCCACCCCCACGCCGAGGGCGATCACCGGCAGGGTGGCCACCTTGAGGCCGATGCCGAGCAAGGCCATGAGCGCATTGCAGAGGATGGTCACCAGGACCAGCGGCACGATCACGCAGAGCACCGCACGCCACGAGCGGAAGCTGAGCCAGCACAGCAGCGTGATGGCGGCGAAGATCGAGGCCAGCATCTGCACTTCCGCCTGCTCGACAGCTTCGTTGGTGGCAGCCGCGACGCCCGCGTTGCCCCCACCCAGCCTGAAGTGGATGTTGGGCGTGCGCTCCTCGGCGATGAACCTCTCCACTTCGCCGGTCACATGCTTCAAGGTCGCGCCCTGATGGTCATCGAGGTAAACCAGCAGGTTGATAGCCCGACAGCCTTCGGTGTTCAGGCCCAACTCGGGGTTCGCGGCACCGCCGCCGATGCGCAACGCCGCTTCCGAGCGCTGCAGGGCGGCCCAGCGCGGATTGGCCTCGTTGTTCGCCGCGGCGTACAGCTTCACGCCACCGGCGACCGTACTGACCGACTGCACGCCATCCACTCCGCGCAAGCGCAGGTCGAATCGTTCGATGGCGCTCATCACCTCCCAGTTCAGGCAGGCCTCTTCCAGGTTCGAGGTTTCGGCATACACCGCCAGCACGTCCATGCTGATCGAGTAGCTGCCAATGATTGCCGCGTTGTCCTGGTTGTAGCGGGACTCCGCCCGCAACTCGGGGGCACCGAGGCCCACATCGCCCGTCAGCAGGAAGCGCGAGTGGTAGGTCCCGGCAGCCAGCAGCGCCGCCATGACGGCAAAACTGGCGAGCGCGGGAGCAGGCTCCGAGAGCACCGACACGGCCCACCAGACCCGATGCCTCGCGCCAGGCCCGGACGACCCGCGCGCCATCGGCTCCAGGTGGAGGTGCGACAGGATGATCGGCAGGAACATCTTGTTGGTGACGATCATCAGGGCAACGCCCAGGCAGGCGGTCAGTCCCAGCTCATGGACGATCGGAATGTCGATGACCATGATCACCATGAAACCCAGGGCGTTGGCCAGCAGGGCCACGGTGCCCGGGACGGCGAGCTTGCGGAAGGCGGCCTCCGCTGCCTCCCGCGCCGGCGCGCCGGCGAGCACGTCCTGTTTCCAGGCATTGGTCATCTGCACCGCGTGGGAAACGCCGATGGAGAAGATCAGGAAGGGCACCAGCACCGACATCGGGTCGATGCCGTAGCCCAGCAACGGCAGCAGGCCGAGCAGCCAGATCACCGGCACCAGGGCGACGCCGAGCGCCAGTGCGGTCAGCTTCAGCGAACGGGAGTAGAGCCACAGCAGCAGCGCGGTGATCCCGAACGCGATGGCGAAGAACAGGACGACACCCAGCAGCCCGTCCATGACCTCGCCCATGATCTTGGCGAAGCCGACGATCCGGATATCGACCAGCTCGCTTGCATGGGCTGTCCGGATCGACTCGAGCTTCTGCGCCACCGCCGCATAGTCGAGCCGCTGGCCGGTCTGCGGATCGATCTCCAGCAGGTCGGCCTGGACCATGGCCGAGCGCAGGTCGTTGGCCACCAGCTGGCCGATCTCGCCGGACTTGGCAACGTTGGAGCGGATCTGGGCGAGGCCGGCCGCGTCGGCTTCGAAGCGCGAGGGCACCACGACATCGCCGGTGAAGCCCGACTCGGTGACTTCGATGTAACGCACGTTGGGGGTGAACAGGGAGCGGACGCGGCTGCGGTTCACACCCGGGGTGAAGAACACCTCATCGGTGACCTTGCGCAGAACCGCCAGGAACTGGGGGTTGTAGAGGTCGCCAGGCCCTTTCCAATGCACGCTGACCATGACGCGGTTGGCGCCGGAAAAGGTCGTGCCGTGCTTCTGGAACGCCGCCATGTAGGGATGCGAAAGCGGGATCAGCTTGTTGAAACCCGGGTCGAGCCGGGTGTCGAGCGCCGAGGCGCCGAGGCCGATGGTCAGCGCCAGGAACAGCAGGCCCAGGGGCAGGCGCCAGGCGATCAGGCCGCGGGCCAGGGCAGCGACCAGGCGATCGGTACGGGTCATGGGGGTCGAGGTCGTCATTGGGGTGTTCCCTGAAGCGAAGAGCCGAGCGGGGATTGGGCGGCGGTGCGCTGCTCGGAATCCGGTCGCGCGAACGTGCGCAAACCGGCGTCACTGGTGAGCAACCAGGGTCCCGAGGCCGGAACCAGCAGGTCCGTCAGGTTTTCCTGCCCCGTTTCGCGCAGTACCTGGAATGTCAGGCCCCGGTCATCGCTGGCCAGGACGACGCCGCCCTGGCCGACGAGCAGCAATCGGCCATCCGGCCCCAGGGTGCCCGCGTAGAGGGAAACCGGCCTGGGCATGCGGATCGCCGCCCAGCTGAGGCCATCGTCGCCACTGCGGAACACCTGGCCACGCATGCCGTAAGCGACCCAGACGGACTCCCCCAGGCTGACCGCGCCATACAGCGAGCCGTTGTAGAACGGCTCCACCGCCTGCCAGTGCACTCCGGCGTCGAGCGAGCGCAACAGCGTTCCCGCCTCACCGACGATCAGCCACTGCTGGCGGTCGGCCGAGGCGGCGATGGCGTTCAGGTGCCAGTCCGTCAACCCGGGAAGCGACTCGCTCCTCCAGGTCTTGCCAGCGTCGCTCGAACGCAACACCCGGCCGAAGGCGCCGACGGCCAGCCAGTCGCCGGAAGGCAGGCGCGCGGCATCCATCAGTGGTTCACCGCCCTCCTCCTGATAAGCCGCCTCCTTCCAGCTCCGCCCACCATCGGCGGTGCGCAGGATCAAGCCTTCGTGCCCCAGGGCCAGGCCATGGGTATCGTCGGCAAATACCAGGCGGGTGATCAGGGCCTGGCGCGACGGGGATATCGTCGCTTCCGACCAGCTGCGTCCCTGGTCGCGGGAGATCAGGATGTGCCCCGACTCCCCGGCGATGACCCAGCCGATGCGCGTTTCCTCGACCCCATCTATCTGCATGCGCTCAAGGGGGATGTCCGTGGGCCGCAGCGTGGGCATGGAGCGAGGAGAAAAGGCCAACACACCGGCCAGGCCCACCAGCATCGAGATGCCGAGCCCTACTAACACTTTCATGGCGAACTCCTTCATGCACCGCGGGTCGTGCCGGCCCCGCCCTGGTCCGAAGGCCACAGCGCAGCCGTCACGCCCCGGTGCTCTCTCGGTCAGAAGCTGTACTTGGCGCTGATCGCCAGGTAATCGCGGTCGGCCAGGGGGCGTTTCTCCAGGTCCGCCTCGCCGAGGAAGGCGTTGTAGGCCACGCCCAGCTCCAGGTTGTTGAGGTACTTGGCGTTGACCCCGACGCTCGCCCGCTTGTCCCCTTCGCCGACCAGGCTGCCGAAGGCACCGGCCACGGCCGGCGCCCCACGGACCTGATGGGCGAAGGAAACCGGCATCGTCAGGTCCCAGCCATCGACCACGTTGTTCCATGACGGCGTCATCAGCAGCTGGTACGCCCAGGAGTTGCGGTCGAGGGTGAGCTCGTCGGATGGCGCGCCGGCGAACTCGAACGGGTCGACGTCGTTCACATGCAGGTAGCTGGCTTCGCCGATGAAGGTGGTCTGGTCCGACAGCGCCATCGGCCCCACGAGATAAATGGCGGACAGGTTCGCCTGGGTAGCGTCGGCGCGCGTTGCCGACGGGCCGATCAGCGAATCGACCAGCACCGGCACGCCATCCTTGTAGCTGACCTCGCCAGCCACGTTGAAGTCGCCCAGGCGCGTCGAGAAGCTGGCCCCGGTCAGCGCGATATCGTCGAAATACACCACGTTGTAGTCGGTCGGGAACGCGCCATCGAAATTCGTCACCACATTGGGGTTCTTGTCGTGGTAGCGCAGGTAGTAGAGGCTCAGCTCGCTCTCGCTACCCAGCGAGAAACGGGTGCTCACCCCCCATTGGCCACTGTCGCGGGGCTGGTCGTCCGCGGCCCGTGGAATGTTGAAGCCCGGTGCTGCGCGAATGAATTCCGCCCCCGGCCCGACCACGTCGGTGTAGGAGAAGTAGGTGCCGACCGGGTCCAGTTCGGTGCGCTTGTACTCGTACTGGTAGTACGCGGCCACGCCGAAATCCGGAGTCAGCTGCCACTGACCCGAGAACTGGCCGACCGGCAGCAGGATGTCCTTCACCTCGGTCCCCGGTACGTTGGCCTTGGTGGCATCGGCGGGCGACTGGGCACCGGCGATGTTGGGGAAGAACAGGCTCTCGCCCCACTGCACCACCTGCCGTCCTGCACGCAGGTTGAGCATGGACTGCTCGGCGGTCTGGAAGCTGCCGTAGACATAGGCATCGAGGAAACGGCTGCGGCTGCCCGCCAGGTTCTGCGCGTGGGAGGTGAAGTGGTCGTGGGCCCCGCCCTTGTTCACGGTGTCGGGCGAGTCGTTGTCGTTGGGATGCTGGTACACATCGTCGTAGAAACTGCTGGCCCGGACGAAGGCGCCATAGTTGCGGTACTTGATGTCCATCTCGCCCAGCAGCGAAACACGATTGTTGATCAGCGCGCCCTGCTTGAAGTTGCGGTCGCCATCGTCGGAGTTGACCGTGGTCGCCAGACCGGTCGCCGGGTCGACCGGCCCGTCCACCAGCCGCCGCGAAGGATCATTCAGCCGGTACGCGGCGCCATAGCTCAGGTTGACCAGGTAGTCGACGCCGATCTCGTCGCCGATGCTCAACTGTCCCGCCTCGACCTGCGCAGCGAACGGCAGCATCGACAACCCGAGCATCAGCTGGCGCCCCCGCCCGCCGTGAATCGCCCTGCTTCCCTGTACCAGCTTGCCTGCAAAATGCTTCATCTACAGTCTCCTGTCCTGCGCGCCGGCCCTGCCCTGGCAGTGGCCACGCGCGCGCAGCCACACGCCACGGCGGCGGCAGCGCCGTCGCCATGGCTGTGGTCATGTGAAAGGGTGGGTGAAGAAAATCCGGTCCGGGCGCCACGCCCGGCGTGTTTACTTGCCCGCCTGGCGCAACAGGTCGGTGGTGAACATGAACGGCTTGAGCCGGTCGCCATTGACCCTCGGTGCAAGGAGTTCATTGGTCAGGCGATCAGCCAGGTAGGCCCCGGACACCAGGTCGTGATAGACGGTGACGCCGGCGTGGAACAGCTTCGCGCCATAGGCGTAATAGGTGTTCATGAAGTTGGTGCGCCACAGCTCGCCGTGGGCGTCGTAGTTGTCGGCCATGACGGCATTCCAGGTGTCCTCGTCCACGTACAGGACGCGCTTGGCGTACTGATGGCGGTAGCCTGCCTTCAGGGTCGCCTCCAGCACCCAGACCCGGTGCAGCTCGTAGCGCATGAACTGCGAATCGATGCTGCCGGTCTTGAGCAGGGTGTCGTACTTGATCCCGGCAGCCTCCAGGCGATAGCCGTTGTACGGGATGAACATCTCGCGCTTGCCCACCAGCTTCCAGTCGTAGCGTTCCGGCGAGCCGTTGAACAGGCGGTCGTCGTCGATGGTGCGGAACCCGCCAACCCCCAGCGGCATGTCGAAGCCGAAGCCGGGAGACTGGCGGACCCGCCGCGTGCCGGGGTTGTAGGTCCAGCTGGTCTGCGGGTTCTTCGCCTCGTTGAAGTAGGTGTAGGTCAGCATCACCTCGCCCTTCTGGCGTTCCGGCTTGAGGATGGTCACCCGCGAGTAGGCGAAGATGCCCTCGGTCGGCTTGCCGACGTTTTCCGCGTCGCCGGTCTGGTCGAGGATCTCCATGCGCATGCGCCCCCAGGCGACATTACCGTCCGGGTAGACCACGGCCTGGTCGTACACCGCATCTTCCTGGTTGGCATAGGCCGGCAGCAGGATGTTGCGCAGCAGCTCGTCACCGCTCTTCGGAATGGGGAACGGCGTCCCGCCTTTCAGCGCACGCACGCCCATGTTGCCGTCCTCCAGTTCGGCGCTGAGGGCATTCTTGCGGCTCAGGTCGCAGCGGAAATCCTCGTAGCGGAAGTCGCGATGGCTGGGATAGACGGGGATGGACACGCTGTCCGGGTATTTCTTCAGCAGCGCCTTCTGCCCGTCGGAAAGCTTGTCCGCGTACTGCGCCATGTTCTGTGCGGTGACGACGAACAGCGGCTTTTCCGCGGCATAGGGGTCGGCGTGGCGCTTGCCGAGCCCTTCGAAGGCGACACCGGGCGGCGCCCCCAGCCATTGCCCGCCGAACGCGGGTATGGAGCCATCGGCGTTACCCGCCTTCTCCGCGCCGACACAGGTGAGCTCGCGCCCGAGCTTCTCGGCCTCGCTCTCGGTTGCCACGGCCCAGGCACCCTGGGCGACCATCAGCGCCGCCAGCAGCGGCAAGGTCCTGCGGAAACTCATCTTCATCATGCTTCATGTCCCATTGCGCAGGCCGGCCGCTTCAAAGCGGGCGGCCTCGTGATCATCGACAGGCAGATGCGGCGCCCCTGTTTCCAGGCGGCGCCGGCCGTTCTCAGGCGTAGCAATCGCGTTTCTTCATCGTTTCGCTCTCGATCAGGCGGCCACCGGTCTCCCGGGCGAAGGCACGCACGTACGCCTCCGCGTCCAGGCAGACTTCGGGCGCCAGCAGCCCCTTGCCCGTGACGCCGCCGGCCAGCCAGGCCTCGATGACCAGGCGGGCGCAGGTCGGGGTCGGGTCGGGGGTGCTGTCCTCGACCTGTTCGGTGGGCAGATCCAGGTGGTGCTCCAGCACGTAGCGCACTTCGGCGCCGTTGCGCTCGCCCACCACCTCCACGCGGGAGGCGACGGCCCAGGGCTCGTCCGAGAGGTCGACGGTCACGCTCTTGCGGCCGGCATCGCTGGACAGGTGATGGGTGAGGAACTTGAGCGGTGAAATGCCGAGGCCCTCGATCGCTTCGGCATTGCCCAGGCCCAGGTCGATCAGGGAGCGCCAGACTTCGGAGCCGGCTTCGGGGAAGAAGGCGATCCGATTGGTCACCTGGTCCAGCCCCTTGATGAAGTGCGGCAGGGTGACCGTTTCGCCATGGCCGATGAAAAACGATGGGTAAGCCTTGAACGGTGCGGCATACGGCACCTCGCAGCGGCCGCCCCAGCCCGGCATCTTGCGGTACTGGCCGTCGATGAACTGCACCACCTCGCCGGCGGTGATGTGCATCATGTGGTCGATGACCGCCGGCGACAGCAGGTCCGGCACGAAGGGCACGGCGGTGGCCAGGTGGATTTCGCGCACCTTGTCGAGGCGGTCGGCGAGCATCCTCGCCATCACGTTGGTCAGCCCCGGCGTCGAGCCACAGCCGATGATCAGCCTGATCCCCGCCTCCAGGGCGCGCTGATGCCAGATCGGGTCGAGGAACAAGGTCTCGGCCACATCGTGATCGTCATTGATGTCGATGTAGTCGACACCCGCACGCAGGGCGGCCTCGATGACCGGAACGGCGCTGCGGTAGAAGGGTCCCACGGCGTTGAAGACCAGGTCGACGCCGTCGAACAAGGCGTCCAGCCTTGCCGGATCACGGATATCGGCGCTTACGGCGCTCGCCCTGGGGCCAAGCGAGGCGGCCAGTTTCTCGGCGGCTTCGAGGTTGAGGTCGCCGATGACGCACTCGACCTCGGGGTGACGGGGCAGCAATTGGCGCGCGACGTTCGCGCCGACGTTGCCGCAGCCCAGTAGCAAGACTCTCATTATTCAATCTCCGTTTCTTGTTGTGTGTCTTGGCGATTCATGACCGCCGGATCACGCCATCCCGGACGGGACCTCCTTGCCCGATGGTCCCGGCCGGTACTCCTGGCGTTTCCAGCCGACGCCCCCGTCAGACGAGGTTGAGCCTGTCGGCCAACCTCGCTGCGGGAATCAGTACGCGTCGGATCTTGGTTTCGAACAGGCCGGGGAACTGCACGGCCTGCGGGGTCTCCAGCGGAAGCAGGAAGTCCTGGGGGCGGTCACTGGCGAGCGCCTGAGCCAGGTTGGCGCCCATCATCGGGCCCATGACATTGCCCCAGGAGCCGAAATTCATCAGCGCCAGCACCCCGTCCGCCACCCGGTACAACTTCGGATAGCCCGCTTCGTAGAGGGAGGACGAATTGGCCGTCATGCCGGTCCAGTACGACTCCAGCTCGATGGAGCTGCCCTGAAGCTGTGGATAAGTGCGCTGCAGGTAGCGCAGGAAGTAGGCGAAGTAGGTGTCCGCCCGCTGGGCACGGCCCGAGCCGGGAATGGTCGCGGTGATCAGCCGGTTGCGACCATCGACGATCAAGGGATACAGGCCGGCGGGATACTGCATGAGGGTGACACGGGCCGGATTGACGATATCCAGCACCGCCTGGGGCAATGGCCGCGTGGCCATGCCGCAGGCCACCAGCGGGAACTGGGTGCGGGCCAGCTGCGCAAAGAACCCGTTGCCGGCATGGCCATTGGTACAGATCACCACCTGCTGCGCGCGCACGCTGCCCGTGCTGGAACGGACCCGCCACTGCCTTCCCTCGCGCTCGCACGCCAGCACACTGGAATTGCCATGGACGCGGGCACCCGACCGGACCGCGGCGGCGATCATGCCATTGGTGAACAGGTAGGGATTGACCCGTCCGCCCTCGCGCCAATGGATGCCATAACCGTATGCGCCGGTGCCCAGCAGTTCCTCGAGTCGCTCCGCTCCGACGATATCCACGTCATAGCCGAAGGCCTGCCACTGTCTCGCCTTGCTCTCGAGCGCTGCATGCTTGCGGTAGGCCGCATCGACCATGCCGGACTTCACGGCGTCGGCTTCCAGCCCGTGCTTGCCGCACAGGTCGAAGACGATGTCGCGGTTGTGGATGAAGTGTTCGGTAAAACGCCGGCCCTGGTCGGCGTGGGTGCGCAGAGGTTCGAAGGAGCCCAGGTAGGGCTGAACGTGCCCGGCATTGCGGCCGGATGCCCCGCTGCCCGGTTGGTCAGCCTCCAGAACCACCACACGCACACCGCCCTCGGCCAAATGCAAGGCCAGGGATGCACCGACCAGTCCGGCCCCGATGACGACCACATCGGCCTCGATGTCATGCTCCAGCGCAGGGTGGGTCGGGACTGGTTGCGGCAAAGGCCAGCCACTGAAGCGAATGGGCACCACCCCTGACTCATAGGCGTCGGCAATGGGAAAGACTGGAACCTGTCCCGCCGCCGCACGCCGATCTTCTCTCCAGTTCACTGCTGTCTCCCCGAATTCGACCTTGGACCCACTACTGCCGGCTGGTCGAGGCCGATCGACATCGGCTTGCCTCACCCAACTACAGCGACGTCGATCCTAGTGAGGCGCGGGATGGCCGCTCCAGTACCAACTGGTACTGGAGCGGGAGTGCGAGGGAGAACTAAAGATGCCTGACCCGAATGGCCGATTACCGGCGGCCAGGAGGCAATCAGACTGCGGAGGAAAAGCCTCCGCCGATAACAACAAGAGATTTCGAAATGGCGCGTATGCAAGACACGATAGCGGGACTGGACATGGACGCTGCATCGACTGACCTCGCCGGCCCGCCAGCAAAGGCCGAGGGGTCTCCGGACCCGCTTCAGGGCTGGGCCCTGGTGCTGGGATTGGCGCTGGTGCTGTGCATCCTCTTCGGCGCCACCCTGAACTCCATCAGCGTGTTCACCCTGCCGATCACCGCGACCTTTGGATGCTCCAACGAGCAGGCCGCACGCCTCGCCACCGCATTCATCGTCACCATGACCCTGGCAATGCCCCTGGCCGGCTGGCTGCTCGACCGCATCTCACCGCGCCCGGTCATGACAGCGGGTGCCGTCATGGCTGCGCTGGGCCTGCTGCTCGCCGCCCGCAGCCCGGACATCGACCAGCTCACGATCGCCATGGCCTTGAGTGGCATCGGCGTCGGCACCTCGACCTATGTCCCGGCCATTACCCTGGCCACGCGCTGGATTGCACCGAACCGGCAGGGCCTGGCCTTCGGCATCCTGCTTTCCGGCGCCTCCATAGGCGCGGTCATCTTCCCCGTGCTGCTCACCCAGATCATCGTCAGGCTCGACTGGCGCAGCGCCATGGAGGCCGTGGCGACCTTGATCCTGCTGGTCTGCGTACCATTGCTGCTGTGGCTGGCACGCATGCCCGAAGGCAGCTCGGCCGCCGGCCAGCGCCCGGCGGAGCAACTGGCCGGCCATGGCATCGGCCACGCCTTGCGCATGCCCCGCTACTGGTTGTGGGTCGCCATGCAGATGCTCCTGACCCTGAGCAGCCTCGGCATCTTCATCGCGCTGGTTCCCTATCTCGTTTCCGCCGGCCACTCGGCGCAGGACGCTGCCGCCTTCTACGCAGGCATCGGCGCTGCGGCCCTGGTCGGAAACTTCGCGTTCGGCGTGTTGAGCAACCGCTGGCGCGCGACGAATATCCTGATGATCGGTACCTGTCTCGGCATCGCGGGCATTCTGTGCCTCCTGGCCGCTCCCGATCCGCTCCTGGGCGTGGGAGCGATCGCACTCTTTTCGCTGGCCTGGGGCACCACCTTCAACCTGGTCAACCAGCTCTCGCCCTTGTTGCTGGTGGAGGCGATGGGACAACGCAATTTCGGCAGCCTGCTCGGCATCGGCAACCTGATCGCCGGCCTCGGCTCCGCGTTCAGCCCGGAAGCCGTCGGCTATCTGGTCGATACCACCCACAGCTACAGCCTCGCCTTGCTGCTGTGCGCCGCCCTGGCAGCCGCAGCCTTGCTGCCGATTGCCTTGCAACACCGGAGTTCCTGACCGTAGGGTGCGCTACCCATGCCTGGAACGGAGTCAGCCGCCCCCCATGACCGGTGCGCACGGCGCACCCTACCCGACTACCCTCCACGCCCCCACAGGGAGTTGGCGAATCAACGCAGCAGTGCGGAACTCTTGCAGAGAATCCGCACCAGATCGGTCTGCCCCTTGATGCCCAGCTTGGCGTAGATGTTCTTCGAGTAATTGCGCG
>RCUL01000848.1_pt1 | contig 13078 bp, 8 predicted proteins | sample 2167521 | NCBI WGS metagenome assembly RCUL01 (sample SAMN09932745, study PRJNA488358) | compost metagenome | feature: garden; material: soil; isolation source: compost soil in acetic acid-enriched culture | place: Germany: Experimental Botanical Garden Goettingen | collected 2016-01-27
GCTGGCAACGCCGGCACCGGTAGCACCGACTCGAACAATTACGCCATCGACAGCCAACGCCCGACCGCTACCATCGTGGTCGCCGACAACAACCTGACCGTGGGCGAAACCAGCCAGGTGACCATCACCTTCAGCGAAGCGGTGACGGGCTTGAGCAATGCCGACCTGACGGTTGCCAATGGCACCTTGAGCGCGCTTTCCAGTGCCGACGGCGGCATCACCTGGACAGCCACCTTCACCCCGGCCGTCGGTGTGCGCGACACCAGCAATGTCATCACCCTGGCCAACACGGGCATCGCCGACCTTGCCGGCAACACTGGCAGCGGCACCACCTCGTCGGGCAACTACGCGGTCGACACCATTGTCCCTACCGCGACTATCGTGGTGGCCGACAACGCGTTGCGGGCGGGCGAATCTAGCCTGGTGACCATCACGTTCAGCGAAGCGGTCAGCGGTTTTACCTTGGCTGACATGAGCGCGGCCAATGGAGTGCTGAGCAACCTGAGCAGCCAGGACGGTGGCATCACCTGGACCGCAACGCTGACACCGACCAGCAATGTCGAAGACACCAGTAACCTTGTTTCTCTGGACAACAGTGGCGTAGTTGCCACGGCCTCTGGCAACGCCGGTGTGGGTAGCAGCATTTCCAACAACTACACCATCGACACACGCGTCCCTAGCGTGACCAGTGTCGGTGGGCCGGCGGGCGTTTCCTACAACGCCGGCGACGCACTGGTGTTCGTGGTCAATGCCAGTGAGGCAGTGCAGGTGGCCGGTTCGCCACGCCTGGCCCTGGACGTCGGCGGGCGCACGGTGTTCGCCGAGTTGATGGCGGGTGCTGGCACGCCGACGCTGGTGTTCCAGTACATCGTCCAGGCCGGCGACAATGACAGCGACGGCATCCGCGTGACCGGCCTGTCGGCCAATGGAGCCACCCTGAGCGATGCCCAGGGTAATGCAATGAACCTGGCCTTGAATGGCGTCGCCGACACTAGCAAGGTGCTGGTCGATACACTGGCACCTGCAGCCGTCGGCATCGTCACCCTCGACCCATCCCCGAGCAACGCGCAGAGCGTGCGCTTCACCGTCACCTTCAGCGAACGCGTCAACGGCGTTGACCTGGCCGACTTCAGCCTGGTCGCCAGCGGTACCGCCAGCGCTACGCTCAGTGGCCTGCGCCAGATAAGCGATGGTGTCTACGAGATCACCGCCAGCGGTGTCAGCGGCACCGGTACCCTGGGCTTGAACCTGAAGGCCGCTGGCACCGCCATCAGCGATGTGGCCGGCAACCTGCTGACGGGTGGCCTGACCGGCGCGGTGTACAACATCGACCATGACGCCCCCACGGTGAATAGCGTCAGCGTGCCGGTGGGAGTGCATTACAACACCGGCGATACGCTGACCTTCGTGGTCGATACCAGCGAAGCGGTGATCGTCGATGGCGCCCCGCAACTGGCACTGGATGTGGGTGGGCGTACGGTGTATGCCGATTTCGTCGCTGGCTCCGGCACGCCGACGCTGGTGTTCCAGTACCGCATCCAGGCTGGCGACAACGATGCCGACGGCATTCAGGTAGTGGGGCTGGCAGCCAATGGCGCGGCCTTGCACGACGCTGCCGGCAATGCCTTGCAGCCAGGGCTGGGGGCGGTTGGCGATAGTGCTGGAATCATCGTCGATACACGCTTGCCGAGCGTCGAGTCGATCGTGCCGACGCCTGCCAATGGCAACGGCAGCCAGGGGTTCACCGTGACCTTCAGTGAAGAGGTTCGCGGCGTTGATTTGAGCGACTTCCAACTGGTATCGAGCGGCAACGCCAGCGGCACCCTGCAATCACTGGTGCAGCTCGACAGCCGTACCTGGCAGGTGAATATCGCCGGGGTTGCCGGCAGCGGCAGCCTGGCATTGGCCTTGAACACCAGCGGCACGGCTATCAGTGACATGGCTGGCAACGGGCTGGAGGGCGGTTTCGTCGGCCAGGGCAGTGTGCTGCAGAGCACGGGCGGTGACCCGCAGTTCCTGGCCTACCCGGCCGCGCCGCCAAGTCTGGCCGGCCAGCCTCTACCACTGCCCGGTACACCCGCACCAGCGTTCTCGGCGTTCCAGTCACCTTTGCTGCCAGTACCGTTGTTCGAAGTGCCCAGTGCTGGCGGTGGGCTGCCGCCGCTGGGCAGCATCTTTATCCGCGAGGGGGCCCTGGCGCCTAGCTACCTTGCCCAGGTGTTCGCAGGTCAGCAGGGCGGCTCCGCCATCGGCAACGGCACCGGGGCGGGTTTCCTCGGCTTTGGCGGTGGTGATGCCAGCGTGTTCGGCGCTAGCAGCCTGGCCAATATTTTCGACAAGACGCTGCCGGACGATGGCGGCCAGTATGAGCTCAGCGGTGGCAAACCCTGGCGCCAGGGTGGCGAAGGGCAGTCAGGTGCGCCGACGCTGGGGCAGCAGTTGCAGGCTTTCAAGGAGGGCGAGCAGCGCCAGGTCAGGGAGCTGGCGCTGGCGCTTGGGCAGATCAAGGCACCCATGCCCGAGGCGTGAGCCGGAGCCATGGCGGATAACAACACAATGGATATCAAAAAGCAGTACCAGGGGGCGGTGGGGATGAGCAAGGCATCAAGGATATTTGCGATCAGCATGTTGGCACTGACAGTGACCGGTTGTGCGGTCAAGACCCAGCCGATCGAGCGCAGCGTCAGCGAACAGCGCGCGCGTGACGACCTGGCCAGCATGTTCAAGGGCCAGGAGGCACTGCAAGGTCCGCTGACCCTGCACCAGGCAATGGCCCGCGCGGTCAAGTACAACCTGGAGGCGCGCCTGAAGGTGATGGAAGAAGCCTTGGCCCAGCGCCAGGTAGACCTGGCCACGTTCGACATGCTGCCACGCATGGCGATGTCGGCGGGCTATGCAGGGCGCAGCAACACCAGCGCCGCCAGCAGCCGCAGCGTGCTGACCAACACCCAGTCGCTGGAACCCTCCACCTCCCAGGACCGCGACCGCGACGTGGCGGACCTGACCATGGTGTGGAACGTGCTGGACTTCGGTGTCAGCTATGTCAGCGCCAAACAGCAGGGCGACCAGCGCCTGATCGTGCAGGAGCGCCGGCGCAAGGTGGTGCAGACCATCATCCAGGACGTGCGCTCGGCCTACTGGCGGGCGGTGGCTGCCGAGCGCCTGCTCAAGCAGATCGATGCGCTGATGGTGCGGGTCGAGCAGGCGCGTGACAACAGCGAGCGTATGGGCGAGCAGCGCATTGGCGACCAGATCCAGGCGCTCAACTACCAGCGTTCGCTGATAGAAGCCACCCGCCAGCTGGAGGAACAGCGCCGCGCCTTGTCACTGGCCAAGACCGAATTGGGCGCGCTGATCAACTTGCCGCCGGGCACCGAGCTGACCCTGGCGGCCAGCGACGACTACAGCGTGCCCGAGCTCAAGGTCGGGCTGGACAGCCTTGAGCAGCAGGCGCTTGCCTCACGCCCCGAGCTGCGCGAACAGGACTACCAGGCACGCATCAGTGCCGCCGAGGTGCGCAAGGCGATGCTGCGCATGTTGCCGGGCCTGGAGTTCTCCGCTGGCGGCCATTACGACAGCAACAGCTTCCTGACCAACCAGCACTGGGCCGACTACGGTGTGAAGGTCACCTGGAACCTGTTCAACGTGTTGTCCGGCCCTGCCTCGATCGATGTGGCCAAGGCCGGTGAGCAGGTGGTAGAGGCACGCCGCCAGGCCATGTCGATGGCCATTTTGGCCCAACTGTACGTGGCCAACGCCAACTACAGCGAGGCCCGTCGCCAGTTCGCCACCAGCCAGCAGATGGTTGCCCTTGATCAACAGATCGTCGAACAGCTGCGCAACCGCCACCAGGCCCAAGGTATTGGTGAGCTGGAACTGATCCAGGGTGAGCTCAACGCCTTGCAGGCAGACTTGCGCCGCGACCTGGCCTACGCCGAGTTGCGCAACAGCTACGGCCAACTGTTCGCCAGTGCCGGCCTTGATCCGCTGCCGGAAACCTTGCCGTCCGACAAGCTGGCCGACATCGCCCAGGCGCTGGGCAACAGCGAGGCCCGCTGGCAGCGTGGCGAGATCACGCCGGAGTCATGAGACCTTGGGGCGCCAGGACCTGCTTGAGGACATAACCCAACAGCAGGTCCTGCGCCGTTTGCAGTGTGGTGCCAGCGGTATCCACTACCAGTTCGGGGTGCTGCGGCGCTTCATAGGGTGCATCGATGCCGGTGAACCCCTTCAGCTCACCCGCCCGTGCCCGGCGGTATAGCCCCTTGGGGTCGCGTGCTTCGCAGGTGGCCAGGTCCGCTTTGACATGCACTTCATGGAACCCGGCCTTGCACGCCCGGCGCGCGGCTGCGCGGTCGGCGCGGTAAGGCGAAATGAGTGCGGCGATGCAGATCAGCCCGGCATCGGCGAACAGCGCTGCCACCTCGCCGGTACGGCGGTTGTTTTCATGACGGTCGGCGGGGGAGAAGCCAAGGTCGGCGTTCAGGCCGTTGCGCAGGACGTCGCCATCGAGTACGTAGCAGGGGTGGCCTAATTGCTCCAGGCGCAGGGCCAGGGCGGTTGCTAGGGAGGATTTGCCTGCGCCGGAGAGGCCGGTTAGCCAGATTACTGCGCCGGGGTGGTGGTGGGCGCTTCCTGCGTTGGGCACGTTTATATCTCCAGGGGGGGCGGATTTGGTGGCTTGGATGGTTAGGATAGTTGGGTATGGTTTGGGGGATACGCCTAAGACTTAGGCTCGGACAAAAACATGGATCGAAGGTAACCAAAAAAGACTGCCGGGGACGTGTTTGAGTCGCCTCTGCGGCCGTAGGTACAGGGGCTCTTGGCGAACGCTACTTTCAAAAAAGACATCCCGTGGACGTTGTGACTTATTGTTTGGTGTCGGGGTGATCTGAATTGATTTCGTAGGCTTCTGATTTTAGGTCTGTACATATTTATATTGTTCTTGCAATACTCATTGCAATACGAAGTACCATTTGCGATGCGATGAAACGTGGTCGGCCGAGCTGATGAGTTGATTGGTATTACTGGCTTTTGTCCCCAATTTTTCCCGATCTGGTATCCGCGAGACTTAACAGGATGGTACGGAGATGGATCAAGGTCAGGCGCTTTTACCAATCAAAAACTGCGCCATTCGGCGTCGGGGATTCAACCCGAATTGCCTATTTGGGACTCGCTCGAAGCATTCACACATTGGATCCTGCGGGCGCTAAAAAAGTTTCAGGCGGTTAGGTCTGCCAAGCCGATTGACCAGTGCGGCAGATTGATATCTCTTCGGCGCTTCTGGGCTTTACTACGAAAAAACCACGGCCATGAAAGGAGCCAATGGCGATGTCACTGAAAACTGTCGAGAAAGCAATTGTAGAACGACTCGCGGAGGGGGATAGGGGGGACCGAGGCTGGTTCATCATAACTCGCGTACATGTTGATCTTCATTGGTTGAAGGATGTTGTTGAGTACCTATTTAGGAAGGTTGGCAATAATCCGATAAGCTTGACTACGCAAGATTATTCTCAGTTAGGAAAAATTGTGGGGATTAGTCCAGTCGATCCGGGAGTGCAGCTCCGTAGACATCACTTGTTAGTAATGGATAAGCCACTTCAATTGATACGTCGCACTAAAAAGTCTTCATGGAGAGAGATACAGCTCACAGAAGAAGGTATCGCTCTTGCTAATGAATTAGATCCAGCTGAGGTTTTAGAGCGGTCTCTTGATAAGATTAGATTTGCAGTTGAGCCATGGTCCCCTACTGATAGAGTTGAGCAGTACTCTGATTTTGATGTGGCAGTGTATCAAGCAACTAAACAGGTGTTAGCGAGGTGTGGAGGTTACATCCATAGAGATGAATACGATTTTTTTGTATCGCGCATCCGGACAAAAACTGAAATAGATACTGCGATAAATAACATTCTGGAATTTCGAAAGCTCAGCTCTGATGAGCAAAGGAGCCTGCATGTTCATGTGTCCAGTAGAATTGATAAGCCAAAGGCTTATAGTAACTGGAGAGACCAAGCGTTGCATACTTTCTCTCTCTTTTCTCTTGGTACTAGTATGATAAGAAAGGGCCCTCGACTACTACTTACTTCGAATTGGGTTGCTGAAGAAGTCGCTGATAAAAGAGTCGTGAGTCCTGCGGTGAAAAAAAACACATCTAGTTCTGCAGTTAATCATAGTCTGAAAATTCCTACACCTCCACAATCAGACGAGCTCCTTACGCCGCCTATTCCGCCAGAAGGGAATGTGGGGGCGGAGGCCGAAAGCTTCGTTGCTAAGATACTAAAATCTCAAGGATGGCAAGTATCCTTTTTTACTAACAAAAGAGGGTATGGTTTTGATTTGTGGGCCCGTAAGGGGGATCTTGCCATGGTTGTGGAAGTCAAAAGTAGCGTGGCATCTTTAGGTCAGATAAATCTTACCCAAAATGAGTATAAAGCAGCCCAGCATTATAGAGCTAATTTTTACTTGGCTCTTGTAGAGGGTATTGGATCTGTGCAGCCAAAGATGACGCTTATACAAAACCCGTTCGAGTGCTTGGTTTTTAGTCAGAAAAAAACAGAACTTCACACCGTTAGTGAGAAAGTTTGGAGGGCTTTTGCTGAGTAGGTAGCTAAGAGGGGCCCGCGCCAGCGGTTGCCGGTGCGGGTAACTGATAGCCTATTTTTTTTGGAAAAGTACGTATTGGTGGGCTGTTACAGACCCTTTGTCACTTATCCCGTGGCTTTCGCAGTGGATTACGCTTTCATCAAAAAAATCGACTATAGAAAGGTGCTTTTTTCCGATCTCCATTATCATTTTTGCCATGTCGCATTTTGCACTTTTCCCCAAATGAAGGGCGAAATAGCCTCCGCTTTTTAATCTCTCGGCGGACTGAGAGAATATGGGGTCATAAACTGAAAAGTTAACTTTCTGCTTGACTTCAACAAATTCCGCAGGCTTAGTAGAGAAGTCTTTGGCATCCCATCCGGAAAACCACAGTCGCATCCAGTTGGCGGAATAAAAACGCGTGCTGTCAAAAAATGGCGGAGAAGTAATGATTGCATCTAGATTATTTACGTCTGCAGGCCACAATCCGGCAGCATCTTGATTGTAAATTTTACTTTCATGGCTCTCGCCTATCGAGTTCTTCAAAACTCTCTGGAGCTTACTCTCCAACTTTTCTATGAGGGAGTGCTGAACGGTTTCACCGGTAGGTGCAAAGGGTGTAATTGGATGAGATCTGCGGGATAGCGCGTATGGCCTGTTTCCGTGAAGGATGTGAAGTAGGCAGCTCATGACCATAGCTCTTGCAGGGTTCGTGTATCCATACTCTAAAAAGTAGTTCCGTGCGGACACGATCTCAGCGAATGTTGCAGGATGAAAGTAGTCTTCTATCGGGCCGTTAAAGCGAATTCCGCTAAAGTCAGATTTTGAACAAGCGAATTTATTTTTCTTGATCCACGCCCCGAGGCGCTTAAGTTCCTCGAATACTTCCTCAGTTTGGAAGGGTTCTAATTTAGCGCGTGATATAGCAATAGCGGCAGGGCTGATGTCAAATGCAAGGGCTTGATGGCCTTTCAGTCTTGCTTCAAATGGAATTGTACCCACGCCGGAAAATGGATCGAGAACAATACCTCCGCTTTCGGGGAGTAGAGCTTCCACTAATGTGTGTGCAATGGATGGCTTCAATTTTCCTTGATACGAACAAATTGAATGCCAGGGATGCCCCCAGTTTCGTTTGTTTAGGTCACCCTTTTGATGAGGTAAGTACCGGCGAAAATTATTCCATTTTTGCGGCAGTGCATTGGTTTCTATGTCAGGTAAGTCCAAGGTGTTTTCGCGCATGTTCATTGTTTGGCTCCAAAAACTTGCAAGGTCTGCCTTAAGCGCCGTCCATCTCTTGACTGTCTTTCGCGAAGAACTACCTCGTCAACTAGCGTAAACCCTTCGAGTTCCATGATTCCTCTAAGGATAGCGTCGGTTTGCACCCAAGTTCTGCCGTAACAAGAATCTCCAAGGTCTATTGCGATTTTGGTATCTTTGTGGCAAAGGCACTTTATCCTTCGGATGACTTCGGTCATTTCTGCAAAGTAGGAAGCTGCCATCATTGGGATGCGTTTGTCATAAGACTCCTTTCTTAACTCCGTTAGTGTCTCAATAAGGAGCTCTATTGCTGGAATGCATCCCAATCCTGTTTTTGAGTTTGTTACGTCATTTATTCCTGAAGTGACTGCGCTGTCGCGGAATTGCCTAAGATCACTCTTTTTTGATAAATGTCGTTGAAACCAAAGTTCGATTTTTGTATTTCTAAAATAGTTGGTTCCGTTCAAGTAGGGCGGGCTTGTGACAACAATGTCCACGGGTTCGATATCGTCGGTTGATAAAGATCTCGCGTCCGAACCGACCAGTGTCATGGATTGGTTGCTGCTGTCTAAGTCGTTTAAATCGCTTGCGATCAATCTAAGGCGCTTTGAGACCAAACTAATGATATCTGGTGAGTGGGTAAGCAGCTCCTTTTCAGTTCTGAAACGGAGGTCCCCTCTTCGAACCAAAAGAGAGCTGGGTACTAATGCCCCAAGCACGGCGATTTCGAATAGCTTTCCTACACTTTTATCCGACACAAGAAGATCATCTGCCATTGATCTTAGTTTTAAGACTTTGCTAAATGTAGTGCTGTCAAAAAATGGCTTCGAGCTGAATGAGGCTTCAAATGACTTAAGTAAGGTTTTGTCCTCGCGATGGAGTTCGATCTCTGTGTATATCAGGACTGAAAGGGTTTCTAGTTTTGTGGATATTCTGTCGCGCTCTGTGTGTTCAAGTCTTACGGCAAGTGACTTTGCATCAATTACATCGCGGCAGACGGGATTTACTTCGCAGTAAATTGACTCTATATCCATCGCTGCCGCAGTCAGTGCCGTAGTTCCTGATCCACAAAACGGGTCAAATACTCTTTTTGCTTGAGGCGCGTACTGGGTAATCACCGTCTTCACAAAGTCAGGCGAATACCCTTCTAGGTAAGGGAACCAGTCATGTAAAGGGCTGCCTTTCCCTCCAGAAAATGTTGACTGGATTGCTGCGTCATAATTTTGTACAGGAGTATTTTCTGCAGTAATGGATCGTCTCAAGGATTTTCTAACGTATGCTGAGACTGTCATTTGCTCCTTGTCTGCTGCTTTTACAATATCGCTATAAAAATTATGGCCGATAGCAGTTCGAATTGAAAAGCTACTCAGTTTATTAACTGATTGGTAAAGATTTTTTTCGCTATCTGAAAAGGAAATCGTTAGACCCGACTTTCTCGATTCCCCAACCTGGTAGTCGGGAAAGTAAATGGTTTTGAAGCTGGACATCAGGGCCGCCTGAGAAGAGTGTAGATACCAATTGTAGTCAAAAAGCTTTTGTGCTCAAAGAGAAATTTCGTCATGACACCAGGGCCTGTGGGAAATCCCGAGAATCCCAATCGCTGCCCCTCGAGCGCTCAGATTTTGTAGGGCCCTCCGCCATCGACATAAAGGAATCCTTATGATGGCAACGCGTTACGAACTCTCGCGTGAGGCCAGGGCTGTAGTTGCTGATATCTTCACCGGAACCCATGACCGGGGGGCGGTCCCCCTGAGCGGCCGCCTGATGCTCGATGGCGTGCTTTGGATGCTCTGTTCAGGTGCGGCGTGGCGAGATATCCCGGAACGCTTTGGCTCGTGGCCAACGGTGTACCAAAGGTTTCGTGGTTGGCGAAACCGGGGGTCATTCGATCAAATGCCCTGACGCCTGCACCTGAGATTGAATGAGCAACGCTTGATGGACCTACAAACCTGGATGATCAACTCAACCGCAGCAGGCGGGCCCCGAGCTCCATCTGGCGCCGGAAAAGAACTCGGGCTTGACGAGCCCGCCGATCATGCTCTAGGTCGCAGTCGCGCTGGCCTGACTACTAAAATCCACATGCTCTGCGACGCCAGCGGGACACCTTTGCACTTCCTTCTCTCTGGCGGCCAAACCAGTGACATCAGTTACACGCAACCCCTGGACGAGGTCGGCAAACCATCGAACCAACGTGGCCGCCCCCGTAAACGCTATAGATGGTAGCTAGACGACAAGGGCTACGAAGCTGAAGCGCTACGCTGCTGCTGCGATCAATATCGAATGCTGCTCGTCATCCCGCTGCGCTCGATGAAGTGCGATCCAAGCCTGGCTTACCTGAACTGTTGAGTGTACCTAGTACCGACAGCGCAACATCATCGAGCGCATATTTGGTTGGCTTAAAGAAAACCGCGGATCGTGCAATCTTCGACAAGCTCGCGAAAAGCTATGCCGCTAGGTCTCGTTGGCCATATTCCATGGGGTGTATGCGACATTTCTTTTCGTACCGAACCTAGATTTCTGATCGTTTTTCGCTCTCCACCGTCACCAGATGGGGGTCGCCAAGCTGGCAAAATGGCGGGCGCGAGGTCATTATGGGAAACAGCCGGCATAGGTCGCAGAAAATTGATCTTCCTGAGAGATCGTCAACGGCGGCCGTAGTGAGAGCGCCTAAATGCAGCATATTTTGATTGTTGAAGACGAGATCATTATTCGTTCTGCCTTGCGTCGCTTGCTGGAACGTAACCAATACCAGGTCAGCGAAGCCGGTTCGGTGCAGGAAGCACAAGAACGCTTCACCATTCCCACTTTCGACTTGATCGTCAGCGATCTACGCCTGCCTGGCGCGCCGGGTACTGAGCTGATCAAACTCGCCCAGGGCACACCGGTGCTGATTATGACCAGCTACGCCAGCCTGCGCTCAGCGGTCGACTCCATGAAGCTGGGGGCGGTGGAGTACATCGCTAAGCCTTTCGATCATGACGAAATGCTCCAGGGCGTCGCGCGAATCCTTCGGGATCAGCAAGGAGGCAGGGCTAGCGGTGAGCCGCTCACTGGCAAAGCGGGCACTGGTGCGGCGAAACCGAAGGTCGATAATAGCAATGGCGAAATCGGTATCATTGGGTCATGCCCACCGATGGAGGATCTCTACAGCAAGATACGCAAGGTCGCACCGACCGATTCTAATGTCCTAATCCAGGGCGAATCCGGTACCGGTAAAGAGTTGGTAGCCCGTGCCCTGCACAATCTGTCCAAACGCGCCAAGGCGCCGATGATCTCGGTGAACTGTGCTGCCATTCCGGAAACCCTGATCGAATCCGAGCTGTTTGGTCACGAGAAAGGCGCGTTTACGGGCGCCAGCGCTGGACGCGCTGGTCTTGTCGAAGCGGCGGATGGCGGTACCTTGTTCCTCGACGAAATCGGAGAGCTGCCACTCGAAGCCCAGGCTCGCCTGTTGCGCGTTTTGCAAGAAGGCGAAATTCGCCGTGTCGGCTCGGTGCAGTCGCAAAAGGTAGATATGCGCCTTATCGCCGCGACCCACCGCGATCTTAAGAGCTTGGCTAAGGTCGGCCAGTTCCGTGAAGACCTTTATTACCGTCTGCACGTGATCGCCCTGAAGCTACCCGCCCTTCGCGAGCGCGGCTCCGACGTCAATGAGATTGCCAATGCTTTTCTCGCCCGCCAGAGCGCTAAGGCGAGCCGCAATGACCTGCGCTTCGGTGCCGATGCTGAAAAAGCCATTCGCCATTACTCCTGGCCGGGGAATGTTCGTGAGCTAGAGAACGCCGTAGAACGCGCCGTCATTCTGTGCGAAAGTCCGGAGATTTCCGCCGAGCTGCTTGGTATCGACATCGAGCTGAGCGATCAGGAGGACGACGATTTCATTGGCCTGGCGCAGCAACAGGACACCATCACCGGTAACAGCGGTCATGAGCCAACCGAAGACTTGTCGCTAGAGGATTACTTCCAGCACTTCGTACTCGAACATCAGGATCGCATGACCGAAACCGAGCTGGCGCGCAAACTAGGCGTTAGTCGAAAATGTTTGTGGGAACGTAGGCAAAGACTAGGCATTCCACGACGCAAGTCCGGTGACACCACTTAGCTCATGGATAACCAGGCTCATTGCTACATCCAGTGGGGTGGAATCTCGATCTCATAGTTCTTCGCCACAGTGCGTAGCGTGCTGATAATGGCGTCGTGCCGAGCATTGTCGGCAGCTTGCCAAGTGTCTCGGCACGCCAATAGCGTCCTCAATTCGTCTAGCTGGTACATGCCCAAGCGATGAAAATTGCCCCAACTGGGAACCCCAAATAGGTTGTAAATTACTGCTGTAGCGTCACGTTCGCTAGCTAACCGATTGTTTCCGCTTAGTTTTCCTTTGGCTTCTTCTGCGCTGTCACGTTCGTCGTAGGTATTTAAGAGTTTCATCTGGATACTAGGACTCGATTTCAGTTGCATTGGTAGCATCATTTTACCTGTCTTTAAATCCAGTGCGAAAAAATAAGATAGAAAGGCGTGAGGTGTCTAGGACGCTAGCTCCTCCGGCCGCGGTTGGCTAGACAACGATATTTGACTCGCTGGGCTTAAGTAATGTAAGCCTCCAGCGAAATCACCTTCCGAACTCCAGCATTAAGGGCGCTGGTGTCCGCGTATTTTTAAGCGGACGCGATCACCCTTATCGCCAGGATTTCCATGTGCCAACGAAGCTCTTATCCGAAATCATTCAAGGCCCACTTCGTTCAAGAGTGCCAGCAACCTGGCGCAACCGTGTCCAGTATCGCACATCAACCAATGTGCACTGGAGAAAGCAATCAACGCGGGTTACTTCCGCAAGACCTGCACTACAAGCTGAAGGTGGTAAGCGTGGAGCGGCACCCTCTGCGTGATCGGTGAGGTGACATTCTGCCTCAGGGCAGACACTTCATTGAAGCCCGTCTGAGGGTAAGGGTTCCATCAAGGTCACAAAATGGGAGAGGCATTCAGCTCCGAAACGAGCCATCTTCAGGATGACATGCGCGTGGAGGAGCTGCCATGGTGGCTTAGCCCTTTCGCACTTCGAATCCTACAAGCTTCCTAGGTAAATCATTGAGCCTTTCAAACCGTAAGATGCCTCCAGGCGAGCTCGGCCACGCAGCCTTGAGTTTGTCGGAGACACGCACCGTGTTCACGCCAGAGCTCAGCTTGGAAGCTTCCCAGACGCATTGGCCGATTGCTTTTGGCTGCCTGAAAGCTGAAGTGC
>RCUL01000849.1_pt1 | contig 13074 bp, 13 predicted proteins | sample 2167521 | NCBI WGS metagenome assembly RCUL01 (sample SAMN09932745, study PRJNA488358) | compost metagenome | feature: garden; material: soil; isolation source: compost soil in acetic acid-enriched culture | place: Germany: Experimental Botanical Garden Goettingen | collected 2016-01-27
GGCCCGGCGGGCAGCCATCGACAATGGCGACCAACGCCGGACCATGGCTTTCGCCAGCGGTGGTGACAGTGAACAGCTTGCCGTAGGTATTGCCGGACATGCAGGACGCTCCGCGAATCAGCCTGATTTGAACAAGGCCGCCAGTATACGCAGGCTAACCATTCAGTTCATCCCTGACGGCGAACCTTCTGCGCCCGGCCCGGTCCAAACCGCACTCTCTCGATAGTGGCCTGATGATGTTGCGTATTGTTGCAGTAATCGCCCTGCTGTTCAGCGGCCTGGTCCAGGCTGCTGCCCCCACCGTATTCCAGCGCCCGGTCAGCCTCGACACCGGCAGCGGCGTGTTACATGGCAGCCTGCTGTTGCCGCGCACCGAGCAGCCGCCACCGGTGGTGCTGATCATTGCCGGCTCGGGGCCCACCGACCGCGACGGCAACAATCCTTACGGCGGCAACACCGACAACCTCAAGCAACTGGCCCTGACCCTGGCGAAAAACAATATCGCCAGCGTGCGCTACGACAAGCGCGGCGTCGCTGCGAGCCTGGCGGCCACCCCGGATGAACGCGACCTGACGGTGGAGCGCTACGTCGCCGACGCGGTGGCCTGGAGCCAGAAGATCAAGGCCGACCCGCGCTTCGGCCGCCTGATCCTGCTTGGCCACAGCGAAGGTGCGCTGATCGCCAGCCTGGCCGCCGAGCAAAGCGGCGCCAGTGCCGTAATCAGCATCGCCGGCAGCGGCTGGCCGATCGACAAGGCGTTGCGTGCACAGATCTTTGAGCGGGTACCCGGGCGCTACATGGCCAGTGCCGGGGACATCCTCGATCGCCTTAAAAACGGCAAGACCTCCTCCCGGGTGCCCCTGCCCCTGCAGGACGTACTGCGCCCGAGCGTGCAGCCCTACCTGATTTCGCTGTTCCGCCAGGACCCGGCGGATGCCTTTGCCAAGGTCAAGGTACCGGCACTGATCATCCAGGGCACCCATGACTTCCAGGTCAATGTCGACAACGCCGAAATCCTCAAGGCCGCCAAGCCGGATGCCGAGCTTGCAGTGATCAAGGGCATGAACCACATGCTGCGCATTGCCCCCGAGGAAATCAGCCAGCAACGTGACAGCTATCTTGATCCGCAACTGCCGCAAGCGGCCGAACTGGGCCAGCGCGTTATCGACTTCATTCAGCGGTTGCCTGCCAGCTGAGGCCAAATCGCAGAAATTACGCCTCCAGCCCAGGACAATCCTGCCGATATAGCGGTGCTGGCATCGTCAATGCGACCAGCCCGCTGCGCACATGAGGATTGCCGTGATGACCGAAGCCGCCCCCCAGGACACCGCCGAGACGACTGCCGAGCAGGCAGCACCGGAGGCCGCCCCACTGCCCTGGGCCGATGTTGCCCCCGAACACTTCCAGATGCTGCGCCTGGCGCCGTTGCCGACCGACCGCAACAGCGGTGCGCGGCCGCTGCGCTTTGTCCAGTACGGCTATGCCGAACGCCACAACAAGCAGACCAGCCTGCTGCGCATGGCTATCCAGCTGCCGGCGCAAAAGGTGCGCAAGGAACAGAACCACCTGGATGTGTGGGTCGACCATGAAGAAAAACGCGTAACTTTCACCCCCGATTCAGGCCTGCAGATCGAGCCGCTGAACCGTGGCCTGGGGCGCTTCCTGCTGAACCAGGCAGTGCAATGGGCGCAGCGCAAGTGGCCGCATTACCGAGTCGAAGGTGCTGCCCTGCCAAGCAAGGACGCCCTCAACGAAGACACCCGCCTGCGCCGTGACCATGTGCTGCGCAGCCATGGCCTGGAGGTCGAGTACGCCGATGCCCAGCACCTGAAGGGGCGCTTTGTCGATGTGCAGGTCGGTGAACTCAAGGGCGGCTGGAACAGTGACAAGCTGCAGCGGGTCGAGATTCTCGATGCCGCGCAGATGCTGCAACAGGCCGAGCAGAGCTTGCAGGAAAAAGAGGCGCAACTGCGCGAGCGTGATGAGCGGGTCAGCAAGTACCGCCGTGAAGACAGTGGGCTGCGTTTTACCATCACCTGCCTGGTGGCGTTTGCGGTGTTTCAGGCGGGGTTGCTGATCTGGATTGCGACTCACCGCTAAAAAGCATCGCTGGCAAGCCAGCTCCCACAAGGGCAATTGTGGGAGCTGGCTTGCCAGCGATAGATTCACTGCAAACCTGAAGCCTTACACCTTCGAGGCAAACAACCCCTGGTGCTGACGGCACTGCTCAGCCGTGAGCATGAACACCCCGTGCCCGCCCCGCTCGAACTCCAGCCAGGCGAAATCCACTTGCGGATAAAGCGCCTCGACATGCACCTGGCTGTTGCCCACCTCGACAATCAACAAGCCCTTCTCGGTCAGGTGATCCGCTGCTTCGGCCAGCATCCGCCGCACCAGGTCCAGGCCGTCATTGCCGCACGCCAGGCCCAGCTCCGGCTCGTGGTGGTATTCCTCGGGCATGTCGGCAAAGTCTTCGGCATCGACATACGGCGGGTTGGACAGGATCAGGTCGAAACGCTGACCCGGCAGACCGGCGAAACCATCGCCCTGCACGGTATAGACGCGTTCCTCCAGGCCGTGACGTTCGATGTTCTGGTTGGCGACTTCCAGCGCCTCGAAGGACAGGTCGGCGAGCACCACCTCAGCCTCGGGGAATACTTCGGCACTGACGATACCGATGCAACCGGAGCCGGTGCACAGGTCGAGGATGCGTGCCGGCTCACCGGCCAGCCATGGCTCGAAGCGCTTTTCGATCAGCTCGCCAATCGGCGAGCGCGGGATCAGCACGCGCTCATCGACAATGAACGACAAGCCGCAGAACCAGGCTTCACCCAGCAAGTAAGCCGTGGGCACGCGGTCTTCGATACGGCGCTTGAGCATACGCTGCAGGTTGACCAGCTCATCGTCTTCCAGCTGGCAGTCGAGGTAGGCGTCGGCGACTTCCCAGGGCAGGTGCACCGAGCCCAGCACCAGCAGCCGCGCTTCATCCCAGGCGTTGTCGGCGCCATGACCGAAAAACAGGCCATGCTCGTGGAAACGGCTGACGGCCCAACGGATATGATCGCGCAGGGTGCGCAAGCGAGAAGTGATCACAACAGACTCCTTGAAAGACGACCTGCAATTCTAACAGCCCAACCACAGAAAAGGTCGGTGGAAATGGCCTGTAAGCATTTCACCGACATGGCTGCAGGCCACTAACGACGCTGCTTGTACGCGAAGCGATTCACATAAGTGCTCAGGCAGGGGACAATAGGTTGAAAAGCCCTATCCAAAGGAGCCCTTGATGTCTGTTCCAACGACGATGTTCCACCTCAGCGGTCGCGGTTATCCGCCGGCCAAGCTGAACAACGCCAGCCTGGTGATTATCGATGCGCAAAAGGAGTACCTCAGCGGTCCTCTGGCGCTCTCGGGCATGGACGCGGCCGTGGCCAACATCGCTAAAATGCTCGAGGCGGCCCGCAAGGCCGGGCGCCCGATCATCCACGTGCGTCACCTGGGTACCGTCGGCGGCATGTTCGACCCGCAGGGCCCACGCGGTGAATTCATCCCGGGCCTGGAGCCACAGGGTGACGAAGTGATCATCGAAAAGCGCATGCCCAACGCCTTCAAGAACACCACCCTGCATGAGACCCTGCAGAAATACGGCCACCTGGACCTGATCGTCTGCGGCTTCATGAGTCACTCCAGCGTCAGCACCACCGTGCGCCGGGCCAAGGATTACGGCTACCGTTGCACCCTGATCGAAGATGCCTGCGCCACCCGCGACCTTCCGTTCAAGGATGGCGTCATCCCTGCGGCGCAGATCCAGCAGAGCGAAATGGCGATCATGGCCGACAACTTTGCCTGTGTGGCGCCGACTACCAGCCTGATCTGAGCGACCGCCCGGCAGCCGGGCGGAACCACCTCACGGCTTTTCGGTCCAACGCCGGATATCCATAGAGGAAATCGGAATGAAAATATCCGATGGTTTTGATGCCAAGCGCTTGCGCCCCCGCACGCCCCGTAACTGGGGCATGCGCCTGGCTGCGGCGTTTTCGGCGTTACTGGCAACTGCCGGCGTGCTGCTGGCCATGGCCGGCGCCGCCAGCCTGCTGGGCCGCCCCGCGGCCCTGGGCGAGCTCAATGCCAACCCGGCTGGCGCCAGCATCTTGCTCGGCCTTGGCCTGTTACTGCTGTACCTGGGCATCTGGTTCTGGCGCCGCAGCCGCTTGCGTCTGCGCCGCAGCCGCGAGCTCAACCTGTCACCGCACCTGATGAAAAAACACGATTGACTGCACGCCTTAGGGGAGTCGCGTAAACTACGCCGCCCAGGCGGAGGCTTACATGCAAGACGACGAATTTTCCCTGTTCAAAAGCGAGATGCGCGGCGTCAAGCCGATCACGCATGATCGCGCCGAGGTCGGCAAACCCAAGGCCGACCGCAAAAAGCTGGCGAGCCTGCGCCAGGCCGCGACAGTGCGCAGCGACCAGACCGTGGTCGACGGCCTGTCGGACCAGTTTGTCATTGATGTCGGCCCCGAAGACGACCTGCACTGGAGCCGTGACGGCGTCCAGGAAAGCCAGATGCGCAAGCTCAAGCTCGGCCAGATCGGTTTCGAAGGCAGCCTCGACCTGCACGGCATGAACGTGGAAAAAGCCCGCGAAACCCTCTGGGCGTTCCTCGCCGAGGCCACCCGCTTCGAAGTACGCTGCGTGCGCGTCACCCATGGCAAGGCCGTACGCCTGGATGGCAAGAAGCCAATGATCAAGAGTCACGTCAACACCTGGCTGCGCCAACACCCGCAGGTACTGGGGTTTACCTCGTGCCAGGCCCGTCATGGCGGTACCGGCGCGGTGTACGTGATGCTCAAACGAACCATGCTCGAAGGCCGTGACGAGTAACGCCGTACTTGCAGCGCCGCCACAGCCGCCGTACCCTTCGCGTTTGCGATAAATCCCACAGGTAGATCCATGTCCCTGGAACAGAACTACACCGCTATCCTCGGCCAGCTCGGCGAGGACGTCTCCCGCGAGGGCCTGCTCGACACGCCCAAGCGGGCTGCGAAGGCCATGCAGTACCTTTGCCGCGGTTATGAGCAAACCCTGGAAGAAGTGACCAACGGCGCCCTGTTCAGCTCCGATAACAGCGAAATGGTCCTGGTCAAGGACATCGAGCTGTACTCGCTGTGCGAGCACCACATGCTGCCGTTCATCGGCAAGGCCCATGTTGCCTACATCCCTGACGGCAAGGTCCTGGGATTGTCCAAGGTGGCGCGGATCGTCGACATGTACGCCCGTCGCCTGCAGATCCAGGAAAACCTCAGCCGCCAGATCGCCGAAGCGATCCAGCAGGTCACCGGCGCCCTGGGCGTGGCGGTGGTCATCGAGGCCAAGCACATGTGCATGATGATGCGCGGTGTGGAAAAACAGAACTCGACCATGATCACTTCGGTGATGCTCGGCGAATTCCGCGAAAACGCCGCGACCCGCAGCGAGTTTCTCAGCCTGATCAAGTAATCGGGCCAGACTGCAAGCCGACCTGTCGTGGTCGGCTTTTTTTATTCTGAGGAGTTGCCATGATCGTCAAAGCACTGCGTGTGGGCCTTGGCCAGTTGATTGTGTTCGGTGACTGGATCAGCCGCCCAGCCAAGCTCAAGCGCGACCCGGCCGCCCAGGCCCAGGTCGAACAGCAAGCCAGCGGCCTGAGCCTGTATCAGTTTCACGCCTGCCCGTTCTGCGTGAAAACCCGCCGCACCCTGCACCGCCTGAACGTGCCGGTGGCGCTGCGTGATGCCAAGAACAACGAACAGGATCGCCAGACCCTGCTCGCCGAAGGTGGCAAGATCAAGGTGCCATGCCTGCGCATCGAGGAAGACGGCAAGACCACCTGGATGTATGAATCCAAGGTGATCATCGACTACCTCAACAAGCGTTTTGCCGCCTGATCGCTCAACCGAGCATGGTCACGTGACGGGGATGGCTGGCCACACGCTCCAGCCATGCCTGAACGCCCGGGTATTCATTGAGGTCGAACCCACCCTGATGGGCGACATGGGTGTAGGCGTACAGCGCCACATCGGCGATCGAGTAGGTATCGCCCACCAGGTACGGCGTTAGCTGCAGCTGTTTCTCCATCACCCGCAGGGCCTTGTAGCCGCCCTTGTGCAACGTCTTGTACTCCTCCAGCCGGTCTTGCGGCAGCCCCAGGTAGAACTGGATGAAGCGTGCTACGGCAATGTACGGCTCATGACTGTACTGCTCGAAGAACTGCCATTGCAGCACCTGGGTGCGCAAGCGCGGTTCGGTAGGCAGGAATTCGCTGCCATCGGCGAGGAAGTTGAGAATCGCATTGGATTCCCACAGATAGGTGCCATCCTCGAGCTCCAGTACCGGCACCTTGCCGTTGGGGTTCATGGCCAGGAACGCCGGGGTTTCCGTCTCGCCCTTGAGGATATCCACCGAGTGCCATTCGTAAGGCAGGTCAAGCAGGTGCAGCATGAGTTTGATCTTGTAGCAGTTGCCCGACTGGTAGTCGCCGTAAACCTTGTACATCGCTCCCCCTCTTCGTAATGCTGAATCGAACCCGCGCCCATAGTTGGCGACTGTACGGCTAATTGCAATGCCTGCTGTATGGCAAAGATCAACAGTCTGCGCGTTAGTCTGAAAAAACTGCTTACACCCAGAACAAGGAAAGCCCCATGTCCGACGCCACGTCTGCGCAATTGCGCCCTTTGGCCGACTCATCCCCTTCCGCGGTCGTGGCCGGCTTCATCGCCATGCTCACCGGCTACACCAGCTCGCTGGTGCTGATGTTTCAGGCCGGCCAGGCAGCCGGCTTGACCACCGCGCAAATCTCCTCCTGGATCTGGGCGCTGTCGATCGGTATGGCGATATGCAGCATCGGCCTGTCGCTGCGCTATCGCACGCCGATCACCGTTGCCTGGTCGACCCCCGGGGCGGCGTTGCTGATCACCAGCCTGGGCGGGGTCAGCTACGGCGAAGCCATCGGCGCTTACATCACCTGTGCGGTGCTGGTGGTGATCTGCGGAATGACCGGCAGCTTCGAGCGCCTGGTCAAACGCATTCCGGCATCATTGGCCTCGGCGCTGCTGGCCGGGATCCTGTTCAAGATCGGCAGCGAAATCTTCATTGCCGCCCAGCATCGGACCGCGTTGGTGCTGGGGATGTTCTTCAGCTACCTGCTGATCAAGCGCGTGTCGCCGCGGTACTCGGTGCTGGCCGCTTTGGTCGTGGGTACCGCCCTTTCCGGCGCCATGGGCCTGCTTGATTTCAGCGGTTTCAGCCTGGAAGTGGCCACCCCGGTGTGGACCACGCCAAGCTTCTCCCTGGCCGCCACTATCAGCATCGGCATTCCGCTGTTCGTGGTTGCCATGACTTCGCAGAACATGCCCGGTGTCGCCGTACTGCGTGCGGATGGCTACCAGGTACCCGCCTCGCCACTGATCTCGGTAACCGGCCTGGCTTCGCTGGTGCTGGCGCCGTTCGGCTCCCACGGCATCAACCTGGCGGCCATCAGCGCGGCGATCTGCACCGGGCCGCACGCCCATGAAGACCCGAACAAGCGTTACACCGCGGCGGTCTGGTGCGGGATCTTCTACGGTATCGCTGGCGTTTTCGGCGCCACCCTCGCGGCGCTGTTCGCAGCCCTGCCCAAGGAGCTGGTGCTGTCGATCGCTGCCCTGGCGCTGTTCGGCTCGATCATGAACGGCCTGACCGTGGCGATGAACGAAGCCAAAGAGCGGGAAGCAGCGCTGATTACCTTCATGGTCACAGCGTCTGGCTTTACCCTGTTCTCGATCGGTTCGGCGTTCTGGGGGATTGTCGCCGGGGTGCTGACCTTGATGATCCTCAACTGGCGTAAATCGGCGTAGGCAAATCGCGGGGCAAGTCGGGGCACCCCAGCGCCGCTCCTACAGGCGAAAATGCCCGACCATGCCCTTCAAGTCGTTGCCCAGCTGCGCCAGCTCGATACTTGAGCTGGCGTTGCCTTGCATGGCCAATGCCGACTGATCGGCGCTGCTGCGGATCTGGGTGACGCTGCGGTTGATTTCCTCGGCCACCGAGCTCTGCTGCTGCGCTGCCGCAGCAATCTGCTGGTTCATCTGCTGGATCAACGACACCGCTGCGGCAATGCTGCCCAGTGCGCTTTCAGTGTGCAGGGCATCGCTGACGGCCAACTTGACCAGCTCGGCACTGCCCTGGATCTGCGCTACCGAAGCCTGGGCACCGCTGCGCAAGCTGCTGACCAGGCGCTCGATCTCCTCGGTCGATTGCTGGGTGCGCCGCGCCAGCGCCCGCACCTCGTCGGCAACCACGGCAAAGCCCCGGCCCTGCTCGCCGGCCCGTGCAGCTTCGATGGCGGCGTTGAGCGCCAGCAGGTTGGTCTGCTCGGCGACGCTCTTGATCACCTCCAGCACCTGACCGATGTTCTGCACTTCGCTGCTGAGGTTGTCGATGCTCTGGCTGGCCGACTCGGCGGAACTGGCCAACTGCTCGATTCGCTGCATGCTCTGGCGCACCACCTGCTGGCCGCTCTCGACCTTGTCATCCGCCGTTTGCGCCGCCAGGGCGGCTTCTTCGGCGTTGCGTGCAACATCATGCACGGTGGCGGTCATCTGCTGCATGGCGGTGGCCACCTGCTCGGTCTCGTCCTTCTGACTGTTGACCTCGCGATTGGTCTGCTCGGTGACCGCCGACAGCGACTGGGCGTTGCTGGCCAGTTGTTCGATACCGTTTTGCAGGCCACTGACGATCGCGCTCAAGCCTGTGCCCATCTGCTGCATGGCCAGCATCAGCTGGCCGACCTCGTCACGCCGATCGATACTGATTTCGCCGCGCAGGTCGCCGGCGGCAATCTGCTGGGCCCGGCCCATTACCTGCCGCAACGGCCCGACCACCGCGCGGGTGATCAACCAGGCCGCCAGCACGCCCGCCAGCAATGCCAGCAGCGAGGCAGCGAGGATCAGCACGGCGTTGCGCTGCAACTCGCCTTGCATGGCCTGGTCTTCAGCAAGATAGGCTTGATCGACCTGACGGGTGACCTGCTCGGCCCGCGCCTGCAATTGCTGCTTGAGCTGCTGCTCACGGCCAAGCAGATCGGTGTACTCGGCAAGCTTCTCGCTGAAACTGGCGATATGCGTGCTGACTTCGCCAAGCACGGTTTGATAGCCGGCGTCGGTTACCGCAGCCTTCAACTGCTCGACCAGGGCAGCGGCTTGTTCAGTCTGTTCGATGCGCCCCTGGCGCGCATCTTCGGCGCCCTTGCGGTTCTGCTCCAGGCGCACCCGCGCCTCATCCATGGCCTGCAACATCAAGCGGGCAACCTGAGCGACTTGCCCGGCCTGCTCTACGAACTCGGCGCCCTGCTGGCCCTGACTATCCTTGAGGGTATAGGTGCCATCATCGGCCAGCCCCGACTGCAGCACATCGAGGTTGTTGGCAACACTGGAGACTGACCAACTGGCCATGTCCAGCGCCAGCTCCTTGGCCTGGGTCAGCTCGACGAACTGGTCGAAGGCCTGGCGGTAATCGTTCAGCGCCTGCTCGACGCCGCTCAGTTGCGGCAGCGCCCGTGCTTGCTCTTGCAGGGCTTCGAGGCGCTGGTGCACTGCTTCTACCGCCTTGGGATCGGAGCGCAGGGCGAATGCCTGTTCCTGCAAGCGAGTGTCGAGCAGCGCGGTATTGAGCGCCGCCATCTGCTTCAAACCGTCGAAGCGTTGCCCGACGCTATGCAGGGCGGCAACTCCCGCTGCCGCCACCACGGCAGTCAGCAGCAAGACCAGGGCAAACCCCAGCCCGAGCTTGCGGGCCATGCCCAGGTTGGCGAAAAAACCACGCTTGGCCGAACTCATCGCACTTCCCCCTGCTGCCCGCAAATGCATCAAGCGTGAAGAGTGGCAATGGCGTGGCTGGTGGCACAAGATCCCGGCGTCGGAATAATGGCAAAAAGCTACAGTTGCGTCGTTTTCAGGACAGCCGAGGTCGCCCGGCGCGCTGGAAGAACGTCTGTGCCCGTTGGTCCTGGGCATAGGCGACATTGATCCGCAACCAGTCGCAGGCAGCGCCCAGGGGATCGAAGGCACTGCCCGGCGCCAACAGCACCGAACAGGCCTGCGCCTCGTGGTTGAGCTCGGCAAAACTGCGCCCCGGGCAACGGGCCCAGACGAACATGCCGCCATAGGGCTCGGTGAACACTTCCCAGCCGTTGGCCTCCAGTTGCCCCAGGGCCTTGGCCATGTGCTGGGCCAGGCGCAGGCGCAGGCGTGCCGTGCTTTTTCGGTAGCTGCCGTTGCCAAGCATCTGCGCCACCACCTGCTCGGTAAAGCGCGAAGTCCCCAGCCCGCTGACCATTTTCAGTTCTGCCAGGCGGGCGACCAGCTCAGGCCCGGCCACCAGGTAGCCGACCCGTAGCGAACTGCTCAGGGTCTTGGAGAAACTGGCCAGGTAGATCACCCGCTGCTCGGCATCCAGGGTTGCCAGACGCGTGACTGTACCGTCCTGAAAGTCCGCGTAGATGTCGTCCTCGATGATCAGCAGGTCATGTTCACGGGCCAGTTCCAGCAAGCGATAGGCGACCTTGGGCGACAGGCTGCTGCCGGTGGGGTTCTGGTACAGGCTGTTGATGTACAGGCAGCGCGGGCGGTGCTGCTTGAGCAGGTCCTCCAGCACCTGCAGATCGGGACCGTGCGGGGTACGCGGCACTTCGAGCATGTCGACTTGATGCAGGCGCAACAGGCTGTACAGGTTGTAGTAACCCGGGCTTTCCACCAGCACCTTGTCGCCTGGCTTGAGCAGGGTGCGCACCAGCAGGTCGAGGGCGTGGCTGGCGCCCTGGGTGGTGAGGATCTGCTCGGGCGCGGCGTGGATGCCGATCTGCCCCAGGCCCTTGTGCAATTGGGTACGCAGGCTGGCCAGGCCCAGTGGCGGGCAATAGTCGATCAGCTCATCGACCGCGCCACGGCTGACCTGACGCACTGCCTGGGCAATCGCCTCGGTGGCGCGCCAGCTGGAGGGCACCCAGCCACAGCACAGCTTGAGCAGCTCGCCCGGATCGTCCGTGAATTGCTGCCAGCGGCTGTCGAACGCTTCGTCGCGGATCGGCTGATCGACCAGAGGTGTCTTGAGGCGCTGTTCAGCGACAAAAAATCCGGCGCCATGGCGCGCCTCCAGCCAGCCTGCTGCCACCAGCCGGTCGTAGGCTTCGATCACGCAGGACTGGCTGACGCCCTGCTCCCGGGCCAACTGACGTATCGACGGCAAGCGGCTACCGGGACGCAAGCGCTGGCCTTCGATCCAGGCCTGCAGTTGCCCAGTCAATTGCTGTACCAGCGGGATGGCGGAGTGACGATCAAGGCTGAGGTGCATGGCAAAGTGTTCGCAGATTTTGTCCGAACAGTTAATCACAAAACCCTTGCCAGTGTGCCTTGTGAGGCCCTGCTGATCACCGGATAGTCGGCCCATCGACAAGGAGCCGACCATGCCCACCCAGCGCCACCCTGCCCTACTGGCTTTTGCCCTGTGCCTGATCACCTTTGCGGTCAACCTGCAGGCACCGCTGTACACCGCTTACGCCGAGCTTTCCGGTTATGGCGCCGGGGCCACGGCAATGGCGTTCTCCGGGTATGTACTGGGGGTGATTCCGGTGTTGCTGTTGCTTGGCGGCCTGGCCGATCGGGTCGGGCGTCGCCCGCTGATCCTCGTCGCCCTGGCCTTGTCGATGTTCGCCACCCTGTTGATGCTGTTGGCCCCTGGCCTTGAAACCCTGGGCCTGGCGCGCCTGCTGCTCGGCATCGGCACCGCACTGGCGTCGGCCACCGGCACCGCCTACATGAGCGAACTGATGCACAGCGGCGACAACCGTCACGCCGCCACCTGGGTCACCGCCAGCACCTCGCTGGGTTTCGGCCTGGGTGCGGCGCTGACCAGCCTGTTCCTGCTCAGTGGTCCAAGCCTGACACCGGGCAGTTTTTACCTGCATTTAGCGCTGGCCTGCCTGGCGATGCTGGCGGTATGGCAGCTGCCCGACCGGCGCCTGGACAATCCCGCCGCCCTGTTGCGCCTGCCCTACTACCCAACCGGCAGCCTGCCCTATGGCCTGGCGATCCTGCTGGCCTGGGCCTGTGTCGGCCTGGTGATCGCCTTGCTGCCGTCGATCCTCAAACAGCATGGCCTGGCCAGTTGGTCGGGGTTTTCGACTTTTTGCGTGATCAGCTGCGGATTACTGTTCCAGCCACTGGCCAAGCGCCTGGCACCGGTGCGCGCCACGGCCATTGGCCTGGTGATATTGCCCTGCAGCTATGCGCTGCTGGCCTGGGGCGCGGACAGCGGCGCGCTGGCTGCCGTGCTGCTGGGCACCATCGCCGCCAGCAGCGCCTGCTATGGCTTTGTTTACCTGGGTGGATTGTCGGCGGTGAACACCTTGGCCGGTGAGGAAAAAACCCGCGCCAGCGCCGGCTTCTTCCTCTTGGCCTACATGGGCTTCAGCCTGCCGGTGATCCTCACCGGGCTGTTGGTCGACCGCCTCGGCCCGGGCACCGCCCTGCTGCTATTCGGCCTGGTGCTGCTGGCCGGTTGCCTGCTGGTTGGCCTGGCCCTGGCACGCAGCCACAAGGCGCTTGCCGTGCCGACGCTGGCAACCGTCAAATAGCCGTGGCGCCGCCATCGACTGCCAGGGCCTGGCCGGTGGTGAACGCAGCGCCATCGCTGCACAGGTAAAGCACGGCACTGGCAATTTCCTCGACCTTGCCAATACGCCCGACCGGGTGCATGGCTGCGGCGAATTCAGCCTTGCGCGGGTCAGCCTCATAGGCGCGGCGGAACATGTCGGTGTCGATCACCGCCGGGCACACGGCGTTAACACGGATCTTCTTCTTGGCGTACTCGATGGCCGCCGATTTGCTCAGGCCGATCACCGCATGCTTGGAAGCGCTGTAGATACTCATCTTCGGCGCGGCCCCAAGACCAGCCACCGATGCCGTATTGACGATGGCGCCGCCACCCTGGGCCAGCATCAATGGCAACTGGTACTTCATGCACAACCACACACCCTTGACGTTGACGCCCATGATCGCGTCG
>RCUL01000851.1_pt1 | contig 13065 bp, 11 predicted proteins | sample 2167521 | NCBI WGS metagenome assembly RCUL01 (sample SAMN09932745, study PRJNA488358) | compost metagenome | feature: garden; material: soil; isolation source: compost soil in acetic acid-enriched culture | place: Germany: Experimental Botanical Garden Goettingen | collected 2016-01-27
GGCGCCCTCACCACCGAGATCCTGCGGCTGATCGTGGAGCGTGGCTACGGCTACCCCACCGACACCCTGCCCGGCAGTACCGTCAGCATGGAAGTGGCCCTGGCGCGCAATGACCTGCAGGTAATCGCCGAGGAATGGGCCGGGCGCAGCCCTGCCTGGGTCAAGGCAGAACAGGCCGGGCTGGTGTTCGCGTTGGGCGACACGGTCAAGAACGCCGAAGAAGGCTGGTGGGTACCGGCCTACGTGATCGAGGGCGATGCGGCACGCAAGCTGAAACCCGTGGCGCCGGAATTGCGCAGCGTCGAGGACCTCAAGCGTTACCCGCAGGTGTTCCGCGACCCCGAGTCACCCGGCAAAGGGCGTTTTCTGAATAGCCCCAGCGGCTGGACATCCGAAACCGTCAACAGCCAGAAACTCAAGGCCTACGGGCTGAATGACCTCTATACCAACTTCCGCAGTGGCTCCGGGGCTGCAATGGATGCCGAAATCGGCTCGGCCATCCGCCGTGGCCAGCCGGTGCTGTTCTACTACTGGAACCCGACCCCTTTGATGGGGCGTTACAAGCTCATACGCCTGCAAGAGCCGCCGTTCGATGCCCAGGCCTGGGCCACCCTCACCGATGCCGGCAACCCCGAGCCCAAGGGCAGCAGCTCGCTGCCGGCCAAGTTGTCGGTTGGCGTATCCAAGGCCTTTCGCGAGGGCTACCCGGAGCTGGTGAGCGTGTTCGAGCGGGTCGACCTGCCCATCGACCGACTGAACAAGGCACTGGCCGCCATGAGCGAAAAGCGCACGCCGGCCCGCGACGCTGCCCTCACCTTCCTGCGCGATAACCGCGAGGTGTGGAAAGCCTGGTTGCCTGCGGACATTGCCACCAAGGTCGAGGGCAGCCTGTGAGCGGCGGCTTCCCCGAAGCCCTGCAATTCTCCTTTGCCGACAGCGTCAACCGGCTGGTCGACTGGCTGGTGCTGCATTACGGCGATCACCTGCGCAGCGTCTCGGACCAGTTGCTGCAACTGCTGGTCGGCCTGGAAACCCTGCTGCGCCTGCTGCCGTGGTGGCTGCTGCTGTTGCTGATAGGCCTGCTTGCCTGGCATGCCAGCCGCAGCGTGCTGCGCAGCGCGGTACTGGTGGCGCTGCTGGCCCTGATCGGCATGCTCGGGTTGTGGGACAAACTGCTGCAGACCATGGCGTTGGTGCTGGTCAGTACCGGCCTCTGCGTGCTGGTGGGCGTGCCGCTGGGCATCCTGCTGGCTGCCCGGCCGCTGGCGAAGCGGTTGCTGTTGCCGGTACTGGATGTGATGCAGACCTTGCCGGCCTTCGTTTACCTGATCCCGGTGCTGATGCTGTTCGGCCTGGGCAAGGTGCCCGCCGTGTTCGCCACGCTGATCTATGCCCTGCCACCGCTGGTGCGGCTGACCGAACTGGGCCTGAGCCAGATCGACCCTTCGCTGCTGCAAGCCGCCCATGGCCTGGGGGCCAGCCGCTGGCAACGGTTGCGGCGCATCGCCCTGCCGCTGGCGCTGCCGAGCATCATGGCCGGGCTCAACCAGTCGGTGATGATGGCCCTGTCGATGGTGGTGGTGGCTTCGATGATTGGCGCCCGCGGGCTGGGCGAGGACGTGCTGTCGGGGATCCAGACCCTGAATGTCGGCCAAGGCGTCGAGGCCGGGCTGGCGATCGTCGCCCTGGCCATGGTGATCGACCGGATCAGCCAGGCTTATGGGCGTGGTGGGCGTTGAGGAGTATTGCCGCTACCAGCCTTTCGCAGCACAAGGCGACTCCCTGTGGGAGCGGGCGTGCCCGCGAATGGCCCAACGCGGTGTATGGCACCGGCTACGCCGGTGTTCGCGGGCTTGCCCGCTCCCACAGGAACCGCGCATTTTCTGAGCCTCGCGCCAAACCTGTGGGAGCTGGCTTGCCGGCGATAGGGCCGGGCCTGACAATGCAGCTCTGTCAGCTTGAAACCGGACCTCACCCGCATGTCCCTCAAAGCCTTGCGCACCCTGGTGACCATCGCCCGCCACGGCACCTTCGCCCGTGCCGCCGACCTGCTCAGCCTCACCCCTTCAGCCGTGAGCCTGCACATCAAGAGCCTCGAAGACGAGCTGCAGGTCAGCCTGTTCGACCGTAGCCGGCGCCAGGTCGTGCTGACCGAAGCCGGCCAGCTGGCAGTAGCGCGCGCCGAGGGCATCCTCGGCGCCTATGACGAATTGGCCGACGCCCTGGCCAGCGGCCCGAGCCTGCGCGGCCGCCTGCGCCTGGGGGCGATCCACACGGTGCTGGCGCGGCGCCTGCCCAAGGCGCTGGTGTGGATCAAGGCGCACCATCCGCAGCTGCATGTCAGCGTGGCCTCCGGCATGTCGGCGGAACTGGCACGGCGGGTGGAAGACGGCGAACTCGATGCGGCGATCACCACCGAGCCGGTCAGCCCCTACCCGCAAAGCCTGGACTTCACGCCGTTGTTCGAAGACCGCTTCTGGGCCATCGCCAGCCCTGACCTGGCCGGGCTAAGCGTGCCGCAGTTGCTGGCCAGCCAGCCGTTCCTGCGCTTCGACAAGCGTGCCTGGGCCGGTCGGCAGATCGAGCAGGAGCTGCGCCGCCAGCATCTGCAGGTGAGCGAGCAGATGGAGCTGGACAGCCAGGAAGCGCTGGCGCGCATGGCGGTGATGGGCCTGGGCGTGGCAATCATCCCCATGGCCGATGACGACCTGCAACGCTTGCCACCGGCCACCTGCCTGCCGTTTGGCGACCCGCAGCTGACCCGGCGGGTGGTGTTGCTGGAGCATGAGAAGAGCCAGCGGCGGCATTTGAGTGCGGTGCTGAAGACTGCGCTGGAGGCTTGAGATTGCCGGGGCCGCTGCGCGGCCCTTTCGCGACACAAGGCCGCTCCCACAGCGAACGCGTTGCATTTGGAGGCAGTGGCAAACCTGTGGGAGCGGCCTTGCGTCGCGAAAGGGGCGCACAGCGCCCCCAGAGCAAACATGCATTTTTCCTCAATGGTCAGTGCAGAAAACAACGTTTTTACAGATCGATCCGCACCAGTAGTCTGTGCCCCGTACCCGACCACGGAACGTCGATCATGCTCCACCTGCTGCTGACTACCCTGCTGCCGATCATCCTGCTGATTGCCCTGGGCACTTTCCTGCGCCTGCGCGGCTTCCTCGCCGATAACTTCTGGCCCGGCGCCGAGCGCCTGAGCTATTACGTACTGCTGCCGTCGCTGTTCCTCCATGGCCTGGCCACCGCCAACCTCGATGGCGTACCGGTGCTGGGCATGGTCGGCGTGCTGATGCTCTCGACCCTGGCCGGGGCCGTGCTGCTGGTGCTGTACCAGGGCGCAATGAACCACGACGGTGCCGACTTCACCTCGGTGTTCCAGGGCGGCATCCGCTTCAACAACTACATCGGCGCCACCCTTGCAGCGGGTATCTATGGCAGCGCCGGCATCGCCCTGGCGGCGGTGGCCAACGCCGCCATCGTGCCACTGGTCAACCTGCTTTGCGTGCTGGTGTTCGCCCGCTTCAGCGCCCGCCATAGCTCACCAGCCACGGTGCTGCGGGCCATCTTCGCCAACCCCTTGATCGTCGGTTGCGCCGGCGGGTTGCTGCTGCGCGCCAGCGGGCTGGGCCTGCCAGCGGGTATCGAACCCACGGTCAAGGCCCTGGGCCAGGCCGCCCTGCCGCTGGGCCTGCTGTGCGTCGGCGCAGCCCTGGGTGGTGCCCGCCTGGGCCAGCAGGTGCGCCCGCTGATGGCGGCGTCGGCATTCAAGTTCCTGGTCATGCCGCTGACCACCTGGGGCTTGTGCCGCCTGCTTGGCCTGGGTGGCCAGGCAGCGGTGGTGGCGGTGCTGTTCCAGGCACTGCCGACTGCGTCATCTTCCTATGTGATGGCCCGGCAAATGGGCGGTAACGCACCGCTGATGGCCACCATCATCGCCCTGCAGACCGTGGTGGCCGCCGCCACCCTGCCTTTGGTGCTGATGCTTGCGCTTGGCTAGACTGTGAACCAGCCCACAGTTCGGGAGCTTGCATCATGCGCCTTTCGTGGATGGTGATCGGCCTGGTTTCGGCCCTGCTCGCAGGCCCCTTGCACGCGGCCGACCCGGCCAAGGCTGCCGTCGCCGAGGACAAGGCCGAGGTGCTCGAGGAAAAAGTGGTGAATGACACACCACCCCCGAAAAAGGCCGAGACCCTCACACCGGGCGAAGCGCAGGCAGTGGACCCGGCCGGCCAGGCGCCGCTGGATGACAGCATCACCTGCCTGGCCCGCACCATCTACTGGGAGGCCAAGGGTGCCGACGCCGAAGACATGGCCGCCGTGGCCAACGTCGTGCTCAACCGCCTGGGCCACGATGGCTTCCCGGATACCATCTGCGGCGTGGTCAAGCAGGGTGTGGAAAGCAAGGCCTGCCAGTTCTCCTGGTGGTGCGACGGGCGCCCGGACCAGGTCGAAGAAGCGCAACGCTACGACATTGCCAAGGAAATCGCGCGCAAGGCGCTCAACCAGCAGTTGAAAGACCGCACCGGGGGTGCCTTGTACTTCCATGACCGCAATGTGCGCCCGGACTGGGCCAAAGCCTACCGCCGGACGGCGCAGACCACGCATTTTCTGTTCTACAAACCGAACCAGGCGATGGCGCGCTGATACCCGCCGGGCGCCGGCAAACGGGCTGACAGCTGTGGTTCGATAAGAATGATTACCAACTATTCGCACTTTTCCGGCGATCAGTGGTCTACTCACTCTTTTGCCGCCAGCAACGAATGCCGGCGTTTTCTTTGCTTTGCACGACCCTGGGCCAAAAGCCCCGGGCTTGTGTAGGATGAGCAGCGCATACCACGACGCTGCCAGTCATAGGGAGATCCACATGCGCGTCCTGTCATCCGTTGCCGCCTTGTCGCTGGGCCTGGTCGTTTCGGCCGGGGCACTGGCTGCCACCGGCGAAGAGGCGCAACTGATCGATTCGATCAATGTCTACCGCAGCAAGGCCCAGCCCTGCGGTGGCGAAGCGTCGTTGGAGCTGCCGCCGCTCAACAGCGATACCCGCCTGGCGCTGTCGCCAGAGGGTACCCGCGACCTGCAGCAGGCCATGACCCGCGCCGCCTACCCGATGGTCAACGTGCAGGCCATCAGCCTGTCGGGGCCGCGTGATGCGCGCGCTGCCATGCACGCCATCGAAGAGAGCTTCTGCCAGGTGGTGCTCGACCCGCAGTTCGTCGATATCGGCGTCAGCCAGGAAGGCCGCGACTGGCGCATCGTGCTGGCCCGGCCATTGCTCAGTGGCCGCCTGGGCGACTGGCAGGCCGAGGGGCAGAAGGTGCTGCAGGAGATCAATGCCGCGCGCAAGGTGCCGCGCCAATGCGGTGGCCAGCCCTTCGCCGCCGCCCCCGCGCTGAGCTGGAGCACGGTGCTGGCCGGGGTTGCCGCCAACCACACCCGGGCCATGGCCAACCAGAACTTCTTCGACCACATCGACAAGGATGGCCGCACCCCCGGTGACCGGGCAGAGCTGGCCGGCTACCTGTACCAGCAGATCGGCGAAAACATCGCCGCCGGGCGCGACACCGCGCGCAAGGTGGTCGATGGCTGGCTGGATAGCCCGGGCCATTGCGCGACGCTGATGAACCCGGACTTCCGCGAGCTGGGCGCTGCGTATGCAGTGGACCCGAAGAGTGACGCGGGGATTTACTGGACGGGGTTGTTCGGGACGCCGCAGTAAGCCCGGCTGACGCGCTTTATGTAGGAGCGGCCTTGTGTCGCGAAAGGGGTGCGAAGCGCCCCCGGTATCTTGGCATCAATGCAAAACTGCCGGGGCCGCTTTGCGGCCCTTTCGCGACACAAGGCCGCTCCTACAGAGTGCGCGCCGGGCTTCAGGGCGAGATATTGCCGTCACGCAACGCTTGGGCCGTGCAACCAAACCGTCGCCGCACGCACTTGCCCAGGTAACTGGCATCGCCCAGGCCCACTTCATCGGCAATCTGCGCCAGGCTGTGGCTGGAATTGAGCAAGCGCCAGCGCGCCTGTTGCAGGCGCATCTCCAGCCACCAGGCCTTGGCGCTCATGCCGTGGCTGGCGTGAAACTGCCGGTCCAGCTGGCGCCGGCTGATGCCCAGCTCCGCCGCCAGCTGCTCCGCGGTCAACGGCGTCCCCAGGTGATGACGCATCAACGCCTGCGCACGCTGCACCTGCCGCCCCTGCCCGGCCCCCAGCTCCAACGAGCGCAAGGCATGGCGGCTATCGCGGGTTTCATCCACCAGCATGTCGGCCAGGCCTTTGAGCGCCCGGGCCCGCCCGCAGGCGCGTGACAACAGCGCGACGGCCAGGTCGATGGCCGCGGTGCCGCCGGCGCAGGTGATACGGCTACCGTCGATGCAATACAACTGCTCACTCAGTACCTGCAAATGCGGGAAGGCCGCACGAAATTCGGCTTCGTGGCGCCAGTGCACCACTACCTTGTGCCCCTGCAGCAACCCGCAGGCGGCCAGCAGGAAAGCACCGTTGTCGACCCCCACCAGCTTGACGCCAGCCTTGCCGGCCTGCCTGAGCAAGGCCCGGTAGCGAGGCGCCAGCTCGGCAGTGGCCATGGCGTTGCGCCCGCCGAACACCACCAGGTAGTCGAAACTGGCCAGCTCGAGCTGACCAGCGACGGCCTCGACCTGCACCACCGCGCCACTGCTCGACGGCACCGGGTCGAGGGTCAGCCCTGCCACGGTCCAGCTGCAGTAGCGCTGCTGGCTGTAGTCCTCGTCGTCGGCGCTGAAACGCAACTTGTCGAGAAAGGCGCCGAACGGCAGCAGGGCAAAATCCGGTAACGGCAAGATCAGCAAGCGGATATCGGGCAGCATTGGCATCGCGTCCAGAAACGACCATTCAATGTCCGGATCATACCCTTGCCGGCCAAGGTCGGCGCCATAGACTGACGCCCTCCACATCAACAAGGCATTCCCCACCATGGCACTCGACACCTGGCTCATCTACCTGCTGGCCAGCATCGGTCTGTCGCTGACCCCGGGCCCCAACAGCCTGCTGGCCCTGACCCACGGCGCCCTGTATGGCGCACGCCGGACGTTGTTCACCATCGTCGGCGGGGTGTTCGGCTTCAGCGCCCTGATCGCCCTGGCCATGTTCGGCCTCAGCGCATTGCTGCAGGCCTCGGCCTCGGTGCTGAGCGTGCTCAAGTGGGTGGGTGGCGCCTATCTGATCTGGCTGGGTATCCAGCTGTGGCGCAGCCCGGGCCTGCACCTGGAACTGACCGCGCAAAGCGCGCGGCTGGGCAATGCCGGCCTGTTCCGCCAGGGCCTGCTGTCGGCCATGGCCAACCCCAAGGTGCTGCTGTTCTACGGCGCTTTCCTGCCGCAGTTCATCGACCCGCAGCGTGGGTTGCTGCTGCAGTTCGTGGTGATGGCGGCAACCTTTGCCAGCGTCGAGTTCCTGGTCGAATACCTGTTGGCACGCCTGGCGTTTCGTATCCGGCCATGGCTGGCCAAGGGGGGCAAGGGCTTCAATCGCTGCTGCGGCAGCCTGTTTGCCTTGATTGGTGTGGCGTTGCCGCTTGGGCGGTAACGTCTGATACAGGCGTGTGCAGGTCTTTTTGTGGGAGCGGCCTTGCGTCGCGAAAGGGGTGCGAAGCGCCCCCACGATCTACGCATCACTTCAGAATTGCCGGGGCCGCTTTGCGGCCCTTTCGCGACACAAGGCCGCTCCCACAGGTGACCGCGCTCGCATTCAACCCCGGCGCGCTTTGGCCAGGAAGATGAGCAAGGCCACGCCCGGCAACCCCGCCCCCACCAGCGCCACACCCTGCCAGCCAAACTGGCTGAACACCGCACTGGCCACCGCCGAACCCAGCGCCCCACCCAGGAAGATGCTGGTCATGTACACCGCGTTCAGCCGCCCGCGGCTGGCCGGGTCCAGTGCGTACACTTCACGCTGGCCGATGACCATGTTCATCTGCACCGCAAAATCCAGCAGCACGCCGGTCAGGCCCAGGCCGATCACGCTGTAGCCCGGCACCGTCAGCCCCAGCAACAGTGCCGCCGGTGCCAGCAACAACGCCAACAGCGAACCGGCCCGGGCATGCCCGGCATCGGCCAGGCGGCCGGCCATGGGTGCGGCAACGGCGCCCACCGCGCCCACCAGTGCGAATACCGCGATCTGGCTCTGCGACAGGCCATGCTCGGTTGCCAGAGCCATCGGCACCGCCGTCCAGTAAAGGCTGAACGCCGCGAACATCAACGCCTGGTACAGCGAGCGCTGGCGCAGCAAGGGATAACGGCGCAACAGCGTGAGCAGCGACAGCATCAGCCCGGCATAGCTGGCCTTGTGCTCGGGCACCCGCTGCGGCAAGGTCAGGGCCAGCAGCAGGATGATCGCCAGCATTACCCCGGCAGCGCCATTGAACACCGCACGCCAACCGAAGTAGTCGGCCACCAGGCTGGACAATGGCCGCGCCAGCAGGATACCCAGCAGCAGGCCGCCCATGATGTTGCCGACCACCCGCCCACGCTGCTGCTCCGGCGCCAGGTGCGCCGCCAGCGGGATGAGCATCTGCACCGCCACGGAACTGAAACCGATCAGCAGTGCATAGCCGAGGAACAGCTGGCCCTGGCCGCTGCTGCTGGTGCCCGCCAGCAGCAGGCTGACGCAGGCCAGCACGGCGGTAGCCACCATCAAGCGGCGGTTTTCCAACAGGTCGGCCAGCGGTACCAGCAACAGCAGGCCCAAGGCATAGCCCAATTGCGTGAGCGAAACGATCAGGCTGGCATGCTCGGTGGACAGCCCCAGGTCCGGGGCGATCAGGCCGACGATGGGTTGGGCATAGTAGATATTGGCGACGATCGCGCCGCAGCAGAACGCCAGCAGGGCGACCAGGGCCCGGCTGAGGCCGGTGGCTGCAGGCTGCGCGGCGGCAAGGGAGGGATTCATGCGAGTGTCCTCGGCAATGGCTGGAATATGCCGGCCACCTTACCCAGACGCACTCTTGGCGAGAATCCAGCGCTGGCGCAACAGGGCTTTGCGCACTGCGCAACACTAGGTGCTGCGCTGCAGCAAGTTTTCGCAAAAGTCGATAAAGGCATTCACCCGCCGCGAACCACGATGGTTGGGCAGGTACAGGGCGTTGATGCTGTCATTGGCCGCGCCGGGGCTGGCCTGCCAATCGGGAAACAGCCGTTGCAGGCGCCCGGCCGCCACATCCTCACGCACCAGCCAGTCGGCCAACAGCGCGATACCGCTGCCCGCCAGTGCGGTTTCGCGCAGCATGTCGGCATTGGCACTGCGCAACGGCCCGCTCACATCCAGCTCCAGACTGTCCTGCCCACGGGCCAGGCGCCAGGGGCGCCCTTTCTGCCCGTAGCGAAAGCGCAGGCAGGCGTGCTCGAGCAGCTGCCGCGGATGCTCCAGCGCGTCGCGCCCGGCCAGGTAGCCCGGGCTGGCCACCAGCCAACGCTGGAAGCGACCCAGCTGGCGGCATACCAGCTCGTCATTGGGCGAGGGGTCGCCCAGGCGGATCGACAGGTCATAGCGCCCGTCAAGCAGGTCATCCAGGCGGTCGCTGAGGTCGATGTCCAGCTCCAGAGCCGGATGTTGCGCCAAAAACGGCCCCAGGTGCGGGGCGATGACCCGCCTGCCGAACTCCACCGGCAAGCACAGGCGCAGCACACCAACAGGCTCCTCGCCCCGATCGGCGACACTGGCATCGGCCTCGTCCAGGGCCTCGAAAATACCCCGCGCGCGCTCGTAATAACGGGCGCCGGCCTCGGTCAGGCTGACCTGGCGGGTGGAGCGGTTGAGCAAGGTGGCGCCCAACGCCGCTTCCAGGGCATCGACCAGGCGCGTCACCGACGATGTCGCCAGCCCGAGCCGGCGTGCGGCGGCAGAAAAGCCCTGGGCATCGACGGTGGCCACGAACATCTTCATCGCCAGGAGTTTGTCCATTTGTTGCCCGTCTTCCAAATCCCGGAAAGTTCTTACAAACAGCCGGGCCGGTCAAGAAGCGCGGCGCACGGCAATTGCGTCCATAGTGGAACCACCCCCTTCCAAACGAGGTTTTCCATGATCCCGACCAACCTGCTGACTGCCCTGCCCCCTTGCGACCCCACCAGCGCCGAATGGGTCGACCAACTGCTCAGCCGCCCGGGCGTGCGCGTGGAACGTATCGTCTCCAGCGGCCAGGCCAGCCCGCCCGGTTTCTGGTACGACCAGGCCGAAGGCGAATGGATCGTGCTGCTCAGTGGCGCCGCCGGCCTGCGCTTCGAGCACGAGAGCCACACCCGTCTGCTGGCGCCGGGCGATTGCCTGGACATCCCGCCGCATTACCGCCACCGCGTGGAATGGACCGCCCCCGGCATCGCCACCATCTGGCTCGCGGTGTTCTACAGCAGCGGCACTCCGTGGCCGGCGTGAATCCGCTAATCGAAAATCGAACGTGGGTTACCCAACCGACGTGAACACCCTGTTTACTGCAATTTTAAACGCATGATCTAGACTTTTAGCCACACCTTGCAGAGTTCAGCCCTGCGACAATCCGCCCCACAAAATTATGTACCAACTTGTTAATTAGCAAGCTAAGAGATTACACTGCGCGCATTCCACCTGCTGAGATCCCTGGCATGAAAGAAACACCGCGCGCCTCTGGCGCCACAAACATCATCCTGGTCGGCCTGGGCGTGATCATCGCCCTGCTCGGCCTCCTCCTGGCTGCGGGCGGCGTCAAGCTGGCCGGCCTGGGCGGTTCCTGGTACTTCCTGATCGGCGGCCTGGCCATGGCCATCGCCGGCGTCCTCATCGCTCGCCGCAAACCGGCTGGCGCCTGGCTGTACGCGGCGTTCCTGGTCGCTACTGCCATCTGGGCGCTGATCGACGCTGGCCTGGTGTTCTGGCCGCTGTTCTCGCGCCTGTTCATGTTCGGCGCAATCGGCATGGTGGTGGCGCTGGTCTACCCGCTGCTGGCCCGCACCAATGGCGCCAGCGCCGGCCGCGGTGCCTATGGCGTTGCCGGGGTGATGGCCGTGCTGCTGGTGATCGCCGCCGGCAACATGTTCGTCGCCCACCCAAGCGTCGCCCCCACCGGCAAAGGCCCGGGCATGACCCCGGTCGAGGCCGACAAGGCACAGAAGGACTGGGCCCACTACGGCAACACCGAAGGTGGCAGCCGCTTCGCCGCGCTGGACCAGATCAACCGCGACAACGTCAACAAGCTGAAGGTAGCCTGGACCTACCACACCGGTGACGTGGCGCTCAGCGACGGCAACGGTGCCGAAGACCAGCTGACCCCGCTGCAGGTCGGCAACAAGGTGTTCATCTGCACCCCGCACAACAACCTGATCGCCCTCGATGCCGACACCGGCAAAGAGCTGTGGAAGAACGCGATCAACGCCCAGTCCAAGGTCTGGCAGCGTTGCCGTGGCATGGCCTACTTCGACGCCACTGCCGCCATCGCCCAGCCGACCCAGCCGAACAGCTCGCCAATCACCGTCGCCAGCGTACCGGCCGGTGCCAACTGCCAGCGTCGCCTGCTGACCAACACCATCGATGGCCGCCTGATTGCCGTCGACGCCGACACCGGCGAGTTCTGCCAGGGCTTCGGCAACAACGGCCAGGTCGATCTCAAGGCCGGCCTGGGGGATGTGCCGGACTCCTACTACCAGCTGTCCTCGGCCCCACTGATGGCCGGTACCACCGTGGTGGTCGGCGGCCGCGTCGCCGACAACGTCCAGACCGACATGCCAGGCGGCGTGATCCGTGGTTTCGACGTGATCACGGGTGAAATGCGCTGGGCCTTCGACCCCGGCAACCCGGAAGATCGCCAGGCGCCGCAGGGCGACAGCACCTATGTGCGCAGCACCCCCAACAGCTGGGCCCCGATGTCCTACGACCCGGCGATGAATACCGTATTCCTGCCGATGGGCTCGTCGTCCACCGACATCTACGGTGTCGAACGCAGCAAGCTGGACCACACCTATGGCGCTTCGGTACTGGCCCTGGACGCCACCACCGGTAACCAGAAGTGGGTGTTCCAGACCGTGCACAACGACCTGTGGGACTTCGACCTGCCGATGCAGCCGAGCCTGATCGACTTCACCAAGGACGACGGCCAGTCGGTTCCTGCGGTGGTGATCGGCACCAAGGCCGGGCAGATCTACGTGCTCGACCGCGCCACCGGCAAGCCGCTGACCCAGGTCGACGAAGTACCGGTCAAGCCAAGCAACATCCCCAACGAGCCGTACTCGCCAACCCAGCCGAAGTCGGTGGGCATGCCGCAGATCGGCGCGCAGACCCTGACCGAATCGGACATGTGGGGCGCAACCCCGTACGACCAGCTGCTGTGCCGCATCGACTTCAAGAAAATGCGCTACGACGGCCTGTACACCGCGCCGGGCACCGACCTGTCGCTGAGCTTCCCGGGTTCGCTGGGTGGCATGAACTGGGGCAGCATTTCCACCGACCCGGTACATGGTTTCATCTTCGTCAACGACATGCGCCTGGGCCTGTGGATCCAGATGATCCCGTCGCAGAACAAGGGCAATGCCGCTTCCGGTGGCGAAGCGCTGAACACCGGCATGGGCGCAGTCCCGCTCAAGGGCACCCCGTATGCGGTGAACAAGAACCGCTTCCTGTCGGTGGCCGGCATTCCGTGCCAGGCGCCGCCATTCGGCACCCTGACCGCCATCGACATGAAGACCCGCCAGGTGGCGTGGCAGGTACCGGTGGGTACCGTCGAGGACACCGGCCCGCTGGGCATCCGCATGCACCTGCCGATCAAGATCGGCCTGCCGACCCTCGGCGGCACCCTGTCGACCCAGGGTGGCCTGGTGTTCATCGCCGGCACCCAGGACTTCTACCTGCGCGCCTACGACAGCAGCAACGGCAACGAAATCTGGAAGGCTCGCCTGCCAGTGGGCAGCCAGGGCGGCCCGATGACCTACGTCTCGCCGAAAACCGGCAAGCAGTACGTGGTGATCACGGCTGGCGGCGCGCGCCAGTCGACTGACCGTGGCGACTACGTGATTTCTTACGCTCTGCCGTAAGACCGCGTCGCCTGCTTCGCGGGCACGCCCGCTCCCACAA
>RCUL01000852.1_pt1 | contig 13051 bp, 10 predicted proteins | sample 2167521 | NCBI WGS metagenome assembly RCUL01 (sample SAMN09932745, study PRJNA488358) | compost metagenome | feature: garden; material: soil; isolation source: compost soil in acetic acid-enriched culture | place: Germany: Experimental Botanical Garden Goettingen | collected 2016-01-27
CTTGAAGTTGGCTTCGAGAGTCATCGCGGATGAAGTGGCCGTTATCGAATTGCGCTTGTAACGTCGGATAGTGGAAGCCAAGCACGGTGCCAATGACCTGGTGGGGAAGGTCCGCGATCTTGATCGGTGAGGCCTGTCGATCCAGGGTAACCAGCATGTCTCGCTGCTGGAACAGCGGCACGCTCCAGCTGTAATCGCCTGACAGTCCTCCGGTCCAGGACGGCATGACGAAGCAACGTACGTCGACGATGCCGCGCTCCATCGCCGGTTGCAGGCGCAGGCGCGGCAGCACGTGGTATTCAGGGCGACGCTGGACGCTGGCCGCCAGGCTGTTCATCAGGTCGAACATGATGCCTTCAACCGGCCGGTTGTTTTCCAGGCGTATCAGCGGCATGGTCCAGCTGTCGGCAATGGCAAAACGCAAAGGCGCTGGCTCATGCGCCGGCAGGTAGCCGATGTACAGCATCAACAAGCTTAAAACCCAGCGCATCAACTTCTCCCTGCGTGGTATCAGCAATCTGGCGAACAAAGCTGGGCGATGGACTGCATAGCGGATGCAATTTCAGGCCTGCTCCGCTAGGATTAGCGGTCTTTGGTCTATCTATTTGACGGTTTTCGATGAGTTATCAGGTTCTTGCACGTAAATGGCGTCCGCGCTCGTTCCGCGAAATGGTCGGCCAGACCCATGTGCTCAAGGCTTTGATCAACGCACTGGACAACCAGCGCCTGCACCATGCCTACCTGTTTACCGGTACTCGCGGCGTGGGCAAGACTACCATCGCGCGAATCATCGCCAAATGCCTGAACTGTGAAACCGGCATCACCTCGACCCCCTGCGGCACCTGTTCGGTGTGCCGGGAGATCGACGAGGGCCGTTTCGTCGACCTGATCGAGATCGACGCCGCCAGTCGCACCAAGGTCGAAGACACCCGCGAGCTGCTCGACAACGTGCAGTACGCGCCGAGCCGTGGGCGCTTCAAGGTCTACCTGATCGACGAAGTGCACATGCTCTCCAGTCACTCGTTCAACGCCTTGCTCAAGACGCTGGAAGAGCCGCCGCCCTACGTCAAGTTCATCCTTGCCACCACCGATCCGCAGAAGCTGCCGGCGACCATTCTGTCGCGCTGCCTGCAGTTTTCCCTGAAGAACATGACCCCCGAGCGGGTGGTCGAGCATCTGAGCCATGTGCTCGGTGCCGAGAACGTCCCGTTCGAAGACGACGCGCTGTGGCTGCTTGGCCGCGCCGCCGATGGCTCGATGCGCGATGCCATGAGCCTGACCGATCAGGCCATTGCTTTCGGTGAAGGCAAGGTATTGGCCGCCGATGTGCGGGCCATGCTTGGCACGCTCGATCATGGCCAGGTCTACGGCGTCCTGCAGGCGCTGCTCGAAGGCGACGCACGGGCCTTGCTCGAAGCGGTACGCCACCTGGCCGAGCAGGGGCCGGACTGGAGCGGCGTGCTGGCCGAGATGCTCAATGTGCTGCATCGCGTCGCCATTGCCCAGGCACTGCCTGAAGCCGTGGACAACGGCCAGGGCGATCGCGACCGGGTATTGGCCCTGGCCCAGGCGCTGCCGGCCGAGGACGTACAGTTCTACTACCAGATGGGCTTGATCGGTCGTCGTGACCTGCCGCTGGCTCCGGATCCGCGCGGCGGCTTCGAGATGGTGCTGTTACGCATGCTGGCCTTCCGTCCCGCCGATACCGATGATGCACCGACGCCGGTACTAAAGCCGGTGGGGATCAGCCAGGCCACAGCTGATTCGGCAAGTGCGGTGGCAGCAGCGAGTGCCGCTGCGCCTGCGGTGATTGCTGCGCCGGCTGTCGAGCCTGCGCCTGTTGCTGCTCCTGAGCCGGTAGCTGTTGCTCAGTCTGAGCCTGAGCCTGCACCCATGCCAGTCGAGGTCAAGGCTGAAGAGCCTGAGCCTGAGCCGGTTGTCGACCTGCCCTGGAACGATCCAGCCCCGGTCCAGCCTGTTGCGGAGCCCGAGGCTGCACCTGCTGCGCCCGAACCTGTAGTCGAAGCGCCGCAACCGGCGCCGATGCCGGTTCAGGCGGTGGTGCGTCAGGACGAACCGCCTCACGACGACAGCATCGGCTACAGCCCGGCAGGCATGGAGCGTGACGACGAGCCGCCGCTGGACGAAGACTACTACGAGCCGGAGATGGATCCGGCCAGCTACAGTTACCTGGATGAACTGGCGATCGAGCATGTGCACGAAGAGGCGCCGGCCGCTACTCCCGAGCCGTTGCCAGCGGCCATGCCGGCCACCGGCCTGGCTTTGCAATGGCTGGAATTATTCCCGCAGTTGCCGATCTCCGGGATGACCGGCAGTATCGCCGCCAACTGTACGCTGATTGCCGCCGAAGGCGATGACTGGCTGCTGCACCTGGACCCGGCCCACAGTGCGCTGTTCAACGCCACCCAGCAGCGCCGCCTGAACGATGCCTTGAACCAGCATTTCGGGCGCACGCTGAAGCTGTCCATCGAGCTGATTCGCCCGGAGCAGGAAACCCCGGCCCAGGCGGCAGCGCGCAAGCGTGCCGAGCGTCAGGGTGAGGCAGAGGCGTCGATTGAGGCTGACCCGCTCATCCAGCAGATGATCAAGCAGTTTGGTGCCATGGTGCGACACGATACCATTGAGCCTGTAGACGCCCCGGTAACCCAGGGCGAATGACCGAATGACACAAGCGGCCCGGGCCCGATCCGCGCCGCACCCCGTAAGACTAAATTTGAGGTGATCCCCATGATGAAAGGTGGCATGGCCGGCCTGATGAAGCAGGCCCAGCAGATGCAGGAAAAAATGGCCAAGATGCAGGAAGAGCTGGCCAACGCCGAAGTGACCGGCCAATCCGGTGCCGGTCTGGTCAGCGTGGTGATGACCGGTCGTCACGACGTCAAGCGCATCAGCCTGGACGACAGCCTGATGCAGGAAGACAAGGAAGTGCTTGAAGACCTGATCGCCGCCGCCGTCAACGACGCCGTGCGCAAGGTCGAAGCCAACAGCCAGGAAAAAATGGGCGGCATGACCGCCGGCATGCAGTTGCCGCCGGGCTTCAAGATGCCGTTCTGAGGTACGAGAATCAACAAGCCAGGCCAATGCCTGGCTTTTTTTTTGTGTGTGCAGATGATCAATCGTAGGTAATGGCGAACGTGGCCCGGCCTGGCGCCAGGCCGGGGCGTATTTGTGACGGCGCTACTTGCTGAATGTACTGGGCGCTTAGGTGGATCACATGGCGCGAGGTACCGGGATAGACCGTTCCGGCAGTTTGTACCGTGCCCAGTGTAACGATCGAAGGAGTACCGTTCAGATTGCGTTGAATACGAATGCCAACGCCATGGGCACTTGCGCCAGGTGCCAGGCTCAAAGCTTGGGTCCTGTTACCCAGAGAGTGGGCGTCCAAGAGAGTGAAACGAATGTTCAGGCTGCCGCCCGATGATCCGCCCGAGCAGTTGAGGTTAATGTTGAAGGGGACTTCGTTGGTTACGTAGCCGATGCCGTTGAAGTTCCTGCGGGGGTGGTCACCCAAAAATACCGGAATGCTTCCTGAGCCGTTATCGACCGAGCAAGTCGGGTTAGGCGAGATGATAGCAACCGTGGTGCGCGAAGGTCTCAGCTCAGCTGCAGTGATGGGCGTTGTGACTGCTGTCGCCAATTGGGCGGAAAGTTGGAGGGTACCGCTGACCGGGCCGTTCGATAATTTTATCAGCTCTATATCGTAGCTTGGAGTGACATGATGACGGCCAGCAGGGTGTGAAGACACTCCACGAGGCCAGCTCATATACGTGCTGTTGGGGCCTCCAGGGCCTGTCTCTCGCAAAAAGATTCGAATGCCGAGACCTGGTACGTTGGTGCGATAATATTGTTCGTGCGAGTAACTCAGTGGTGTCGTATAGCCATAATTGTTTTGGTGGCTGCTCGGGCATGTCACCCGAAACTGGGGCCCGCTGACGCTGGTCCGATATACCACGGTGCCATAGGAGGCCGAAGGCGAAACGATGAGCTGTGAAGGTAAATCGAACGTAGCCCTTGAAATGCCGCCCGATTCAAAGCGGCAATTGTTGCGGGCCGTGGATCGATCCGGGCCACCTACGCCGCTACCCAGAAGCGAGTTGTACGGTGGTTCTGTTGCCCAGCTGGGCAAGCTGGCAAGCAGACAGCCCAGCATGACCAGGTAATTTGTGGGAAAGGGATGGACGTGCGGTGAAGTCATGGCGTGTCTCTGCAGGAATTGGCGCGTGCTGCATGCTTCAACGCGCAATGGATGTGGGCGAAAAGTCAGGCCCCCGACGTCTGATCAGCTGATGGCATATCGCAGGTGGCATCCAGGCGTTGAATGTCGCCGTCGGCCTGAATGATTGCGCAGCGTCGCGCATGGTTCGCTTCATTGACGCCCGGGGCGCGGAGGGGTGCAGGTGCTGGCTGGCGAATTCGAAGCGACTGCCGGCATTGCTGATCAGTTGTGCCAGCGCCAGGCACATCAGTGATAATCCATGGTGAACAGCGCGCGCCCAAGGGCCGCTCCTGGGCGAATCTGGGAAGCTGGAACCTGCTGGATGTATTGCGCCTTCAGCGGAATGTCATAACGGGTTGTTCCATGATCAACCGTACCGGCCATGCGTGCGGCGCCCAGGCGTATGGCTGTGTCGTTCCTGTCCAGCAGTCGAATACCAACACCATGAGCACCGGCCCCGGGTGCCAGGTTTACTGCAAGGGTCTGATTGCCCGGAAAATGGGCATCGGTAATGGTGTAGCTGATATTTCGCGAGCCACCCGTAGATCCACCCATGCAATTAAGGCGAATGTTGAATGACCTTTCCGGAGTCGTCTTGTTCACGCCTGTGAAGAACGATTGCGGGTGGTTTCCAAGGTTCACCGGAATGTTTTTCGAGCTGGCGTCGATGTCGCAGGTAGGCTCGGCTGAGACAACCTCGACTCTGGTTTGCACCATCGTCAGCCTGGCGGTGTTGGCCGGGGTATGCGGCTCAAAGGTTTGGCTAATGATTGTCTGCGGGAAAAACAGGACCCCGCTGTTCACCGGTCCGGTCTTGATCAACTGCAGTCTGTACCAAGGGGTGACGTCGGTAGTGCCGGCCGGATGCGTGATAGTGGGGACCGGCCAGCTATAAAAACGACTGGCGCCGGCTTCGGAGCCCGTGATCTTGATACCGATACCCTCCAGATTGGTTTGATGAATGCCTTCGCCGATGTGGGTGAAGACCGCGGTAAAACCGGCTCGCTGCCCATGGGCGGCAGAGCAGCGGTAGGCCATGCGTGTCGCGTACCGGGTGCCGCTGTCATAAATCACCTTGCCTACCGGATCTATTGCAGACACCGTCAGCTGCGAGTTTATGGTGATGTAGGCTTGGGAAGGGCTGGAGCCGATATGTACACAACTGGCGGTACTGATGCCGCTATGGGCCAGCAGCAGCAATCCTGTCGCGCCGGCGATGCGCGCGGGTAAAGAACAAAGCATGGGCAGGTCTCGACGGTTCAAGGGTGGGCTGGCGTTGCAAGGCAAACGGACTGAATGTTTTGCGGCGCGGCGCCCGCAGTTTTTTTCGCGGCGGCGGGCAGGGCATAGGTAATCCGGCAATTGCCTGTCGAGCCGTTGTCCCAGCGCACGATGATTTCACCTTCATCCTGAAGGCCGCGGGCGAACAGTTGGCTGCCTTGTCCGACGGCACCCAATTCATTGCCGTCGGTATCCACCACCGCTGCGCCAAACGGCAATGGCTGGCCATCGACCTGGCGGGCGTGGATAACGGCCGAACGCCCGGAGCGGGTCTGGAATACCAGCAGTGGAATGGCGCCGGCCCGCGGCACGGTCTGCTGGCTGCTCGATTGCAACTCGACGTCGGTCGACAGCCCCTTGGGGTCGATGGCAACCGTGTTGCGCCGGTAAGGCGTAAGGTTTGGTACTACGGCATAGCCACCGCTGTCGACTTTCAGCGCGGTGCCGGAGGTGACTCGTGCGCCATCGGCGTCTTTGGCGTGAATCAGGCCGAAGGTTTCACTCAAGGGTTGCGACAAGGTTAAACCGTCGGCATGGGCGACGATGGCGCCGCGCAGGCCAAGCGAGGCTTGCGAAGTGTGCCGTCCCTGGCTGAGTGAACCGCTGAGCTCGGCGGCCGAGCCGCGGTAGAGTAGGTTGCTGCTGAGTGTATGGTTGTTCTGGCCATGATGGCGGTCCTGGCTGGCGGTGATGCCGTAGCTCAGGTGCTGATCGTCACTGGTGGCGCCCGTAAGGGTGGCCTGGGCCCGGCTGTTGCCGTTGCTGTCCCTGGAAATACTGCTGCTGAGGCTGCGCACACGCTCGCTGCCCAGTGGTAGGGACAGGCTCAGATAGAGGGTGTTGCCGGCGCGCCCGAAGCGGTCACGTTCCCGAGTACTGCTGAGGGTGTAGCCCAGGGTCTTGTAGTGATTGCTATAGCCGATCGAGTAGCTCAGATCACTGCCGGCATGGTCCCAGTAGCTCGACGCCGAGGTGCTCAGGTGCAGTTGGCCGTAATTTAGTGCCAACGGTTGGGCTAGTGACAGGGTGGTGCGGCTGCGATGGCGCTGGTAGCGCTGATCGCCGGCATCGCGCAGGAACTGGCGGCTGAGCTGGGCGTCCTCCAGGCCATAGAAGCCGCGGGTGGAGTAGCGATAGGTGGCCAGGGCGATCTGCGTGTCGGTTTCGCTCAGGGTCTTTGCGTAGCTCAGGCGCAGGCTCTGGCCTTGCTGACTGCCTAGCCCGGGCAGGTGGGTACGGGCCTGGGTAAGGTCGGCGCCGAACGCTCCCAGCTCAGTGTTCAGGCTACCACCGAGCAAGGCTGAGCCATACCCGGATGCCAGGGTCATACCGCTGTAGGTGCTGACCAGGTTGTTCAGGCCATATTGCCAGGTGCCTTCGACGAACACCGGGTCGCTGTTCAGTTGCTGGTTGCGCAAGGTGCCCAGCGTTGCACTGTAGCGGCTGGCACCGGCGCGCAAGGACAACGGAACGGCGGCGTAAGGCACGGAGAAACTATGTTCGCGGCCGTCCGCCTCGGTCACTGTGACCTCCAGGTCGCCGCCGTAGCCGGTTGCATACAAGTCATCGATTTCGAATGCGCCCGGTGCGACGGTGGTTTCGTGCAGGGTTACACCGCGTTGTCGGATCAGCACTCGTGCGTTACTGCTGGCGATACCGCGCACCACTGGTGCATAGCCGCGCAGCGAGGCGGGCAGCATGCGATCGTCGCTGGCCAGGCGTATGCCGGTGTAGCTCAACGAATCGAACAGCCCGCCCGAGGTGTAGCTTTCACCCAGTGTCAGTTGCGAGCGCCAGGGGGTGATATCACGCTGGGCATAGCTGGCAATGCTCTGGTAGCGCTGCTGGCCTTGGTCGCTCCAGTTCAGCGAACCATCATGGCGCAGGCGCCACGGCCCGATATTGAGCCCGGCACCGAGCCCCAGGTAGGTCTGGCGAAAATTGCCCTGGCTGCGATGCTGGGTGCCGTAGGTGTTGAGGTTGTAATCGAGAAAACCCGCTGTTATGCCGCTGTCCCATTGTGACGGGTCAACCGTTTCGCGGGCGCTGCGTTTGACCGCGATTTGCGGCACCGACAAGTACAGGCGCTGGTTGGCAAAGTCCAGGCGGCTGCTGGCATCGTCCAGTGCTCCGTCGATGGGTATGCAGGCCTCGGCGGCAGAAAGTTGCTGTTGCGCTTGCGGGTAAAACTTGCTGCTATCCAGGCCGAGACGCTCTAGCAGGGCATTGTCGAAACAGGCCAGGGCTTCTTCGTTACCAGGCCGGGCCTTGAAACTGAGGTTGAAGCGCCCGTGCCACTCGTCGTTGACCACAACGTCCACATTGTAGATTCCAGGGCTTGCGACGTTGCGCCGCTCGAAGCGCGACAGGTCCACGGGCAGGTTACTGCCGTTGCCCAGGAATGCCGGTTCAAATTCAACCTGCGCGGATAAGGCGGTGTCGGCCATGACCGAAACGTGCCATGACAACAAACCGGACAGACCAACAGATAATCGGCTTATTGTTGAGACTGATTTTTTTCGGGGCGAGCGAAAGTGTAATGATATTAAAGTCATTTTCAGGGGTGCCAATATTAAACTTGGGCACGCACGAAAACTTCGAGAACGCCCGGAGTGTCGAGGAGGGAGAGTGGGCTAAGGGGATGGAGTACTGGCAGGCGTAGAGCTCAATAGTTGGTTATGGTTATTCCCGGCGCCGTAGTCATTGATACTGGTGAAGTTGACCGTTGAGCGCGGGTTGACAGGTGACGAGGATATGAAGTGTCCCAGCGAATAAGGCGCAATGTAGCCCGTGCCCAGTGAAGTCGACTTGCCGTTATATTCAATTTTTATTTCACCGAGATTGACGTAGTAGGCCGACGGGTTGCGGCCAACCAGCGTTTCAGGCTTGCCGTCTTGTCCAGGCGCTCGGTGCCAGGTCACCAGGGCCGGTGCGTCCTCGGCCTTGCCCGGCAGGCCCTGCGGGCGGTACAGCAGCTTGATACGGGTACGGAAGGCCAGTTGCAGGACATTGCTGTCCTTGGTTTTTGGCGGAACCTCAAGCATGTTGAACCAGAACAGCGACTCTCGATCACTGGCCATTGGACTGCCGGTATGCAGCAGGCGAATACTTTGCCCTTGTGCAGGTTCGACACGGGCCAGCACTGGCGTCACGGTAAACGGCACCTGGATGGTCTCGGGCGCGGCACGAGTATCGCCATCGTCTACCCAGACCTGGACCAGGCTGGGGTCTTTGCCATTGTTGACAAGGTTGACGGTGGCTTCGCGCTCTTGAGCCGCAAAGATGATGCGGGTACCGGTAATTACAACGCTGGCATGCGCGGGCACACTGGCCGCCAGTAGCGCGAGGGCCGTCAGCAGGGAGGGGAAAAAGCGAGTCATGAATGCGAAATCCGACCTGATTAGGGGTAGCAGGCGCGCTGAGCGCGCCTGCCGGTTCATTACGGGAGATTGATCAGGTACTGAACACGGGAGTTGGCGGCACCCGGGGTGACCGTTGCGGCAGTGGCGTAGTACTGGCTGGTGTAGCGCAGGGTTGCCGCGCCGTCTTCAAGGTCAACCGGAATGGTGTTCTGCGAACCGGTTGGCCCGCCGATAATGATCTGTCCGCCTTGTTGGTTGAGCAGTTGGTACTGCACGTTGGTTGCGCTGGCAGGGCCGGCATCCATGTTCAGGCGGCCGTTTTGCACCAGGGCGCCTCCCAGGAACTCGATGTCTACCTGTCCGCCGCTACCGGCGGCACAGTTGGTCAGGGAGATCTCGAAGGTGCGAGGCTGGGCAATGCTGCCGGCCCCTGAGAACTCGCTGGTGTGCGCCGGGCTCATGGGGACGGTGAAGTTCTGGCCGCCAGGGCCGCCGTTGATGGTGCAGGTGGTGCCCGAGATACTGCCGGTGAATTCGATCTGTCCATCAGTTGCCTGGGCATGGAGGCTGATACCGGCCAGCAGCGGTAAAGACAGTGCAAAGCCCAAAGTACGTTTGTTCATTTGTTTTCCAGCTAGATTGATAAAGGTTGTGCGTTAATAAGTAAGTGAGTTGTTGTGGAGGCATATTTACTTGTTTTTTAACGCCGGGAAATTATGCGGTTTATTTGATTGGCTGGATGTAGGAAAGAGGGTGGTGGCAACGGGAGGATTTAGCCGGATGCTGTACGATTGGGAGTCTTTAGATGGGGTGTGCTTCTGCAGGTGTTTGAAGGTGTGCCAATTGCTGTATGTTATGTAGGTAATGTTCCTGCTTAAGAAATAGAAATATTATCTTCTTACGATGCTAATCTAAATGTCTGTAAGATTTGACGTTGGCCAGTCTGGCAGGTATAAACCGCCTTCACTTGCATCAAGGCCTTTTCCCATGAGTTTCAGCCCGCTTATCCGACAGCTGATCGACGCATTGCGCATCTTGCCTGGTGTCGGCCAGAAAACCGCCCAGCGCATGGCCTTGCAGCTACTTGAGCGTGATCGCAGTGGGGGGACTCGTTTGGCCCAGGCCTTGAACCAGGCCATGGAGGGCGTCGGGCACTGCCGCCAATGCCGGACCCTGACCGAGCAGGAACTGTGCCCGCAATGCTCCGACCTGCGGCGTGACGACACCCTGTTGTGCGTGGTGGAAGGTCCGATGGACGTCTATGCCGTTGAGCAAACCGGTTATCGCGGCCGCTACTTCGTGCTCAAGGGGCATCTGTCGCCGCTGGATGGCCTGGGCCCGGAAGCCATTGGCATTCCGCAACTGATGGCGCGAATCGAAGAGCAGGGCAGCTTTACCGAAGTGATCCTGGCTACCAACCCGACGGTGGAAGGTGAAGCGACCGCCCATTACATCGCCCAGTTGCTGGCCGACAAGGGCCTGGTCGCTTCACGTATCGCCCACGGCGTGCCCTTGGGCGGTGAGCTGGAGCTGGTCGATGGCGGGACCCTGGCGCATTCGTTCGCCGGGCGCAAACCTATCTTGCTGTAATCCAGGCTCTTTATTCGCGGGGCAAGCCCGCTCCCACAGAACCTCAGCCTGTGGGGGCGGGCTTGCCCCGCGATGCTGTCAATACTCGCTCAGCGAGAACTCGGTCAGGCAAAAGGTCGGTACACCCGCCTCATTCAGGCGCTGCGAGCCGCCCAGCTCCGGCAGATCGATGATCGCCGCTGCCTCGAACACCTGCGCACCCATGCGCCGCACCAGCTTGGTGGCGGCCAGCAAGGTGCCGCCGGTGGCGATCAGGTCATCGAAAATCAGCACAGAGTCGCCTTCGCAGAGGCTGTCGGCGTGCACTTCGAGGAAGGCTTCGCCGTATTCGGTCTGGTAGCCTTCGGCGAGTACATCGGCCGGCAGCTTGCCTTGCTTGCGAAACAGGATCAGCGGCTTGTTCAACTGGTGGGCGATGATCGAGCCGATCAGAAAGCCGCGCGCATCCATGGCCCCGATATGGCTGAATTCGGTTTCGACGTAGCGTTCGATAAAGGCATCGGCGACATGGCGCAAGCCCCGCGGCGACTGGAACAGCGGGGTGATGTCGCGAAAGATCACGCCAGGCTTGGGGAAGTCCGGTACCGGGCGGATGAGGGCTTTAAGGTCGAAAGTGGCGCTGGGCATGAGGCGGGTATCCTGAAAAACGAATGCCCGCCAGTATACCTGTTATCCGAGGGGTCAGCTTTCCAGCGAACCACCGGCCAGGGCGCACAGCTGGATCGGGTCAAGGATATGGATTTCCTTGCCTTCGGCCTGGATCAGGCCGTTCTGCTGGAAGCGCGTGAACACCCGCGAGACAGTTTCCACTGCCAGGCCCAGGTAGTTGCCGATCTCGTTGCGCGACATGCTCAGGCGGAACTGGTTGGCCGAGTAGCCACGGGCACGGAAGCGCGCCGAGAGGTTGACCAGGAAGGTGGCGATGCGCTCATCGGCGGTCTTTTTCGACAGTAGCAGCATCATCTGCTGATCGTCGCGGATTTCGCGGCTCATCACCCGCATCAACTGGCGGCGCAGCTGTGGCAGTTGCACCGACAGCTCATCCAGGCGTTCAAAGGGGATTTCGCAGACCGACGTGGTTTCCTGGGCCTGGGCCGACACCGGGTAGGCCTCGGTGTCCATGCCCGACAGGCCGACCAGTTCGCTGGGCAGGTGGAAGCCGGTGATCTGTTCTTCGCCACTGTCGCTCAGGCTGAAGGTTTTCAGGGCGCCGGAGCGCACGGCATAGACCGAGCCGAAATTGTCGCCCTGGCGGAACAGAAACTCGCCTTTTTTCAGCGGACGCCCGCGTTTGACGATTTCATCCAGTGCATCCATGTCTTCCAAGTTCAGCGACAAGGGCAGGCACAGAGGCGCCAGGCTGCAATCCTTGCAATGGGCCTGGTTGTGGGGGCGCAGTTTGACTGGCTCGGACATTTCTTCAATCCTTGTGGGAATGCACACATAAGCCGTAAGGGTAACCCAGGGCAGGGTGTTTCGGCCAGCTTGGACGATTGTGTCGTCGGCAGGCGCAAGGATGCCATCTATAGACGGTGAGGCTTACAGCCTGTGCGCTGTAGAGCCTCTGAGCGCTGCTTGGCCCCGGTTTTATTGGGCGAAGCCAGAGAAAACTGCGACAAAAAACCTCAGTATCAGATCACGCGGGAAAAGCGCTGACGGTTGTGCAGGTCCAGGTAGGCGTCGAACACCATGCACACCGAACGCACCAGCAGCCGCCCGGCCGGCAGTACTTTGATGCCCGCGTTACTCAGCTCGATCAGCCCGTCCTTGTGCATGGCCTGCAGGGCGGGCCACTGGTCCTTGAAGTAGCCGCGAAAATCGATGGTGAAGGCCCGTTCGATGGTCTCGAAATCCAGTTCGAAATGGCAGATCAACTGCTGGATCACCGCCCGGCGCAAGCGATCATCCTCGGTGCAGATCAGCCCGCGGCTGGTGGCCAGCTGGGCCGTGGACAAGGTGTCCTGGTAGGTGGTGAGGTCGCTGCTGTTCTGGCAGTAGAGGTCGCCGATCTGGCTGATTGCCGAGACCCCGAGGCCGATCAGGTCGCAATGGCCATGAGTGGTGTAGCCCTGGAAATTGCGCTGCAGGGTCGACTCTTCCTGGGCAATCGCCAATTCGTCGTCCGGCAGGGCGAAGTGGTCCATGCCGATGTACACGTAGCCGGCGGCCGTCAGTTGCTCGATGGTGTTGTGGAGCATTTCCAGTTTTGCCGCCGGGGCCGGCAAGTCGGCGCTGTCGATACGCCGCTGGGGCATGAAGCGCTCCGGCAGGTGGGCGTAGTTGAACACCGAGAGGCGGTCCGGTTGCAGCTTGATGACTTCTTCGACGGTGCGGGCGAAGCCTTCCGGTGTTTGCTTGGGCAGGCCGTAGATCAGGTCGAGGTTGATCGAGCGAAACTGCAGGGTGCGCGCGGCTTCGATGATCGCCCGGGTCTGCTCCAGGCTCTGCAGGCGGTTGATCGCCCGTTGCACCAGCGGGTCGAGGTCCTGCACGCCGAGGCTGACGCGGTTGAAGCCCAGTTCACGGAGCAGGCCCATGGTCGACCAGTCGGCCTCGCGCGGGTCGATCTCGATGCCGTAGT
>RCUL01000853.1_pt1 | contig 13050 bp, 11 predicted proteins | sample 2167521 | NCBI WGS metagenome assembly RCUL01 (sample SAMN09932745, study PRJNA488358) | compost metagenome | feature: garden; material: soil; isolation source: compost soil in acetic acid-enriched culture | place: Germany: Experimental Botanical Garden Goettingen | collected 2016-01-27
CCCTTGCGCTCTATCGCCGATCCTTCCCCGGTAAAGTGCTGGGCCGGCACGATAAGCAATCTCTCAGTGCCCTCTGCCTCGTGGTCGACTGGCGCAGTCTGCCTCAAACAATGGCCGATTGGCCCCACGCCTACCTGCGCAACGTGAGCTTGATGCATGTTTACCCCTGCGGTTGAGGGTACTGGCACCCAGTTGCCTCACGGAAAAGTGCCCCCCTGAGTATCAACGGCTGTAGGGCAACGCCAGAGCGATGTCCTACAACACGCGAAATCGTTGCCTTCAAATCTTGCTCCCCGAGGCTACAACAGCTGGACCACTTGGCGCCTAGCGACGTTATTCGTCACTCACTGACAATCCTCTCACGCCAACGACAGAACGCCGATGGTAATCGCTGACCCGCCATTGCGGCTCATCAAAGCATCGCGCCCCATCTACCGCGAGGGAGCACCACATGGAATTGCCAGATCTCACAGCCATCGACATCAGCCTTCTGCCGCACTCGTTGCAGTCACTGATCGAATGTATCGGCATAGAAAACGCCTACCAACTGACCTGCGCCTTCGGCGGAAGGCCCAAATACATCCCCAAGCATCGTGAGCGCACCAAGCTCGCCGACGTGCTCCCTGGCGAAGCTCTGGACGCCCTGATCAAGCGGTTTGCCGGTGTAGCACTGGAAATCCCCAAGCCAGACCACTTCCTGCGGCAGTTGCGCAACCTGCAAATCCAGAAAGAAAGCGCTGAAGGGCTGTCACGCAGCCTGCTGGCCGACAAGTACGGCCTGAGCCTGCGCCAGATCGGCAATATCCGTCGCCAGGAGCCTTGCACGCGCTGACGACCCCCACCCGGCCGCATTGACGGCCGTATTTGCATCATCCAACAGAGAAAGAGAATCCAGCAATGTCCCTAGACAACAGCCTTATCGGATCGGTCATCAACGCCTTGCCCATGGACCGTATGATCGCCGGGCCGCTACAAGCCATGGTTCAGGCTCAGGTCACTGCGAGCAAATCCTATGCGGACTTCCTCATGCAGGTCTGCGTACAGGATGGCAAAGCGGTTGCCATCCAGTTCGACTATGACGAGACCATCGTCAACGAACAGGGCGAATACAAAGGCGTCGTCAGCAAGTCCATGAAGGTCCCGCTGCTGGCGGCCATTACCCACCCGAACATTGTCATTGAAGAAGGCAAGGTCGAGTTCGAACTGACCATCAGCCAAGCGGCCGAGGATTTCAGTGAGTCCAGCAAAGGTGGTGACATGGCCGCCTCGCTGGGCTGGGGCCCTTTCAAGCTGGACATGAAGGGCAGTATCAGCCACAAGTCCACGCAGACCCGCAAGTCCGATACCCGTGCCCGCTATGCATTCAACACCACCTTGCGCCGCCAGGATCCACCAGAGGCGGTGATGAGGGTCATCGATTTCCTCACCGATGCTGCCACCAAACCGACGGTGGTACCCAACTCGACCCTGATAAGCACGGATGCGATTTCCGATGCTGACGTACTGAAGGACGATACAGCGAGCACCGCCTCTGCAGGTGCCACCACTCCCTGATCCTTCGCCCTGTCTCAAAATGTCCGCCTCGCTGAACACAGCGGGGCTCCCCGTGTACCAAGGAGACAAGTGAGTGGACAACCACCCTGCCCCCATGACCGCGATTGACCTGCGGGATATCACCCGTGGCCTGCAGGAAGCCGCTGCGGCAACCAATAGCCTGATTGCCCAGCAGTACATCAATCTGTTCGATCACTTTTTCGACATCGATCCGCAGGCGCTCGGGGCTCCTATGAAAGCCAAGATGGTCGAGGTCGCCATGGACGACAAGCATGTGATACGCGTGCCGTTGTTCGCCCTGGTTTCACCCAAGGGGCTGGCTCTGGAGCGCATGCAGGTCGACCTCTCTGTGCGGGTCAATGGCACGGAGGCGCTGCGTGCGATGCAGGCGAATGAGGAGGCCGGCGGCGCTGCGGCCTTCAAGGTCACCATTGGCGCCCAGGGCCGCCAGGGGGAAACGCGAGACCCGGACGAGGTACAGATCCGCATGCAGTTTCAAGCCAGCGAGCCACCCGAGGCCCTCAACCGGCTGATCGAGGAATATACCAAGCTGATCAACCCCACCCGCAAGCCGCCCACTGCGCCTGCCCCTGAAACCAATGAGTTCATCGAGGCCGCCACCGTGCGGTGATGGCGCCCCTTCAGAAGTCGCGCTTGTAGAAAATATCCAGCGAACTGGCCAGGCCACTCGCCGCCTCAAGGTAGACCTTCTTGCTCAGCTTGTAGCGCAACGCAATGGTATTGGCCGGCTCGAACACCCCTACCCCATATCGCAAGCTCAGTTTCTCGGTCAGGTTACCGCTAGCCACCACACTGGTGGAGTTGCCCGAGCCCTCAGTGTCCAACTGGAAATCGTCAATACCCAGGCTTGACGCGAGGCTGCCGGTGATTCCTGCGCTGCCAGCCAGGCCCAGCCCCAGGGCCGCCTCGGCAAGCATGTTGTTGTCCTCGCCCGAAGTGCCCAGCGGTCGGCCCAGCACCAGGTAGGACAGCGCCTGTTCCTGGCTCATCGCCGGCTCCGAAAACACCTTGGTAGTAGGCTGCTCGGCGCTGCCGCTCAGGCGAATACCGGCGATCACGTCATCAACTTGCCGAATGGCTTCGATGTCCAGGTAGGGCTGGTCGATGGGCCCGGCGAACAGCAAGCGCGCACGGCGAATGGTCAGGCGCTGACCGTAGGCGCGATAGCGTCCGTCAGCCAGGCTCAACTCACCACGGGTGTCCATGTTGTCGCCGATGTGTACATGGCCGAGCAAGTTGGCGGTAAGCCCAAAACCGCTGAACGACAGTTTGTCTTGCCCAACCTCTACATCAATGTCCATGGCCATCGCCATGGGCGTTTTGCCTTCTTCGGTCTGGTGGCCGACGATGACGGTGTCGTCCGATACTTTCACGGTCGACGGCGGCAGTTCGCGCACCGTGATCTTGCCTTTGGGCACCAGCACCTTGCCGGTCACCGCCAGTTTGTCGTCGATCAGGCGCAGGCTCAGGTCCGGCGCTACCTCAAGTGTTGCGTAGGGTTCGACGGTAACCGGCAACTGCTGGCCCTGCAGGCGCAGGTTCATGCCCAGGGCCTGGCCCCAGGTCAGGTCTCCGCTCAGCCGGCCACGGCCCGCCTCGCCACTGCGCCAACCACCGTTGAGCTGAACCTGCTCGCCAGCGATCAAGGCCTGCAGCGACAGGTCCTGCAAACTGACGGGCAGCTCAGCACCACTGACCTCGCCACCCCTGAGCATCAGGTTGCCGTTGACCTTTGGCGCCAGCAAGGTGCCGGACAATCGGCCACTGCCATTCAATTGGCCTGCCAGGCGCTCGACCATCGGTACGAAAGGCCGGGCAACCGACAGGTCCAGACCGGCGAGGCGGAAGTCACCCGACAGCGGCTTGTCTTTCCCCAGCGGGTCGAGACGGGCGTTCAGGCTCAACTCGCCGAGGCGCTCGCCACGGAAATTCAGCCGTGTATCGATGCGGCGAGGCGCCAGGGTGCTGTCCAGGCGCAGCGCCTGGTAAGGGAAATCGATCCAGCGCCCATTGTCCCGCACCCTCAGGGTGCCGCCACTGGCATCGATACGCACGACACCCTTGGGGCCGCTGGCTGGAATGTCCAGATTGACGTCAGCATTGAGCAGCCCCTGCCAGGCGAAATCCTTCGGCAGCCATTGGGCCAGGCTGTCCAGCGGGAACTGTTTGAGGTGATAACGCAGGCGTGGCTCTGGTGCCAGGCGTTGATCCTCACCACACAGGCTGGCCTGACCGGAGCGCCAGCAGTGGGCACCGAAGTCCAGTTGGCCGCTGGCCAGGCGCTGCAGGCGGGCCGGCGCCTGCAACTGCCAGTCCTGGCCACCGGCCTGGACTCTGCCGCTGGCCAGCCGGCCACGCCAATCCCCCTTGTTCAACTGGCCGTCGAGCCCCAGGTCAAGCTTCAACTGCGGGCCATCGAGGCCCAGGGTCAGGGCTTGCTGGCGGATATCGCCCTTGCCGTTGGCCTGCAAGGTGCCCAACGCGGTATCGCCCAGGCGAATACCATTGGCCTTGAGGTTGATCACGCCACGCTGGGCGTTGTCCAGGCGTGCATTGAGGTCAAGCCGCTGGATACGGTTCTGCTCCTGCGCCAACTGCTGGCCTTGCAGGGTGAGGGTACCCTGGGGAGCGCTCAGCGTGCCGCTGACATCCAGCCGCCCTTTGGCCTGGCCTCGCAGCCCGGGCCACAGTTGCCCGAGCCGGGGCAGGTCGAGGTCGACACGCCCGGCCAGGCGCTGCTGCAGGCTGCCACTGCCGTTGATGCGGTTGTCACCCAACTGCACGGCCAGCGCACCGAGGGTCCAGTTCTGCCCGGCGCCTTCGGCCTGTACCTTGAGCATCGCAGGCTGGCCGCGCAGGCGGCCCTTTAGATCAAGCTGGGCATCGAGGGTGAGCTGCTCACCCTTCATTTCACCTTTGCTGCGCAACGGACCGGCCAGGGTACCGGGCAGTTCGGCGAGCCAGTAGGCGGGGTCGAGTGCCGACAACTGCAGGTCGACATCCCAGGCCAGGGTATCGGCAAAGCGCACCGCGACACTGCCGGCTGCCTTGCCTTGCCCGGCGGTCAGGGCCAATTGCGGCAGGCGCACCTGGCCAAGGTCACCCTCGAAAGGGCTGGCCAACGTAAAGGCTCCGGCTGGGCCGTCGAGGTCGCCATTGAAAGTACCCTGGTAACTGCCATCGCGGTATTGCACCTGCGCGTTGAAGCGCTTGAGCGTGACATCTGGCGGCGCGTCCAACGGGTACAGACGTAGCCACGGGAAATCCTGCCAGTCGAGCTGAGCATCGGCCACCAGGCCTTGCTGCCAGTCGGCGCTGGCCTGCAGCTTCACGTGCTGAGCGTCGCTGGCAGAAAGGTCCAACGCCTGAACGTTCGCCCCTTTGGCATCTACCTTGCCCTTGAGCAGCAGGGCGATCGGTGCCTGTTCTGCCGGCAGGCTGGCGCTACCAGACAACTGATAACCTTTGAGCAAATCGCCCTCGGCGTCGAGCTTGAGCTGATTGAGCTGCAGCGTGTCCGGCAGCGTTTGCGCGGGTTTGAAGGCATCGGAGCGCAGCTGCAACCTGGCTGGCAAGTGCTCGGCCAGTGCCTGCAACTCACCGGTCAGACGCGCGTTGAGATAACCGCTGCTGGTCGCATCCAGTTCAAGGGTTTTCTGCAACTCGCCTTTGGCGGTCAGTGCCAGTTGCCAGGCCTGCCCTTGCACCGCAGGCAGGTGCACCTGCCCCTGCAGTTGCACCGGCCAGTCACCCTCGGGTTGCAGATCGCCCTGCACATTCAATTGCAGGTCATCGCGCTGCAGTTGCAGGCTGTCGATCTGCAGCCCTGTGGCAGTCCAGTGCGCCGCCAGGTGAAGATCGCCGAGCAGGTCGCTGCCATCGAGGCGCACCTGGCCAACCTTGACGTCACCCAGCTCGATGGCCACCGGCAGCCGCAAAACCGGTAACTGCAGCGGCCCGCTGTCGGCAGGTTGTTCGATCGGCGCGAACAGCATGTCGATACGCTGGGCATGCAGTTGATCGATGCACAGGGTTGCCCGCAATAAACATCCAGGTGTCCAGTTCAGCAGCGGAGCCAGCACTTCGACGCGGTTGCCGCCGTCAGCCCAGGTCAATTGGCTCGCCTGCCACCTGCCCGCAAGGCGCCCTTGAAAGTTATCGACCTGCAGGCCTGGCACGCGCCCAAGTACCCAACGGCTGCCGCCTTCGGTACCAAGTATCGCTGCCAGCGCCAGAACAACCAGTAACACACTGCCAAGCAGGCCCAGCAGAATGAATTTGAACACACGTATCACAGCTCAGGCCCCATGGAGAAGTGCAGGCGGATACCACCGTCGTCATCAAGGGCCTTGGCCAGGTCAAGGCGCAATGGCCCGACCGGCGAAACCCAGCGCACGCCGATACCGACCCCGGTCTTGAGGCTCGGCAGCTCCAGCGTGTTGAACGAATTGCCCTGGTCGACGAATGTCGCCACACGCCACTTCTCGGTCAGCGAATACTGGTATTCGACGCTGCCTGCCACCAAGTAGCGGCCACCGATACGGTCGCCGTCGCTGTTCTTTGGCGACAGCGTCTGATAGTCGTAGCCGCGCACGCTCTGGTCACCACCGGCGAAGAAACGCAGCGATGGCGGGATGTTGTTCTTGTAACCGTTGGTGGCGCTGCCACCGAACTGCACCCTGCCGAGCAAGCGGTGGTTGTGCCCGAGCGTGGTCAGGCCCTTGAGCAGCACGTTGCCATGCAACAGGTTGGTGTCGGACACCAGCCCTTCCTTGGCCACCTGGGTATCGAACTGCAGGCGGTAGCCATTGTGCGGGTCGATGCGGTTGTCGCTGCGCAGGTAGGAGAAACTTACGCCCGGCATAAGCAGGTTGCTCAGGCCCGAATCGTCGCCAAGGCGATACTCTTCACGCTGGTACTTGAGCGAGATCACCCGTTGCCAGCCACTGGGCAGCTTGCTGTGCCATTCCGGCCCCACGGTCAGCAGCTTGCTGAGTGTGTCTGTACCGGCGATCTCTTCATTCTGATAGCCGCCAGCGAAACGCAACTTGTCGGTCAGGGGCGGGTCAAGGGGCACGTCGTACCACAGCCCCACGTTTTGCCGGGGGGCTGAAAGTTCTGTTTCCCAGCCGTAGCTGTGACCTTGGGGGTTGACCCAGTGGCGTGTCCAATTGGCTTTGCCGCGCGGCCCGACATCCGTCGAGTAACCCAGGCCCAGGCCTATTGTCCGCGGTTTGCGGGTATCGAGGCGCACGTCCACGGGGATTTGCTCAGCCACTGCGGCAGTGGGCGCAGCATCGACCCGCACACCCTCGAAATAGCCGCTGGACTGCAGGTCGTTGTTCAGCTCAGCGACCAGTTCGGAGTCGTATGGCGTGCCCGGTTCGAACGAGACCATGCGCTGCAGCAGTTCTTCGTCCAGCGGCGTGTCGCCACTGAACCTGACCGCACCCAAGCGATAGCGTGGGCCGCTCTGATACACCAGTTCGATATCGGCCACCCCGGCCTGCGGGTCGACGGCAAGGCGCTGGCGGCTGAAATGCCCACTGAAGAAGCCGTAGCGCGACGCCTGGTTCTGGATCAACCGTTTGGCGTCCTCGTACAGCCCATGGTTGAGTTGCTCACCGGCGCGCAGGGCTTTGCTGTCGGGTACGCGAAACGCTTTCATCTCGCTGGCAGGCCCTTCGATGCGCACGGTTACGTTGCGCAAGCGCACAGGCTCACCCGGGTCGATATGAAGGATCAGCTTCGCCGGTTGGTCGGCCTTGGCAGGCGGCCTGACCTCGCTATCGATCTGCGCCTGATAGTAGCCAAGCGCTTGCGCCGCTTTTCGCGCCTGCTCCTGCGCCCCGCGGCTGAAGCGCAAAAGCGCCTCTTCATCGCGGTCACCCAGGGTACCTATGTAGCCTTCGACATTGGCTTTGAGCGCTTTGTTGGCAGGGTTTACCTGCACAAGCAATTCGCTCTGCCCCCATGCTGTGAAACTGGCGGCCCAGAAAACCAGGCCCCAAGTCAGTCTTCCTGAATACGTCATGCGGCGCATGCTACCAGAGCCAGGCGCTCAAGGGAGCCGCCTGGCGGGCTTTCATGCTGTCGGGGGAATTGAAGATACCGGACAGGGATGAAAAAACACTCTTTCTCGGATTGGCCCTACAGCCACCTCGCCAATCTCCTCATACCCCTGGCGCTCATAGAACGGGAGGTAATGCTCGTTGCCCGAATCCAGCACCACGCCTTGTGTGTTGGGGTCTTCTGCGCACCAGTCGTGCACGGCCTGTAACAATTGTTCGCCATAGTGCTGACCGCGAAATGCTGGGTGCACACCCAGGAGCGGCAACATGTGGACCTGTTCTGTCGGCAGGCAACCGACCAGCGCCGCCTGATAATCCATGTAGCGTCGGGTGCAGCGTTGCCCGGTGCCCAGCAGCATGCGCAGGCGCCAGGCCCAGCTGTCGGCCACGCCCAACCGGCGCTGCGGCGGTACGATCAGCGCCAACGCTATCAGGCGGTCATCCAGCAACAGGCCAATGGCCGGCAACTGCAGGTAGAAATGCTGCCTTACCCACTCGCGCACCATCACGCGCAAGCGTCGTTCATAGCCAGGGCGCTGGGCCTCGAAGATGTAGGCAAAGGTGGGCTCTTTCAGGTAGGCGTTGTACAGCAGTGAGCGTGCCTCACGGCTGTAGCCATCATCGAGTGTGCAGATGCGAGCCTGGGCGGCAGTGGCTTCGGGCATTGCGGGCAGTCCTCCTGGAATGGGCATACAGTGCCTTGGAGGAGCCCCACGGCGCATCGTTCCCCCCTTGAGTGCACGTTAGCAGCGCCTTCGCGAAGCCGCCACGCTGGTGATCAGGGACGATGTCGGCTAGCATCCGGCCTTTTACCGGGATTGTCTTTCCATGAAGATCGTCTGTTTCAACATCAATGGCCTGCGGGCCCGCCCGCACCAGCTGGCGGCGCTGATCGAAAAGCACCAGCCGGACGTGATCGGCCTGCAGGAAACCAAGGTCAGCGACGATCAGTTCCCCTTGGCCGACGTTCAGGCCCTGGGCTACCACGTGCACTACCATGGCCAGAAAGGCCACTACGGCGTCGCCCTGCTCTCGCGCCAGGCGCCGCTGAGCCTGTTCAAAGGCTTTGCCACAGACGAAGAAGACGCCCAGCGCCGTTTCATCTGGGGCACGTTCGCTGATGCCAATGGCACGCCGATCACCATCATGAATGGTTACTTCCCGCAGGGCGAAAGCCGCGACCACCCCACCAAGTTTCCGGCCAAGCAGCGTTTCTACAGCGACCTGCAGGCGTTGCTGGAGGGGCAGTTCAAGCAGGACCAACCGGTGCTGGTAATGGGCGACATGAACATCTCGCCCCAGGACTGCGACATCGGTATCGGTCCGGACAACGCCAAACGCTGGCTGAGGACAGGCAAATGCAGCTTCCTCCCCGAGGAACGCGAGTGGATGGAGCGCCTCAAGGGCTGGGGGCTGGTGGACAGTTTCCGCCACCTGCATCCAGAAGTAACGGACCGCTTCAGTTGGTTCGACTACCGCAGCCGCGGCTTCGAGGACGAGCCCAAGCGTGGCCTGCGCATCGACCTGATCATGGCTTCGCAGCACCTGGTGCCGCGGATCAAGGCCGCAGGTGTGGACTATGAGCTGCGCGCAATGGAAAAACCCTCGGACCACGCGCCGATCTGGCTTGAATTGAGCTGACAGGCTCCGGCGCCTTCACGAGTGAGGCAGCCCAACGCTGTCGTGTGAACCGGCTCGCAGCGATGCAGGCACTGCGGTGCATGGCACCGGCTTTGCCGGTGATCGCCGGCAAGCCGGCCCCCACAGCGGACGCGTCGCGACGGGGGGGCTGACCGACACTAAAGGCCCAACCGCAAGGCCTCCCCCACACCCGCCCCGCGCACATCATCCGCCGCACTGACCAGGGCAAAGTTATAGGCCCCATGCGACCAATACCTCGCCTCCAGCTGGCCATCGACACGCTGCCCTTGCGGCATGCGCTCGAAACGCTCCCCAGGTGAGCGCAGGAACAGGCTGATGCGCTGCCCTTGGCGGTCCTGGAACACCAGCAACGCCGCTGGCCCTTGCTCATTGCTCAACAATCGTGCGCCCACAGGCTGGAACCCGTAGCCGGTGAGGTCAGGCAGCTGCCCCACCCTGCTGAAATGCCTGCCCAGCCAGTCGCGCAACTGCGTCGGGTCACTGGCCTGGATATCCAGCGCCTCGCTGCCGGCGAACAAGCGGTGCGCCTGAACGGCGTCAGCCATGGGCAACTCGTTCCCTGCCAGCGTGACCTGCCGGGCCTGCCAACCACCCACCCCGCCTATGCCCAGTGCCAGCAGCAAAACCGCAGCCGAAGCCAGGCGGCGTTGGCGCCGTTGACGCACACGCCGCTGCAACTGGCCCCGATCCAACTGCGCCGCCCTAGGTTGATCGCCAAACCCGGCCAGGGCCGTGCGCAAGCGTCGAGCATCGTTGCGCCAGGCCTCGATACGTGCAGCTTGCTCAGGGTTGGCCGTCAGCCAGGCCTGCACCTCGGCACGCCGCGTCGGCTCGAGTCGATCGTCAACATAGGCATGCAGTTCGTCTTCGCTGGGTATCAGGCGCGTCATTTCAGTCTCCGCAAGGCCGGGGGCTGGGGGTTGCCCTCAGTCAGTTCACGCAAGGCGGCACGGGCACGTGACAGGCGCGACATCACTGTGCCGATGGGGATGCCCAGTGCCTGGGCCGCCTCCTTGTAGCTCAGCCCTTCGACACTCACCAACAGCAACAAGGCACGCTGTTCGGTCGATAGCCGGGCAAAGGCCTGCAGGTCGGCCTGGGCCAGAACGATGCTCTCGATGTTACCGCCGAGCGCTTCGCTTTCCTGCTCCGCGCGGCCGAACCACGATAGCCAGCGGTTATGCAGGCGCTCACGGCGTTTACCGTCGAGAAACAGCCGGTAAAGAATGGTGAACAACCAGGCACGCAGCGCATCGGCATCACGTTGCTGGCTGCTGCGGCTGAGGGCACGTTCTACAGTGCCCTGCACCAGGTCGTCGGCGCTGCCCGGTTCGCGGCTCAGCCACAAGGCAAAGCGGCGCAGGCGCTGCAGCAACTCGCGCCACTGCTGTTCGTCCAGGTCGTGCATGGCAAGGTACCGGCTCGGGGGTTGTCAGTGTAGGGGGCAGACGCGCCGCCACAAAATTTATTCCCATCGATGGAATAAATAGTTCCCTGCCCCGTCGTACCGGCATCTTCACTGAACCGGATGAACACCATGAACTCACCCTTGCACGGCCCGGACAAGGCCCTGCGCCTGGCCGGCATTGGCGCCGTGATGCTGGCTTTGGGCGCAGGCTTTGCCTACGCCGCAGGCTGGATCGGCGGGCCGCAGCTGACTCCGCAACGCATCATCGACACCTTCGAAGCCCAGGCCGGCCACTACCCGGGCTATCGCAAGAACCACGCGAAAGGCCTGTGCGTCAGCGGCTACTTCCAGCCCAGCGGCCAGGCCGCCACGCTGTCGACAGCACGCGCGTTCACCCAGGATCGGGTACCGGTAATCGGCCGCTTCGCCATCGGTGGCGCCAACCCGTTCGCCCCCGATACGGGCATACCGGTGCGCAGCCTGGCAATTGAGCTGAGCACCGACGACGGCCAAGTCTGGCGCACCGGGATGAACAACCCCCCTGTGCTGGCGATCAGCACACCACAAGGGTTTTACGACCAGGTGCTGGCCAACGCGCCAGACCCTGCCACCGGCAAGCCGGACCCGGCAAAGCAGCAGGCCTTCTTTGCCGCCCACCCGGAAAGCGCTGCCTTCCGCCAATGGGCCGCAAGCTACAAACCCAGCGACAGTTTCGCCAACACCCAGTACCACAGCATCAATGCCTTCCGCCTGATCGACGCCAGTGGCACTGCGCACCCGGTGCGTTGGCAGCTCGAGCCACAAACGCCTTTCGCTGCCCTGCCCGGCAAGGTCGACGACAAACAGTTCCTGCAGCATGACCTGCAGCAACGCCTGACCCAGGGGCCGTTGCGCTGGACCTTGCGGCTTGTACTGGCCAACCCCGGCGATGCACAGGACAACCCGGCCCAGCCCTGGCCCGCCGAACGGCGCAGCGTAGATGCCGGCACCCTGGTCATCGAACAGGTGGATGCACCGGAGCAAGGCGCTTGCCGTGACCTGAATTTCGACCCGTTGATCCTGCCCAGCGGCATCCAGCCTTCCAATGACCCGATTCTCGCTGCCCGTTCGGCGGCCTACTCGGAGTCCTTCAACCGCCGCAGCCGCGAATCCCTCGGCGCAGGAGCCCGCCCATGAAACCCGAAGCCTTCCACCCCCTTGCCCGCTTGGTGCATTGGCTGATGGCGATTCTGATCATCGCCATGCTGTTCATTGGCGTGAGCATGGTTGGCGACCTGTCGCTGCGCCACCCGGTGCTGGTAGAGTTGCACAAGGCCACGGGCCTGGCGCTGCTGCTTCTGGTGATCGTGCGTATCGGTCTGCGCCTGAGCCTTCCTCACCCCCCTCTGCCACAAGACCTGCCCGCGCTGCAGCGGCTCGCCGCAGGCGCATCGCACCTGTTGCTCTACGCGTTGATGCTGGCAATGCCGCTATTGGGCTGGGCCATGCTGTCGGCAGGCGGGTATCCGCGCCCGCTGCAACTGCCCGCGATCGCCCCGCACGACCTGCAACTGTACGCAATGTTGCGCCAGGCGCATGGCTGGGCCGGCTACCTGTTGTTCGCTACGGTACTGGTGCACCTGGGCGCGGCGCTGATGCATGCACTGGTGCGCCGGGACGGGGTATTGCGTAGCATGTGGCCAGGGCCGCTGCGCCGCAGTGACTGACGGCATGCGGTGCATGGGCTGGCCCGCAACGCTGAATGTCTCATCGATCTGCACGCCGTCTGTTCAACTGCCCTGGACTGCCCAATGAATGTCGCAAAGGACCCTGCCCCCTTGACCACCGCCAGTACACTGGACACGCGCCCGTTGCTGCTGGCCAACATGGCCTGCACCATGGCGATGATGGCATTCGTCGCCTTGATCGGGCCCATCGCCCGACTGCTCGGCATGGCCACCTGGCAAGCTGGCGCTGCGGTGACTGTGTCAGGTGTGGTCTGGGTGCTGCTGGCCCGCCCCTGGGGCCGCGCAGCCGACCGCCTAGGCCGCCGACGCATCCTGTTGCTGGGCAGTGCCGGCTTCACGGTGGCGTATTGGCTGCTGTGCCTGTTCGTCGAAGGCGCATTGCGCTGGCTGCCCGGGGCTACCTTGGCGTTCGTCGGCCTGATGCTCGCGCGCGGCTGCATCGGTGCCTTCTACGCGGCCATCCCGGTGGGCTGCAATGCGCTGATCGCCGATCATGTCGGGCCACAACAGCGCGCCCGTGCCATGGCATCGCTGGGTGCAGCGAATGCCGTGGGCCTGGTACTCGGGCCGGCGCTGGCGGCATTGCTGGCACGGTACAGCTTGAGCC
>RCUL01000857.1_pt1 | contig 13024 bp, 14 predicted proteins | sample 2167521 | NCBI WGS metagenome assembly RCUL01 (sample SAMN09932745, study PRJNA488358) | compost metagenome | feature: garden; material: soil; isolation source: compost soil in acetic acid-enriched culture | place: Germany: Experimental Botanical Garden Goettingen | collected 2016-01-27
AGCATATGCTCACTCGTCTGAAGGAGTTTGTGGAAGGGATGAAGGCCGCGACCAACCGATAAAGGATGACTTTGGCCAAATGCCATTGACCATATCTGAAGAAAGGGAGCCTGATAGGCTCCCTTTTGTTATCTGGCGTCAGCGGTTGGCTTTTCTGTAGGTCTGATTAGCGAAGCGTAATCAGACGTTCGCGACGTTGATGTAGTGGCGCGGCTTCGCCACGCAGGACGCGAGGACTCCGTCCTCGATGGGGTTTCGCCCGCCCTTCGGGCCGGGGCGAGTGACTTTGGAAAGACCCAAAGTCACCAAAGGTCTTCTCCCCCGCTTATTCGCCCGACTGACGTCGGGTTCCTTCGGCTCACCCTCTTGTCCAACGGCACGCGCCGATGGGCCTTTGGCCTCCGCCGTCCGTGGCTTCGGCCAAAGCCCGCTTCGAACATCCATGTTCTCGCGCTAAATCGGGTCGAGCTGTGCTCGCCCTTTCCGATTTTGCCCATGGCCCAGCGCCGCTCGCTCGGCATCCTGCCTCGCGGCCTGGACAAGAGGGCTCACCTCAGCGAACAAGAGGGGGATCAAAACCGTACCAGCCCACAGCCCCGTCTAACAGCAGATATGCCCCCTCTCCCCTCGGGAGAGGGCTGGGGTGAGGGGAGTTCCACACTCTCTACCAGCCCTCGGCCCACAGAAAGCAGCGGTTGCTCACTAATTGATTGAACCAGCTCAGATTTCTATCAACCACCCCTTCCCATGCCTCGTTCAGAGCCCTTAAGATAGCCAAACGACAATCCATCTCTCGGAAGAACGCCATGACAGCGATTGTTGTTATCTCGCAGGTTAACAGCAGCGAACTAGGAGCTGTCACTCAGGGGCGGTAGCGTAGTTTTTTGTAGGTTGGCGCAGAGCGTAGCGAAGCCCAACAAGCGAGCATTATTGCGCCAACTAGCTCGGGATAAACAAGGATGTGGCAGACCCGTAAAACAGATCTACAGATATATTCGCGGTAAACGTTGGGCTTCACTTCGTGAAGCACCAACCTACGATTTTTAGCCCAACATACGAGATGTGCAATGGTTTAGATGCCTGGTAGCGTAGCTCACACCTTAACAGGACATTAGCTGTAATCATGCTTCTATAGTTGAGACGCACCTGTCAAAGATTTTTTCCATAGCGCTATAGTCACAGTGATAGCCAAGAATATTTGCATCCGTCCACTCTTTTACAGAAATTCCAGATAGATTTAAGTTGTAGCCAGAGTTTATACAGATGTGTTCAAAAAGAATCCTTTGGGCTCTTCCGTTTCCTTCTCTAAAAGGATGGAGAACATTGATATCACAGTAATATTCAGCGAGTTTTTTGATAAAGAGAGCTCTTTCAAGACCTTCTAGAAAACTATCTTTAGCAAGGCTACTGAATAATTTATTAGATTCTCGCTCGATAAATTCGCAGCTGCAAAATCGGCTAGTTCCTTTTGATATATCGATAGTTCTTATTACCCCAGCCCATTCAAAAAGGTCTGAAAAGAGAGTTCTATGAATTTCACATAGTGTTTCAAAAGTATAAGGTGGCTCTTTAAAGTTAATAGATAAAGCTGCCAGCTCGGTAAACTCCTTCTCAGCTTCCTCTAAAATCCTAGGGTCTTGTATATTAAACTTATTTATTAGTACATCAGAGCTCTTGTAGGTGTACGGATCGTCACCCGTTCCATATTTATCAACCATGATTATTGCTCATATTTTATAGCTTGAGTATTTTGCGATAAGAGAGCGTTTTTTTGTAGAGCTATATTTCTTTAGATTCTTCGTTGATATAGAAAAATGAATCGCGATTCCTTCAAGCCGTGAGCTTTCTTTATAGTTAATCATTTTTACTGATTCATAAAAGGCAGCTTTGCTAAACTTGAGAGCAGATTTTTTTAGAGGTCTAGCTACTAATTCCTTTTCTAATACTTTTCCTGACTCAAATACGCCCCAGCTTGTTATGGAGTAACGAATATTTCGCCCATCCTTCGTTTTCTTTATTGCAATCTTCAAGTCAGATTGAAGTGCTTTCATGACATTCTGAACCTTGCGCTCAGATATCCCTGTCGCCGCAACTATATCTTGTGTTGTGGGCTCAGATAACTGAGTTAGAGCTGCTAGAACATCGAGTTCATAGTTCATAGTAACCTCCGCATATATATGCGCATAATAGATGGGATTTGCATCTAATTCAAGTTAAATGCAGCTAACAAGCGCATGTTGCCGGACTACTTTTCCGCTGCGCTCCAAATACAGCCGCAAATGCTGGCGTTAACTGGCAAAAGGGAATGCCGAAAGCACCCGAACAAACAAAAAATCAGGGCTCCCATCTTTCTGAGCACGACGTTGCATAGCCAGAACACAAGAGAGATGTCTCCACTTTTTGATTTTTTTGCTCAGCCAGCATATATCAAACAAACCTTTCCAACCCCACAACTACCTCCCCCTTCTCCACACCCGCCATCCCATCAACACCAGCATCAATACAACCCCCGGCAGCCAGACCCAGTAGAGCTCGGAGAGGATCACTGCTTCACCCCGGGCGGTGAGGTAGGCCTCCAGCTTGAAGGGGGCGACCCGGATCAGCTGCCAGGGGGCGAAGAATCATTCGTCACGCCACGGCCAGAGCCAGCCAACCCCCTTGCCGCCGGTGGTCAGGGAATCGAGCAGGCTGTGGGAGAGCAGAGAGACCAGCAGAAATGCCCAGACGGTGACGGCGCTCGCCCTTAACTGGCGATGAAACAGCATGGCCAGAGTAGGCAGGGCAAAGGCGAACAGCAGGGAGTGGGTAAAGCCACGGTGGCCAAAGACATGGCCGTAGGCGACCCCGAGCTTAAAGGCAAGCACATCGGCATCGGGCAGCATGGCGATGGCAACGCCAGCCAGCAGCAGGCGCGGCGGAATGATCCGGCTGCCAAGCCCCAGCCCAAGGCAGAGAGGTACGGCAGCGTGAGTGACGATGGTGGGCATAGGGTAAAGCTCCAACTGAAAACCGGTTCCTACCCTACCCCCGCTCGGTGAAGTGAACGTGAAGTGCATTGCAGTTCTGCAAGCGACATCCTCCCGGCCCCTCGATCATCCCCCGGACCATCATTAACCACCCTTCTGTTCTAAAAAGTGAACTCTTCTACACTTTTATCTCACAACCAGCACCAGGACCTTAAAAAGTGCACCATCGTACACTTTTGATTGCTGTTTACTCTTGCCATAAGTTAAGGTGTAACAACCTACACTTTTTTCGTGATCATGATGGCAGACGCATCGTTGCAAACCGGACCGAAAGAACTGGATCCCGCCTCGCTGGGGCTGGCGATACGCGAGAGGCGCAAGGCCGCCAGGATGACGCAGGAGGTGACGGCCTCACTGTGCGGCATCTCCAAGAAGACCCTGATCAAGATTGAAAAGGGGGGTGATGTCTACCTCTCGACCCTGTTGCAGGTGATGAAGGCGCTGGGGCTGAGGTTGCAACTGGTGCAAGAAGCGGGCTCACAGGTAGCGAGCGGCAACAGCCAACCAGAGGTCGGTGATGATGAGTGGTTCTGAGCACCATCGGCTGGAACTTCGGCTGGGTAATCAGCTGATCGGCCATCTCGAATATGACTCCAGCCGGGATGCGTTTCAGCTCGGCTATACACCTGAGTGGCAGGCGCGCGGATTCCCGCTCTCACCCCCACTGACGCTGGATGGCTCGGCAAGCAGCGCCCAGATCCGGGCGTATCTCGGCAACTTGCTGCCAGAAAATCGCGGGCTGGAGCACCTGATTGAGGCGCTCTCCGTTTCGCGCAGCAATCTCTTTGCCCTGATCCACGGCATCGGTCGCGATGTCTCAGGGGCTGTCACCTTTACCCTGCCCGCAGAGTCCAACGTCCCCACCCGGTTTCGCCCCATCACCCCGGAAGAGCTGTTGCTGCGCCTCGATCAGCCCGAGATCTGGCCGCTGGAAGTCTGGGATGGTCGCCCCCGCCTCTCGGTTGCGGGCGTGCAGGCCAAGCTCAACCTGCTGCGACTCGAGGGGGCGCTGGGATTTGGCGAGGGCGAACTCTGTTCCACCCACCTCCTCAAGTTCGAGCACCATCCTCATCTGGTGATCAATGAATTTGTGACCATGCGGCTGGCCGCACTGCTGGGCATGCCGGTGGCACAGGTCGAACTGCACAGGGTCGGCCAAGGCGATAAGTCCCACCGAGGTTTGCTGGTAGAACGCTTCGATCGGCGCCTTGACGAGGATGGCTTGAGGGTGCGCCGTCGCCATATGATCGATGCCTGTCAGGGGCTGGGGTTTACCGTCGCCCGAAAATATGAACGCAACTTCGGTGACGGGCGGGACGTGGCCCATATTCGGGAAGGGGTGAGCCTGCCACGGCTGTTCAGTCTCAGCGCCCTCTGTGTCAATCCGGCGCAGGCCAGACTGGACATGCTGCAATGGCTGCTCTTCAACCTCTGCGTCAACAATCACGATGCCCACGGCAAGAACTACAGCTTCTTCGTATCAAAAGCAGGGCTGATGCCCACCCCCTGGTACGATCTGGTCAATGTGGGGCTTTACCCCGAGTTCAACCAGCATCTGGCCATGGCCATAGGCGACGAGTTTGCCCCCGAGGCGATCAACGCATGGCAGTTGCTGGAGATGGCTGAAGCATGTGAGCTGCCCAAACGCCTGTTGCAACAGACCTTGCACAAGGTGGCCAACGACATCCTTCACCATCTGGATGCCGCTATCGCCATGGTTGAGACAGACAATCCCGCCGAGCTGGCTTATCTGGCAGGCTACCGAGACGACGTTGAGCGCCGTTGCCACCATTTTCAGGAGCAGGCGACGCTGTTGCCCGAGCTGCAACTGTAACCGGGCCTTGTCCACCTCATGGGACGCAACCCAGCCTTGAGCCCGTGGCGGGCATTGCCTACAATGACCCACTTTTTATCAAACTCAGGTCTATAAAATGAGCGACAACAAACCTGCACTGCCCGACCGTCTGGCGGCCAACCCGCGCAGCCCGCACCATGTGGCAGAGTGCTTCCAGCACGAGATCGGCATTCGCGTGAACGGCAAGGAGCGCACCAATGTCGAGGAGTACTGCATCAGCGAAGGTTGGGTGAAGATCCCCTCCCCCAAGGCCAAGGATCGCTATGGCAACCCCATGCTGATCACCGTCAAGGGCACCGTCGAGGCCTTCTACGCCTAAGTCGCCCTGACTGCGATGCCTCGATGATCAGGGGCGCGACCCTGTTATTCCAGAACACCGGCCGAGCGCCGGTGTTCTGCTTTTTGGGGCTGGCCCTGGCCCACAGGCGCCTCTCTTTCTTTGCTCTCTTTTGCCTTCCTGTTTCTTCCTTTCCCTCCCTTTCTTTCGCCTTTCCTTTTCGCCAGGGCGTGATCCGGCTGTCGTGCGGTGTCACCCATCAAGGCAAGGGCGGCGCTCTTATCACCCCGGCCTGCGGGTTTATCCACGCCATCACAGCTCATCCTCGGGAGCGTGGCTTGCCAGTCTGCCAGCGTTGCAGCGCGGCGCCCGCCAGCACCAGCAGAGTGCCGAGCAGATCGCTCCCTTCCAGCCGTCCGGCCAGGGCATCGAGCAGCGCGCCCCCCGCCAGTTGACCCGCGACAATGAGCAGGGCACAGGCCAGGGCGCCGACCCGGCCGATGGCCCAGCTGCTGATGGCCACGAACAGCGCCCCCAGCACGCCGCCGAGCAGCAGCCAGGGATCGAGCCCGGCGAGCCGCGCCCAGGGCGCCCCCTTGAGGATGAGCAGGGCGCCGAGCAGCCCAAAGCCGAGCAGGTGGTTGGCAAGGGAGGCCGTCATGGCGCCCCGGGCGCTGGCGAGGCGGCCATTGAGGGTGCGCGACAGGCTCACCGCCACGCCGTTCAGCAGTCCCAGCAGGATCAATATGGTCATGGTGTATCTCCTAATGCAGCACGATGCAGAGGGCGCCGGTCATCACCAGCAAGGCGGCGAGCGCGTCCTTCCCCGAGGGGCGGCGGCGGGTCAGCCCGAACCAGCCTCTGGCGTCGCACAGGGCGCCAAACAGCAGCTGACCGAGCAGCAGCAGGGCCAGGGTGCCCGCCATGCCGAGGGGGGAGTTGAGGCAGAGGGCCGCCAGCACCACGGTGAGCGCCCCCGGCAGGCCGCCGAGCCAGGCCCAGGGCGGGGCCGCCTCCGGCGTCGGGGGCCTTGGGGCCAGCCACCACAAAAACGCGGCCACCAGGCTGCCGACCCCGTGGGCCAGCCAGCTCCCGAGCCAGGGGTCGGTGGCGCGGGCCAGGGCGCCGTTCTGGGCGATCATCAGCGCCAGCAGCAGGCCGGCGGCGAAGGCGGCCAGGGCACCGATGGCCTGGCCAAGTGTCTGGCCGAGGGCGAGGCGTCCGGGGCGGCGGTCGATAAGCGGGGGGATCATGGGGTCACTCCTTGGTTGAACAGAGGAGCAGGGTAAATTGTTTTCGATATAGGGATAATCTACCCTTCTGTAACAACATTGTTTCCATATTGAGAACAACATGAACCAGGATGCCTTCGCCCTGCTCCCCGCCTTCGTCGCCGTGGTGGAGGCGGGCACTTTCTCCGGCGCCGCCCGCCAGCTCGGCCTCAGCAAGTCGGTGCTGAGCAAGAAGGTGAGCCAGCTCGAGCAAGCACTCGGCTGCCAGCTCATCTATCGCACCACCCGCTCCCTCACCCTCACCGAGGCGGGGGAGCGCTACTTCGAGACGGTGCGCCATGCGGTGCGTCTGGCCAGCGACGGGGAAGATGCCATCGGCGCCCTGCAATCGGCGCCGCGCGGCCTGCTGCGGGTGACTGTGCCCATGGTCTATGGTCGGCGCCACATAGTTCCCCTTATCCCCGAATTTCTCGCCCTCTATCCCGAGGTGCAGTTGCAGCTCGAGATGAGCGACGCCCTACAGGATCTGGTGGCCGAGGGGTTCGACGTGGCGGTGCGCATCGGCGAGCTGGAGGACTCGAGCCTGGTCGCCCGCCGCCTCGCCCCCTGTCTCAGCACATTGTGCGCCGCCCCCGCCTACCTGGCGCAGGCCGGCACGCCCCGCACCCCGGCCGATCTCGAGCGCCACAACTGCCTCTTCTACTCCCTGTTTCGCGGCGGCACCCAGTGGCGGCTGCACGGGCCCGAGGGGGAGGTGGCCATCACCCCCAGGGGCAATTTCGAGGTCAACAACAGCGACGCCATCCACACGGCGCTGCTGGCGGGGCTCGGCATAGGCAACATGCCGGACTTTATCGTGGAGCGGGATCTCGCCACCGGTCGGCTGGTGCCCCTGCTGCCAGACCACGCCCTGCCCGAGCACGGCATCTGGTGCCTCTATCCGAAGCGCCGTCACCTGCCCGCCAAGGTGGAGGCCTGGCTGGGGTTTCTCCACGAGCGTCTGGGTCTGCGCTAGGGGGTTACCGGGATAACCGAAGCGGTTCACGTTTTTTTCATCGGGAAAGGAGTAGAGTAGGCAATTACCAAGCGCCTGTTTTAATTGAAAAAGGCTCCAGGGGAGCATGCCATGGCATAGCGCCCCTCCCCTTAGGTGGAACGCCATGATGAAGAAAACTGCGATTGCCCTGACCCTGGCCAGCCTGCTGGCGCTGCCGGTGGTCACCGCCTCCGATGCCTGGGCCGCCCCGGTGCGCTCCCTGCAAAAGGAGCAAAATTACGACCAGTACATCAGCAAACGCCAGGTGGTGGATCAGCTGCTGGCGGATGCCGCCCGCATCTTCCACTCCCCCGCCCGGGTCTCAGATGCCGGTTTCACCGCCAAGATGCCGAGCAACATGGAGCAGGTCACCGAGCTCCTGCTGCAGGCCCACCAGCTCGAACCCTACCGCACCGATCTGCTCATCTCGGCGGCCAACGCCCAGATCTACAACGGCAACGTGGACAGGGCCATCGCCCTGTTCGAGCAGGCCCTCACCGCCGCCCCGGACGATCTGGACATCAACACCTATCTGGCCACCTGGCTGCGCTTCAAGGGCGATCAGGCCAAATCCGATGGCTACGTCAAGCGGGTCGGCGAGCTCAATGCCGGTCGGGCCGCCGATCTGCAGCGGCTGTTCGATACCGTCGACCGGGTGATCGCCACCCCCCTCAAGGAGCGCCAGGGGCGCGGCGAGAAGAAGGGGCGACAGGCCATCGTCACCCTGGGCTATGCCCTCAACCCCGATGGCAGCATGCACGAGATCCTGCTGGGGCGCCTCGAGACCACCCGCGCCCTGGCCCAGGCCAACCCGGCGGCCCTCATCATCCTCACCGGCGGCGTGCCCCAGAACCGCCAGACCGAGGGCAAGCTGATGGCGGACTGGCTGGCGAAGAAGGGCATAGACAGATCCCGCATCATCGAGGAGAACTACGCCACCAGCACGGTGGAGAACGCCCTCTACAGCGGCTATGCCCTCGCCCGCCACGAGATTGAGTACGCCACCCTGGTGAGCTCGGCGAGCCACGTGCGCCGGGGCCAGACCCTGCTGGAAATCGCCTGCTGGCAGAGCGGCCCGGCCAATATCCGCATCGACAGCGTCGCCTACCCGGACAAGCCCCTCTCGGCCCTGGCCAAGGCGAGCCCCGAGGAGCTGCTCGGCATCTACCGCGACGCCCTGCGCACCTATGGCCTCTGGAGTTACCGCTCGGCCCCCCTGCTGGAGCGCTAGGCCAGCCCCCATGCCCTGGCGGCCCTCCTCTGGGCCGCCCTTCCTTCACGTCCCCTCTCCTCCCTCTCTGGCTGTCCCCCCTTCTGGCAGTGCATCCCCTGTTTTTCGCACAAGCTAAACACAACCCGGCATATGTGAATTACCTCATTGATTTACCGTTCTTTTTCTAAGAACCATAACTCATGACAGCTGCCTTCTCGTTCCTTCATTCCCCGCGCCATTCGGGGAAAGATGCGGTTTCCACCCCGTCATTCAAGGAACGACATCATGAAAGGAAAAGGAACTTCCCTCTGGCTGGCGGCACTCGCCCTGGTCACCCAATCGGCCCTGGCGCTCGAAGTCACCGTCGCCTACCAGACCTCGGCAGAGCCCGCCAAGGTGGCCCAGGCCGACGGCACCTTCGCCAGGGAGAGTGGCGCCACCGTGGATTGGCGCAAGTTTGACAGTGGCGCCAGCGTGGTGCGGGCGCTCGCCTCCGGCGATGTGCAGATAGGCAACATCGGCTCCAGCCCCCTGGCGGTGGCGGCGAGCCAGAACCTGCCCATAGAGGTGTTCCTGCTCGCCTCCAAGCTCGGGGAGTCCGAGGCGCTGGTGGTGAAGCAGGGGCTCGCGAAACCCGAAGACCTGGTGGGCAAACGCATCGCCGTGCCCTACACCTCCACCACCCACTACAGCCTGCTGGCGGCCCTCAAGCACTGGGGCGTCGACCCCGCCGAGCTGCAGATAGTGAACCTGCAACCCCCGGCCATCATCGCCGCCTGGCAGCGGGGCGACATCGACGGCGCCTACGTCTGGGCCCCGGCCCTCAACCAGCTGACCAAGGAGGGCAAGGTGCTGACCGACTCGGCCCGGGTCGGTGAATGGGGGGCACCGACCCTGGATGTGTGGGTGGTGCGCAAGGACTTTGCCAAGGCACACCCCGAGGTGGTGCAGGCCTTCGTGAACAGCACCCTGACCGCCCAGCGGGACTATCTCGCCAACCCGGATCACTGGCTGACCCAGCCTGACAACCTCGGCAAGCTCTCGGCCTTGAGCGGCGTTCCCGCGGCCGAGGTGCCCGACCTGGTCAAGGGCAACACCTACCTCGATGCGAGGGCCCAGAGCGCCGAGCTCAGCAGCCTGGTCAACCAGACCATCATCGACACGGCCCGCTTCCTCGAGAGCCAGGGCAAGGTGCCTAACGCCGCCTCGGACTACCGTCAGTTCGTGACCGATCGCTTCGTGAAGTCCGTGGCCCAGTAAGCATTGAGGAGACGACCATGCTGCAGCTCTCTTATGTGTCCGCCGAGTACGCCGGCAAGAAGGTGCTCGACAACATCAGCCTCTCTCTCCCCGAGGGGGAATTGATGGTGGTGCTCGGCCCCTCGGGCTCGGGCAAGACCACGCTGCTCAACCTGGTCGCCGGCTTCGAGCCCTGCCACCACGGCCAGATAAGCCTTGCAGGCAAGCAGGTCACCGGCCCCGGCGCCGAGCGCGGCGTGGTGTTCCAGAGCGAGGGCTTGCTCCCCTGGCGCAACGTGCGGGAGAACGTGGCCCTCGGCCTGGCACTGGCCGGGGTGCCCCGCGCCGAGCGCGATGACCAGGCCCTGGCGCTGTTGCGCAAGGTGGGGCTGGAAGGGGCGGGGGAGCGCGCCATCTGGCAGCTCTCCGGCGGCCAGCGCCAGCGGGTCGGCATCGCCCGGGCCCTGGCCACCCGGCCACAACTGCTCCTTCTGGACGAGCCCTTCGGCGCCCTGGATGCCTTTACCCGGGAGCAGATGCAGACCCTGCTGCTGCGCCTGTGGCACGAGGAGAGGCGCCAGGTGCTGCTCATCACCCACGACATCGAGGAGGCGGTGTTTCTGGCAACCGAGCTGGTGCTCCTCTCCCCCTCCCCCGGCCGGGTCATGGAGCGGTTGACCCTGGAGTTCGGTCGCCGCTTCGCCGCCGGGGAACCCTGCCGCAGCATCAAATCCGATCCGGCCTTCATCGAGCGCCGAGAATACGTGCTCGGTCGGGTGTTCGCAGAGCGGGAGGCCTTCGCATGAGCATCGCCCTCACCCGACAGCTGGGCGCCGGCAGGCGCGCCCTGCGCTGGCCGCTCCCGCGCCGCCTGACCCTGAGCCTCGCCACCCTGATCGCCCTGCTGGCCCTGTGGTGGCTGGTGGCCCGGCTCGGCTGGGTCGATCCCCTGTTCCTGCCGCCCCCGGAGCGGGTGCTGGCACAGCTCCTTACCATAGCCGGGCCCCAGGGCTTTATGGACGCCACCCTGTGGCAACACCTGGGGGCCAGCCTGGGGCGCATCCTGGTGGCGCTCGCTGCCGCGGCCTTCTTTGGCATCACGGCGGGCATCGCCATGGGGCTCAGCCCCACGGTGCGGGGCATGCTGGACCCGCTCATCGAGCTCTACCGCCCGGTGCCGCCGCTCGCCTACCTGCCCCTGATGGTGATCTGGTTCGGCATAGGCGAGACCTCCAAGGTGCTGCTCATCTATCTGGCCATCTTCGCCCCCGTGGCCATGGCGACCCTGGCGGGGGTGCAGAGCGCCAAAGCGGTGCGAGTGCGGGCGGCCCAGGCGCTGGGGGCATCCCGGATGCAGGTGCTGTGGCACGTGATACTGCCCGGCGCCCTGCCGGACATACTGACCGGGCTGCGCATCGGCCTCGGGGTGGGCTGGTCCACCCTGGTGGCGGCCGAACTCATCGCCGCCACCCGTGGGGTGGGCTTCATGGTGCAATCTGCCGGCGAGTTTCTTGCCACCGACGTGGTGCTGGCAGGCATTCTGGTGATCGCCCTGATCGCCTTCCTATTGGAACTGGGCTTGAGAGTCCTACAGCGTCGACTGACGCCTTGGCACGGAGAAGAACAATGAACGACAAGCTGACCATCACCCCCCTCGGGCCCCATATCGGCGCCGAGATCGCCGGGATAGACCTCGGCGATCCCCTGACTCAGGGGCAGTTCGAGCAGATCCACCGCGCCCTGCTCAAATACCAGGTGCTGTTCCTGCGCAACCAGCCCATCACGCCACGAGCGCAGCGGGCGCTGGCCAACCGCTTCGGGGACTTGCACATCCATCCCGTCTATCCCCACACCGAGGAGGCCGAGGAAATCATCGTGCTCGACACCCACGACGGCAATCCGCCGGACAACGACAACTGGCACACCGACGTGACCTTTATCGAGACGCCCCCGGCGCTGGCCATACTGGCGGCCAAGCAGCTGCCACCCACGGGGGGAGACACCCTCTGGGCCAGCGGCATAGCGGCGCTGGCGGCGCTCTCCCCGCCCCTGCAGAAACTGCTGGCGGGGCTGGAGGCGGAGCATGACTTCACCAAGTCCTTCCCGGCCCACCGCCACGACGGCAGCGAAGCCGAGCGACAGCGCTGGCAGGCTGCCGTGGCCCGTCACCCGCCCCTGCGCCACCCGGTGATCCGCACCCATCCGGTGAGCGGCAGGCAGGCGCTGTTCGTCAACGAGGGCTTCACCACCCGGCTACCTGGGCTGCCCTCCAAGGAGAGCGAGGCGCTGCTGGGCTTCCTGTTCGAGCACATCCGCCGCCCCGAGTTTCAGGTGCGCTGGCGCTGGCAGGAGAACGACATCGCCATCTGGGACAACAGGGTGACCCAGCACTATGCCAATGCCGACTACCTGCCGGCGCGCCGGGTGATGCACAGGGCCACCATCCTCGGGGACAAGCCCTTCTGGCGCCCGGGCTGAACCGCCCCCATGGACAGCGACCATGAGATAACGCCCAGCAAAAAGCCCGCCGAATGGCGGGCTTTTTCATCATCTGACGGGCTTTTTGTGTCGCTGGCGGGGTTTCAGCCCTTGAGCTCCAGCACTGTGGTGAAGCCCCCGAAGATCATCCGGGCGCCATCGAAGGGCATGGTCTGGTGCATGGGGCTGGCCGGATCCATCCTGGGGTCCTTCATCATCTTGGTCATGGCCTCGTCCCGTACCGCCTTGCTCGGCCACTCCACCCAGGAGAAGACCACGCTTTCGTCCTCCTTGGCCGCCACCGCGCGGTAAAAGTCGGTCTGCTTGCCGTGGGGCACGTCATCCCCCCAACATTCCAGCACCCGGGTGGCCCCATATTCGAGAAAGATGGGGTCAAACAGCCCCGCATGATCGATCAGGGCCTGCTTGTTGACCGTGGGCACGGCGATCACGAATCCGTCTACATATGACATGAGAGGTTCCTCCTGTGGTTGAGGATCTCAGCATAGCAGCCGCGCCCCTGGCCGCCCTCAGAGGGAGACCAGCCGCTCCAGATCGCTGCGGGTCAGGCGCTTGCTGTCCACCTTCACGTAGAGGGAGTGCTCCTCAGGCACCAGCAGCACGTCGCTCACCCCGTCACAGGCGCGGATCTTCTGCTCCAGGGCCGG